>ERZ860009.658-NODE-658-length-14296-cov-1.557756_pt1 | contig 14296 bp, 11 predicted proteins | sample MGYA00510114_ERZ860009 | MGnify/ENA primary metagenome ERZ860009 (study PRJEB30046, sample SAMN00715177) | human gut metagenome | study: EMG produced TPA metagenomics assembly of the A metagenome-wide association study of gut microbiota in type 2... | reverse complement strand
AGACAAGTACATCATGATTCCGGCTAAAGAAGTGGACACCATTGATACGACCGGGGCCGGAGATGTTTTTTCCGGAGCTTTGAGTGTCTCTTTATCCGAAGGCCGTTCTTTAATAGAGGCCGTAGAATTCGCAAACGCAGCGGCAGCAATTGCCGTAACACGTATCGGAGCACAAAGTGCCATCCCCTACCGAACAGAAATTAACGTATAATATAGACCATCTTAAAACGACAAGTATTATGAAAATCGTAGTAATCGGAAGCTCTAATATCGACATGATTGCCCAAGTCAATCATTTGCCTATGCCGGGTGAAACCGTAGGACAGGCACGCTTCAGCAGGCATACGGAGGAAAAGGAGCCAATCAGGCAGTAGCCGCAGCCCGCATGGGCGGAGAAGTGACTTTTGTCACGGCTTTAGGCAACGATATGTATGCCAGCATGCTGAAAGAGCATATAGTAAAGAAGGGATTGCAACCGACCAAATCATTATCGACACTCAGAATCCTACAGGCACCGCCTTGATTCTCGTTGCTGAAAATGCTGAAAACTGTATTGCAGTAGCACCCGGTGCCAACGGAGCATTATCTATTGCACACATAGAACAAATTTCCAAAACACTGGAAGGTGCTGATATGGTAGTGATGCAGGCTGAAATTCCTTACGAGACGATCAAACAGGTGCATTAATGGCACACCGGAAAGGTATTAAAATAATGTTCAATCCTGCACCGGCATGCTATATCGATTCCGAACTAATGCATATTATAGACATTCTGGTAGTAAACGAAAGTGAGGCCCAGTACATCAGCAATAGTTCCATCGAGGGAGACAACATAGACCAAATAGCACAAAAACTACGGGATGCAGGAGCCAAAGCAGTAATCATTACCCTGGGACACAGAGGTTCTTATCTGAAGACCGAATCAGAAGCTTATTTTATCCCTAGTTACCCTGTAAAAGCTGTTGATACAACTGCCGCCGGAGACGTATTCTGTGGCGCGCTTGCCGTAGCTTGTGTAAACGGATGTATCAACAGCGATGCCCTTCGCTTTGCCAGTGCGGCTGCAGCCATTGCCGTCACACGTGTAGGAGCGCAACCTTCTATTCCGATATTGTCTGAAGTTCAGGACTTCCTGAAACAATAACGCGATAAATCTAAGAACTTTGAATAACAACACTAAATGTAGAATTTATGAAAAGAAAGATGTCTTTATTGGGTTTAATATGTTTGTTCACAAGCATATTAATGGCACAGACCAAAATTTCCGGTACTGTAACAGATGTCGACAAGAACCCTCTGCCGGGAGTATCGGTAGTATGCAAAAGCACTTCACAAGGAACAGTGACTAATCTTGATGGTAAATACACCATTGAAATCAACAAGGGGAATACACTGACCTTCTCTCTCATCGGAATGCAAACACAAGATATTAAAATAGCCAGCCAGTCTATCATCAATGTGATTATGCATGAATCTACTATTGAACTCGACGAGGTAGTCGCCATCGGGTATGGTACAGCCAAGAAGAGTGACCTGACCAGTTCGATCATCTCCGTCAAACCGGATGAACTGAAAAATGTGAAAGTCGGCTCTGCAGCCGATGCCTTGCAAGGTCTTGCCACAGGTGTATTGATATCGAAAGGATCATTCAAACCGGGAGGATCTTCCAACATCATCATTCGCGGAAACGGTTCATTCGGTAACGGAGGTGCCAGCACTACTCCGCTGTATATCATTGACGGGGTCATGTCGAATGCCGGACTGGATGTTATCGCTCCTTCCGATATCGAATCGATTGAGGTATTAAAAGATGCAGCTTCTACGGCAATTTACGGTTCAAGAGCCTCTAATGGTATCATCCTAGTCACTACCAGGAAGGGTAAAACAGGAAAAGCGTCTATCACCTTCAACACCAATATTGGTATCCAAAATCTTATTAACAAGCAAAAAGTACTCAATGCTTCCCAGTTTAAAGAAATACTTGATGCAGCTACAGACAATACCTATCTTTGGGATAAGGAAGAACAGCGTATGTTTGACGAAGGCCGCTCTACAGATTGGCAGGACTTGATTACACAAAGCGGAGTCTATCAAAACTACAATCTGGGCATTACCGGCGGTAGTGAGAAAACGACTTATTATTTAGGATTAGATTGGGTGGACCAGGAAGGTATTATCAAGAACACCGGATATCAAAAAGGAAATATCCGTTTTAACCTGGACTCCAAACTCAACAACTGGTTGACAATGGGTGCCAAATTCAATGTGATCCGTTCTTCTACCAACTCCAGCAACACAGACGGAGTAGCCGGCATGAACAGTCTGGACCAAGGTACTATGGGCAGTGCCATTGCCTCTAAACCAAGTGCACCAATTTTCAATGAAGACGGTACTTACTATGACAACTTACTACTCAGACCGAATCCGGTAGCAGCAGTTACCTATTTCAAGAATAACTTTACCCAGACTCGCTTCAATGCGTCTTTCAACCTGGAAGCGGAAATCTTGAAAAATCTGAAATTACGAACTGAAAACGGTACGGAATACATCAACAATCAGAGTAATGTATTCCAGGATTCACGCATGACAGGTATTTATAAGAACGTTAATATCTCAGACCGTGAAAATGGAGAGCAGTTCTATCTGCAGACAGAAAACACATTGACTTACCAACTCAACAAAGGCATCCACCGTCTGACGGCTGTAGGAGGTTTCTCTGCTTCTATCTTTAACTGGACAATGATGTCTGCACAAGTTTTGAATGCGTCCAACATCACGCAGAATGATAACCTGGGAACGGGTACACCTAAATCTGTAAACTCGGATAAGGTTAAGTCTACACTGGCTTCTTTCTTCGGTCGGGTCAACTACTCGCTCGCCGACAAATATCTTTTGACGGTGACTCTTCGTGCCGATGGTTCTTCCCGTTTTGCCAAAGGTCACAAATGGGGATATTTTCCTTCCGGTGGTCTTGCATGGCGAATCAATCAGGAAGACTTTCTGAAAGATGTCAATTTCCTTGATAATCTGAAACTTCGTACCAGCTATGGTATTGTAGGTAACCAGGAAATCAGTTCCTATCAATCAATGGCACAGGTAGACGCTACCAGCAGCAGATATACCGATTATGTATTCGGAGGTACACTGGCGAATGGATCCCGTACCTCTATATTGGCACAGCCGGATCTGACCTGGGAGAAATCACGCCAGTTTGATTTAGGACTGGATTTTGCCTTCTTCAAGAACAGGTTGTCCGGTTCTATCGACGGATACTATAAATATACATATGACTTGCTCTACAATGTACCGTTACCTCTCGAATCCGGTTATCGTACAGCATTAGTAAATGTGGGAGCTATGAAAAACAGAGGTATTGAGTTAACATTAAATTCAGTGAATATTGATACTAAGGATTTCACATGGCAAACCAGTTTGAACTATTCTTTCAATAAAAACGAAATAGACAAATTATATAATGACCTGGAACGTGTAGGCAACTATTTTGTCGGTCAGTCCATCAATGTAATCTACACCAAACGCTTTGGAGGTATATGGCAAAGTGACGAAGCAGAGATTGCCAAAATCTACAATGCAGAACCGGGAGATTATAAAATTATCGACCGTAACCGTAACAACATTATAGACGATGACGACCGTGACTTTGTTGGTCAGACTACTCCGCAGTTCTTGGAAGTTTCTCTAACACATTCAAATCCCACGGATTCGATTTAACGATCTTCCTTACTTACGCTGGAGGACATAAAATTTATAATCCGTTCGCTTATCTTGATTCGTATTCACCAAGTGCTAACATGAGCCCCGACTATTATCATAACTATTGGACACCGGAACGTCCCAGCAATAAATATCCACGACTCGGTAGTACCAACTCGCAACTGTATGAAACGGACGGGATGTATCAGAAAGGAGATTATATCCGTCTCAAAAACCTGGAGCTAGGATATACACTTCCCCGCAACATCGCCAACAAGGTATACGCCAGCAATATCAGAGTATATGCCTCTGTACAGAACCTGGTAACGTTTACCAAATATACAGGATTTGATGTAGAAACCAGCAATGCGAATCCATATCCTGCATGCCGGGTATTTATGGGCGGACTTACTGTTAACTTTTAAAATGACAACGACATGAAAAATATTCTATTTATATCCTTGCTCAGCTTTATGATGTGCAGCTGCGCAGACTTTCTGGATGAAAAAACATATAGCCAACTCACTCCCGAAAATGCCTATTTGTCAAAAGAAGGAGCCAATAAGGCTATGAACGGAGCTTACGCCATGTTACAAGATGGATTTGACTATAAATTCTCCATAGGAGTAGGTATACTGGGAACAGACGAAGCTACATCTTATAATGATACATATGGCGATCATGAAATACTACTGGACAAATACACATACTCTTCTGAGTATGATATTTTTCAGGCTGTTTACATCGACTTGTTTGAAGGAGTAAAACGCTGCAATGTAATTGTCGACTTGCTGCCTGATGATGTAGAAGACCGTGAGTTATTTGTAGCACAAGCGAAATTCCTGCGCGGCACCTATTACTTCGAACTGGTTAATCTCTTCGGCGGAGTACCTTTATGGTTGTCAGCTTCTGCCGACAAAGATAATCTTAAGAAGCCGCGCGCCAGTGTAGATGAAATATATACTCAAATAGAACAAGACTTGCTTGCTGCCGAAGAAGATCTGCCTCTCGTCAATGTATGGGAAGAAGGCCGGGCAACAAAATATGCGGCACAAGCCATGCTTGCACGTATGTACCTGCAAAAACACGACTACGAAAATGCACTGAAATATTGTAACCTGGTGATTGGCGATGGAAACAACTTCCATCTGTACAATAACTATGCGGATATCTACGATCCTGCCAACAAGAACCAAGGATACGAAAATATTTTTGAAATACAGCACCGGGCCAGTCTTAAATCTGAAGATGAAGGTTCTACGTCAACAGACTTTTTCCTTCCTATCGAACTTCAGGGAACTATTTATACCGGATGGGCAATGTATGGACCGACTGATTATCTGTACAACAGTTACGAACCGAATGACAAACGTAAAGCTATCACTTACATCACAAGTGGCGTGAACTCTGCAGGACAGACTGTAACCTTCAAGCCCCACTGTTTCAAATACTATAACCGTACGGAAGGATTCCCTGTGAACGATGGCGAACAAAACTTCCCGCTCATCCGCTATGCCGATGTTTTATTAATGAAAGCTGAAGCAATCAACGGATTACCAACCGAAAACGGACAGCAAACTAAAGAAAAGTTCCAGTGCCTGAACGACGTTCGTTCAAGAGCCGGACTGGATGCCATCGAAAACACAGGAGAGAATGCAACGAAAGAAGGATTCCTTGAAACATTGCTTGAAGAACGTCTGCACGAACTCTGTTTTGAAAAGAGCAGAAGAAAGGACCTGATACGTAATAACAAACTTCAAAGTTACGTAGCTGCCCGCAAACCGGACAGACCTGACCTGACAAAGCAAAAGAATACTATCCGCTGCCGCTTGCGGCAACTGATGCCAATTCTTTGCTCGAACAACTTCCGGGATATTAAACTAACCTCAATAAAATGACAGAATTATGAAAACTATAAATATCATAAGAACACTCATCCTATCCGGGATAATAGGTATCTGTTCTTCTTGCATAGAAGACTATAAATATGAAGAAGTAACAGGAGCTCCACAAGTAGCTTTCTCCACCAGTGAAACAGAGTTCACCAAACAATCAGGAAGCATTCTTTCACTCAAGGCTATCGTCATTGATGGGCAGGATGTAAAACATGAATGGAAATATGACGGCGAAGTATGCAGTGAATCTGCCGAATTTGAATATGAACTGACAACCGTAGGAACCTTCAAATTAGAATATACCTGTACGGATATACACGGTTCCACTAACAAAACGTTTACTGTAAATGTAAAACCGGGCGACATCGAGGGCGTGGTTTTCTCTACTGACAAGAGCGAATTTACAAAGAGCTCGGCGAGTCACTACGTATCTCTGTTACGGTAAAAGGTACAGATCCTGTCAATCATGAATGGAAAGTAAATGGAACTGTATATTCGACTACAGCAAACTTCGACTACCCAATTACAGAAGGCGGCGATTATGAGATTGTATATACGATTACCAAAAAGAATCAAGAGCTTAAAAAAACATTCAAACTAACGGCTATTGCCAGCGAACATGGAAGCAACTGGTTTGTATGGCAAGATATGAAGCAATATGTCATCTGCCTGAAAGACGACGAAACCAAAGTAGTGACACACCACAACGGCGGTTCACAATTCGTTATCGAAACATACAACGGAAGCAATGACCAAAAATTTATGAAAGGAGCTTACTTTGGTTACAGCGCCGGGGATACTCATCTTGAATATACTAATATTTATAATGTAGGAACTCAAATGACTATCAACGAAAAAGGAGCAGTCGTAAGTGCTGATGTTACCGCTCCGGGCAACTGTGCAGCCGATGGCTGGAGAGGCTGGTATTTCATCATTGACGAACATTCCAATGCCCGTATGATTCACTTCCTCGAAACCTGGGATTACACCGCCACCTATACTGTTGCCATCAAAGGATGCATATTAAGACCTTCCGATGATAAACGAACGGTTGTTCCAGTATTCTATGACAGATGCAAAATAGACGGCGTAAGAGATCATACTGATTATAACGCCCTTGAAGGACAATACTATGACTTTAAGATAAAAGCCGTAGAAGACATGTAAAACCTAAAAAAGAAACGATTATGAAATTTAGATTTTCCCTATTTTATTTCCTGTTTGCATTCCTAGGCTGTTCATCCAGCAATGGAGACATTGACAAGCCTGAAAACAACGGTGGTGCTGAAGAAGGAAATATAGAAGTTAGTGGTGACAAAGTAATAGTTACTCCATTGTCATATGACCAGGCGTTCCGTAATCCGATGATGGGTTGGCGTGATGTATTTTCTGTCGGTCTGGACCCTATTCCAGCCAATTATCCGCTTCCATACGGATCTGTATACAAAGAATACATTCCTTGGGATCGCATAGAAAACGTAAAGACAGACGGTGTCGAAAAAGTAATAGCCTATAGTAATCATCGATGGGAAGGCATAGAAAAAAAGAATATCAAAGTCATTCCACGAGTGTATATTCACTGGATGGGAACACCGGCAGTCAGTGATCCGGACAGACTTGACGGCATTCGTTTCCCATCCGACATAGCCTATACACAAGAACCTGGTACACCTTATCCTATGATAGGAGCTATTTTGATCCTACTTTCCAAGATCGTGTGAAAGCATTGGTAGAGAAGATTGGCAAAGCATGGGACAACGATCCGCGTGTCGCATATATCGAGATGGGTATTATTGGTCAATGGGGAGAACAACACTCCCCAATGATCGGTACCTACTGGAAACCTCATGATGCAGACGTACATGAAGCTAATAAAACATGGATTCCGGGAATCGAAAAAACACTGGGAGATGCCTTTACTGCCGCGTTCAAGAACAAAAAAGTAATGGTACGCTATGCTTATGATTTTAAGGATTATGAATTCGGATATTATTGGGATTCATGGGGAATTGCAGAAGAAGATGTAAGAGGATACGAAGAAATGATGAAAATGGGCAACCGCTGGAAAGTGCAACCTATTGGCGGAGAGATCTGCTGGAACTGGGGAGACTTCAGCCGCTATAGCAGTCTGACAGATATACTCGCTAATGATGCAACCCGCAAAAAAATAATCAAACAGATTCGTGATCTGCATTGTAACCACCTGGGATATTTTTCTTATGCACGTCCTGAAGTTGACTTCAGTCAAGATGCTTTAATGAAGAATGCACAGACTGTCCAAAAGGCGCTAGGATACCGATACATCTTAAGCGAATTCACATATAACAAGAAAATAGAGAATGGACAAACATTCGACATTTCTTTTAAGGTGAAAAATGAGGGTTCCTCTCCCTTTTACTACAATTGGCCTGTAGAAATCATGCTCCTAAACAAAAATACCAAAGCCAAAGTATGGAGCACTATACTCGATAATGTAAATATCAGTCAATGGCACCCCGGTGAAAACTGGGATGACACTGCCGAGAAATATACTATTGCTCCACAAACATACGAAGTGAAACGCACTTTGACTCTGGACAAGAATCTGGCAGCAGATGAGTACATTATTGCAATTGCAGTACTCGACCCTGCCGGTATGGTTCCTTCATTGCGTTTTGCCACTAAAAATTATTTACGGGAGGTGTTCATCCAATGGGATATATAGGAGTAGGTAAAGAAATATCCAAATATGGTATTGCAACGTCTGCATTCAACAATGTGTATACAGACCTTACACTACATTATGAAGTAGATTGATAATTGACCATTAAAACAACACGAAATGACAAAAAAGTTATTGTTTATCATTCTGCCATTAATAGCCTTATTAAGCTATAGCTGTCAAAACAAGAAAAATACGCAAGTCACGGCTTCCGACAAATCAGGAGTTATCTTTGATACGGACCTAGGAAGCGATATTGATGATGTATTTGCCCTTCAAATGATACTTAATTACGCCCATCAAGGGAAATACGATCTGCTCGGAATCGCCATCAGCAAAGACTTTCCCAGAGTAATCGATTATGTAGATGGTTATTGCCGGCTGAACGGTTTTGATGAAGTTCCCTTGGGATATGCTTATAACGGTTCAGACCTGGGTTTTAACAGAGAATGTGGCAAGTATGTATGTGCCACTTTAGATACGATTATTGATGGTAAAAAACTCTTGCCTGTCAAACGTACTATAGCAGACAGTATTCCTGAAGGTTACAAAATGATGCGCAAGGCTTTAGCAAACCGAGCGGATTCTTCTGTAGTCATTATTACTGTAGGATTTGCAACTAACTTATCCCGTCTCCTCAATTCACAACCGGATGAGTTCAGTGAGCTTAACGGTATAGAACTGATTAAGAAAAAAGTCAAATTGCTATCCATCAGAGCGGAACCTACAATGACGATACATTTAATAACCCGGAATGGAATGTGCTACAAGATCTGAAAGCGGCCCAAAATGTATATAACAACTGGCCTACTGAAGTGATAGCAAGCGGTTCGGAAGTTGGAGTCAGAATCCTTTATCCGCACGAAAGCGTATTAAACGATTATCCGGGAGGCGAGAAACACCCACTCTGTGTATCTTATAAATCGTATGAACAGATGCCTTATGATCGCCCTTGCTGGGATTTAACTTCTGTACTTTATGCAATCGAACCGGAAAACAGTCACTTAAACATCTCTCCTAAAGGGAAAATCACTATCGACGAAAAGGGATACAGCCGTTTCACATCTTCTCAGGAAGGAAAACACCGCTTCCTTATAATCGATAATGACAGTGTTGCAGCCGTAGTCAATAAATTGGTAGAAGTATCTACTAATATACCACAAAACCACTAATTATTATCATTATGTATATAGTCAATAGTTACACCTTAGCTATTATCTTCTGCTTATCACAATGATATGCTGGGGATCGTGGGGAAATACCCAAAAACTGGCCAGTAAGAATTGGCGTTATGAACTTTATTATTGGGACTACACCATCGGCATCTTGCTGTTCGCCCTACTTCTGGTATTCACACTAGGAAGTTTCGGAGATTCGGGAAGAGGTTTTCTGGAAGACATCCAACAAGTGGAAGCGGCATATATTGCCAGTGCACTTATCGGAGGAGCTATTTTCAATGCTTCCAATATTCTCCTTTCCGCCTCAGTATCCATTGCCGGAATGGCAGTAGCTTTTCCATTGGGAGTAGGACTGGCATTGGTATTGGGAGTATTCATTAATTATTTCAGCTCCCCCAAAGGAGATCCGTTCTGGCTATTCACAGGAGTCGTGCTGATTGTTATCGCCATCATTTGCAACGGTATTGCAGCCGGTAAGAATCAAAAGGCGGGAACCAATAACAGCAAAAAGGGAATTATTCTTGCTGCTATTGCCGGTATACTGATGTCATTCTTTTACCGGTTTGTCGCCGCTGCCATGGATTTGAACAACTTTGAATCACCGACAGCAGGAATGGCAACTCCTTATACTGCATTCTTCATCTTTGCCATCGGAATCTTCCTAAGCAACTTCCTCTTCAATACACTTGTGATGAAGCGTCCGTTCGTCGGTTTACCCGTCACTTACAAGGAATACTTTGCCGGAAAAGCAAGTACACACATGGTCGGAATTCTCGGAGGATGCATCTGGGGATTAGGTACGGCATTAAGCTACATTGCCGCAGGAAAAGCGGGAGCAGCCATTTCTTATGCACTTGGACAAGGAGCACCGATGATTGCTGCCCTTTGGGGTGTTTTCATCTGGAAAGAATTTACCGGTAGCTCCAAAGCGACAAACAGACTTTTGGGAGTCATGTTTATATTATTCATTTTGGGCCTGACATTCATTGTCATCTCAGGAGGAAGCTAAAATAAAAAAGAGGTAAAGGAACTATTAGGTATTATCAATATAAAAAGAATCACCCCAAAAGTTAGAAACTAAACTTTTGGGGTGAAATTCAATTCTATGATTCAAACTATCATATACATTATTCAGACCGTTATATCCAGCAAAGTTTCTCCCTTTGCATCCAACACCCTGACTCTGAGTTCTTCTTTCCTCTTCTCAAGAATCATCACGGTAGCACCCTCCATCTTATATCCTCCACCTATAACAACCGGAAAATGATTCCCCAATTCACCTTTCGGGTGATAAGCATACTTATGAGTATGAGCATTCAGACAGATATCAAAAGGAGCTTTTTCCAGCAGCTTAGTCCATAGTTCAGTACAAAGATTCTTTCCATCATTACCATAAAGAGGGATATGGTGCAGAAGGATACGTTTCTTCGCTTTCTTAAATTCTTTGGCAGCCAGTTCTTTCTTCAGAAAACCGACCTGTTCATTACGTAACTGGGTGAAATCATTCAAATCATAATAGACCCAATGATCGTCTGTTTTGTCTTCTCCACAGTCCAGCATGACAATACGGGTATCTCCCCAGTTGAAAGAGCCATAAGTCTTGTCACCTACATAATCGAAATGGTCACGCAAACCGATAGAATAAGCGTTCCGGATTTCGTGATTCCCCCGCATAAAGAAAGTCGGGATACAATCACCGCGCACTCCTTCGGTCAGTTCACTGATAAAGGCAGTTGCCTGATCATGACTTGCCGGGTCGTCTACACAGTCACCGTTGAAAACAACAAAATCATAGTCAATATCCTGAATTTGCCTGCACAAAGCCCGGAAGGTATGGGTATGCTGATGCAGATCATTGAACACAACAGCAGTAAAAGAATCCGTACCGGTTACAGGCAGAGTAAATTCACTGAAAGCAGAACGGGCAGTATTTCCGAAAACTTTCTTATATGCCTGATAAAGCAACATTTCTTGTGAACAGACACGATAATAATACTTTTGACCGGGCTGCAAATCATCCAGCCGTATTTTATGTAACTTGTTATTGCAGACTACCTGTCCGTCAACAATAGTACGCGCACGCTTTAATTGAGTCGTATCCGTACCGTATTCTACCCAACAATAAGCAGGAACAGTGGTTTCCCACATCACGGTCATTCCATTTCCAACCGGATTCTGCAAATAGGGTTTAGTACGGAATATCTTATCCGCCTTTTCGGCAGTGCGCAGTTCCACAACAATAGGGCGATGATCGGATGCTACAGGTTCATTCACCACTTCCGAAGAGACGACGGCAAATCCTTTATCATTCTGCTTAAAAGCCGCCACGTAATCAATAGTCTCCTTTGGGGCGGGAGCAGGAAAAGTGTGTTGTTTGGGATTAGAGAGTATCCGAAATTCTTTCTGCAACTCTTTGATAAAATCCGATTCCGGCTCCGCATTCATGTCTCCTGCCAAAAAAAGAGGCTTTTTATAGGAAGCAGCAAAAGTTTTCAGAATCTCCAATGACTTCATCCGGTCTTCTTCCGTAAGGGATAAATGAGTGCAACAGTAAATATAATCTTCAAACTCCGCTAAGATCAATGCACGGGCTTCTTCCCTGCCGGCAAAGCTATAGCCTGCAAGTGAAGCGGAGCTTTCTTTGACAGCAGACCGATTCCGTATTTTCCGCCATCATAATCTATAGCTGGAGCAAAGCAGGCATACATCTGTGTCCGCTCGGCTATCTCACCTAATACATATTTCTGATTACTCCGATTGGTCACGCTGTCTACTTCCTGCACAGCTACCACATCGGGAGAAGCGTTATTAATCACATTTGCAATACGCTGGAAGTCACAGACACCATCCATGCCTGTTGCATTTTTGATGTTATAGGTCATCAGTCTCAACGTATGCTGAGCCTGCACCGGAACAATTAACAAGATCGCGGAAATCAGTAAGAATATCTTTTTCATGTTTCTCATTGGGGGTTAAATATTAGAATCACAAAGGTAAGAAAAAAATAAAAGCCACAAGAGACTTTTTACAATCTCTGTGGCCATTACTTATACATGAGGGGAAATGTATAAATAATCTATTTTATCAGATGATGCCCCGCACGCGGTCATCAAAGGCAGAAAGGGCAGCTTTCGCACCTTCGCCCATAGAAATAATAATCTGTTTGTAAGGTACGGTCGATACGTCTCCGGCTGCATAGATTCCCGTCACATTGGTACGGCAATGCGCATCGATAACGATTTCACCCGGTCGGTTTGTTTCCACAATATCACGGAAAACGCTGCTATTGGCGGAAAGTCCGATCTGCACGAATACTCCGTCCAGTTCTACCAAACGTTCTTCTTCCGTCTTACGGTCTTTGATGCGCAAGGCTGTCAGTTTATCGCCATTACCGATTACTTCTGTCGTTTGCGAACTCACGAATACTTCCACATTCGGCAGAGATTTAAGTCTTTCCTGAAGGACATTATCCGCTTTCAGTTCATCCATAAATTCAAAGACGGTGACTTTAGAACAGATACCTGCCAAGTCAATGGCTGCCTCGATGCCGGAGTTTCCACCGCCCACTACCGCAACCTGCTTTCCTTTATAGAAAGGACCGTCGCAATGAGGACAGAAAGCGACTCCACGCCCGATATAATCGTTCTCGCCGGGAACATTCAGTTTTCGCCAGCTTGCACCTGTAGCGATAATCAATGCAGGAGCAATGAATTTCTCTCCTACGAAAGTAGTTACCAGTTTATCTTTTCCGGCAAGTTCTACCTTTTCTATCTTACGCTGTTCCAACAAATCAACAGGATAACGCAGAAGATGCGTTTTCAGATTATCGGCAAGTTCGCTTCCTGTTGTTTCGGGAACCGAAATCAGATTCTCAATGCCTACCGTCTCTTTCACCTGTCCGCCGACACGCTCGGCAACAATCGCCACGCGCAAGCCTTTACGGGCAGAATAGATGGCTGCTGATACTCCGGCAGGACCGCCACCGGCTACGATAACATCGTATTCCTTCACTTCCGTCTCCACCTTGGTTTCATCAATACCGTATTGCGCTTCCAGTTTAGCAAGCAATTCGCCAAATTCGCCACGACCTACATGAAGCAGTTTCCCATCGGCAAATACAGAAGGCACGCCTTGTATCTTCAAGGCATCCACTTCTACCTGATACAGTGCACCGTCAACCATTTCATGAGTAATGGAAGGATTCAGTGTGGTCATTGCATTCAATGCCTGAACTACATCCGGACAGTTGGTGCAAGTCAGTGAGACATAGGTCACTAAGTGTATCGGACCCTTCAAGGCTTTCACACGGTTGCAGACAGCCTCATCCGGAAAATTCTTTCCCTTACCGTCCAGATTCAGGATGGCGAGTAATAAAGAAGTAAACTCATGTCCGTTGGGGATAGCACGGAAAGTAATTCCTGTAGGTTTACCATTCTTTCCTATCGTAAATTTAAGTCCGCTTCCTTCATTTACCATACAAGTGATGTGATCGGAACATTCGGCTACATCGCTCAGCAATTCCAGCAATTCGGCACGGCTTTCATGACTGGCTGATACGGATATATCAAAGGTAAAGTCAGCCTCCAATCCGGCAAAAATACCCTTCAGTTGTTCTTTTAATGCAGGTTCTAACATCTCTCTTTCTCCTTTCATTCTTTTAAAAGAAGGGCCGGCAGCGTCTCCGTTACCGGCCCTTCACACACATTATCAAGATCTATCAAATCTTACCGACAAGGTCAATGCTTGGCTTCAGAGTAGATTCGCCCTTCTTCCATTTAGCCGGGCAAACTTCTCCGTCGTGAGTATG
>ERZ860009.655-NODE-655-length-14366-cov-2.765146_pt1 | contig 14366 bp, 15 predicted proteins | sample MGYA00510114_ERZ860009 | MGnify/ENA primary metagenome ERZ860009 (study PRJEB30046, sample SAMN00715177) | human gut metagenome | study: EMG produced TPA metagenomics assembly of the A metagenome-wide association study of gut microbiota in type 2... | reverse complement strand
GGCTTGATGCTCGACAAGCACAAATAAAGCAAACAAAGCCCCTCGGTTTCTGTAATAGAAGCCGAGGGGCTTTTTGCATCTTGTTTTGTAAGCTGAAAGAGGGTACAATGATAGCAGAAGTACGCACATCGATGAGGTGATAAGATGCTGAACATTTTTTACGGTGATATGAAAGAAGCGGTGTACAATACGGCTTCTTATTTCAAATACGATTACGAGGAAGACTGGATCGTTGACCCGATGGTCAAGGAAATGATTCAGGATGTGGATAAGTCTACCGTTATCGACAGTGGTATCATTGACAGCTCGGTCTTGGGTAAAATTCCACCGATTGGTTTGTCTGGTGGCGTAAAGACACTGATTTTGGTAAAGTTTGAGCCGGAGAAAGTGTTCAATGTATCGACTTGTGGTGACAACTGTGCAAAGTGGCTGCTCAAAATTGCAGAGAGGGAAGATCGCACGGTGAATTTGCGCCACCTGATGGATTTTGGCAAAAAGCCATTTACTGTAAAAGTGCTGAATACGAATCAAATCGTTCACAGTATGGAAGAGCTGATTTTGGCCGCAGGTGAGTTTGTGTAAAGGGGCTGACAGAAATGAAAGGCATTCATAAAGTGGTCGTTGGCACAAAGTACCTGAAATATGAATTTGAACTGCGGCGCAACTTAACCATCATTCGCGGTGATAGCGCAACGGGTAAAACGACCCTCGTGGATATGATTCGTACGCATATGAACGATGGAGAAAGTGGGCCGGTCACTCTAAATTGTGATAAAGGTTGCTATGTGGTAGAAGGAAATCTTTGGAAGGGACAACTTGACAATATTCAGGACAGCATTGTTTTTATCGACGAAGGAAACGAGTTTGTCAAGACCAAAGATTTTGCACGTGCGATTCAGCAGACGGATAACTATTATGTTATCGTGACCAGAGAGGGTTTGCCAGCCTTGCCATACAGTGTGGAAGAAGTGTATGGTATCCGAACCTCTGGAAAGTATGGGACACTGAAACAGAGTTATCATTCGTTCTATCGAATTTACCCGGATAGTACGACTGAAAATATTAAACCGGAGAGGATCTTGACAGAGGACAGCAATTCGGGTTATCAGTTTTTTGATGCGGTCTGTGCAGAGCATCAAATGCAGTGTGATACCGCGAACGGAAAATCCAATGTGTTTTCCTATTTGAAAGCTCATAGGGATGAAAAGATTCTGGTGATTGCAGACGGTGCAGCATTTGGTCCGGAAATGGATAGAGTGCTGCAGCTTGTGCAGACAAGAGAAAATCTGACACTATATTTGCCGGAATCTTTTGAATGGCTGATTCTTTCCTCTGGAATTCTAAAAAATGCGGAGGTTGCACAGATTTTGCAGATACCGTCTGACTACATCGATAGTAAGGAATATTTTAGCTGGGAGCGTTACTTTACGGCGCTTCTGACGGAGAAAACGGCTGGAACATATCTGAATTATACCAAGAAAACGCTGAATGAGGCCTATCTGAAGGATAGCATGAAGAACGCAATTCTGGGACAGATGCAGACAGTTAAATTGAAATAAAATCAAAAGAAAGAGGAATCGTAATGAAGACGCAGTATACATTAAAGGTTTATCCGGCAGGACTTGGGCGCAGTGTATACAGAACGATAACCATCTGTGATACGGATATGCCGCCTATGGAAGAATTTGCCGAGTGATACAATCGGGAATAAGGCATTATTTGCGCAAATGGTGCGGGTTTTATAAATATAAAAATGAGATGACTTTCCCGAAAAGGAAAAAATCATCTCATTTTTCAGACTATATTAATTAAGAAGAAAGAAAAAACACTTACAACTGTGCCAGATGAGTGCCAAGGATACGACCCAGAGTCTGCGCCATGCCTACACTGACACCTGCAATGGGGGTGCTGTACTGCACACCAAAGCGGCGGCCGCAGCAATTGCCGGTTGCATACAGACCGGGAATCACATCCAGATATTCATCGTAGACGTTCTGGTTATTGTCAGTCCACAGGCCGCCGGTGGTGCAAAGGAACTCATATCCGGCATAGATGTCTTTGCTGAATGCGTAGTAAGGAGCTTTCTGCACTGCGAACAGCACACTGGGATCCTTGCCGTAATCATCGTCATAACCAGCAGCGCACTTGGCGTTATAGTTTTTAACAGATGCCAGGAAGTTGTCTTTCTTTTCTCCGGTCAGGCCCAGATGATCGGCCAGGTCGTCCAGAGTATCAGCAGCGAACAGACGGATCGTACCGCCGGTCATGGTCAGGCACTCATCCACGCCGTCCTTACCTGCGGCGTATGCATCGGCCAGAGCCTGCTCCAGATTTGCTTTGTAAGTGGGATCATTGACGAAGGCAGAACCATGGCCAGCAGGGAAGGACTGCAGCTGTTCGTAAATGTCGGCATCGAACACGCTGTAGATCGTTCCCTTGTGACGGGCAGCTTCAGCACCCGCAAAGACGGGATCGCCGAAGCCCTCATTGCAGAAGCGCTTGCAGTCATTGTCCAGCCACAAATTGCCGCAGGAACCCAACAGTCCACTGGGAAAGAAGAAGGTGCCGCCCATGGTAGACAGAGGACCCGGTTCCAGCTTGCCGCCAGCCCAGACACCCATCTTGATACCCTTGCCGTCGCGATCCATGCCGGTGATCTTTTTGCCGTCTCCGGTGTAGTTCAGTGCATTGATATTGGGGCAGAGTTCGTCCACCATTTCGGCATCGGCAGAAAAATCACCTGCTGCCAGCACAACGCCCTTGGTGCCGCTGTAGCGCACGTAGCCGTTCTCGCCCTTGGCAATCACACCGGCACACGGCCGGAGGCATCCTTTTCCAGATACTGGGCATCATTGCCGTAAAAGACCTGCACGCCCTTGTCCTGAATGTACTTTGCCACAACTTTGCTGTGCTCGGTGACGGTGTAGCTTCCCTCAAAGAAGATGCCGGGGAATTGTGCAGTACCGTTCCAGAACTTCTGACCGGCCAGCTGGCTCTTGAAGTTGGTGGGGTATGGATTATGGAATGCACGGAGTTGCTTCTTATCTTCCTCGCTGGCAAGGCTGATGAACCAGTCAAACGTATCACCGCAGTTCTTGAGGTACTGCATGACGAGGTTGGGGTTGGACATATTGCAACCGCGCAGCTGCCAGTCATTCAGCACTTCAACAGGATCGACTTCAGGAATACCCTGCTCCTTGAGCCACTGGGAATTGATATGGCCGAAGTCGCAGCCAGTCCATGCGTGGCTTTCCTCAGGCATCTTCTCCACAACGATGACGGATGCTCCGTTTTCTACGGCAGCACGGGCGCAGGCCAGACCGGCCTGACCAAAGCCGATGACCACCACGTCAGCCGTTTTGGTGCCGGTGATATCGCTTTCCGGAATAGCTTCCGGGGCGGTGCGCCAGCTGATCTTCTCAGTCTGCACATTCATGGAATCCGGGTCCACGCCCTTGGCCTGCGCAATGCACTTGGCGGCAGCTTCCTTGATGGCGTTGGAAGTAATGGTGGCACCGGCTACTGCATCCACCTCGCTGCTCTGGGCATCCAGAATGCTCTTGGTCAGAGTTTCGGCAGCCGCACCGCCGATAGACTCGGTCTCGCCGGAGGCATCGATGACTACCTCGGTAATGCTGGAAGCATCAAAGGTCATACTGACGGTCACATCACCATTGATGCCCTGTGCGGTGGCGTTGTAGGTGCCTGCCGTGTAAAATGCAGCCTCCGATGCCGCTGTCGAAGAGGCGGCTTCCTTGCCCGAATTGCAGGCGCTCAGTGCACCAGCCGTGATGCCGCTCATGGCTGCGGCAGAAGCCAGCTTCAAAAAGCCCTTGCGTGAAATCTTTTTCATCGTCCCCGATTCCTTTCTCTTGGTGGGGGATTTCTCCGTATTGTTCGTTCGTTATTATACTAACAAATATGGATCGAACTTTCATCGTATATCTAAGGGGATTTTTCTGGGTGTTTAGCACGATTTATGCTATATTCGTAGTATTAGCTGAAAGAAGGGAGAAGAAAATGCAAAGTTCTGCTGTTTTTACGCTCCGGCTCCTGCAAAGGCTGGCCGAGGGCTGTACCTTGCAGGAACTGCTGGAGGAGGCCGCAAAGCTCGGCCTGTGGGATGTTTCGGTCTGCGACGCAGCTTACAATCTGCTGGCTTCCTCACATCCGCCGCGCAACGATAATGTGTTTGTTCTGCAGCAATCCGACAGGCGCATCATGCATCCGGAGATCGTGGCCGATATGCAGCAGAAAGGTATTTCCCGGCGGCTGGCAAAAACTTCCCGGCCATTTTGGTTCTATAATGAGCAGCTGGGGCAGTGGGAACTGTTTTGCGCTGTCCTCAGCAGCGGGCAGGTGCTGGGCTATCTGTTCCACCGCCCGGAGAAACCGCCCACAGAAGATGAGGTCATCTGCTGGATAGCTCTTTCGCAGGGTGTTGCCGTCACGATGCAGCGCAGCGGCAGCATTGAGCCGGACGCGGGCCGGAAGATGCAAGAAACGATTCTCTTGCAGCTTGCTTTGGGGCAGCTGACAGACTCTTCCATTGTACAGGCACGGCTGGAACAATCCGGCTGGAAGGCTCTTGCCAATTACCGACTTGGGTGCCTGTTTACAGAAGAAGTCTCTCTTTTTTCGGTTCTGCGCCCAGAGCAGCTTTCCGTACAGTTGCGGAACGTTCTCCCCGGCTGTATCTGTTGCTGCTACCGCGATTGCGTGATCATTCTTGGGTCGGGAAGCCTTGAAGAACAGAGCGGCATCCGTCTGCGCCACTGGCTGAAATACCATCACTTTCATATTGCGGTCAGTGCCGCCTATTTACAGCTTATCGATACGCCTGTGGCTTACACGCAGGCACAGGAACTGATGTGTGCGGAACGTGTGATGGACATTCAGGATTCTTTACCGGAAATCGTTTTCTACGAAGATCATCTGCCGCTTTGCGCCTATCTTTCTACTTATAAAAAGGAGGAACTGCTCCGGCACATCCATCCGCACATCCGTTTTTTTCAGCAGTATGACCGTGAACATCAGACCCAGTATATTCAAACACTGATGGTTTATTTTTCCTGCGGACGTAATATGACCCGGACGAGTAATGCCCTGTTTATCCATAAAACGACTCTGTTTTACCGCTTTGAACGGATGGAAAAACTTGTCGGACCATTTTTACAACAGCCGAAGCGTCTGTTTCTGTATGAATACTCTCTGCATCTTCTTCACGAAATAACTCCTTGCCCCGGAGTATAGAAGACTGAGAAGGGAATATGTATGGAGAGTCTCTCAAGCGGACAGGGCAAGTGAACCTGTATTGACTTTTGAACGCCCTGTAATTTTGGCACCCGCTCAGGCTGCGATTAAGTCTCCCCGGAAATAAAATCTGATAGGACAAAGAAGAAAAAAAGCTCTTGGCTTCTGTAATGGAGGCCAGGAGCTTTTTGCATCTTGTTTTGTAAGCGGAAAGAGGTTTCAATAATAGAAAAGAAAGCGTACATCGGTCGAATAAGGTGTGGACTTATGAATGGTTTAAAGTTAAAAGAAGAAGTATTTATGCACAAAAAATGACCGATAAAATTGTAAAAAAGGCGAATGGAATCTCTATGAATTTTATGTTAACATCTTATTACAACACGTGATTCCTCGGAAGCGTCAGTTGTACTTGTGAACAAAGGATAGTGCTCGGTAGAGCGTCTATACCTGCAGGTATAATTGTGACTGCAGTCCGAGGTTTTTTCTTTATCCGAAATGGAGAGGGATGGGTGCTATGCGAATTGTTCGGAAAATCAATAACAGTGCCGCTGTTGCTCAGGACTCCCGCGGGAAGGAACTGATCGTGATTGGTAAGGGCATCGGGTTTCCGGCGGTTCCATACGAACTGACGGATATGTCGCGGATAGACCGCACGTTTTACGATATCGACCCGCGTTATTTTGAGATGATCAGTACTCTTCCACAGGAGATTCTTCTGGCAAGTGCTGACATTACAGAAGATGCGCAGGTCGTACTGAATACGACCCTTAACTCCAACCTGCCGCTGACGCTGGCCGACCACCTGAACTTTGCGGTGGAGCGCTTTCGCAGCGGATTGAACCTGACGATCCCCATTGCCTATGATATCCGTCATCTGTATCCCAATGAGTTTGATCTGGGCGTAAAAGCATTGGATATCCTGAAGGAATACACGGGGGTCTCACTTCCGGATTCCGAAGCGGTCAGCATTGCAATGCATTTGATCAATGCTGAAATCGAAAACAGTGAGATCCATTCCCTCGTAAAGGCGTTGGAGATTCAGGAAGGCGTGGAGTCCATTGTGGAGCGGGAAATGAACCTGAAACTGGATAAGGACAGCTACAGTTACTACCGGTTCACGATGCATATCCGCTATCTCATCCAACGGCTGATGAGCGGTACTCAGAGCGAAACGGGGAGCGGCAGCATGGTAAAGATGCTGGCCAATGATTACCCTAAAACATATATCTGTGCTAAAAAGATTGCGGCTTTCTTGCAAAAGCAGGAGAATTGGTGCTGTAACGATGAGGAACTTCTCTATTTGATGTTGCATATCAACCGCGTCTGCCAGAAAAATACATAAACAGCTTCCGTTGCTTGGAGCGGCACTCGCCATTTGCGGGACGTGATCCGGGGACAGAGCGCATCCGACCTGAAAACGCCTGCGTTTTCAGGCAGTTTGAAGGCGCTTTGTGCCCGGATCTTTTATTACATATTGAATGAACAGCGGTGCAGGGCCCGCAGCGCTTTTCAGATAAAAAATCAGGAGGATCAGCCATGAAACAGGATGCATTCTTTCAAACTATCATACATCACATCGGTGGTGAAGGCAATGTTGCACGAAAACGTTTTGACGGAGAGCACCTGTATATCACTGTGAAAGACAGCGGTATGGCAGATCTAGAAGAACTGAACCGTCTGGATGGAGTTTCTGGCGCGGAACTGAACCGGAACATTCTGTCCGTTACCATCCAGGAAGATTTTTTGGAGGATGTTACAATGGCAAAAGATTTCAAACAGCTGGCGCAGAATATCATGACGTTGGCTGGAGCAAAGGAAAATGTTACTTCCGTATTTCACTGCATGACCCGTCTGCGCATGACGGTCAAGGACGTCAAGAAGGTAGACCAGAAAGCCATCAATGATCTGGATGGCGTGCTGGGCGTCACCTATCAGGGCGGCCAGCTGCAGGTCATCATCGGCAAGGATCTGCTGGAGGTTTATGAAGAGGTGCTGAAGCTGGGCTACAGCGATGGCGGTGCTGTGGACGAAAAACTGGACGGTGACCTGAAAGGCGAAAAGATTTCGGTTGGGCAGGCAGTGATTGGTTACATTTCCGCTGCCGTACAGCCTATGGTTCCGGCACTGATCGGCGGCGGTATGATCAAGGTGTTCCTGCTGCTGATCTCCAAGGTTTATGCTCCCTTTGCGGACAGCTCTACCTATACGCTGCTGAGCATCGTGGGCAATGCGGTGTTTTACTTCATGCCCATTCTGGTCGCTTATGGAGCGGCCAAGAAACTGGGCGCGACCCCCACATATTCCATGGTCGTGGCCGGTGACTGGTCGCTCCTGAATGGACGGCTATTGTAAGTGCTGGCGATCCAGTCACCATGTTTGGTATCAATGTTGCCCTGAAAGGATACGGCAGTTCTCTGCTTCCTGCGCTGCTGCTGGCAATCGTTGCGTATTATGTGGAAAAATTCCTGAACAAAGTGATCCCCGGTGTGTTCAAGCCTATCTTTGTCGGTACGTTGACAATGGCCGCCACCTATGCCGTCTCGATCCTTGCACTGGCGCCTCTGGGTCAGCTGGCAGGCACCTATGTCACCGCCGCGATCCTGTGGTTGTATAACATTGCAGGCCCCATCACGGTTGCGCTGTTTACGGCTCTGTTCCCCTACATGGTCATGACCGGTATGCACATGACTTTGGGAGCTCCCATGATCCAGCTGCTGTCGGAAAATGGTTTTGATCCCCTGTTCCGCCCCGGTATGCTGCTGTCCAACATGGCAGAAGGCGGCGCTTCTCTGGGCATCGCCATCAAGGCAAAGGACAAGGAAATCAAATCCGAAGCACTGTCCGTTGCAGTGGGCTGCATCTTTGCTAGTGTGACCGAGCCGGCCATTTACGGTTTTAACCTGCCGCTGAAGAAACCTATGTGGGCGGTTTCCCTCGGCGGCGCCATCGGTGGTGTCGTGGCCGCTCTGCTGGGTGCCCATAACTACGAGTATGGTTCTTCCTCCCTGTTTGCCCTGCCGATCTTTGAGGATACCATCGTGGCTATGGTTATTGCAATCATCGTGACGATCGTGGCATCCTGTGTACTTACGATTCTCTTTGGCTTTGACGAGGAAATCTTGAAGAAACACTGATCTCAAAATTTTGTTCGCCCCGGGGAGCGCATGCGTCCCGGGGCGTTGGAGGTATTATGAAACTGACGTCCGATTTTTTGTGGGGTGGAGCACTTGCTGCTAACCAGTGCGAGGGTGCCTGGCAGGAAGACGGCAGGCTGCCTGCGTCTGCTGACTTTCTGCCGGATGCAGCCCACGGCAGATGGAATGCCATGCTGCATCCGGGAAACATTCTGGAAACGCGGTACGATTATTATCCTAGCCGGGAAGCAATTGATTTTTATCATCGATACAAAGAGGATATCCGCCTTCTTGCAGAAATCGGGATCAAGGCGCTGCGTCTGTCCATTTCATGGACGCGGATCTATCCGACCGGGGAAGAGAACGCCCCGAACGAAGATGGCCTGCGTTTTTACGAGGAGCTGTTTACGGAGTGTCGTAGGTACGGGATAGAGCCGGTGGTCACCCTGTGCCACTTTGATGTGCCGGAAGCCCTGATCCGGAAATACGGTGCCTGGGCAGACCGCAGGCTGATCGCACTGTATGAAAAATACGCTGCCACCGTGTTTGACCGCTACCGGAATCTGGTAAAATACTGGATGACCTTCAATGAGATCAACATGATCACCCACATCCCTTATCTGGGCGGTGGCCTGCTGGTGGACAAGGACGACCCGGAGTTCAACCAGATCGTGTACAATGCCGCGCATAACCAGCTGGTGGCAAGTGCCTGCGCGGTGCGGATCGGTAAAAAAATCAACCCGAATTTCCGAATTGGATGCATGATGGCGGCCGGAAGCTTTTATCCCTATTCCTGCAACCCCAATGATGTGATGGAAGCACGTATCAGTAACAACAAAAATTACATTTTTCCGGATGTCCAATTGAACGGCTGTTACTCCGGATTCGCCCGGAATTACTTTGCAAAATTGGGCATCACGCTGGACGAACAGCCGGGTGATGACGAACTTCTGGCTCAGAACACCTGCGATTTTCTGGGATTCAGTTACTATTCCTCCAGGCTGATCTCCACGGATCCGGAGCATCTGAAAAATGTGGCGGATGGCAACGCCATTACTACCCTGCGCAACCCGTATCTGCAGATCACGAAATGGGGACGTCAGATCGACCCGGTCGGCCTGCGCGTGACCATGAATGATCTGTATGATCGCTATCACAAGCCGCTGTTCATTGTGGAAAACGGTTTGGGCGTGGAGGACACTCTGGAAGTGGACGGTTCCGTCCATGACCCCTACCGGGTGGAGTATCTCGATGCTCATATCACCCAGATGAAAAAAGCAGTTCTGGAGGACGGCATTCCCTGCATGGGATATCTGGTCTGGGGCATCATCGATCTGGTCAGCGCGGGCGGCGGTGAAATGGATAAGCGGTACGGACTGGTCTATGTAAATAAACATAACGACGGCACCGGAGACCTCGCCCGCTACAAAAAAGATTCTTTTGGCTGGTATGCACAGAAGATTCGGGAAGAATGCTATGAATAAAGCATATAAGCAGTATTTTGATCTGATATTTGGCTCCACACTGCTGACTCTGGGTATCTACCTGTTTGTCACCCCCAATGGTATCAACTTTGGCGGTGTGATTGGCCTGGCTCAGATTATAGAGATTTTTCTGCGCAGGTTCATTGCGATCCGCAGTGAAGCAAACCTTGTTGGTATGATCAATTTCCTCATCAATGTACCGCTGTTCCTGATAGGATACCGGGTCATGAGCCGCAGGTTCTGCATCAAAACCATGCTCTCGGTAGCAGTGCAGACGTTGCTTCTCTCAGTACTTCCGCCGCTCAAAGCACCCCTTGTGGAGGATGTGCTGCTGAACTGTATCTTCGGCGCTATTCTCTGTGGTGTAGGTGTCGGCTATGCGCTGCGGGGCAGTGGGTGCTGCGGCGGCATGGACATTGCATGCATGTGCCTGGTAAAGAAATACCCGGATTTTAAAAGCGGACGGCTTTCCATTTATGTCAATGCGGTTCTCTTTTCGGTCTGCCTATTCCTTTTTGATTTGGAAACTACGATGTACTCCATCATCTTTGTGGCAATCCTGTATACGGTGGCAGATAGGTTTCACGATCAGAACATCAATGTGGCGGCCCTGATATTTACGGATGTTTCCACTGTGCAGACTGAAATCCTGCAGAAGATGGGACGCGGCGTCACCTTCTGGAACGGATACGGTGCGTACACCAACCACCCTAAGAAGATCCTTTTCTGTGCCGTGAACAAGTATGAAATCGGGGAGCTGCAGGAAATTATTCACGAGCAGGATCCCAATGCCTTCGTCACATTCTTTGTAGGTCCTCTGATCCATGGCGGATTTGAAAAAAGGCTATGAGATTGAGGGTGATCGCATAGAACAAATGAAGCGAGGAACGCTCTGCAATTTTGGCACTCGCTCAGGCTGCGATCAAGAACCCCCGCAAGTGATTGCGTGAGCGCTTGATGCTCGACAAGCACAAATAAAGCAAACAAAGCCCCTCGGTTTCTGTAATAGAAGCCGAGGGGCTTTTTGCTGCAAGAAAGAATGATTTCTGGCTTTTTGGGGGAGTAAAACAGCGATGATTCTGCCAAAGAAGCGCGGACAGAGGACTCAGGTCGTTTCTTCGCTGAGGGTGCTTTCCGGCCCGAACGCTTCCCCGACGATGGAGTAATCGCCGGATGCCGTGTGGAAAGTGCCCGTCAGGTCGCTGCCGGCCAGAAGCAGTCGGCCTGATAGGAAATGCGGGAGACAAGGGTCTGGATCTGGCCGGAAAAGACGCACCGGCCGGCAGAGCAGACCTGCCCGGAAAACGGATTTGCCCGGTGCAGAAAGTGCAGCGTCCCCTGCAATGCGCTGCCCTGTTCGGTCCATGTGAGCGTCCCCCGGCGCATGCCGAGCTGGGTGGAGACCTGGATCTGATAACGGTGTTCTGTCATGAAAAACGGCTTCTTTCTGTTAGAGTGTCTCCATGATAACAGAATCTTTGCCGCAGGAAAACCAACAAAACGGCACGAATGGGGAGCAATGCGGAGTTATTTGCCGTTCTGGCGGAGCACGGCGGGCAGCGAGGTCATCACGAACTGGGAGAGATACGCGATGGTGTTCTCCTTTTCTTCGGGGGTATGGCTCTCGCGGAACCAGTTGACCAGAATGCCGGCGAAGGCTTCGGTGTAGAAGTCCCGCAGAAAGCGGTGGTAGTCCGGCGGGATGGTGACGCCGCAGTTTGCACAGCAGCGGTCGATCATACCGTCGGCCAGCTCGTAGAAGTCGCTGCAGAAAAAGTGCTTCAGCTCGTCGCGCCCCATGCTGTCGTAGGCGCAGCTGAGGATGTGGGCGTTTTCTTCCACATAGTTCATCACAAAAAGGAGGGCGTCGTGGTAGTTGGTGAGCAGGTCGAACTGCTTGACCACCTCCACGGCCTCCTGTTCCAGCGTCCACTTGAGCAGATCGTAGATGTCGGTAAAGTGATAATAAAAGGTCTTGCGGTTCAGGTCGCACATGCCGATCAGGTCGTTCACCGTGATCTTGCGCAGAGGTTTGTGCTCCATCTGGGCTTTCAGTGCAGCCGAAAGTGCCTTGCGGGTCTGCAGGCTGGCTCCTTCGTGTTTCATAGCGGTATCCCTCCGTTTGGGTTTATTATACAGTTGTCCGGCAAATCTATCAAGGGACAAGTTGACCGGTTCGTCTGGAGATCTGGCACAAAAATACCGGACAAAAAGCAGAATTTGTCCGTATTTGCACAAATGGCCGGAAATGCCTATTTTATTGAAAAGCGGCTGTGCTATCCTGTTCCTGTTGATTTTTTAAATGGGAGGGAATGCCAATGAACGAACAAGCCGCACCGAAAAACGATGTGATGCACAAAGTGGCGTGTCAGATCGTGGAACGGCGCGACCTGATTTTTCTGATCGTGGTGATCCTGCTGATCTTCACCTCGCAGACCTACGCCGAGATCCCCGTGCTGCTGCTCACCTTTGTCATTTCCATGGTGCTCAACAGCGGTACGAACTTTCTGTTCGGCACCATTTCCTTCGTGTCCAACTCGGTCACGAGCATTCTGCAGCTGGCGCTGTCGCTGGACTACGCCATCATCTTCTCCAACCACTTCCGTGAGGAACACGAGACCCTGCCGTTGAAGGAATCGGTCATTGAAGCGCTGTCCAAGAGCATCCCGGAGATCTCGTCCAGCTGTCTGACCACCGTGGGCGGTCTGGTGGCCATGATGTTCATGCAGTTCAAGATCGGCCCGGATATGGCCATCTGCCTCATCAAGGCCATCGCCTACTCCATTTTGTCGGTGTTCCTCGTCATGCCGGGCCTTTTGATGATCTTTGGCCCCTGGATGGAAAAGACCGAGCACAAGAGCTTTGTGCCCAAAATTCCCTTCGTGGGCAGATTTGCCTATAAGACCCGCAAGATCATCCCGCCGGTCTTTCTGGTGCTGGTGCTGATCGCCTATCATTTCTCCAGCCTGTGCCCCTATGCCTACGGCCTGAACAGCATCAAGACTCCCAAGCTGAACGATGTGCAGATCGCCAGCAACATGATCGACGAAAACTTTACGGCGTCCAACTATGTGGCCCTTGTGACCCCGAAAGCGGACTACAGCGTGGAAAAGGCCATGATCACCGAGCTGGAGAGCCATGACGAAGTGGACAGCATCAAGGGCCTTTCCAACATCGAAGCCATGGACGGCTATTGCCTGGAAGACAAGCTCACCGCCCGTTCCAGTGTGAAGGGCCGTGTGCGCGTCAACGGCGTCGTCAAGGGCGAGGTGCACGGCAATGTGTCCGGCATCATGAACGCCGTCGTCAATGTGGGCGGCATCGTGGGGCGCACCGACGGCTTTGTGTCCGGCTGCATCAATCAGGGCGCAGTTTACGGCCGCAAGGACGTGGGCGGCATCGCCGGTCAGGCAGAGCCCACCGATTATGAGACGCTGATCGCACTGGAAAACGCCCCCCAAGCGGTTCGGGCAGATCACCGTGACCTTCAAGGATGAAGACCATGTTCTGGGTCGGGTGAACCTGGAATACGGCGATTCTCTGGATGAATCCGGCTACCCGGAACTGCCCGCAAAGGAGGGCTGCGCCGCCCGCTGGAACACCACGAAACTGACGGAGCTGCATCTGGATACGGTGGTGGAAGCGGTGTATACGGATTACATCACCGCCCTTGCCAGCATCTATGAGCGCGAGGACGGCCGGCCGGTCTTCTTCGCCAAGGGATCGTTCGGCGACCGCGACAGCCTGACCGTCTCGGTGCGGGATCTGCCCGGAGAACTGCGCAATGCCGTTGAAAGCTGGCAGCTCACCATCCCGGACGACGGGCAGGAGAGCCATACCGTGCGCTATCTGCCCATTGAAGTCGGCAAAAAGTACAAGGTTTATGCAAAGCAGGACGGCAGCTGGAAGCAGCTGAGCACCGAGACGATCGGCAGCTATCTGGCCTTCGATCTGCCCGGGAATACCGCAGAGCTGGCCGTCGTGCCCGGCAGCAGCGTCCCGGCCTGGGTCATTGTGACCGCCGCAGCGGCCGCGGGGCTGGCCGGCGGGGTCGTTCTGATCCGGCGCAGGAAAAAGCACCTGTAAAGCAGGCAGAAGAATAACCGCTCATGCCCTGTTGCAATGTGCGCATGAAAAGCACCCATAAAGCATAACGAACCGCCCCGGTTTCCGCAACAGGAAGCCGGGGCGGTTTTGGCAGTGCGGCCATTTGCAGGCAGATGCGGCTGCGGCCTTGACTTTTGACGCAAAACCGATATGCTGGTAACATTCAAACAAACCGGAAGCTGCACGGAAAAGGAGAAAACGAGGTGCTTTGCTTTGTACAGTGAATCGAAACAGGCTCTGGCCGATCAGCTTGAGCTGAAACGCCCGGCGGTGCTGGCCGTCAGCGGCGTGCATGGCAGCGGAAAGACCACTCTGCTGGAAAAACTGCTGCCCATCCTGCGCGGCCGCGGGCTGAAGGTGGGGGTCATCAAACACGACGGCGGCGATT
>ERZ860009.654-NODE-654-length-14370-cov-2.165281_pt1 | contig 14370 bp, 10 predicted proteins | sample MGYA00510114_ERZ860009 | MGnify/ENA primary metagenome ERZ860009 (study PRJEB30046, sample SAMN00715177) | human gut metagenome | study: EMG produced TPA metagenomics assembly of the A metagenome-wide association study of gut microbiota in type 2... | reverse complement strand
ACGCTCGTCACCCACGGCATCGGCGTCGATCCGCAGCCCGCGGATACAACACAAAACGCCCCGAAAGCCGATTTTTCGGAAAATATCCTTAAATTTGGACCGGTCAAACATGCGGGACCAGTCCGGAAAAAGCACTTTACGCTTTCGAACGCGGGCGGCGCGGAGCTGATCGTGCGGGCCGTCGAAGGCGAGGGACACGTGGCCACGACACTCGCCCCGGGGCAGAAAATCGCCCCCGGAGATTCGCTGCGCTGCGAAATTCTGCTCGATCCCCGGACGCAGGACTACGGCATCGTGACCGAACACCTCGTGGTGGTGACCAACGACCCCGTGCGGCCCATGCGGCGCATCCGGGTGACGGCAATCATCGAAGAGTGACACACAAACACACAACGGATATAATGTACCCCATTCTTGAAAAAAGACTCCTCGCAGAGGGCATCTGGCTGATGAAGGTCCTCGCACCGCGCGTGGCCCGCTCGGCGCAGCCCGGACAATTCGTCATCGTGCGCGTCGACGAACACGGCGAGCGCATTCCGCTCACGATCTCCGATTTCGACGCTGCGGAGGGCAGCGTGACCATCGTCACGCAGGCCATCGGCGCCTCGACGCGCAAAATCTGCGCACTGAACGAGGGCGATGCCCTCGCCGACTTCGCAGGTCCGCTGGGCCACCCTTCGGAATTCGTCAAAATGCCCGTCGAAGAGCTGCGCCCACGCCGCTACCTCTTCGTGGCGGGGGGGGCGGGGGGGGCACGGCCCCGGTCTACCCGCAGGTCAAATGGCTTCGGAAACACGGCGTGAAGGCCGACGTCATCATCGGCGCCAAGACACGCGACATGCTGATCTACACCGACGCCATGCGCGCCGTAGCCGAAAACCTCCACATCGCCACCGACGACGGTTCGGAGGGTTTCAAGGGACTCGTGACGGCGCTGATCGGGGAACTGATCGAAAAAGAGGGCAGACACTACGACGAATGCGTGGCCATCGGCCCGATGATTATGATGAAGTTCGTGGCCCTCACCACGAAGAAGTACGCGCTGAAAACCACCGTGTCGCTCAATGCGCTGATGGTCGACGGCACGGGCATGTGCGGCGCCTGCCGCGTGACGGTCGGCGGCCGGACGCGCTTCACGTGCGTCGACGGCCCGGAGTTCAACGCCCACGAGGTCGATTTCGACGAGGCGATGCGCCGGCAGGGCATGTACCGCACCCAGGAGCAGCGCGCCGCGGCGATCGAGGCCGAGCGCGAGGCCGGACACGTATGTAAGATCGGATTGGACAAGTAGAAAGGTATTTTAGCGACGGAGACCATGCAGAATATATAATTATCTCCCGCATAGAACTTCCCGCTTTTCACTTTCACCTTTCCAGCCTCCGTTTTCTGTATCCATTGTTTACCGTTCCGCAAATCCTTTACGCTGAACAATGCCGTCCGGTCATCAAAAGCCACTGACAAACGGCTATCTCGTAATTCCCATACTTTTGCTAATAAAATAACAGGGAATACTACCATGCAAACAACAAAAATCAATATAAATTTCCTCATCATATCCTATTTTAAAAATGATTATCTGTTTATAGTACCCATCTGATAAGAGATCCCATGCACCGGCTGTCCACCCCCCACTGAAATCTGGACAGCTCCTTTCATCGGTATGGGATAACCACTCCTGTCTATTACCTGCAACTCTTTCTCCGGCAAAAGAAATGAAACATTCTTCGTCTCTCCTTTTTTCAGATGAATACGTTGAAACCCTTTTAAAGACCGGATGGGTACACGGAAAGATGCTTTCCCGGACGAGACATAAAGCTGTACCACCTCATCACCGTCCACTCCACCTACATTCTTCACATCGGCACTGACCTGATATCCGTCAGCCACCTTTGCTATTTTCAGACAGCTATAACTAAACTTGCTATAACTCAATCCATAGCCGAAAGGATAGCGTACTTCTCCTTTAAAGTAACGGTATGTACGGTTGTCCATGCTGTAGTCCTCAAAATCGGGAAGGTCTTTTTCACTTTTATAGAAAGTCACCGGCAAACGACCTGCAGGATTGTAATCGCCAAAGAGTACGTCGGCAATAGCCAATCCACCCGCTTGCCCCGGATACCATGCATTGAGGATGGCCGGCAGATTCTCCGCCTCCCACTCCACAGCGACAGCACTACCCGTAAGCATCACTAAAACAACCGGTTTGCCCGTAGCAACCAATTCTTTCAACAAAGCGGTCTGTACGTGGGGAAGTGAAATCGTTTCACGGTCTCCGCCTTTGAAGCCTTCGGCAAATACCTTCATGGACTCACCTTCAAGGCTGGCAGAAATTCCTCCGGCAAAAAGAATGACATCGGCATCTTTCACTGCACGAGCTGTTTCTTTGGGGTCGGCATCCCACAAATGCCCTACATCAAATTTCAATTCGCTAATGTCAGTATATTGCCAGTATTCGATAATCACTTTATAAGACTTTCCCTCTGTCGCAGAAAACGTATAATAAGTTTGCCCTTTTTCTGAATCTATGCAAAGCTGATTATCCACATACAATTTATAACCGTCATCCCCTGAAAGGTACAAACTTATCTCTCCCGAACCTGCCGGACGAAACTCTGCTGTATAACGGATTGACATCTGATTCGCAGCTATTCCGGATGTGAAGACTTCTCCGTCACCATGTTGAAAGTTTATCTCCGATTCCATTTGTACAGCTACAGGCGCTCCCTCCAAACGAGGATTCGGGAAATATTCTGCTTGCAGCCCCTTTTTACCATTGTAGCTGAACTGGTCTGGATCAAACTCTGAACGAAAAACCTGCGTATCCACATAGCCGCAGCCCGGTTCATAAATCAGTTCTACTTCCTCGCCCACTTTCTCACGCAGCCCGTCCATGATGGACCAAACTTTGGTTGGATAGCCGTAATAATTTCCCAACATCACATTCTCATGAACTGCATTAGGTCCTACCACTGCTATTTTCTTCATTTTCTTACTAAGAGGAAGTACCTGGTTGTCATTTTTAAGCAACACAATGGATTGCCTTGCCATATCAAGAGCATGTTCTTTGTGAGGGATACTTTCCAGTACATCCGTCGTTATACGGGAATAAGGGTTCCGGTCTATCGGATCGAACATACCAAGGCGCAAACGGATTTCAAACAAACGTTTCAAAGAAGCGTCAATCTGTTCTTCCGTAATCAAGCCTTCCGCCACAGCCAGATTCAACGCATGATAGGCTCCGTTATTGGAACATTCGCAATCTGTTCCGTGAAGCACGGCATCTGCAGATGCAGACTGTGCGTTCGGATGGGTCTTATGAGTTCTATAAAAGTGATTGATTCCGCCACAGTCAGAAGTCACGTAACCCGTGAACCCCCATTTATTGCGCAGAATATCCATCATCAGCACATCGTTTCCACAACAAGGCTGTCCGTAGAAAGCATTATACGCACACATCACACCACTCACCTTCGCATCGACTATCAGTTTTTGAAAAGCAGGCAGATAGGTATCCCAAAGATCCTGATTGGAGACTTCCGCATTAAAAGTGCTGCGGTTCCATTCCGGTCCGCTATGTACGGCATAATGTTTGGCACAGGCAGAAGCTTTTAAATAATGAGGGTCATCACCCTGCAACCCCTGTACAAATGCCATGCCGAGCTGTGAAGTAAGATACGGGTCTTCACCGTACGTCTCCTGTCCCCGTCCCCAACGTGGATCGCGGAATATATTCACATTAGGGCTCCAAAAGGTAAGCCCCAAATAGATGCCTGACTTCCCCTTTGCCGATGCGTCATTATAGATAGCACGTCCTTCATCGGAGGCATATTCCGCCATTTTTTGCAAGGAACTTGTACTCCAAGTGGCAGCCATACCAATAGCTTGCGGAAAGGAAGTGACACGATAAGGAGAACGTGCTACCCCATGCAGACATTCATTCCACCAATTATAAGCAGGAATGCCCAATCGCTCAATGGCAGGCGCACTATCATCATCTGCCCTATCTTTTCTTCTAAAGTAAGAAGAGAAACAATATGATCCGCCCGTTCCTCTACCGTTTTGTCCGGATCAAGAAAAGGTAAGCTGTACTGGGCCACTGCATGAGCACCGCAAAGGGCACTGATGCAAAGCATTAAAAATCTTCTTTTCATTATAGATATTGATTTAGTGCCTGTTTCTACATTTTCTTATTTAAGACACCATTTCTGATTCTTGTCTTGCACTATTTTATAGTTCTGTTTAGAATTTGTTTCACTAACCGTCAACGAGCCGTCTTCCGCAATCTGCAACACCCATTCTTCACCCCGGTCTTTTGATTCGAGCGTATAAGCATTCCCCTCCTGTCTGCTATTCCAGCTATCCAAAGCGCTGGGCGCATCAACAGTAATGGTATGAACCACTAAACGACTGGTTTGTGGAACCGTCTCTTTAAAGCGCATCATAATTCCGGTACCGGGAGTTCCTTCGCTGAATTGGTTGGGAAGAATATGATAGGCATCGTGCACCAGTGCATACATCGGTCCGTCTAAAGACTTCTTTGAAGCGTAATTGGTGATTTTGATACCTGCATTTCCCCGGATAGCACTAAAGTTGGAAGGACGTGAGAACTGATAATCCAAATTACTGTCCCGATTATTCAACAGCCAGTTCCAAATAGTACGTAAAGGCTCGGATGACTCAATACGGTCTACCACAAACAGGGCATTAGAACCACACAGCAAAATGAAACGGGCATAACTCTGCAAAGGCGCGCCATACAAATCTGCCGCATCCGATGCCAGAACAGAAAGTGTTCCCTTATGAGCATCCAGTAATCTTTTCCCACCGATAGAAACGGGAGCTTCGCCTGTTTTCTTGCCATCCACCAATTTCATCGGACGATTGATTCCGCCACGCTGATCTAAAACCCGTGCCGGAACAGAGGCTGTCCCGGGTACTTCAAAAGTACAGGTATTGTGACTAGCGGCACTTACGTCCAATGCTCTTGTTATATTCCGATAGCAAGTATGTCCCGGGTCTACCAAAAGACGTTCTCCGTTATGTTCCAATATAAAACTATTCACATCTCCGTGCAAATGGGCGGATGCATGACGCGCTTCCGCAGGAATCCGGGCGGCAAGAATGGTTTTTCCACCCCACGCATCACGCAAGAAAGCATCTCCGCCGGAGAATGTTTTCAATTCGCTATAACCGGCTTGAACAGGAGAAATCGGTTTGGCAGCGTCAGCCAGCATCATAACGGAAAGGAAGCCGAAGTCATTTATCATTCCGAAACTTGCCAAGTCATGAGGTACGGGTTCGTTTGCCGGAAAATAAAGAGAATCAAACAACCAACGTGCCATGCCGGCTTGAGCGGGAAGTTCATCCTTTGCACGAGCTGATATGTGAACTAATAAATCACCGGAGGGTCTGAATATCGACGCACAATCTCCAAAGTTTGCACTACGTGACAGATTGGCTAAAGGCCATCGTGCCAACGGCTTGCGGTAAAAATGAGCGTAAGAAGCCCAATCTACCAACCGTGCGTATGGTTCCAGCGTCGTTTTACCTATACGGTTGGAACGGATCAATGCTTCATGCCCCAACATAATGCCGTACGCTGCATAGTTGGCATACTGAAGGGACTCTCCATAACTTCCGTCCGGTTGAAAATGATCTAAAGCTACAGGCAGATAATTCATCGCGTATTGCAGATATTCTTTCTCTTCCAGAACAGCTGCCGCAACAGACATTCCCGCAAACAAAATACAATTCCAGTTATGAAAGAAATCCGAACGTTCCAGATAACGGCGGCATGGCAACATCCCCTTTTCCCGCAAGGCAACCTTAATTTCCTCTTGTTCAGAGAGAGTAAATAAATCCGAAACCATATCTAGAGAGATAGCTACCCCCCACGTCAGATGTGCCGTTTCAAGTCCTCCGACCATATTACCACCACCGCCATAACCACGGAAACGGGGACCTGCCCAATCGGCCAAAGGACGGCGCACGATGCTCAGGACATTGCTCCGAAGCCATGAACCTACTTTATCCGATGGTTCCAGGGCATATACCAAAGCGGCATCTGTCAGATATTCCGAGGTGTGATGCCACCATTCGGTTGTGGCAGAAGGGTCTGTCAGATTGGGAGTCAATGCACGTTGGTTAACCCGTAACTTAATAGCTTGAAACAGTTCCGCTACCTGCGATGTCTTATCAATATCCTTTAACAATTTGTATTCAGTTTCATCCAGGAATAACCGCCCACCGGTACGATTATTTTGGGCAATCACCGGTATAGCGCAAAGATACAGCATGAATAATGCCGTTAGTAACAGATAGATGTTTTTCATGATGTATTGTTTTATTTTTCAGAATAATAAAGATTCAATCTCTCCCAAGACTGTCCGTTGAGCATTTCATTCCATTTCTTGAAGGGAGAGAAACGAGGATCGCCACTCCATCCAGCCCCTACATAATAGGTAAAAGGTTCACCGGACTTTGCATGAAGCAACACGACTTCATCTTTTTCGACTGTCCGGTAATCCACGATCCGGGAAGGGTCGGCAAATACAGCAGTAGCCAGTTGCCCGTCTTTCGCACTGATTTCTTCCATCAGAGCCAGCCCCCCGGTATTCTTTTTCGTATTGACTATCGCTTTTCCCATATTTGTGAGACCTACGGCCACGGTTATGTCTTTCCCGTCTTCCGTTTCGAAAGTAGAAGTCACTTGATAAAAGTTAGTACCGTTTATCATCCGTATTCTCTTTTTCTCATACACCGTTACCCCATTCGCCTGAAAAGGATAATAACTCAATTCGAACTCTATCCCATCCTCGTCGTTCCGGTAAATACGATAATTGGCATAAGGCCCTGATACAAATAATTGTCCTTCCGTATATACCCCGGTACCGCCACATCCACGATAAAAGCCCATGTGATAGAAGTCGTACCCTTCGCCACGATCCACATGGTAATCCAAACCTTTGGCGTTCAAAGCATACCAGTTGTCTATGACAGAGTGAGCAACCGATTTTGCCCAGACATCGACTCCATTACCTACTTTATCTTTCACCGTGCGTGCATATACCCGAAAAGCGATCCGGTCATTTTCCCAAGCAATGTCTTCACTGCGTTCCGGTACAAAACGGACGTATGTCTTAGGTAGTTTCTGCGTAATGGCAGACCCCATCTCTTTTTCTAAAGATAATTCTCCGATCCCCATCTTCAATGCTTGAGCAAAAGCAAGTACCACTGGTCCAAAAGCATGAGAATCGTTGTAATAAGTAGGATGTGACTTATAATCTTCCTTACTTCCACTTTTAGGACAAAGGCAGCTCCAGCAGGCATTACTTACAGAACCATCCTTTGCAATGTATGCTGCAAGTCCCTGAAGCCCTTTTTTAAAATGTTTCATGTATTTCTTATCCAGAACTTTTGCCTGAATAGCTATTCCCATACCATAAAGCAACAATCCAGTACCGGAAGTCTCGGCATAAGACCCCATATCAGTCATTTCCTGATGCCACATGCCATTCTCATCCTGATATTTCAGTACGTTCAAGTAGAAATCCCGGGTTAGTTTCTCCACCTCCTTGCGCTGTGGATGACTTTTGGGAAGATCACCTGCCAATGCACTCAAAGCCAGTGCTCCCCAACCATTGCCACGGCTCCAGTTGTCTTGAGAGACCTCTCCTTTGGCTACAAAGCCACGTCCCTGATGAATAAGTCCGGAGTGATGGTCCGCCAAAATACGGAAAAGCTCCAATGTCTCGAATACAGCCAAATCTATATAATGCTGATTGCCTTCGCTCAATCCGGCATAAAGCAAATAAGGAGAGACAGCAAATGCCATATCTATAAAAACCTGATCCTTTTCTTTTGATACCCAACTTGGTATCAACAAGTTCTCACTGGAACGGCTTTGTTTCTCTACCATTCTCCGAGCAGCTTCCGCCACCTGTCTCTTCAAGGTAGGAGCCACACCTCTATAATGAAGCAGAGCCGCACCGCTGCCACCGGCTTCATAACTGATAAAACTACCGCCACCTTTTATTTCTCTGGTTCCAAAACGTTCCATAATATCGACGGCACAATGCAGCAGACTATCCGAAGAAGAAGCAAGAGCCAATTCACTCATTCCTTGTAAAAGCAAACTTCCTTCATAACCCTTAATATTTGATTTCTGTATGCCTTTACGCAAAACGCTTTCAGCTACCTGACGGGTTGATATAAGAAAACCGTCTTTAGCTTGCAGAGCCACAGACAAGCATATCAATGCTAATATAGATACTATTCTTATCATAATCTTCTAATTAAGAAACGCAGTATTCAGAAAAAAGCTATGCTTCTTCTGAATACTGCAAAGATATTAAAAGTTCCGTTTCTCCAAATAACGATTCAGTTCTTCCTTCGACATCGGCAACTCACCCTTATAATTAGTCACCCAATTCTTAAAATCCTTATTAATCTCATCACTCCATACACTGTCAATCTCCCCGGCAGTATATTTATGTTCTCTGATTCTTTGTTGACCGAACTCATCTGTCAATGCAGTAAATTCAGCTGTCAATACGATATGCTCTACTAAATGAGCTGGTATAAACAACACACCATGCTTCTTTGCCAATACGGCATCTCCGGGCAATACTGTTGCATGTCCGATACGGATAGGCGTATTGATGCCGGTCAACAGAGTCTTACGCATATAAGAAGGATCAGAGCCTTTTATCCAGCCGTTGAATCCCTTGATTTTCCGCAAACCTTCCATATCTCTGACATGACCATACACAATGATACCTCTTTTTGAATTGGCAAAAACACCACTGCCTAAATTAGAACCAACCACCGTTCCGTATGACTCCTTGTTATACGCATCAGCTACATAGACATCCCCTTCGACTAAGGTGGTAACCGCCCAAGATACCGTTCTGCGCTGTTTCCAGTTTCTTCCTTCTTTCTTGCCTTGTTCTATCACCTGATTCTCCAAATCCTGACGAGCCGGCATGAATTGTGCTGTCACTGCCCGCCCCGTCATCACATCAGACTCCGTTTCATCTATTAGACTCCATTCACCTTCATATTGGTTATGATAGCCCAATTCAATCAATTCTGCCCAAGCTTCCTCAATGGTCACTTTCTTTAATCTTTCCAAAAGATTATCGGACACTTTGGGACGACCGTCTTCAAAACGTTCTCCTTTCCAATCAGCCGTCAAAGCCTTTATATATTCAGGAGAAGCCCCTACTCGTTGTGCATTAGCTCCGGCACAAACAAACAAAACAATAAATGCTAATGATACAAATCTACGTTTCATCTTTCTATTCTATTTTTATTTATTATTCCTATTAAAAAATCTCAAGCACCTTATCCCAATTCATAAGGATACCCAAGGTTATGCGGAAACCATTTTTTCATCCTGAATTGAATTATTTAAAATTGAACACTGCCTTATCCTTGATATCACTAGCCGAGGCTCCTATCAAAACTTCAAAATCGCCCTCTTCGGCAACCCATGCCTGTTTTCTGTCATCATAGAAGCTTAAAGCTTGTTTGTCAATAGTAAAAGTGACTTCTTTTTCCTCACCGGTCAACAAGGACACTTTTTCAAATCCTTTCAGTTCTTTCTCCGGACGAGGCAATGACGATTTCTTATCTTTGATGTAAAGTTGCACGATTTCCTTTCCTTCGCGAGAGCCTGTGTTTTTCACACGCACTTTAACGGTTATCGTTTCATCGGCTGTCATTTCCTTCTTGTCCATACTGATCTTGCCGTATTGGAACGAAGTATAGCTCAAACCGTGTCCAAAACAAAACAAGGGTTTCAGTTTCTGCTTGTCATGCCAACGATAGCCTACAAAGATACCTTCCTTGTATGTCACTTTAGTATGGTCACCTGGATATTCTCCCAGCGCATGAGCCGAGTTATCAGCTAACCTCACGGGGAAAGTAAACGGCAGTTTTCCAGAAGGATTCGTATCTCCAAAAAGGATGCTTGCTAAAGCATTGCCTGCAGAACTGCCACTATACCACGCTTCCAAGATGGCAGGAACCTCATCCACCCACGGCATGGCTACCGCATTGCCACTGATAATAATTACCGCTACATTTTTATTAACCTGCGCCAAAGCTGAAATCAAAGCATCTTGTTCGTATGGTAAACTCAAGCTTTCACGATCCACACCCTCACAATCCTGATATTCATTTTTGTTCAGTCCACCGATAAAGAGTACCAAATCGGCATCCTTAGCTGCCTTTACGGCTTCCCGACGCAATGCAACAGCATCTATTTCCTTTTTCACCGGTTCTTTCGCACCTTTCAAGTCCTGCTCTTTCTGCATAGGTGATTCATACCCTTGTACAAAATCGACCTTGATATTCTTTCCGGCGCGCAGACGTATTCCTTCCAATGGAGATACTTCCTTCTTCACTTTTAAAGAAGAAGAACCACCGCCAATGGTCAGACGCTTTATCGCATTCTCCCCCACTACCAATATTCGTTTCACATTCGATTTGACAGGAAGCAACCCTCCCTTATTCTGGAGCAACACCATGCCTTCTTCGGAAATGATTTGTCCAACTTTTGCATGTTCCGGAGAAGCAAAGGAGCCGTATGGTCTGTTGCGGCTCATCGTCGTACGAAACACCAAACGAAGAATACGCCGCACTTTATCATCCAATTCGCTCACACTGTATTTCCCTTCACGCAAGCCTTTCAGATAGGGCGTAGCCATGTAATAGTTGTCGTATGCATTGCTCGCTCCCCAATTAAGACCGTTCGTCCAACTACCGAATTCCATATCCAGTCCGTTTTCTATCGCCTGCTTGGTATCGTGTACGCCTCCCCAGTCGGAAACGACTACTCCGTCAAAGCCCCATTGTTCCTTCAATATCTCTTTCAACAAGTATTGATTATGGCAACAATGTTCATTTTTATACTGATTGTACGCTCCCATAAGCGCCCATACCTTACCCTCTTGCACAGCCGCCTTGAAAGCCGGCAAGTAGATTTCATGCAAAGCTCTGTCATCTACCTCTACATTGACATGATCGCGGTCTATCTCCTGATTGTTGAGAGCAAAATGTTTCACACAAGCAGCCACACCATTCTGCTGCACACCTTGTATATAAGGTACTACCATACGGGAAGCCAAATAAGGGTCTTCGCCCATGTACTCAAAGTTACGTCCATTGAGCGGTGTACGATAGATGTTTACGCCCGGTCCCAGCAAGACGTTTTTGTTGCGGTAACGCGCTTCTTCCGCAAGATTCTTTCCGTAAAGACGGGCTATCTGTGGATTCCATGTAGCCGCCAGACAAGTCAAGGCAGGAAATGCCGTACAAGAATCATTGGTCCATCCGGCACCCACCCATTCGTCCCATGCTACTTCCTGACGAATACCATGAGGACCATCCGTCATCCAGTTTTCAGGAATACCCAATCGGGGAACACCCGGTGAACTGAATTTGGACTGCGCATGACACATAGCAACCTTCTCTTCCAAAGTCATTTTAGACAGAGCATCTTTCACCCTCTCCTCTATAGGTTTATCTTCATCAAGATAAACAGGAATATTGACATTCTGTGCCTGAACAACTGAACATGACAGGCAGAACACAGTTAATGATAAACGAATATACTTAAACATTCTATTTCTTTTTATTACAAATGATACAACTATAATAATCCTAAAAACAGTCTTAATACCCTATCTACACTATACAAATACCAACTTCTTAAAATCCTAACCTTAAAAAACAAGAAACAACTTGTCTGCCTTTTATCTAATTCCTACACATTTCTATCTTCATCGCAAATCCTCCACCAGGCGCCAGATGAATACTTAATTACCATCTTACACAACATTGTCGCTATTAAATAAGAGGGAAAAAACGTTGTATGCCTATAAGCCATAATCAATAAAAAAAACTTTTCTGAAAAGTACTTATAAATCGTAATATTGCCATGGTATTATTTGTACTCCACTAGTATGATGATAAGACACTAATCAACGAGCAATCCCCACCAAAAGACATCCCAGCATATATCATGCATGATTCTTCATACATGATTGCTGATTTTTGATAACTATATGCAGGGATTTGCTAACCCCTCCCTCCTCCTTCTGCAGTACATTTGCAACAGAAAGCAAAACTCGTTTTTAAACCGAATTAATCAATATAATATGAAAACTGATATCAAAGCAATCGTGGCATCCGTAGTTTCCGGGAATCAATATGCTTTCAGGCAATTCTACGATCTTTATTACTTGAAGATTTACCGTTTCATCTACTATTTCCTACAAAATTCATACGATTGTGAATCGGTGGTATCGGATGTATTTTGTCTCGTATGGGAGAAACGTCACTTACTGGAAAATGTGGAGAATATGGATGCTTATATATACCAGATCAGCAGAAACGAATCATTTCATTATCTAAAAAAGAAAAACAGCGAACAGTGTATATCTATTGATGAGGCATTCGCGGATATTCCTTTGACTGCAGATTCAGTAGTAGATACAATGACTGAACATGAAATGATGCAAGTCTATCGGTTTGCTGTAAATAAGTTACCGGAACGATGCAGAAATGTCTTTCTGATGGTACGCGAACAAAAACTCTCTCATAAAGAAGTTTCCGAAATTATGGGAATCACTCCGGGCACTATTGAGGTTCAGATGAACATAGCCATAAAGAAAATAACCACCGTAGTGAAGGCTTACTATCCAAAACTGATGGCTACCGAATACAAATAAAAAAACGCTGTATCAATCATAAAAAGAGACTATGTCAAAAATACACCTTCTACTCATAATGATAGCTTTGCTTCCGTCAGTTTCCGGCTATGCCAAAAATAAACAATTGGAAAAAGATGCCGTTCCGTTTTTCGGCGCACAAATATTCATTGAACCTGGACAGACACAACCCCAGATAGAAAGCTGGTTCAAAACACTAAGTGAAAATGGCATGACCGTATGCCGTATCCGAATGTTTGAATCGTATATGTTACAACCTGACGGCAATTGGGACTTTACACTTTTCGACTATGCTTTTCGGGCTGCTGACAAACATGGTATAAAAGTGTATGCTACCTTCTTCCCCGCTACAGAAAAGACAGACATTGGAGGATGGAAATTTCCGAAAGATGAAGAGCAGAAAAACGCCTTTTCCCAATATATCAAAGCTTTAGTTACACATTACAAAGATTTTTCCTCACTTTGTGGTTGGGTAATCATTAACGAACCGGGCACAGATGGTCATTATCCACAAACGGATTTTTTTCAAAGCGCACGTATGCAATGGAACGAGACTCATCCTATAAGGGATTTTAAAGAAAATGGATTTCCCATTCTGATGACAAACCGCGATAAAGAGTTTCTCAACGAATTTACTACCGAATTTCTGAACTGGATAGCCGGAGAAATAAGGAAATACGACACGTCACATGACATTCATGTCAATCCGGCGGCTGTCTTCTCCAATTATGGAGAGTACGACTTTCCCTCTTGGCGTCATTTCCTTACCAGTCTTGGCGGGTCAGCACACCCGTCGTGGCATTTTGGATATTTCACCCGTCAACAATACTCTTTGGCAATGCTTGCTCTTGCCGAGATTCTTCGTTCCGGCGCAGGAGATATGCCGTGGTTCATGACAGAAATACAAGGTGGCAACAATACCTACAGCGGTGGTAATGCCATGTGCCCCACTTCTGAAGAAATAGCTCAATGGCTATGGATTGTTCTGGGTTGTGAAGGTAAAGGTGGAATCTTTTGGATGCTTAATCCGCGTAGTTCAGGCATAGAAGCCGGTGAATGGGCGATGATCGACTTTCAAGGAAAGCCTTCCGAAAGACTGACATCCGCAAAAGAAGTGGCAAAAGTAGTAAGCAGCTACACTGATATTTTCCGCAATCCCCGCATTATATCATCGGGCATAGACATCATCTATATAAAAGAAAGCTTATGGGCAGAGAATCTGATGGGAAAAAGCAGTGACCGATATCAAGGACGCAACCATGGAGCAGTGATAAAATCTTCCATTGCCTGCTTCAAGGCACTGACGGAAAGAGGGCTGAATGTAGGTCTGAAAGAGATTAACGAATATGATTTCTCTCAAGCCGACTACACGGGACGCTCCATTGTCATCTCCAATCAGATTTCTATCCCTACCGGCTATCAGAAGAATCTGGAAACATTCGTTTCCCGTGGCGGTACCCTCTTGGTAGAAGGACTGAGCGCTTTCTTTGATGAAGACTTGCACAATACCATGAATACAGGATTCACCTTTGAACGGCTGTTTGGCAGTAATATCTCGGAATTTATCTTGAAAGATGATTTATTCTAAATAAATTCAATCTCTCAAAAATAGTTTATATAATGATTTGAAACT
>ERZ860009.652-NODE-652-length-14405-cov-1.641603_pt1 | contig 14405 bp, 8 predicted proteins | sample MGYA00510114_ERZ860009 | MGnify/ENA primary metagenome ERZ860009 (study PRJEB30046, sample SAMN00715177) | human gut metagenome | study: EMG produced TPA metagenomics assembly of the A metagenome-wide association study of gut microbiota in type 2... | reverse complement strand
TTAGTTCTCTACGCCGGCATTACCCGGATCAGATTCTATGGGTATGTTCTCAGCCTGTCATGTTAGGGCACCCCTATTGCGTGAATCGGCGGTAAAATTACGAATTTAGCAGAAGGAAAACAAGGAATCATGTAAAAACAAGTCCTCCGTTGAAAAAACGAAGAGGAGATTTCAGCGGCATTTTTGCAATGCCGTGAAATCTCCTCTTCTCCTCATTTGTCGTGTATTATAAAACTTCTTTTTCTTTGGTCAGTTGCTCTTCATATAGCGTGTTACCGATCGTATATTTGAGGCTGAACTTTTTGGCGGTTGTGTTGTAGGTACTTTCTCCTGAGTCGATAATTACCGGTCCGTTTTCAGCATCCCATGCTTTGATCGAAACTTTCTTTACATCATTAGTGCCTTCCACTATCTGATCCGTGATGGTCAGTTCTATTGTACCCGTTTGGATATCAGCTTTCTCGTCGCTCTCGTTGTTCATGGCATAGAATAGTCTGACAGTGTTGACTCCGGTAGGCTTAATCGTTTTAGGCTTCTGAATCGTCTTCGGAGTTTCTCCTTCTAAGGTGGTATGCCCACTCATCTGGTAACTGCCCGAATAGTCATTCTTTAATTTTAATAGAATCAACATTTTATATCCGGATTCACTTATCGGATATCCTGTTGTACTTTCTATTTCGACGGGGATGACGTATGACTGGTCAATCTTCAGACTTGCTGTCTTTATCAACACAGGAACTTCGGCGGAAATACCTTCAGCGTGCTTGATTACCGTATTCTCCAAAGAAGGAATGGAATATAAATCAGTATCCAGTGATTTATAATATTTGTCCTCATTCAGAACGGTCCAGTATTTTTTATTGTAAATATCTACCAACTCTTCGTTGATCTTCATTTTTACGTTCACATCTCGGTCTAATGCTAATGTACCGGAACTGCTGACCGTGAAATAAGTTTTCACTTCTTCGTTACTGTAGCTTACTTCTGTGGTCCATACTCGGTTGTAAGCACCGATCAGGTAGATTTCTTTCTGATATTGTTCTTTTTCAAGCAGGTCTTTTTCACAAGAAGTGATGGAGAGCGTTAACAAAGAACAGACCACTATTTTGTATATTGATCTCATTATATGTTCAATTTTATATGATTAATAATCAGTTATATGATAGAAAGGGGAAAGTTACCAATCTCCGAATCGTCCCATCCTGGATTTTGTTTCAGTTTGGCATTTTTATCCAATACGGCTCTCGGAATAGGATAGAAGTACATCTTCCTGTCAAAGCTGCGTAATGCATACTTATGAACTACATTGACAACAGTATAGAATTGGTCTCTTTCGGTTGTCTTCTTGGTAACGTCCATACCTTGTACCGGTTTGTTTTCTTCTGTTTCTGCTAGTCCCCAACGACGCAGGTCATGATATCTTCTTCCTTCGCACGCAAATTCGATCATGCGTTCGCGGATGATTAACTGACGCATCTTCACTTGATCGCTGGCATCGGCAAGGGTGATGCCCGGCAATCCGGCACGGTAACGAATCATGTTGAAGTAGTACATGATTTCCTCCGGATTATACAAAACATGATAAGTGGTGTTATCTGCCGCTTCCGTATATTCCGGTTCTCCTTTCAGTTCATTCAATGCTTCTACATAGTTCAATAGTATTTCCGCATATCTGAATACAGGGAATGTTTTCGGTTTTATTTTAGCACCTGTATGACTGGTACAGTTATCCTCCGGATGGATATATTTCTTTAGAGTATATCCCGTTAAGTTATAGTCTTCTGGATTGGCAGCCTGTTTTGCACAGTTGCCATTCACGTAATATCCTGCTGTAAAGTTAGTCACGTTGGGAGCTTCGGTTCCTGTTACCGAAGTTGCGGGCCAGAAACATTCACAGAATCCGATAGATGCGTAGAAACGCGGTTCGCGGTCCAGATACATTTTGGCAACGGTTGGCTTCAGCTCATATCCTGTGGCGATGGTAGGTACAGTACCTGCCTCTTCATAGTAGTTGGACTGTTGCACATAATCTTCTCCATCTTTCATATAGTAGGCGTCAACAAGTTTTTAGTGACTCCCAATCCGTTCCAGCCTCCCAGTTTAACGGGAAAGCGATTGAAATGATGTTGTTGTTCAAGGACGTAGCGTAAATAAGTTCCGGGTTTTTCACTGCCAGTGCTTCTCCGTTAAACATATCTATATACGAATGGTAAGGATCGATTCCTCCTACTCCTAACGGAAATTCCGCTTGTGACGCCTGAGAAGATGCATACGTGTTTTCATCGCTGGGTACAGTGTATAATGAGTAAATACCGCTATCAATAATTCTCTTGGAGGCAGCAGCTGATTTCGCCCATTTCACCGGGTCATATTGCTGAGCTATCATGTTTCGTCCGTCGGAAGTGGTCCAGTCGGCATAATATTGATTGCCGTTGTACCACTTGGAAGCCTGGTAAAGCCGAACACGTGACATGAGGGCGGCTGCCGCATATTTGGTAGGACGTTCGAACTGAGTGCTTGGACGGGTCGGGTCCAATAAGCTGTAAGCTTCTTCGAGGTCTTTACAGATGTATTCCACACATTCATCGTACGTGTTACGTTCGAATGACAAGTTTTCAATGTTTTCATCTACCGATAACGGCTCTTCGGGAAGGATGACTGCCGGTCCGTAAAGCTCCAACAGATAGAAATAGAAGGAAGCTCTCATGAAATGAGTCAATCCCATAATTTCACGTCTGTCCAATCCTTTCAGGTCTTTGCATTCATCGATCCGGGTGAAGATAGTGTTACACTTACGGATACCTTTGTAGTATTGTCCCCACATGTTGTAGTAAGAATCGTTCTGCGTAATTTTGTCTGCATACAAGTAGGTACCGGCATATTCGGCTTTCTGCCATGACAGAAGAACTTCATCCACAGCGGTCTCGTAAGGGCCGTAGGAACCGGAAAACAAGTTGCCTTGAGCGGGCATTAATGCCGCGGTTCCCCATACATAACGTTCCAGATAATCTTGTCTGGCAAAGATAGAGTCGAGTGGAGTCAGGTCGTTAAAGTATTCATCAACTGCCAGATAGTTACATGAACTCAGCATGAACGGGATGATTCCCAGTGTCGTGCATAGAATATGAAGGCTTTTCTTTAATATCTTTTTCATAATGTTTTTCAATTAGAACGTAGCTGTTAACTGTAAAGAGAAAGTACGCTGTAGCGGATATACGGCGCCATTTTTAGATGCCTGTCCCGGGTCCCATAGTTTGACTGAGTCCCATACTGCCAGATTCTGTCCGACAAATTGCAGATTCATATCACTGATACCTACGGTCCTGAGTGCCTTATTTGTTCCGATACGATAGGAGATATCCAATGATTTCCAACGCAGGTAAGAACCATCTGCCAGCCAGAAGGTAGAAGCACGGTTATTGTTCTTATTCTCTCCGTATGTCAGACGCGGGAAACGTGCGTTCGGATTTTCTGTAGAGGGGTCTCCCGAATACCATGCCGGCGTCCAACGATTCTTCGGGTCGTTCACGATAGACAGAATGTTGCCGACTTCTCCACCTGAGAAGGGATAGAATCCGGAACCTCCATATAAGAAGTTAACTTTGGCTGCTCCAGTGAATAAAGCACTGATAGTCCATCTCTTATATCTGTATTCCAGTGCAAAACCATATTGGATTTGCGGTACATTGGAGTGTGCAATAGGAACAACATCGTCATCGTCAATCTTTCCGTCTGCATTCACGTCTTTATAGCGAATATCTCCGGGACGTACTTCACCGTATGTCTGTTTCGGGCTTCGGTTGATTTCATCCTGACTTTGAAATAAGCCTAATGCAACCAAACCACGCATAACACCATAATTTACATCGCTATACGATTGGTAAGGGTAGCGCACTGCATCTTGATCCCAGTGTACAACTTTGCTGACAGCGTAGGTCATGTTGGCACGCACCGTGAAAGAATTATCTTTGTCTATCTTCTGGTTCAGGTAAATGTTACCATCTACACCGCTACTACGCATACGTCCTACGTTTGTGTATGGGTTGGTCACGACGCCCACTTCTGAAGGCATCATCTTTCTTTCCTGGAAGATATTATCACGGGTATCCTTGAAGATATCTACCGTTCCGCCTATTTTATCATTGAGAAATTGGAAGTCGATACCCAGGTTATATTTCTTGGCTACCTCCCAGTGCAGGTTGTTGGCCCCGATTTGTTTTTCTGTCAATCCATTGGAACCCCAACGACTGCCACCTCCAAAATTAATCAAAGTCAAATATGGGAACCGACGTCCACCACCGATCTGATCGTTACCAACTTCACCATAAGAAGCTCTGATCTTCAAAAAGTTGAGCCATCCTGCATGATTCTGCATAAATTCGTATTGGGTCGGGATCCATCCTAAGGCTATTGCAGGGAACAAACCGAATTGTTTGCCCGGTTCAAAGTTCTCGGAACCGGTGTATCCTACGTTTCCTTCTATCAGATAAGCATCTTTATAAGAGTAAGTGGCTCTGGCAGACAACGCTTGATAACGTTTGGGAATAGATGAAATTTCATCATTTGCTTCGGTCGTTTCGGTGCTTTGCATATAGTAATGTATCAAACCGGTTACACGATGTTCCTGATTGAAAAGTCTTTCATAGGCAAGTTGCGATTCGAAGTAATATCTCCGGTCACTAGCCGCACTCTTGGCGAATTGAATGTTGCTGGCTGATACCGTACGTTGTGTCATTAATGAACCGTCATTGTAACGGCCAAAGGCCTTGTATAAGTCCGGCATTTTGGAGCGGACTACGTTGTGTATATTGTTATTGTTATACGAGAACATTCCTCTGGCAGTCAAACCCTTTATCCATTTTCCGAAATCTTGACGTAAGGTGAAATTGATGTTCATAGTGGTCCGGTTTCCCTTTTTAAATCCGGTATGGTTCAACAAGATATATGGTGAGATTTGTTCTCCGTTTTTACCATAAGCAGGAAGCATTCCATTGGAATAACGTAAAGGCACTGTCAGGGGAGTCAGATAGGCTTGTGCGGCCCAGAGTGCGTCATTGTTAGTTCCGAATCCCGGTGCTCTGTCTTCTACAATAGCTCCGTCCATAGCCAATCCCATGATTGTCGATGGAGTTAGGTTCATGTCTACCTTTGCACGGAAATTATATTTAGCCCATTTGACATTCGTGTTGTACTTGTTAACCTTGTCTTGCTTGAAGATAGCATCTTTGAATGTACCTCCTACACTGACAAAATATCTGGCAACTTTTCCACCACCGGATACATTTAAATAGTGCTGATGATTGATAGTCACATCTTTCAGTATCTCTTTTTGCCAGTTAACGTTTGGATATAAGTCATTGTCCAGTCCTGCTTTAATAATCTCCAGTTCTGTCGGGCTATAAAGAGGGTCCATATTGCTTACTACTCGGGCTTCGTTTGCCAAGCTGGCATAATCGTATGCTTCCAAATATTCGGGCATACGGGGAGAGTAAGAGAGAGTCATACTACTCTTCCAGGTTACCTTGGTGCGACCTTCCTGACCGGAACGGGTCGTTACCAAAACAACGCCATTTGCACCACGTACACCATAAACGGCTGTTGCCGAAGCATCTTTCAAGATAGAGAAGCTCTCAATATCCGATGGGTCAAGGTCATTAAGATTTCCTTCAATACCATCAATCAAGACCAGCGCCGACTGGTTGGCACCAAATGTGCTGATACCGCGAATCCAGAACTCAGAAACATCCTGCCCCGGTTCGCCGCTTCGGTCAACGGCTATAATACCGGGAACCACACCTCCCAGCATATTGGCTACGGAAGTTGACGGAGCACTGATGGCAGCCGGATTGACACTGGTGACAGCACCTACCACGCTGACTTTACGTTGTGTTCCCATACCTACAACAACTACTTCGTCCAATGATTCTGAGTCGGGCTCCAGAGATATACGCATCTTCTTATCGGTTTGAGCAACCACTATTTCTTTGCTCTTATATCCCATAAATGAAACAATCAGCGTTGTTTTTGGAGCTAATGATTTCATACTGAAGTTACCATCCATATCTGTTATAGTTCCGGTTTTTTCTTTCCCTTTTACAGATATGTTTGCACCCGGGAGCGGATCACCATGTTCATCTAACACGATTCCGGCAATTTGAATTGGTTCTTGTTGGGCCCATATCCCTTGTGTTGCGTTTCCTGCCAATAGCAGAAAGAAACACAGGGTTAATTTAAAATATAGTGTTTTCATTTCTATTCCTTATTAATTATTCAATAGCAAGTTTTCTGATGCAGTGGTTGTTTTGATCTGCAATGTAAAGAAATTCATTTTTGTCCAAATAGACACCCCAAGGCTGATTGAATTGGGCTTCCAAAGGATCTCCGTCTTTGTATCCTGGAGTTCCGCTACCTGCTATCGTGGTTACGACGTTCAATTTGGTGTCAACTTTGCGTATTCGGTTATTACCAACATCGGCTATGTATAAGTTCCCTTCTTTATCAATAGCAATTCCGCGTGGTTCTTTAAACTGTGCTTCTTGCACATCTCCGTCCCGGAAGCCTGCTCCTGCACCGGGGATATATTCATCGATGTCCCCATCTAGAGCCGGCCAACCATCCGCATCGCGTGTGAGTTTAAAGCGATAAACTGCACTTTTACTATGCAACACACAGTAAACATACTTATCAACCGGATTGTAAGCACATAATCCATTGGAACCTGTATTATAGAGTGTACCGATTCGTTTTGCTTTGTTGGGATTTAATGTTCTTCTATTTTTATCGAAAGGTTGTGTCCACAATTGCCCTGTATTTTGGCGGTATATCACAAAAGTAGAATCTACGGGGTCGAGAACAACACTATGCATCCATCCTCCGTTGGCTAAAAGCTGTCCCATTTTATCAGCCACCCAGCTCACATTAGCATCGAATAAGAAACAGCCGAAGTTGGCATTATCGCATGGACCAAATAGTTGTTTCTTTTCTTTATCAATAAATAAAGGTTGGTCGATTACCATGCCATCCAGTAAAGTGATGGTTTTATTTTGTTCGATGGATGATAAACGCGTTCTCCCATCAGAGTCGAATATGAATACATTGTCATCATTGTCTACAGCTACATACCTTGGAGTATTGAATGTGGTCTCGCCGAGTGTTCCGTCTTTATTGCCACCTTCTTTGGCTTTTCCTACTACTGTAGATACGGAAGAAGTTACAATATATTTGAATGTTTTTTCAGCATTGCTGAGTTCAGCTTCTTTTCCGGCAATCTCCACCCGTACATGGCTTTCCCCTCCGGCTTGCTTGGGCACTTGGGCATAAATAACATCAGGCTTGACACCTAAAACCAATGCCTCCCGCTCATTACCTACTTCATCTTTGAAGTAAACTTTCACTTGGCTTTTGTCTTCTCCGAAATTGGAGCCTTTAACAATGAATTTGGTTCGTATGCCACCGGAATCGGGCATAAACTCTGTAAACTTGACTGGTTGATTAGGATCGAAAGCTGTGCTTTTCTTGTCTTCATTACAACCTACTATTAGTAGCAGGAAGCCGAAAACCATCCAGATTAGATTAAATGATTTACGCATGTTTTTCTATAAGATTTTATTAGTTTGAAAAAAGGCCTTTTAGGCTTTCTATTTAAATAAGGTTTAATAGATTCTAATTAATTTCAATTTGACTTAAGGGCTTTTGGCTTTTTCTCTCATGTGATTAATTGTTTTAAATATTATAGATTCAAAGGTGTAAATGGCTATATGTAATTGTGACGCACACTTTCCGTTCGGTTTTCAGGATACAAACTTAGGGTATTTCAAGGAATCAGGAGCATATGCTTTTATTCATCCATGTATATCTTTTCATTCAAAATTGCTTTTTTTATCATTTGCTTCGCCTTTCTGTTATATTATTGATTATTTTTGTGACACTTAAACTAATATGAATATATAATGAAGCGAACCGTTCGATATACTGTCCTTGTTTTGATTGCTATTATAAATTCTTTAGTTATTACTACTTCTCTCTATGCTGTTCTGCCTTATAATGAACTTCATCAGTTGAATATGAGTAATGGCTTGGTAGATAACATCATTACTTGTATCTATCAGGATCAAGATCGTTTTATGTGGTTTGGATCCAGTAACGGGCTGAGTCGATATGACGGGAAGCAGATTCGCAATTTTAGTGTAGACAATGTGAGGATGTATGTTTCCGATATAAAAGAGACTTCTGATGATAAATTGTGGGTAATAGCTAATGAGTATTTATATTGTTTTGATCGACGGAAAGAGAAATTTGTTCTTCCGTCTTTTCAGGATGGAAAAAAGTTCATTTCTGCAAGTGCTATGGAAATAACGGGGGATTCTCTTTTTTGGATAGTGAAAGGCGGACAATTGCAATGCTTGAAACGACATTATAAATTAGTGAAAGGTGACTTACAAATAGAGATGACTGTCGAAGCAGGCTATCCGTTTTTTTTAGATGAGGGGGAGTCTTTTTCGAATTTATGTGCTTCGCAAGACGGGCATTTCTTGTATTTGGTTACCGATAAGGGAAATTTGTTGTTTTTTGATAAGATTGCAGGTAAAGTGGTCCGGCAGTTCAAATACTCTATTAATCCTAGCGCTAATGCTACTACTATCATGAGTGAAGGGGAATATATTTGGGTTTCTTCTGTAGTGGATGGAGTAACTCGTCTGCATATTCCTACGGGAAAATCTGATCATTATCAGTATAATGAGGATGTTGGGTTATCTTCTTTATCACATACAGATGCGTATGGGGTGGTTGCGTTGGAAAATGATTCTTACATTGCAGTAACCTGGAATGGATATACTTTGTTAACTCCTGAAGAAAATGATCCTTCTAAGTTGTCGGCAACGCCTTATACGAATACCTCATTTTTGCAGTACCGGAATGTAGAGACAAGAATGATTTCTGTTTATTATGATAAAGAGGGAATACTATGGATCGGAACTAGAGGAGGAGGGATTGTCTATTTTGACTTTAGACAGCATTCTTATATGCAATATCACAGCAAAAAACATAATGAAATCTCTGCTCAGGTGGCTGACAAAGATGGTCGAATTTGGTTGGGCACTTACCATGAAGGAATTATGCGTAGTGACCAGCCTTATGCTAAATCGCGACCGCTGAACTTTTCTCCTGTGGGCAATCAAAAGGAAGTCCCGGTGTTTTGTGCAATCAAAGATTCATGTTCTAATTTATGGTTTGGAAATGCTTCCGGAAACTTGATTTGTTATGACTGGAGTTCCGATTCTTTCCATATATATCCGCTCAATTATTTAGGAAAAAAGGTAAACTCCTATATAGTGGCCTTAATGATTGACACCCGTTATCGGTTTTGGGTATGCACTGCTGCCGGATTATATTTATTTGATCAGCAGACAGGTAATTTTGAATTATTCTCTTTGCGTGAAGCCTTGAAAGAAGAAACAGAGCCATGGGTCACTGCTATTTGTGAAGATAAACAGCGGAATATCTGGATAGGGACAGCAAAAGGTATTGTACGATTATCACAGGTAAATGCTCGTCCATTAAAGATGGTTCATGGATATGAAGAAAAAGAAAATATAGGGGCTCGTGCAGTTAGTGCTTTACTGACTGGTACTGACGGAACTGTATATGTGGGTTATAAAAATGGATTTGGAATCATTCCTGTGGGCGAAGATAGGATAGCGTCTTTTTATACAGTAAAAGATGGACTTTGCAATGATTGTATAGATTGTATAGTGGAAGATGAGAAGAAACGTATTTGGTTGGGGAGTATATCCGGTATCTCAAGATATAGCCGACAACAACATATCTTTTACAACTATTATATTTCTAGTAGCAATAAATCTGTGTTGTTGTTTAAGAATACTTTATTCTGGGGAAATAACAAGAGCTTAACCTATTTTGAACCGGAGATACTAACATCTGCTATCATTACCAGCAAAACTCTTTTAACCGGATTGGAAGTAGATAATAAGCAAATCAATATAGGTGAGAAGATAAAAGGGCAAGTCGTTTTGAATTCTAATATTGCATCAGTAGACCATTTGGAACTGATTAATGCGAATCGGGATTTTTCTCTTCTTTTTAATAATCTGGCTTTTTCGAAGGATTTACAAAAATATAGTTATCGGTTATATCCATATCAGAAAGATTGGATGTTTCTGAAACGGGGAAGGTCTCGTTTACCAATTTATCTGCCGGTTATTATATTTTTGAAGTCAAAACATTATTCCCTAATAATACGGAAGGAGACGTTACTGCATTGCCGATAACGATCCTTCCACATTGGAGCCAGACTATCTGGTTTCGTTTGCTTTTGATTTTCTCGGTTTTATTTTTGGTTGGTTATATTTTCTATAGTTTGTTGCGGCGGCAGCGTCGTTCAAAAAAATGATTCAGTTGAAACATGAACTGACGATTGCTAATTTGGAGAGAAACGCAGAACGGCATATACGGGAAGAACGTGAGAACTTTTTTATGAATGCTGCTCATGAATTAAGAACCCCTCTTACTTTGATACTTGCTCCTATACATGATATAATGAAGTCCATTACCCCATCGGATAATTGGTTTGATTCATTTAACAGATTGCACAAGAATTGTCTTTCTCTACAGACACTGGTTGATCGCCTGCTATATGTGCAGAAGATAGAGGGAGGCATGATAAAACTTCATCTGTCAGAATCGAATATAAAGGAGATTGTTAGCCGTGTAGCTAATCCTTTTCTGCAAATGGCTATGGTCAAGAAGCGGGAATTTTTGGTTCGGGTAGATACAGTGCCTTTATATTTATGGGTGGATGTGGCGAAAATAGAATCAGCTGTTCAGAATTTGCTATCGAATGCCTTTAAATATACTTCTCAGAATGGACGTATTGAACTGGCTGTGTCAGAAGCGGAAATTGACGGAAGACCTTATTGCCTTGTTACAGTGTCTGATAATGGGGTTGGGATACCTGATGATTTGCAACAGCACGTGTTTGATTCGTTTGTAACAGGAAAACGTATCCCGCAATATTCCACGTCAATAGGCCTTGGATTACATATTGTAAAGCATACGATGGGGTTGCATCATGGATTTGTTACGTTGACCAGTCGTGTTGGAGAAGGTAGCCGATTCGTTCTGCACATTCCGGTGGGACTTTCTCATTTTGCGCCGGGGGAATATGAAATGGTACCTGATCCGATGAAGGGGGATTTGTTGGAAGAGTGTCCGGCAGAAGAACGTCCGATGGAAGAAGTAGTAGAAGAAAAGAATGAGACTATGGAAGAGGCCGTTGACAGAGTGAAAAATAATAAGGAATTTTTATTGATCATAGAGGATCACGATGAGATGAGAGAATATTTATGCAGTCTGTTTAAAGAAGATTATAATGTTATTGAGGCTGGAAATGGAGAAGAAGGGGTGGCTATGGCTGATAAATATATACCTAAATTAATCATATCTGATATAATGATGCCTGTTAAGGATGGGTTTGAATGTAGTCGGGAAATTCGTGAAAATAAGCGGACTTTTCATATACCGATTATCTTTTTAACAGCTAAAGCAGAGGATGCTGACCGGTTGAAAAGTTTACAAATAGGGGTAGATGACTATATAATGAAACCTTTTAATCCGGAGTTATTGAAAGAGAAGGTGAAAGCGTTGATAGAGCAACGTGATCTGCTAAGAAAACTTTATGCGAAAACTCTTATGCTGGATGAAGAGGTACTGGAATCTTCAGAAGATGTTCAGGATGTTTTTATGCCTAAAATGCTTCAGATTATAGAAGAAAATTTATCAAACCGGAATTTTACAATAAAAGTGCTGACGGACAAATTGAATATGAGCCAGCCGACCCTTTATCGCAAGGTTAAGCAGAAAACAGGTTTGTCGATTATAGAGGTGATTCATGGAGTACGGATGAGTAAAGCTGCCTCTATTATCATGAGCGGGCGATATAGCAGTCTGACAGAAGTGGCGGAAATGGTAGGGTATGATTCGATGATTTCCTTCCGTAAGCAGTTCGTTGCACAGTTTGGGGTGCTTCCTTCCAAATATATGGAAGAGAAAATGAGGAAATAAGAAGCCGCGTTCCATGTTGGCGGCTTCTGTTTTGTCTGTTTGAATGGTTACTGTTAAAAGCGGAAAGAGACATGGCCCATAACGTTTGTACCCGCTTGCGCAGCGTATCCGGCAGAATCTATTCTGTGATTCACATCCTTGTCGTAAGAACTGGATGCCCAACCGTTGTTCTCGTATTCTTCGTTGAAGAGGTTGTAGACGGTCACACCCAAAGTTACTTCTTTCACCACCTTTCGGGGTTTGAATGTATAGGCCAGATTCAGGTTGCTCACAAAGTATTTATCCAGAGTCAATGCTTCCACTTCCGCATTTGTCATATATTGCTTGCCGACAAACTGGGATTGAAGAGCTGCTTCGAATCCTTGATAGGTAAAAGCAAAACGGTTGTTCAGCAGGAAATCCGGTGAAAAAGCGATGCGGGTGCTCTTATGAGAAACGCTTACGACGTCCAGTAAGTTCCAGCCATCGTAAATGGGAATGTTTTCTACGAAATTCTTGATACGGTTTTTGCTCCATGTCGCATTGATATCCCATTGGAACCATTTACAGGGCTTGATACCTAGCATCAGTTCGATTCCCATCCGGTAACTGTCCGGAACGTTTTCTGTCAGGGCTTCACCGATATCGTTCAAAGCTCCGGTGAGGACAAGCTGGTCGGTATAATCCATGTAGTAAAAGTTGGCGCCTGCCGTCAGCCAATGATTGGCGAATGTGTATCCGGCTTCATAGTCGAGCAGCTTTTCAGCTTTCGGATAACTGTCGGGATCGCCATCCGTATAATTATTTCTTGTCGGCTCTTTTTGAGCTACGGAGAAAGAAGCGTAGACACGGTGATTGGAGTTGATATTCCAGTTCAGTCCGACTTTCGGATTGAAAAAATCGAATTTCTTGTCTAGGCCAGTGGACGCAACGCACTTTTATTCCAGTCGTATTTGTCATTTGCTCCGTCGATGGTGTAGTCGATGTGCCGGTATTGCAGGTCGGCATAGGCACTTAATCCTCCGGTAAGGTCGTAGCTTGCTTTCAGATAGATGTTACCGTCGGTTTTCTTCGATTGGTTGCGGTAGTATTCATGGTCGGGAGATAGTGCGCCGATGTAGTTCTTTACCCAAGTCACTTTCCCGAAGTTATGCCCCGATATTGATTGATGCCTCCGCCCAAAGATGCCGTTAGTCGGTGGTTGGTATAATTGAGGGAGAAAACACCTCCGCCAAACTTATTATCCATTTTCTTCTGGCGGACCAGATCGCTTTCCGAAATTTCTTTTCCGTCTGTTGTAAAAGGTTTCAGACCGTATTCTACGAAAGATCTGTCTTCTTTATATTCCTCATAGTAGCCGTCACCTTTGGTGTAGTGCAGGGCTACGTTCAGATTCCATGCGGTGGAGAAGGTATGGTTGAAAAGGAGTTGATAATTCTTTTGCAGATAGTTATCCGTCTGGTCGGCATAATAATGTTTTTCATTATCGTCTCCGGTATATTCGCCGCAAGGGTTATACCGTCTTCCGTGTTCTTCCATTTCTGCTTTAGTGGCATATCCCCAGGCATGATACGTCTTTTCTTTTCCTGCGAATACGATCAGTTTGACAGACGTATTTTCGGCGAAATATCCTCCTTGCAGATAGTAAGAGTTGAGATTGACGGAGGCACGGTCGATATACCCGTCCGTACCGATGTTGGAAAGTCGGGCATCGAATGTCCAGTGATTGTTCAGCAGTCCGGTTCCCACTTTTACAGTTTCCTTGTGGGTGTTGAAAGAACCATAGGAACCGTTGAACTCAGCATACGGTTTCATGGACGCGCCTTCGGTCTGCATATTGACACTGGCTCCGAAGGCACCGGCACCATTGTCGATGTTCCTGCGCCACGTTGCACTTGCATATCCTTTACGGAAGAAGAGAAGTCGGGCATATTTACCCAGAACAGATTGTGGCTTTCGGCGTCGTTCATCGGAATGCCGTTTACAGTGATGTTGATACGCGTGCCGTCAGTGCCTCGTACACGAAGAGTCGTATAGCCGATGCCCGATCCCGCATCCGATGTGGTCAGTGTGGAAGGAGTCATGCTCAGCAGGTAGGGAATATCCTGCCCGAAGTTCACTTTTTTAAGTTCGGCTTTGCCTATATTGGTAAATGCTACGGGAGTTTTTGCTGTAGCACGTGTGGATACTACCTGCACTTCTTGCAGGTTGATTACTTTCAGACTATCCTTTGCACTCGTTTGTGCATGGACAGAGAAGCCTGCGCCCAATAAGGCGACGGCCATCATCATCATTTTTTTCATCTTGCTTATTAATTAGTTCTCTACGCCGGCATTACCCGGATC
>ERZ860009.649-NODE-649-length-14449-cov-1.708420_pt1 | contig 14449 bp, 6 predicted proteins | sample MGYA00510114_ERZ860009 | MGnify/ENA primary metagenome ERZ860009 (study PRJEB30046, sample SAMN00715177) | human gut metagenome | study: EMG produced TPA metagenomics assembly of the A metagenome-wide association study of gut microbiota in type 2... | reverse complement strand
ACGGAATATGGGATTCTGGAGTTATTCATGCTCCACCCAGACCGGGTATTTACACGGGACAATTTACTCAATGAAGTGTGGGGATATGATTTTGCTGGGGAAGAAAAGACAGTCAATATCCATATTATGAATCTGCGGAGAAAGCTTATCAATCTGTGTTGGCTGATAAAAGTGGTGCCGGCGCATTTCCCCGTGATAAAGTAGATGCGCGTATTGTAAAAGAAGTGAAGAGCGGACTTTGTACTTATACAGGAGCCGGAGACGCCAATAGTGGTGCTATCCCGGGCATAATAAATAGCCCGGATGAGGCTGAAGGTCTGGATGGACTGACGTATAAAACCAGCGGAACCATTACGGATGCGGATCAGGATGGCATGGATGATGCCTGGGAGAAAAAGGTTGGTTTGGACCCTGCTAATCCGGAAGACCGTAACAGGACAACAGAGGTTGGTTATACAGCTTTGGAAGTATATCTTAATAGTCTGGTAGGTGAAAGTATTTCCTACAACTTTAAGAAGTGAAATCAGTGTTAATATTAAAATAGAATGCTATGAATTTATTGAAATTAATGACAGTAGGGTGCCTGTTAAGTTGTTTTTCAGGACTGATGACAAGCTGTTCGGACGATGATGATGCCGGCTCAAAAGTATTGTTACGACCGGTTACTGCTATGGAGATAGTGCAAAACAAGGCATATCTTAGTTGGAAAAGCGTAGAAGGAGCGACCGAATATATCGTTGAGGTGTATAAGGTGGTGGATAAAGGGGAAGAACTTTATAAGACGGAGACCGTGCCGGGTGACCGTTCTTCCTGTGTGATAGATTTAGACTGGGAAGAAAACTACAAGTTTAAGGTGAAATGTGAAGGTAACGGAAGGCTGTCCGGTTATTGGGAAACAGAGGTGACGGGTGTTCTTTACCGCCCTTTGTCGATAGAGTTAGGAGAAGCTCGTACTATAGATACACAGGCTCTTATTTCGTGGACGCCTAATGATACTGTTGTGATTACAGCTCTGACTGCTGTTCCGATGGGGCTGGAGACTGTTAATTCTCAAGATATAAAGGTTTATAACGTTTCTTCCGAAGAATATCTGGCCGGTTCCAAAATTATAGATGATTTAACTCCGGAGACTTCTTATCGTGTTAGTTTTTATTCGGGTGATGAACAGAGTTCGGATACTTATCAGGCACGCATAGAAGTAAAGACAGTTGTAACCGAAAATCTGGATGAAGATTATGGGACGGCAAACCGGATAGATTTGCGTAACGAAGCATTTGATCCTGATTATTTTAATAAACTTGACTGGAACTCTCTGGCAGAAGGTACAACCTTTGTGCTTCCGGCAGGTAAGACGTACGTGTTGAATAGTGGAGAAACTGTTATTGAGTTTGCACATTCAGTTCATTTTGTTACTCCGCAAACGTTGGAAGATTATCCGACATTTAGTTTTGATAACGCTTTCCGTATAGTAGAAGGCGGAGTTGTAGACAAGGTTACTTTTAAACGCATCAATCTTAGGGCTTCCAAATCATTAAGTGAGGTTGCTGATAACAGTTTGAGTGGTAAACAAGTGATTTGTCCGGAGTCCGATGTTTTTCTGATTAACACGATTGATTTCACTAATTGCTATATTGAGAATTTCCGTTCTATTGTCCGTTCAAAAAAGGCTATAGGAAATGTAGGAGCTATTGCTTTCAAAGAATGTACCATTAACGCAATCGGTAATCAGGGTATAGTTTCGACTGATGGCAAAAATGGAAATTACATCAATGATGTCTCTTTTGATGAGTGTACTATCACTAATATTTGCGGTATTGCAGATTTGCGGAATAGTAGCAGCGGAAAGAGTATTTCGATTACAAACACTACATTCTGTTATGCGCCGATGGAAAACTCCTTCTTATTCCGGGTAGATCCGAGTATTGCTGTCAAGATTGAAAATTGTGTATTTGGCGGTTCCATGAAAATAGATGGAAAACTTCCGAAATTTAATGAACTGGGGTCCGGAGGACAGGATGATTATACCGGCGTATATCCTTTCAGTTCGGTTAATAGTTTTCAGGCTAATGATCGTACCTCAAGCAAAGGAAACCTCGGACTGAGTGATTCTAAAATGTCAACTACCACTCTGTTCACTGCTCCGGGGACTAACAATTTTAAATTGAACGAGTTATTCACAGGTTGTTCCAGCGTAGGTGCTTCAAAATGGAGACGATGAACCGCGCATTAAATAATATATATAATATGAATAAACACATTGTATTGATGAAGTTCAAAAGTTCTTCATTCATTAAAAAGGTAGGAGTGTTATTGTGTTTCGTAGCATTTGCGCTGTCAGCTAACGCACAGACCCGAAAGGTTACAGGACAGATAGTGGACGAAAGTGGTCAGCCGATTATCGGAGCTACTATACGGTTACAGGATGCTACGACAGGTACTATTACTGATATTGACGGTCACTTTTCGCTGAATGTGCCGGATGGGAAAAAGGTGGTAATATCTTATATCGGATATCTGAAACAAGTAATCCTGCCGAAAGGCGATACTTTGAAAGTCATTCTTCAGGAAGATAACCAGAAACTTGATGAAGTAGTCGTAGTAGGTTACGGTAGTATGAAACAGAAAAACATTACCGGTTCCGTATCGACTATTTCTGCTGAAGAACTGGAAGATCTTCCGGTATCCAATCTTTCGGAAGCCTTGCAGGGAATGGTGAATGGCTTGAATGTACAGTTAGGCTCCAGCCGTCCGGGTACGAATGCCAATGAGGTTTATATCCGTCAGAACCGGACTTTCACCGGAATATCCAAGGATGGTGGTAATTCCACCCCTTTGATTATTATTGATGATGTCATTCAGTTAGGAACGAATGGTCAGCCGAGTATGGAGCAGTTTAATATGCTGGACCCTTCGGAAGTAGAAAGTATAACTGTGTTACGTGATGCCAGCGCAGCGATTTACGGTTCTCGTGCTGCCAATGGTGCAATTCTTGTAAAGACCAAAAGAGGGAAAAAAGGAGTACCTGTTATTTCCTATTCAGGTAAATTTGCCGTGAATGATGCCGTTAGTCATTCCAAGGTGCTGAAAGGTTCTGCTTATGGACGTTTCTATAATGCTTTGGCGATAGGTTCCAATAAAGCGAGTGGTTATGATGACCTCGACGTGCTGTGTAGTGATATGGAACTGGCTGAGATGGACAACCTGAATTATGATTGGCTGGATAAAGCAGGTTGGAAATCGGCTTTCCAACAGACACATACACTGAATGTTACCGGTGGAAGTGAACGTGCTACATATTATGCCGGAGCTACTTATTTTGACCAGGGAGCAAATTTGGGTGATCAAAGCTATAAGCGTTATACTTATCGTGCCGGTGTTGATGTGCGTTTGACGAATGATATTAAATTATCAGCCACGGTTGCCGGTAATGAGGGTAAATCCGATCAGATCTATACAAAAGGAGCCCGCTTTAAACTGTACGGGATGAGTGGAAGTACGGAAAAATCAGACTATAGTGCTTTGCATCATATGCCCAACCATATGCCTTGGAGTGTGACTTTATCGGATGAGAACGGGCAAGATCAGGAATATTGGCTGGGACCTATCGAGAATACCTATAGTAGTCCGAGCTTTAATAGAGATTATGTCACTTCCTGGAATTATTTTGCGTTGAATAATAGTGGTTCGTTCAGTAAGAACAGAAGCAACAGCTGGAATGCTGATATCTCATTGACCTACGAAGTTCCTTTTGTGAAAGGTTTGTCACTCCGTGCCACTTATTCGTCTTCGCATTCAAGTGAAGCAACCGAGCAGGCTAGTTTCCCTTATGAACTGGCGTATGTAGGCGGCAGAATGCCTGCCGACCAGCATTTGGTTTATACCATCCCGAGCAGTTCCTTTAAAACGGCTATCTTTGATAAGAACAGTACATTATCATTTAAAGATAAACAGGCGGAAAGACGTCAGATGAACTTTTACGTAAACTATGACCGTACGTTTGGCCAACATAGCATTTCGGCTATGGCTTCCATCGAGCGTTATGAATCATTCTATGATTCTCGTGATATTGAATATGCCGATCTGGCTCATGACATTTCTGATACTTATCTGGGAGTCGGCGGTCCCTCCATCGTCGGGCCGGACGGCAAGTCAGCTCTGGCTTCCGACAATACAGTGACGCTTAAAGGTGAATCGGGCTCGCTTTCTTACTTGGGACGTGTGGCATATTCTTATGCTGACCGCTATATGTTGCAGTTTATTTTCCGTTCGGACGCTTCGACTAAGTTTGCTCCGGAGAATTACTGGGGATTCTTTCCCGGTATCTCTGCAGGATGGATCATGTCTGAAGAATCATGGTTCAAACGCTCGCTTCCTTGGTTTGAATTTTTGAAGGTACGTGCATCCTGGGGACGTACGGGACGTGACAACATCAAAATGTGGAAATGGAAAGAACAGTACAAGATGGACTTGAAAGGAATGCAGTTCGGTGCCGAAAGCGGAAAGCCAGGTACCAGTCTGATCCCACAGTCATCTCCGAACCGTAATGTGAAATGGGATGTTTCCGACAAGTTTAATCTTGGTTTTGATACTCGTTTCTTTGATGGTCGTTTAAGTGCGGTATTCGATTTCTACTATGATATCAATGATAACATCTTGAATCAGTTTATGGCTAGCCAACCGGGAATTCCCGTGTATGCCGGTGGTTCGTATGCTGAAGAAAATTTTGGCCGTGTTGATACATATGGCGGTGAGTTGTCTTTGACATGGCGTGACAAGGTAGGACAGGTGAACTATAATATCGGTATGGATTTCGGTCTGAACGGTAGTAGAGTGAAAGAGTGGGTGCCGGGTTTGCGCTATAACAAATATCCGTCCAACTCAAGCTGGGAAGAAGGAATGTCTACATATCTGCCGGTATGGGGATTCAAGGTATGGAAAGGAACCTCGAATGGTGACGGAATTTTGCGTACGCAGGATGATATTAACAGGTACTGGTCTTATCTGGAATCATATACTCCCGAAGGCGGACAAACTAAATATCTGGATAAGACAAGTAAAGACGATTTGCGTCCGGGTATGCTGGCTTACCAGGATTTAGGGGGCGAAATGGTTAATGGAGTTCAACAAGGTCCCAACGGACAGATTGTATTGGAACAGGATTATGGAAAGTTATGTGAAAAGAATAAGACTTATAATGTCTCGACAAGACTGGGTGCCAGTTGGAAAGGACTTGCTATCAGTGCCAATATCGCTACTTCATGGGGTGGAGTACGCTTTATAGACCGTGCTTCTATGGGTGGTAATAAGAGTACAATGATATGGGCACCGGATTCTTTCTGGGGAGATATGTTTGACGAAATGTACAATCCGAATGGTAAATATCCTAACTTGGGAACAGAATCTCTGATTTCCAGTTCGGCTATCGCCAACTCTGATTTCTGGATGATTAGTACCTTCCGTTGTTACATACGTAATCTGTCTGTCAGCTATACACTTCCTAAAAAGTGGATTGCTCCGTTGAAAATGTCGGCTGTCCGTCTGAATCTGACCGGTAATAATTTGTGGGATTTGTACAATCCGTACCCTGACCATTACCGTAATATGTATGATGCTTCTTCTACAGATTATCCTACTTTGAGAACTTGGTCATTAGGTGTTAATGTTACATTTTAATAATTGTGTCAACGATGAAAAAGAAAAACTTTTTATATACAGGAACTTTAGCCCTCGGTATGTTTATGTCCGGTTGCAGTGATTCATTTTTGGATATGAATAATTACGGAGCTTATGATGATTTTAATTCTGAAACGAAAATCACCTGGTATCTGGCCGGATTATATCAGACTAGTTTTGAAAACTATACATCTCCGACGTCTCAGTATTTGGGATTGTATACTTCTTATGCGCAGGATTTTAACGAATTCACGGATGAGATGTGGGGAATCACGTCTACCAGCCGGATTGACCCGAGTACGCAATATTCGACCATTGATGATATAAAAACACAGACAGATGCATCCAGCGGTAAAAGTTACGACCCGTTGTTTGCCGGTTATTTCGGCAAGGCACTAGGTTCAAGTGTTACAAACAATGCTTATACGCGTATACGTAACTGCAATATCCTGCTTCGTGACATTGATGCTTCCTCGGTTTCGCAGGATACCAAAGATAAGGCAAAAGGGCAGGCCCTCTTTCTACGTGCCATGCAGTTGTTTGATTTGGTTCGTATGTATGGTTGCGTACCTATTGTGACAACAGTGCTGAATGCTGAGGTGACCGATGCAGGACTGCCAAGAGCCTCTGTGACCCAATGTGTGGAACAGATTGTGAAAGACTTGACCGATGCGGCCGCTTTGCTGCCGGATGAATGGGGAACAAACGATTACGGACGTCTCACACGTGGCGGAGCATTGGCATACAAGAGCCGTGTGTTATTATTCTATGCCAGCCCCATCTTTAATAAGAATTGGAATGATCCGGGCAACCTTCGTTGGCAAAAAGCCCTGAAGCTACTCAGAACGCTATTTCCGGTATTACTGCCAGTGGATTGGACGGTGTGACGGATGCTGCAAGCTGGAGTAAAATATTGGCGGATGACGATAATGAACATTCTAACAGAGAAACATTAGTTGTCCGACTATTGGCTAAGGAAAGCAACTCGTCATTAGGTTACAAGAATAATCGCTGGGAGAAGAATATCCGTTTGAGTTCTCAAGGAGGAAGCGGTGGAAAAGGTGCTCCTATTGAGTTGATCGATGTATTCCCTATGGCTGACGGTACACTTCCTGATGCCGCTCATCAGGTTACCGAAGGTAGTTTGCGCTTTATGGAAAACCGTGATCCGCGTTTCTACCAGACATTTGCCTTTAATGGTTTGAAGTGGGGACATAAAGATGTCACCAATGATACGGTCTGGGCCTATCGTTGGCGAACTTCGGAGTCAACTACCAGCGGCTTTGCCTATAGTGAAGGAGTAAATATAACCAGTCCGGTATTCGTACGTAAGATGAGTGGACTCAATACTGCTTCTGCCAACAACTACGAAGCTTCGGGAGTGCATATCTATGATTTCCGTTATGCGGAATTGCAATTGAATCTTGCCGAGTGTTATGCGGCAACCAATCAGATTGATTTATGTAAACAGGCAATCGGGAAATTGCGTGCGCGGGTTGGGATTCCTTCCACTAATAATTACGGTTTGGATACTTATGTGTTTGACCGGGCATCGGCGTTGGCTGCCTGTTTGCGTGAACGTCAGGTCGAACTGGCATATGAAGGCAAAAGATATTGGGATATTTGGCGTTGGATGCTTTATGATGGAGGACGGGGAGAAGCTATGCAGTTGAGTACCACTAATACCTGTTCATTCCTGGGAGTAACTCCGTTGACCGAAAGATATCGTACAGCTAAATATGTGGATGTAAAAGATGGATATACTCCAGGCAGTAAAGATGTGTTGTCGGAACTGCGTAAGAATATATTTGCAGACCCTGAATCTGCCGATTTCCAGAAGCAACTTAAAGAAGTGGCTGATTTTTGGGAGTCTAATTTCCAGTACGGGGAGCCCAATGTGCAACCTGATAAGAACAACAGCAATGAATGGATTAAGATCGGATGGCGATCTAATTATTATATAATGGGTCTGTCAAAAGATATTTTGGACAATAACTCCTGGCTCGGACAGACCAAAGGCTGGACAGACCAAAATGGTGCTGCCGGAACTATAGATTGGCAAGATGATGAAACTCTGACCATAGATTAAAACTGTTTTCAGGATTAGATTAAGGGCCATAGTAAGGAAGAATTTTATAATACTTTTCTACTATGGCTTTTTTATGAATTATTTTCCGGAGATATACTTTGTTTGAGTACAATTTTAATAGACGAACAGGTAAATGACTATTTTTTACTCCTAATCTGTCAATAATTGAACTTAGGGGGAGTAGACTTCCATTACTTTTGCTTGTGAAATGGGAAAAACATATCAATGAAGATATGGATATTTCTGTAAGTAGTTATCAATAGGAACCCGATAAAATAAATTAAAAAGAGATGAATGGAATTTTGAAAAAGGATTTGAGAGTTGTGCTGACAGGCGTTATGATATTTATATCATATCAGGTTTATTCAAATCCGGAAAGTGGAACAAAAGAACAGGGAGACGTATACAGGAATCTTCCGTTTTCAATGCCTGAAGTGAGCCAACCTTCCTTTCCCGATTATGAGGTTAATATCCGTGATTTCGGCGCACTCAGCGATGGTGTGACCTTGAACACAGAGGCGATAAACAATGCAATCAAGGCGGTAAGTTCCAAAGGAGGGGGGAAAGTTATCATACCCGAAGGATTATGGTTGACGGGGCCCGTCGTACTTTTGAGTAACGTTAATCTATATGCCGAGAAGAATGCTCTCATTGTATTTAGCAGCGATACATCTCTATATCCCATTATCGACACTTCTTTCGAAGGGCTGGACACTAAGCGCTGCCAATCGCCGATTTCGGCAATGAATGCTGAAAATATAGCCATCACCGGCAATGGTGTTTTCGATGGGGCAGGAGATAGATGGCGTCCGGTCAAGAAAGACAAGATGACGGAACGGCAATGGAAAAATCTGGTGAGTTCGGGTGGTAAAGTGGATGAGAACGGAAAAGTATGGTATCCTGATGCGGGTGCTTTGAAAGCTTCTGTACTTATGACCGGACAAAATAACGGGCAGAAAGAAATAACCGATGAAGAGTGGACTTACATGAAAAGCTGGTTGCGCCCTGTCATGCTGAGTATAGTAAAGAGCAAACGGATTCTGCTGGAAGGGGTGACTTTCAAGAACTCACCGGGCTGGTGTATCCATCCTTTGTCCTGCGAATCTTTGACTTTGAACGATGTGAAGGTGTTCAATCCCTGGTATTCGCAAAATGGCGATGCGCTGGATGTGGAGTCGTGTAAAAACGTACTGGTCACTAATTGTTTTTTTGATGCGGGGGATGATGCTATCTGTCTGAAATCGGGTAAAGATGAGGATGGACGCAGGCGGGGAGAACCTTGTGAGAATGTGATTATTAAGAATAATACGGTTTTGCATGGGCATGGCGGATTTGTAATCGGCAGCGAAATGTCCGGTGGTGTCCGGAATGTATACGTATCGGGCTGTTCTTTCGTGGGCACAGATGTCGGTTTGCGGTTTAAGAGTACCCGCGGACGTGGTGGCGTAGTGGAGAACATTTTCATAGATAATATCAACATGATTGATATTCCCAATGATGCTCTGACGATGGATTTGTATTATGCTGTCAATGACTTTCCGGAAACTCCGATACCGGATGTGAATGAGGAAACTCCTGTTTTCAGGAACATTTATATTTCAAATGTTCTTTGTAGAGGTGCGGGACGGGCAGTATATTTCAACGGGCTGCCGGAAATGCCTCTTAAGAATATCTTTATCAAGAACATGACTGTAACTAATGCCAAGAAAGGTATTGTAATCAATCAGGCTTCTCAGGTGAATATGGAGAATATCAAAGTGGAGGATCCCGAGGCTCCGGGCATACAGATAAAAAATGCTACAGGCATTATTATTAACGGGAAAGAATATAAAAAGGATTCCGGAAAAATGCTGCTTTCCGGAAATCAGCGGAATTAACAGATTCGGAACTGTTGCTAACTTATTGGAACATAGGGATAAATAAGTATCCTGCTAGCCAAAATCTTTTATGTCTTTAGTCGTTTTTCTTTCGTTGCACCTAGGTGAGACGAATGTGTTACCTAGGTGCTTCAGTTATCTGACCTGGGTGCTACAATTGTCTGACCTAGGTGCTACGAAAGAAAATAGCCGGTTATGGTGATTAATGAATGCGTACGGTCGGCTTCTTTTTTTATTTATTCTTCTCTTTATATTCGGAAGGCGTGATACCTACTACCTTCTTGAAGCATTTACTGAAATACTTCGGGTCATTGAAACCGGTCATATAGGCTACCTGTGAGAAATTATATTCCCCGCTGTCTATTAGCTGTGCTGCACGTTTGATGCGTACTTCACGTATGAAGTCTACAGGAGTCAGTCCGATGATGGACTTCAGTTTCCGATAGAAGATGGTGCGGCTGAGCATCAGATGCTCTGCAAATTCGTCGATGGTCAGTTCGGCATTATCCATCTGTTCTTCTATGAACTCCATTACCTTTTGCATGAATTGCTCGTCGTAGGGAGTAATCTGCGGTTGCGACGGGGTAAGAGCTTCTGCGACAGCTATTTCTTTCCCTTCCGTCAGTTTGGCCATATAGATTTCCTGCAAGGATTTGCGTTGGCGGAGCAGTGAAGCGATACGTGTTTTCAGATATGTGGCGCTGAAAGGTTTTGTGATATAGTCATCTATACCTTGCTCCAGTCCGGCAATCCTGTCATCCAAAGAGGCTTTTGCCGATAATACAATAATGGGAATGTGACAGATGTTATTGTTTTCTTTGATTTTCCGAATCATCTCCAAGCCGTCCATAACCGGCATCATTACGTCACTGATGATAAGATCGGGGATATTATCAACTGCGTGTTGCAATCCTTCTTTTCCGTTCGAAGCGGTGATTACAGTATAATTCTCAGACAAGATGTTTTTTAAGAAAGCTTTCAGTTCTTCATTGTCCTCAACCACCAATATAGTAAACGTATCCGGAGCCGCATTATTCTCCATATCTTCTTTTTCTTCCGCTTCTGGTCTTTTCTCAGTCTGGAGGCTGCTGTCCGGATGGGTAGCCGGACTTTGGCTGTCATTCAGAATAAATTCCACCTGACTATCTTGTTCGAAGACTTCCTTTTGAAGAGGCAGAGTTACCATGAAACGGCTTCCTGCTTCCGGTTCGCTCGTTACTTTGATTGTACCGTGATGCATATCGACCATTTCTTTTACCAATGACAGGCCGATGCCGGAAGACGGTTGGAGCATATTCTGCTGTGCCAGTGTTTCGAAGCGCTGGAACAAAGTACGCAGTTTAGTCGGTTCAATTCCGATGCCTTCATCCACCACAGAGATAGTCACTTTATCCGTCTGTTTTGTCACTTCTATTGTAATTGCCTTCTCAGCCGGTGTGTATTTGAATGCGTTGGATATCAGATTAAAGAATATTTTTTCAAACTTATCGCGGTCTATCCATGCATATATTGACTTAAGTTCGCTTTCCAATCGGAAATTAATCTTCTTTTCTTCTGCAATCAAGCGGAAGTTGATCATTACTTTTTCAAGAAGTGGAATCAGGTCTGTCTTCTCCACCAGCACTTTCATCTTCTGATTTGTATCTTGCGGAAGTCCAGAATCTGATTCATGAGACGTAACATACGTTCGGCATTCTTTTGTACCACAGTCAAGTGCTCACGGGCTGTGGCGGATAAGTCTTCATTTTCCAGAACTTCATTGACCGGACTGCTGATCAGAGTCAGTGGTGTCCGAAGTTCATGAGATATGTCAGTAAAGAAACGGAGCTTGATATTGGATAGTTGTTGCTCGATATCCACTTGATGGCGCAACCGATAAATGTAAAAAAGTATATATACGATACTGCCCGTAAAGAGAACGAAGAGAATAACGTAGAGCAGCCATGCCCAGCCTGTCTCCCAGAAAGTGGGCAGTACGTTGATGGATAAAGTACGGATATTGTCCATCCATACGCCGTCGCTGTTGGTGGATTTGATTTGCAGTTTATATTTGCCGTTCGGCAAGTTGATGTAGCTGGCAGAACGGTTCTTGTCCCCGTCATGCCACTCTTCTTCCAGTCCTTTCAGTCGGTATGCGTAACGGATTTCTTTGGAATCGACATAATCGAGTGCCGCAAACTGGAAAGTAACATTACGCTGAGAGGGGGTGAGGCGTAATTCTTTCAGATCGTCAATGGCGATGACAGAAGATTGCCCCTGCACTTTCAAACCGGTAAAGACAATGGGAGGAACATAAGAACTTTTCTGCATCTCTTTGGAAGAAATCTCAATGAAGCCCTTATCTGTGCCGAATACGATTTGATTTCGAGCGTTGATCACCGGTGCCGCTTCTGAGAAGCTAAATTCCTGGTGCAGAGAGTTAAGCCCGTAATTCTCGAAAGTCTCTCTTTGAGCGTCGAATTTAGAAATGGCATTTTCCGAAAGAATCCATAAGTTGCCTTGTTGGTCTTCCTGCATGACTTGTACCAAGTCCGAAGCCAGTCCGTCATCCGTTGTATATGTCTTGAACTCAATCTTGTTGCTGAGCAGGTTCTTGGATACGATTTGGCTGATGCCTCCCGTAAAGCTGGCTATATAGGTTCGTTTTTGCTTGTCGGTGTACGTATGCATCACATCATTTCCGCTCACGCTGGTACTTACTCCTGACTCGCAACATTGCGATAAAACTTGATTTCTTCCGGTCTCTCAAATTGATTGGAGAAAGTCAGTAATCCGTTGGTGGTTCCTATTAACAGCACACCACCCGGCGCTTCGGATATGTGGCGGACTTTCGAAGCGTAGCCGGTCGGGTAATTCTTCAACTCATTATTGCTGTGTATAAATTCTGTCTTACCGTCCTTGTTGTAGGTTAGCAGATTGATTCCTCCGCCATAGCAGCCTATCCAGATACGTTTATGGCTATCTTGAAAAATGGAATATACGCTGTTACCACTCAAACTGTATGGCATATTCGGTTGGTGAGTGAATTGTTGTACGGAATAGGAGTCCGGCGACTTTTTCTTTAACAGATAAATGCCGTTTTCCTTTGTTCCTATCCAGATATTGCCTTCATGGTCTTCAAGAAAGCAATATACGCTTGTAAAACTCTGTTTATCTTTGCTTATTTTTCCTTGTGGCGTCAGATAGCCTTCCAACTGTCCGTCCGGTTGGTACACTCTGATCACCTGTGCCTTCGAGAAACCCACAGCCTCTTTTCATTGTCGCATAAAAAGCGCGGGTCTCGAATCCATTGTCAATATGCACCAGATTATAGGTATGTGGAAAGAAGGACAATTTGTAAATGCCACGTGTACTGGTCAGCCAGCAGTTGCCTTGATTGTCCAGTGTGTAAAAGCGGACGAGCGGACTGAAAACAGACTTCGGATTGTTGCTGTCCTTCAGCATGGGTTTCAGTTCTTTGTTTTCACGGTCATAATAAGACAGATTCCCTTCCGGGGGGAGAACCCATAACGTGTGTTGCCGGTCTTCAAAGATCACATTCTTATTTTTCCGTTCATATCTGATCACTTCGTCGGCCGGTGTGAACAAATGCTGCATTTCCTTGGTGGATGGATTATAACGGATCACTCCTGTCGTTTGGGGGAATATCCATAGTTCCTTGTAATGGTCTTGATAAACTGACTGTACGACGTTGGAAGGTTGCGTTGATGTGCGTATATCAATCAACTGAAATTCTTTTTCTTTTATCTTATAAATAATCAGTCCGTTATCTGTAGCCAGCAAAAGTGTATTGGAGTCAAACTTCTTGACTTCGTTAATCATCGAAACATGATAAGGAATCTCTATGAATTTGAATTGTCTGGTCTTAAAGTTGTAAGAGGCCAATTTGTCCGATTGGGAAACCAGATAAATAATTCCATCCGCTTCTTTAATATATTGGAACGGGAAATCGCTGTCTACCTGCTTCTTTCCTATGATAGAAATTCCTTTGTTGGTCAGTATCCATTCATCTCCTTCGGAATCTTCGAAAACGGTATATATCTTGTCTCCCTTCAAGTTTTGTTTGAAGGAACTGTACAGAGTGATTCCTTTCCCCTGTTTGCAAAGTTGGTCATCTATGCGGATGGCGGCACATTCGTTTTGAAAGGTGATCCATGAGATTCCTTTGGAAAGGGTATAAATATGGTCGGCATAATTATTCGTTATCATCGTTTCTGCTACTGAACCTAAATGTCGATGAACTTCTCTGTCTGATTGTCGAACATATACACCCGTCCGTCATAGGCTTGGCACCAGATATCCCCATATTTCGTTTCCGCTATCTGACTGATCCGGTTGGTATTCAGAATATAGCCGTCTTTGTAAGATGTCTTATAGTTTTTGAATGTATATCCGTCGAATTTATTCAGCCCGTTCCAGGTGCCGAACCATAGGAATCCTTTTTTGTCTTGTATGATTGTCTGTACTATTCCTTGTGACATTCCGTCATTGACGGAATAATGCTTGATCTGATAGGTAGGCTGGGCCACTAATATGCAAAAGTTAAAAAGAGAAATAAGAAGGAGCCGGGCGCGTTTCATAATATCGGTGTTTTTTGTTAGAACAAAAATAAGTAAAAGGATGGAAAACAAGAAGCCCGGACGCTACATTGAACGGATAATACGAAAGTTTGCCTATTTTTTCCTCCCTTTCGCTGTCTTGTCTGCCTGCTTATGCTAAAAATCCTCTTTATATTCTGTTTTTAGAACATAAAGAGGATAGTTTATTGACGAGAGTCGCATGGGGTATGGTGAGATGAAATCATAATTGG
>ERZ860009.648-NODE-648-length-14452-cov-1.245815_pt1 | contig 14452 bp, 19 predicted proteins | sample MGYA00510114_ERZ860009 | MGnify/ENA primary metagenome ERZ860009 (study PRJEB30046, sample SAMN00715177) | human gut metagenome | study: EMG produced TPA metagenomics assembly of the A metagenome-wide association study of gut microbiota in type 2... | reverse complement strand
CCACGGTGATGTTATAATACAGACATATACGCCGGATAATTATAGTATTGTGGCTGCACAAAAACAGGATTATGAAATGTTTTATGATGATGAAATATCATTCAGGAAACTTATGGGATATCCGCCGGTAATGCATATGCTTGAAGTAAAAATTTCATCAAAGAATGAAGGAATCTTGAAAAATCATGTGATGATATGAAAAAATTTTCAGACATGGCAGACGATAAAAAGCTTTTTATAACAGGTCCCGTTGTTCCGCGGTATATAAGCTCAATGATATTTATACACAGGTATTATATGTTAAGGCGGCTGATTATGAGAGGCTTACGCAATTTAAAGATAATATAGAAGTGCATGTAAAGGATAATATATTATATAAGAATGTAAGTGTACAGTTTAATTTTGATTAAGGAGGTAATGCATAATGGCATTAAGAAACATTAGAATACTCGGAGATGAGATTTTAAAAAAGCAGGCAAAAGAAGTTACAGAGATGACACCTAAGATTGAGGAATTAATCGATGACATGTTTGAAACTATGTATGATGCAAACGGATGCGGCTTGCTGCACCACAGGTAGGAATAAGAAAAAGAATAGTTGTAATTGACTGCGGTGACCAGCCACTGGTACTTATTAATCCTGAAATTCTTGAGACAAGCGGGGAACAGACAGGTCAGGAGGGCTGCCTTTCTGTTCCAGGAAAAGTGGGCATTGTGACAAGACCTAATTATGCAAAGGTTAAGGCTCTTGATGAAAATATGGATGAAATAATTGTCGAGGGCACAGAACTTCTGGCAAGATGTCTCTGCCATGAAATAGACCATCTTAACGGAATAATGTATGTTGATAAAGCGGAAGGACCGCTTATGGATACAGAGGAGGCAGAAGAAAATTAATGAAAGTTGTATTTATGGGAACGCCTGATTTTTCAGTTGGTACATTAAAGGCAATTGTAGAAGCAGGACATGAAGTTGCAGCAGTTGTCAACAGCCTGATAAACCGAAAGGAAGAGGCGGTGCGATGAGTTTTTCAGATGTAAAGCAGGCAGCTATTGAACTAGGACTTTTAGTGCTTCAGCCGAAACGTGCAAGGGATGAAGAGTTTGTAAATGAACTTAGAAAGATAAATCCGGATGTTATAGTAGTAGTCGCATTCGGACAGATTCTTTCAAAAGAAATTCTTGATATGCCAAAATATGGATGTGTCAATGTTCATGCTTCACTTCTTCCAAAGTACAGAGGTGCATCGCCGATACAGTGGGCAGTAATTGACGGTTGTGAGTATTCCGGCGTAACAACAATGATGATGAATGAAGGAATTGATACCGGTGATATTCTTCTTGTTGAAAAAGTAAAGCTTGATAGTAAAGAGACAGGAGGAAGCCTTTTTGATAAGTTAAGCGGTGTCGGTGCTGATCTTCTGGTGAAAACTCTTGATGAACTTGAAAAAGGTACAGTAAAGCCTGTAAAGCAGAATGAGACTGAAGCAACTCATGTAAAAATGCTTGATAAATCATTTGGTAATATAGATTTTTCAATGGAGGCTGCAAGAATTGAGAGACTTATAAGAGGTCTTAATCCGTGGCCGAGTGCATTTACACATTTCAATGGAAAATTGTTGAAAATATGGGATGCGGATGTTTGTGATGATGTTGTTTGTGAATCATGTGAATCTGTTGTGAACGGAATGATAACACATGTGAACAACAATTCGTTTATCGTAAAATGTGGGGATAACTCGCTTAAAATCAATGAACTTCAGCTTGAAGGCAAGAAGAGAATGAAAACACAGGATTTTTTACGTGGAAATCATATTAATACAGGGGATATCCTTGGAAAATAAATGATTTTTGTGGATATATGTTAGTATTTGGATTTAAGGAGGTAGCAGCTTATGCCATATGGATATTACGGATATTATTTTGACCCGACATATATTTTGATAATTATTGCAGCTATTATATCACTTATTGCACAGTGGAGAGTTAATTCAGCATTTTCAAAATATTCAAGGGTGGCGAGCATGTCAGGAATGACAGGTGCACAGGCAGCAAGAATGATTTTGCAGTCAAACGGAATAAATGATGTGTCTGTACAGAGGATATCAGGTAAACTAACAGATCATTATAACCCATCTACGAAAGTGCTTAATCTTTCGGAATCTGTGTATGGTTCAACATCTGTTGCAGCTATAGGTGTTGCGGCACATGAGTGCGGTCATGCTATACAGCATGCAAGAGGATATTTTCCACTTTCTTTAAGAACTGCACTTGTGCCTGTTGCGAATATCGGTTCACAGCTCTCATGGGTATTTATCATAGTTGGTGCAATTTTAAGCTTTAACCAGACACTTATAACAATAGGTATTATTATGTTTAGTGCAGCCGTGCTTTTTCAGCTTGTTACGCTTCCTGTGGAATTTAACGCTTCTGCAAGAGCTCTTGAACAGCTGGAAAGTAATGGTATACTTTACAGGGATGAAGTAAGCCAGACAAGAAAAGTATTGTCAGCTGCTGCACTTACTTACGTTGCAGCAGCGGCTACAGCAATCTTGCAGCTTTTAAGACTTATAATTCTTTTTGGAGGAAGAGGCCGGAGAGATGACTGATAAAATGCAGGTTAATTTACGACAGGTAGCTATGGAAATACTGTATGAAGTACAGAAGAATAACGGACTGCTTCATGTTGTATTATCGGATGCTTTAAAGAAATACCAGTATCTTGATAAAAATGAGCGTTCATTTATCTCAAGACTTGTACAGGGAACAGAAGAAAGAAAAATAGAACTTGATTATATTATAGACAGTTTTTCAAAAACTCCTGTAAAAAAACAGAAAGATGTTATAAGAATTATTCTGGAAATGTCTGTCTACCAGTTAAAATATATGGACAGTGTGCCGGCTTCAGCAGTCTGCAATGAAGCGGTAAAGCTGGCTGTAAAGAAAAACTTTGGGACGCTTCGCGGTTTCGTGAATGGTGTTTTGAGAAATATAGCAAGAAATATTGATAATATTGAATATCCGGATAAAAGTACGAATACAGATAAATATTTATCTGTAAAATATTCAGTTCCGGAGGAGCTTGCAGGATATTTTCTTAAAAAATTCGGTGATAATGAAACAGAAGAAATGTTTGAAGCATTTAACAAAGATAAGTCAACATATATAAGATGTAATACAAAAAAGACAGATATTGCAGGTCTTACGGCTGCACTTGAGGCAGAGGGAGTTACAGTTACAAATGAAGGCATAGATAAAAGAATTGATTATGCTTTGAAAATATCAGGGTATGATTATCTTGGCGGACTGAAGTCATTTCGCGATGGACTGTTTTTTGTGCAGGATATAAGTTCCATGCTTGCATCACAAGGCGGCTTTATTAAGCGGGATGCGTATGTTATAGATGTGTGTGCCGCACCGGGTGGAAAGAGTATTAATGCTGCTTTAATGGCTGACATCGGACATGTAAGTTCAAGAGATATAAGCGGGCGTAAAGTATCACTTATAAAAGAAAATGCTGAAAGACTTGGAATTGATAATATTACGTATAAAGTATGGGATGCTGTTAAAAAGGATGAAGAAAGTGTAGAAAAAGCAGATGTGCTTATATGTGACCTGCCTTGTTCCGGACTTGGAATTATAGGAAGAAAGCCGGATATAAAGTATAATGTTACATATGAAAAAATAAAAGAACTCGCTTTACTTCAGAGGAAAATACTTTCAACAGTCTGGGAATATGTAAAAAAAGACGGAATACTTATATATAGTACATGTACGGTTACTCCTGAGGAAAATGCAGAAAATACTGAATGGCTTGTGAATAATTATCCATTTGAACTCATTGGAAAACCTGAACAGATTATGCCTCAGGACGGCACAGGAGACGGATTTTACATAGCAAGGCTTAAAAGGACGGAATGACAATGGAAAATATTGATAACAGAATAGATATAAAGTCAATGACAATTGATGAACTTGAAGAACTTCTTGTGTCAATGGGAGATAAGAAGTTCCGTGGAAAGCAGATTTTTTCATGGCTGCATGAAAAACTTGTTGTTTCATTTGATGACATGACTAATTTATCAAAACCGCTTCGTGAAAAACTTGAAGAAAAATGCAGAATTACAGCGTTAAAAGCAGAAACGGTGCAGGTTTCAAAAATTGACGGAACATCAAAATTTCTATTTGAATTATATGACGGCAATCTTATAGAAAGTGTTCTTATGAAATATCATCATGGTAATTCTGTATGTATATCTTCACAGGTTGGATGCCGTATGGGATGCCGTTTCTGTGCGTCCACACTTGATGGCTGTGTGAGAAACTTACGCCATCAGAGATGCTTGACCAGATATATACGATTCAGAAAATTTCCGGTGAGAGAGTTGATAATGTTGTAGTCATGGGTTCTGGTGAGCCAATGGATAATTTTGATAATATTATCCGCTTTTTAAGTCTGTTAAACAGTGAACAGGGACTTAATATCAGTGCGAGAAATATTACTGTATCGACATGTGGAATTGTACCTAAGATTATAGAGCTGGCAGATAAAAAACTGCAGATAACGCTTGCAATATCGCTTCATGCTCCTAATGATGAATTAAGAAAAACGATGATGCCTATTGCAAATAAATATTCAATTGAAGAGATTATGGAAGCATGCCGGTATTATTTAAAGCAGACTAACAGACGAATTTCATTTGAATATAGTCTTGTAAAAGATGTTAATGATACAGAGGAGTGTGCACAGCAGCTGATATCGCTTGTGAAAGGGATGAATTGCCATATAAATCTTATTCCGGTTAATCCTATTAAAGAAAGAGATTACAGGCAGTCAGAGCAAAAAGCTATTTATGCTTTTAAAAATAAACTTGAAAAAAATGGAATAAATGTTACTATAAGAAGGGAAATGGGCAGAGATATTGATGGTGCCTGTGGACAATTAAGAAAAAGCTATATAGGCAAATGAATGTAAAGAATGAGATAACAATGGAAGCATTTGCTTTGACAGATGTGGGGATTGAAAGAAAAATTAATCAGGATTATGTCTATTTTACCCTGAAACAGACAGGGCATCTTCCGAATTTGTTTATAGTTGCTGATGGCATGGGAGGACATAAGGCAGGAGACGTTGCATCAAGGTACACTGTTGATGAATTTGTATCTTTAATAGAAAATGCTACTGAAAAAGATGACATAACAGTTATAAGTGAGGCAGTTACAAAGGTAAATACGATGCTTCTTGAAAAGGCAAAAGAGTCACCTGACTATACAGGAATGGGAACAACTCTTGTTGTTGCTACAATTAAAGATGAAATGCTTCGTGTTGCAAATGTCGGTGACAGCAGACTGTATGTTATAGGTACAGATGGCATACGCCAGATTACAAGAGATCATTCACTTGTTGAGGAAATGGTTTCTATGGGAGAAATAGACAGAAAAGAAGCAAGAACACATAAAAGGAAAAATATTATTACAAGAGCTATAGGTGGAGACAGTTATGTTGAACCGGAAATGTTTTGCGTAGAACTTATGCCGGATGATATAATTATGATGTGTTCTGACGGACTTACGAATATGATTGAAGACGAAGATATATTTAAGATTGTTAAACAGAATCTGCCGCTTGATAAAACAGCAGAAACATTAGTTGATACAGCTAATAGTAATGGCGGTAAAGATAATATTTCAGTCATTTTAATAAAACCTTAAAAGGTGAAACAGCAAACAGAAATGGAGAATTTTATGTTAAGAAAAGGAATGTTTTTGGCAGACAGATATGAAATTCTGGAACAGATTGGTACAGGTGGAATGTCTGATGTCTACAGAGCAAAGTGTCATAAGCTCAACAGATTTGTAGCAATCAAGGTCTTGAAAAAAGAGTATAGCGAAGATAAGACTTTTGTATCAAAATTCCGTGCAGAAGCACAGGCAGCAGCAGGACTTACACATCCTAATATTGTAAATGTATATGATGTTGGTGATGAAAATGGCATTTATTATATTGTAATGGAACTTGTAGAGGGAATTACCCTTAAAAAATATATAGAAAAGAAGGGAAAGATTCCATATAAAGAGGCTGTAAGCATTGCAATACAGGTAGCAAAAGGCATGCAGGCGGCTCATAGCCATCATATCGTGCACCGCGATATCAAACCGCAGAACATTATTATTTCAAGGGATGGCAAAGTCAAGGTTACTGATTTTGGTATAGCAAAAGCAGCATCTTCAAGTACAATTACATCTTCTACAATGGGTTCTGTTCATTATATAAGCCCTGAACAGGCCAGAGGTGGTTATTCAGATGAGAGAAGTGATATATATTCATTTGGTATTACACTATTTGAGATGCTTACCGGAACAGTTCCGTTTGATGGGGATTCAACAGTTTCTGTAGCTGTACAGCACATACAGGAAGAGATTCCAAGGCCATCGACAGTTGCCGATGGTATTCCTGTAAGCATTGATATGATTGTACTTAAATGTACACAGAAAAAAACAGAGAGAAGATATCAGGATGCAGCAGAACTTATTGCTGATTTGAAAAAATCTCTTGTGGCACCTGATGAGAATTTTGTTAAGATGATGCCTGTATATAATGCACCTGGTCAGCCTGAAACAGTTCAGGCTGCAGAGGAAAGCAGCGAAAATAATGATGAACAGGAAAATCAGAATAGTAATGAAAGTATGGCAGAAAATAAAAAAGACAGTGAAGATATCGATGATGAATTATTAGATGATGAACTTCTTGACGATGATGACGATGAAGAAGATTCTGATTCCGATGATGACGATGAAGAAGATATTGACGATGAGAATAATGATAAACTTGATAAGATATTCAAGTGGATTGGTGCCGGAATTATAGCATTAATAGTTATTATAACAATATTTGTTGTTGCAAAACTTTTCATAGGTGGTTCTTCAAATAAAAAGGAAGAGGAAACAACAACTCAGGCACAGACAACTACAGCAGCTTCAAAAGAAGATGCTTCAAAGAAAGTTTCTGTTCCTAGTGTTATCGGTAAGACTGAGGAAGAAGCAAAGACAGCACTTAATTCACTTGGTCTTGGATATAAGGCGACGTATCAGCCATCGAATACAATCCCTGAAGGAACAGTAATTTCACAGGGACAAGTTCAGGTACAAAGGTAGCAAAGAATACAACAATAACACTTTCAATAAGTTCAGGTCCTGAAAGTTCATCAGTTCCTAATGTTGTTGGACGGGATCAGGTTGAAGCATCATCGCTACTTGAGTCTGCCGGATTTAAGGTATCGGTAAAACAGTCATACAGTGATTCAGTAGAACAGGGCAAGGTAATAAGCCAGTCACCTTCAGGCAGCACAACTGTATCACCGGGTTCAACTGTAACAATTACAGTAAGCCAGGGAAAAGAGACAAAGATGGTTACAGTGCCAAGTCTTGCAGGAATGAATCTTAAAGATGCACAGAATACTCTTAGTTCATTGGGACTTAATTATAGTATTGAATATAGAGATGGTGGCACTAAGAAAGATACAGTAATTAATACCAGCCCATCAGCAGGAGGGTCAGCTGAAGAAGGCTCATCCGTTAAGATTTATGTAAGTAAAGGTCAGGAGACAACAACTGCTGCACCTGGGAGCGGAGCGGGAAATAATAATTCCGGTTCAGGAAATAATACAGGAAATAACAGCCAGCAGGGTGCTGCAGGCAGTAACTAACAGAATATGGTTTACGGAAAAATAATTAAAGGTATTGCAGGCTTCTACTACGTTCATGTAGAGGCCTGCGGTATTTATGAATGTAAAGCAAAAGGAAACTTCAGAAATAAAAAAATTAAACCGCTTGTAGGAGATAATGTACGTATTGAAATAATTGACGAAGAAAATTTCAAAGGCAATATTGAAGAGATACTTGAGCGGAAAAATGAGCTTATACGTCCCGCTGCGGCTAATATTGACCAGGCACTGCTTTTATTTGCAATTAAAGATCCTGCTCCAAACCTGAATCTGCTGGACAGATTTCTTGTTATGATGGATTACCAGAATGTACCAGTTATAGTATGTTTTAATAAAGTGGAACTTGTAGATGAAAAAGAGCAGGAAAGGCTTCGCAGCATATATGAAAAATGTGGATGCCGTGTTTTATTTATGAGCATATACGAGAATAAAGGCGTAGATGAATTAAAGAAACTTCTGCATGATAAAACAACAATTCTTGCAGGACCATCAGGTGTTGGTAAATCGTCATTTACTAATATTTTACTTGAGTCAGATACAATGGAGACAGGCGGAATAAGCAGAATCGGAAGAGGAAGACATACTACAAGGCATTCAGAGATATTTAATATGTATGGAAAGTCATATATATGTGATACACCGGGATTTACTTCACTTATGCTTCCTGAACTGGAAAAAGAGGATTTAAGATATTATTTTCCGGATTTTGAAGAATTTGAAGGTAAATGCAGATTTAATGGCTGCGTTCATGTAAATGAGCCGGGATGTGCGGTTAAAATGGCTGTTGATGAGGGAATACTAAGCAAAGACAGATATCAAAGTTATGTCACTTTGTATGAAGAGTTGAAAAATAAAAAGAAGTATTAATTTCTTTTGAAGAACAAGGAGAAAATTATGAATATTTTATCGCCGTCTATTCTTTCAGCAGATTTTACCAAGCTGGGAGAAGAGATTGAGACAATAGATAATGCCGGGGCAGAATATATCCATGTTGATGTAATGGATGGAATGTTTGTTCCTAGCATTTCTTATGGAATGCCTGTTATAAAGTCAATAAGAAAATCAACAGGCAAAGTCTTTGATGTTCATCTTATGATAGGCGAGCCAATAAGATATATTGCAGATTTTGCTGCATCAGGAGCGGACATGATTACTGTTCATGTTGAGGCGTGTTCGGATGTTGTTGCAACAATTGAGAAAATAAGAGAGTATAAGCTCAAAGTTGGTATAACCTTAAATCCGGACACACCGGTATCAGCTATAAAACCTTATCTTAACAGAGTTGATATGGTATTGATTATGAGTGTTAATCCAGGATTTGGAGGACAGAAGTTCATTACTTCATCAGTCGATAAGATAAAAGAAGTCAAAAGATTAAGAGATGAGTTGAATCTTTCATATGATATCGAGGTCGATGGCGGAATTAATATTGACAATCTGGCAACGGTTCTTGAAGCAGGTGCCAATGTCATTGTTGCAGGTTCTGCAATTTTCAGAGGTGATGCCGCTGAAAATGTTAAGAAATTTAAGAGTATTATGAGTGTATGGTAATATTTTATGATGAGTCCTGTGACGGTTCTGACAGGACTCAAAATTTATTATGTAAATTAATAAAAAAGTGTTGATATTTACAAAAAACATGTATATAATACAAATAGGAACAGATAAAGTTCTCTTCATCATCTATGATGAGTCCTGTGACGGTTCTGACAGGACGGTAAAATAAAAATTGACCGAGTGATGAAGCTGATTACGAGAGGCTTATAAAAGTCTCTCGTTTCTTTTACCCTGCTTAATCAAGCAGATATTTCCCAAAGGAGAAAATTGAATGATATTATCTGAGAATGATTATCAGATTCTAAAATTGACGGACGCATTTTATAAGGCATACCCTAATCCGCCATATAGAGAGATTTTAAAGAAAAAACAGAGAGCGTATAATTGTTTATTGTTTCAGACTCATTATAATTATTTTATATGTATTCCATATAGAACAGAAATCAGTCATAGATATGCATTTCATTTTACCAATACATTAAGAGCAAAAAAACATAAATCAGGATTGGATTACAGCAAAATAGTTATTATAGAGAAATCAGAATATATTGATTCTACAGATGCGATTATTGATAAAGATGAATTTAATGAGACTATGGTGAATCTTGGACGTATAAAAAAAGAGGCATTAAATTTTGTTGAAGATTATATTGCACATATGAAAGGTGAAAAGCCGTTACATAAAAAAGAATTTGACAGAAGGTATGGTTTTTCTCCGTTGAAATATTTTCATAAAGAATTGGGAATATAAGAAAATCCTTCCTGCATTTCATTCGTGCTGAAAAAACTGTAATTCGTGCAAATTGTTACACAAGATGTTTTATTTTTTATATTATAAATACAACGTATAGCAGAAACAATTAAATAGAAGTACATTTTATTTCAAATGTGAAGGAGGAAACAAGATGAAGAATAAATTATTTACAATTTTAATCGGTCTTGCCCTGGTGGCAGCAATTCTGCCTGCCTATAAAGTAAAGGCGGAAGAAACAGGACACAAACATTGCATATGCGGTACACAGCATACAGAAAAAGGAGACCATGTAAGCGATACGCAGACAGAGTATTCTACAAGATTGTATATGAAAGACGGAAAACTTATGATGGGTGACGGAGAGTGGGAAACAAGAGAAACTGCTCTTACACCATATGTTTCATATGATGCGTATTCATTGGAAAGCGGAAATTATTATCTTGACACGGACCTTGAGTTTAGTTATGAACTTATAGAAATGCCTGTTCTTTTTATTGACGGAGATGTAAATCTTTGCCTTAACGGTCACAGTATTATACTGGCTTCATCACAAAGTTCTGTAATTGAAGTTATTAAAGGAAAAAGTCTTACTTTGACCGATTGTAAAGGCGGAGGAAATATTTCACACAAAGGTATTTATTCTGCGGGACACGGAATAACTACAGCAGGAACATTTAATATGTATGGAGGAAATATCACTAATAATTTTACATTTGGAGTGACCAACAATATTGCTGATAAGGCCAACAACGGCGGTGGTGTGTTTATTGAACCGAATTGTACAATGAACATGTATGGCGGAACAATCACTAATAACAAAGCTGTAAGCGGAAAGGATTCTTCAACAGGTGAATCCATTGAAGGACACGGCGGTGGTGTCTATGTTTCAAAAGACAGCAAATTTAACATGTATGGCGGTGAGATTAGTGGTAACAAATCAAATTTAACAGGAGGCGGTGTATACAATCTTGGTACAATGACTGTGTCAGGTGATGCAAAGATTTCCGGAAACGGAAAAAACAGCAGAAATTACAGTAATGCCTATATAGGAGAAGGAGGAACACTCACAATCGGCGGTAAACTGACAGGAAAGATAGGCGTCAGCAAGTATGACAGTAAAGTTGGTGACGTTGTCGTAACAGGTGCCGATGCGGACAAGATTACAGTGCAATATTTTTTAGTGACAATTTAACTTCGATGTTAAACATGATGGCAATAATATTGTGTTGATACCACATACACATGTTTTGGGAGAATGGGAACACAATGGTATTTTACACTGGCATGAATGTGAGGTTGTTCCAAAGTGCTTGATGATGCAGAACATACATGGGATGAGGGTGTAATTACAAAGGAGCCTACAACAGATGCCGAAGGTGAGAAAACTTTCACATGTGATGTATGTAAAGCAACAAAACGGAAGCGATTGACAAGCTGCCAGTTGTAAATGACGAAATTCATGATGGCTCAAACAACTCACAGTATACAGATGCTCCTGACAAAAATCAGAATAATGGCACAACAGGTGAACAGAATAACGACACGTCTGCAATAACATCTCCGGAGACAGGAGACAAGATGAATCTTGTATTGTGGATTGCCTGTTGGCTGTAAGCACAAGTACAGTTATTGGTACGGCGTTGTAAATAGAAAAACAATATAATATATAAACAATAAAACGTATTAAATTGCAAGGCGGCTATCGGAAACGATGGCCGCCTAAAATTATGAGAAAATAATATTGAGAAGGTTAGTAAATAATGATATTATTATTACAAAATACAGATAAAAGAGGAAATATGTCTATGCAATCAAAAGTAATGAAGCGGCAAAAAGAAAAAATTGTGGTTATAATTGTGCCCAGGCAGTGGCATGCACGTATTGTGACATGGCTGGTATTGATGAAGAAACAGCAAAAAATCTTACACAGGGTTTTGCTGCTGGTATTGGAGGCAGTATGGAAGCAACATGTGGAGCGATAATAGGTGCAGTTAGTGTATTAGGTATGATTAATAAAGATGCCGTGAAAACAATGCAGGGTTCAAGAAGAATAATCAATAGATTTAAGGAACAAAATGGTACAGTTGTCTGTAAGGAATTAAAAGGAATAACTGATGGAGTTGTAAAAAGAGAATGTATTGACTGTGTGAAAGATGCAGCGTTATTTCTTGAGGATGAATTAAAATAAGATGGTATTTTGAGCTATACTTTTAATGTGTTATTTAATAATTATCAGAGGATATTTTTATGAAAGAAAATGAAAAAAAATCCAGAATACTTTTACAGCTTTTTATAACATTTATGAAAATAGGCACATTCACTTTCGGCGGTGGTTATGCAATGATTCCGCTTATTCAGAGAGAGACTGTGGTGAAAAGAAAATGGGTAGATGATGAAGATATACTTAATATTGTAGCAATAGCAGAGAGTACGCCGGGCCCCATAGCGATAAATACTTCGACATTTGTAGGGTATCGGTTGGCGGATTTTGGGGAGCTGTTGTTGGAACGGCTGGCATGATACTGCCGTCATTTGTAATAATACTGGCGATTTCTTTTGTATTGAAAAGATTTCAGGATATACAGATTGTAAAGTATGCATTTAATGGTGTACGAGCTGGTGTACTGGCACTTATAATAAGAGCATTGTGGCTTATGTACAAGAATGTTAAAAAGTCAGCTGTGACATATATAGTTATGGCTGCAGTATTTGTTTTAAGTGCGTTTGCTGATGTTAATGTAATTATTGTTATAGCATGCTGTGCATTATTTGGACTTATAACATCTTATATAAAAACAGGAAAAGAGAAGCAGAATATATGATATATATCAGATTATTATGGACATTTTTTAAAATAGGTGCTTTTACATTCGGAGGAGGCTATGCAATGCTTCCGCTTGTAGAGAGTGAAGTCGTGGCACATGGGTGGATGGATGAACAGGATATCGTTAATTTTATAGCGGTCAGCGAAAGTACGCCGGGCTCATTTGCTGTAAATGTTGCTACATATGTAGGAGAAGAAGTTGCCGGTATTGCCGGTTCGGTATGTGCAACATTTGGTGTTGTGCTGCCGTCGTTTATAATAATTCTCATAATAGCCGGATGTTATAAGAAATTCAGGGACAGCGGCATTATAAAAGGGTGTATGAGCGGACTTAAACCAGCAGTTGTCGGACTTATCGGAGCTTCAGTTATATCAGTAGGCAGGGAAGTATTTATTCCTGATGGATTAGCAGTGGAAATTTTTAAGGCAGCAGGTACATATGTTTCCGCAGGAATACTTGTGATTGCACTTATTTTGTCATTTAAAAAAGTACATCCGATTATAATAATCATTTTAAGTGCAATATTAGGGATAGCAGCCGGATATATTGCATAAAAATAAGAAATGTACATTTTACCATATATGTGATATACTATATTCTATTGTATTATGACATTAAATACTTTTAAAGGAGAAAATAAATTATGAAACTTGGTATCGTAGGTCTGCCAAATGTTGGTAAGAGTACATTATTTAATTCACTTACAAAAGCCGGAGCTGAGTCTGCAAACTATCCGTTCTGTACAATTGATCCTAATGTTGGCGTTGTTACAGTTCCAGATGAAAGGCTTGACAGACTTGCAGCACTCTATAATTCAGCAAAGATTACACCTGCTGTTATTGAATTTGTTGATATTGCCGGTCTTGTTAAAGGTGCATCAAAAGGTGAAGGACTTGGTAATCAGTTCCTTGCAAATATCAGGGAAGTTGATGCGATTGTCCATGTTGTAAGATGTTTGAAGACAGCAATATTGTTCATGTAGATGGTTCAATTGACCCATTAAGAGATATTGAGACAATTAATCTTGAGCTTATTTTCTCAGATATGGAAGTTCTCGAGAGAAGACTTTCTAAGCAGAAGAGAGCATCATATAACAATAAAGAGATTGCAAAAGAATGTGATTTGATTGAGAGACTTATTGCGTTCCTTGAAGCAGGCAATCTTGCAAAGAATTTTGAACTTGAAGATGAAGATGAAGAGGCATTTTTCAAAGAATACAATCTTCTTACAGCAAAGCCTGTAATTTTTGCGGCAAATGTAACAGAGGATGATCTGGCAAATGATGGTGCTGATAACAAGTATGTTCAGGCAGTACGTGAATTTGCAGAGAAAGAACATTGTGGAGTATTTGTAATCTGTGCACAGATTGAGCAGGAAATTTCAGAACTTGAGATGATGAGAAGAAGATGTTCCTCGAAGACCTTGGACTCAAGTCTTCAGGACTTGATAAGCTTATTTCAGCAAGCTACAGTCTTCTTGGACTTATCAGCTATCTCACAGCAGGTGAGACAGAGACAAGAGCGTGGACAATTACTAAGGGTACAAAAGCACCTCAGGCAGCCGGAAAGATTCACAGTGATTTTGTATGAGGTT
>ERZ860009.646-NODE-646-length-14472-cov-2.107859_pt1 | contig 14472 bp, 9 predicted proteins | sample MGYA00510114_ERZ860009 | MGnify/ENA primary metagenome ERZ860009 (study PRJEB30046, sample SAMN00715177) | human gut metagenome | study: EMG produced TPA metagenomics assembly of the A metagenome-wide association study of gut microbiota in type 2... | reverse complement strand
ATAAAACAAGAAAACAAAAAGAAACAGGTGAAAAAGAAGTCCACTTGTTAGAGCAAAAAGGATATGAAAAAATGGTGAATGAGATTGTCCCCGTTCAACAGGCGGAAGTATATCGCAAGCCGACTCATAAAGCAGTCAAAGAAGCTGTAAAGGAGCTAAATCCGGATACAAATAGTCTGGGCAGCAGAGGATGATTTATCCTCTACTGCCCAGATTAATCCATCGTATTAAAGGATCCGGAAGACTTTCGGTGGTTCTCATTTAGGGAAAGTAAGAACAAAACAGCTTCCTTTCCCTAATTCTGATTTTACGTTGATACTTCCGTCATGCAAAGCCATGATCTGTTTGCACAGGCTCAATCCGATACCCGAACCGGATGTTTTGGTAGTGAAGAAAGGAACGAAAATCTTATCCAAAACAGTTGGTAGAATTCCCTCACCATTATCAGATATTGCTAATGTCGGGTTGTCTTTAGAGAAAAACTTTATTTGTATTTCTTTATCTGCTTTCCGCTCGCACGTTTCGCGGGCATTTTTTAACAAGTTGATAAGCACTTGCTCTATCTGTGCCGGTCTGCATATAAATATAAATCGGATGCGGGCATTTCGAAATGAATATACTCTTCCGGAAATAATTTCTTTAAGTCCGTAAACAATTCGGCAACAGATACTTTGGTGCGGACAGGTGTCGGAATACGTGTCAGTCGCCGGTAATTCTCCACAAATCCCAATAATCCTTTACTTCTTCTGTGAATAGTCTGCATGGCTTGCAACATGATAGAATACTCCTTTTCTCCGAGTGATTCGGGGATTCCTCTTTCACTTAATGTTTCCGAAAGAGAGATAATAGGAGTGATGGAATTCATGATCTCATGTGTCAATACACGAATCAGCTTTTGCCAGGCTTCCATTTCATTTCGTTCCAGTACGGAATGGATATTCTTTAAACTAATTAGCCGTTGCTTTTTGCTTTGTGTGGCGAACGCACCTTGTGTGACAAATGTGGTGCAGGAAATTGCCATTTCCAGAACGATGCCATTTTGCTCGATGCGAATAATGGATATGTCATTACTGGTAGAAGCCTCCTGAAGAACTTCCGGAAGTTGTGATAGTTGCCCCAGATGAGTGACTGCTGCCTGATTCATCCATTCGATATGCCCGGTTACATCGGTTACGAGTACGGCGGTATCTACTTTATTCAATAAATTCTCGTAATATTGATGCTTGATTTCTTCTGCCAATAGCTTTCCCCGAAAGTCCTTTAATGCATTAGATAGTTCCTGTGCCCACTCATCCATCATTTTATTTTTAAAAGGAGGATGAAGATTCTGCGTTATATCGTTGTATCGGAGTCCATCCGTTAATTGCCGTAATAAGGCGATTTGTTTGAACTGTATTCGGTAGAGATGTATGCCGACGCCTATTAGAAGGAGAATACAGACGGTAGTACTGAACCATAACTGCCTTTGATACAGCAGACAACTGCTAATGGAAAGTAGAAAGATAACTATGATGTGCAGAATTACTTTAAACTCAAATCGTTTCATAAACCTAATTTTTCAAGTTTGCGATATAATGCATAACGGGTAATTCCTAAATATTCGGCAGCACGGGAGATGTTTCCGTTGCTGATTCGGAGTGCTTTCTCAATGGCCTGTCGTTCTAGTTGTTCGAGATTCAGTACCACTTCTTCCTCTTTTTTCTGTTTGGACGTGGTGTGAAAAAGAAAGTTTTCAGGTTTCAGCATGGAGCCGTCTCCTAAAATTACGGCACGTTCTATCGTATGTTGAAGTTCCCTTACATTTCCGGGCCATACATATTTCAGCAGTTTGTTTTTGGCTTCCCGGGTCAGTCCGTGTATTTCCTTTTTATATTTACGGGTATAACGGTCCAGAAAGTGATCTGCAAGCAAGATGATGTCATTGCCACGTTCACGGAGTGGAGGTATATGTATTTCAATCGTGTTGATACGATATAATAAGTCCTGACGGAAATTCCCGTCTTCCACCATCTGACGGATATCAGCATTAGTGGCGCAGATTAAACGGACGTCAATGGGAACGGTTTGCGTACTTCCCAAACGACTGATTTGCCTTTTTTCGATGGCAGTCAGTAATTTGGATTGCATAGGAAGTGATAGATTGCCAATTTCATCCAGAAATAAAGTCCCGTTGGTTGCTACTTCCATTCGTCCCGCTTTCGATTTCTTGGCATCGGTGAAAGCGCCTTTTTCGAAGCCGAACAGCTCACTTTCAAACAATTGTTCGGGGATACTTCCCAGGTCGATCGTGACAAAAGGTTTGCCGTATCGTGGAGAACAACGATATATTAGTCGGGCAATCACGTCCTTGCCTGTACCGTTTTCTCCGAGAATTAGTATATTGGCATCTGTATTACTTAGTTTATTTATCGTGGTAAACACTTCCTGCATAACAGATGATTCTCCAATAATATCATTCTCCGAAGTATTCTGACCGCTAAGAACTTCCACTTGTTTTTTCAAAATGCTGACTTCCTGTTGTGACTGACGCAATCGCATTCCTGAAGTAAGCGTAGCCAGCAATTTATCCTTTTCCCAAGGCTTGGGAATAAAATCAGTAGCACCAGCTTTGATGGCCCGAACAGCTTTGTCTGTATCTGCATAGGCAGTCATGAAAATAACAATAGCCTGTGGGTCAATCTGCAATATCTGCTTTAGACTTTCAAATCCCTCTTGTCCGCTGATGGCATCCCGGCTGAAATTCATGTCTAATAAGATAAGATCGGGATGAAAGGTGGTCATGAAATACTCGATACGGTCAGGGGTAGTAGCTACTTTTATTTTTTCCGTATAAGGTTCCAGTAACAGGTTGAGAGCAAAGAGCACGTCCTCGTTATCATCTACTATAAGTATCTTTCCTAATTTGTTCACTTCTTCCATATCTTATAATCTATTAGATTCCGGGAGCAAAGATATGGATAAATCTCATGTGTTGTGTGTGCGATTGCGCACTAATTTTGTGCGTATATGCACACACAATCAACTGAATGGATATTGATAAATTGTTGAATGATAGTGATTTATGTAAATGGCACATCTTTTGAATGATGAATAACAAATAAAGTCAACGAATGAATCTGAAATTAATCTTCATATATCTCGGACTATTGTCGACAGAATTATTGATTGCTCAAAATCAAATTACAGAGTTATCATTGAAGCAAGTCATAGAAATGGCCCGTATGGAATCTCCCGATGCACAAACGGCACGTCACAGTTTCCGTTCTGCATATTGGAACTATAAATATTATCGTGCCAATTATCTACCGTCTTTAAGTTTGACATTCGATCCGAATCTGAACCGTGCCATTAATAAGATAACGATGGGGGACGGTTCGGTAAAGTTTGTCGAACAAAATTTATTGAATACGGATTTAACCTTGAATCTTTCACAGAATTTATCCTGGACTGGTGGTTCTTTCTTTCTTGAAACCTCTGCTCAACGTATGGATTTATTCAGCGAACATAAATACTCATGGCAGACTTCTCCTATTATGATAGGTTATCGACAGTCTCTTTTTGGCTACAATAGCCTGAAATGGGATAGACGGATAGAACCTGTACGCTATCAGGAGGCAAAGAAAAGCTACGTAGAGACACTCGAACTCGTATCAGCCAATGCGATTCATAAATTTTTTGCCTTGGCCACTGCCCAAAGCGATTACGATATTGCTTCTTTTAATTATGCCAATGCCGATACACTTTACCGTTATGCACAAGGCCGTTATAATATAGGTACCATCACAGAAAATGAAATGCTACAACTGGAACTCAACCGTTTGACGGAAGAGACGAATCGCATGAATGCTCGTATTGAAATGGATAATTGTATGCAGGAACTCCGTTCCTATCTCGGTATTCACGAAGACCGGGATCTGCGTGTTCTTGTCAGTCCCCAAGTTCCGGATTTCAGTGTGAACCTGAATGAAGCACTGGTTTTAGCTTACGAAAACAGTCCGGACATACAGACGATGGAAAGACGCAAACTGGAAAGTGAGAGTGCAGTTGCGAAAGCCCGTGCCAATGCTGGCCTGAAAGCAGATATCTATCTCCGTTTCGGATTGACGCAGACTGCTGACAAACTGCCCGAAGCTTATCGAAATTTGTTGGACCAGCAATACGTGAGCATCGGCATTTCTCTTCCTATCCTGGACTGGGGGCGTGGAAAAGGACAGGTACGAGTAGCCCGTTCCAATCGTGATTTGGTGTACACACAAGTAGAACAGAGCCGGACAGACTTTGAACTGAACGTCCGTAAACTCGTCAAACAATTCAATCTGCAAACGCAACGTGTCCGCATCGCTGTCCGTACAGATGAAACAGCCCAACGAAGAAGCGAAGTGGCACGCAAACTCTACCTATTAGGTAAATCTACTATTCTTGATTTGAATGCCTCTATTTCAGAGAAAGACAGTGCTCGCCGTAACTATATTTCGGCTTTATATAATTATTGGAGTTTATATTACACACTCCGTAGCATGACACTATATGATTTTGAGCGAAATACGATGCTGACAGAAGACTATCATCTGCTGATTGAATAGAGAACAACGAAAAGTCAGTAAAGAATAGAAATTGAACCATAGCTAGTAGAAACTTGTAAAACACCAGATAATTTCATGGATATAAAATTAGAAAAGAAACCGTGGTACATTCGTTACAGATACTATCTGATAGGAGGGATATTGTTTGTCGCCTTCCTGATTTATGTGATTACTTTGTCTTTAGGTCCCAGAAAACTGCGGATAGATGCCGAAGATATACAGATTGCAGAAGTAAAAGTGTCTAATTTCATGGAATATGTGGACGTGGAAGGGCTCATTCAGCCTATACTAACCATCAAGATCAATACCCGTGAAGCAGGAAGTGTGGAAAGAATTGTCGGTGAAGAGGGAAGTTTGCTTCAACAGGGAGACACTATTCTTGTTCTTTCCAATCCCGATTTGCTTCGTAGTATTGAAGACCAGCGCGACGAGTGGGAAAAGCAAATGATTACCTATCAGGAGCAGGAGATTGAAATGGAACAAAAAAGTCTGAACCTGAAACAGCAAGCCCTTACCAACAACTACGAATTGGAACGCCTGAAAAAAAGCATCGCTCTCGACCGCGAAGAATTCCAGATGGGCGTGAAGAGTAAGGCTCAATTGCAGGTAGCAGAAGATGAATACGGCTACAAACTGAAAAATGCAGCCCTGCAGCAAGAGAGTCTGCGGCATGATTCTGCCGTTACGATGATACGCAAGGAACTGATCCGTAACGACCGGGAGCGGGAACGGAAGAAGTATGAACGTACTTGCGAACGGTTGAATAGTTTGGTGATTACAGCTCCCTTGAAAGGCCAGCTTAGTTTTGTAAAGGTCACTCCGGGGCAACAGGTTTCCTTGGTGAAAGTATTGCTGAAATAAAAGTATTAGACCAATACAAAATCCACACTTCACTTAGTGAATATTACATTGACAGGATCACCACCGGATTACCGGCTACAGTGAATTATCAGGGAAACAAATATCCGCTGAAAATAACAAAAGTGGTTCCCGAAGTGAAAGACCGTATGTTTGATGTCGATCTTGTCTTTACAGGAGATATGCCCGATAATGTACGAGTTGGCAAGAGCTTCCGTGTGCAGATTGAATTGGGACAGCCGGAGCAAGCACTCATTATTCCGCGAGGCAACTTCTACCAGTCTACAGGCGGACAATGGATTTACAAAGTAAATACATCAAAGACAAAAGCAGTCCGTGTGCCATTGAGTATTGGTCGCCAAAATCCGCAGCAATATGAAATAGTAGAAGGTTTACAGCCGGGAGATTGGGTAATTACAACCGGATATGATACCTTTGGGGATGCAGAAGAGTTGATTTTGAAATAAATGAAAAATAATAAATAGATAAAGCATGAAAACATTGAACTATGCGATACGCTTTTTGTTGCGTACAAAATCATATACTATTATTAATTTGCTCGGGCTGGCCTTTAGTTTAGCTTGCTGTATTATCCTGCTTCGTTATATCCATCGTGAGCTTACGGTAGACATACATTGCATAGATCGTAATCGAGTGTATGGTGTACAGACAACGTTTGAAGGAAATCGCGTATTAAGTGTTGCTGAAATAGGGGATCGGGATAGTGTTTATATTGATAATAGTGGCATGGTGACACGTTCGCGTATCGTGTTGCTCGAAAATGATTATTTGACCTATCAATCAAATCGTATCCCTGTTCATGCTATGGCGGCAGATAGTGCTTATTTTGAACTTTTCCCTTACCATGTGTTACAAGGTTCAGCATCCCTGGAAGATCCGGCATCAGTTTTGTTAATGGAAAGTTTTGCTGAAAAACTTTTCGGCAAACAAAATCCTATCGGAAAGATTTTGACCTATTCGAATGGAAAGGAGATTAGAGTGACAGGCATATTAGAGGAACCAGTTAATAAGCGGATGTTTAATTTTGACTTGGTTCTTTCTTCAAAACTATCATCATTATGGGAGCGTATGCCTTTGGATTTTATTCGTTTTACTTCAGAGACGGAAGTAATGAAAGCCAATAAGGCTGGGAGTTATCCCCGGTTTATCAATCAGGATTCTCGTAGTGGAGATAGTCGGAAATATACTTTCTCTCTTATTCCTGTAAGTGATATGTATTGGGATCAGGCGTTAATTGGTCGATCCGGACCAGACATGCTAGTTAGCGGAAATCGTTCTCAACTATTTATTTTAGGAGGAATTTGCTTGTTGGTATTACTTGCAGGTGTGATGAATTTCATTAATCTTTATTTGGTATTGATGATGAAACGAGGGAAGGTGTATAGCTTGCGGAAAGTTTTTGGAGCTGACAGAAAAGCGTTGTTTAAGCAGATATTCATAGAAAACTTTTTATTGATTGCTGCCTCCATGATAGTAGCCTGGCTCATTGTAGAGGTGACAAATATTTCTATATCATCTATGTTTGGCAGCCAGCTGATATATACTGCATTTGATGGGATATTATCGTTTTCTATTCTATTGTTTTTGCCTCTGTTAGTATCTATTTATGCGTTTGTGCAGTGCCAGCGTTCTTTGTTGGCCATTTCGATCCAGAAAGTAGGTACAGATAATCGTTCGGTCCGTTCGCGTATGGTATTTCTTTTTCTGCAATATATGATTACTTTCCTGTTGGTGGTATTATCAATCTATTTCGGCAAGCAGCTGAATTTTATGTTGCACACTGATCCAGGTTTCCGTGTAGAGTCTGTTATTCAGGCAAACATGATATACGAATCACGGGATTTTTCGGCTTATACTATGGAGACAATCAAACAACGGCAGAAGAGGATAACTGAAATAGATCAACTAATGAAGAGTTGTCCGGATATCCAATATTGGACGACGGGACATTCATCTATTCTGGGAGCCTATTATTCAACAAACTTTCAAAATGTAAAAGGGGAAACAGTTGCATTGTTGCAGTCTTACGTTACTCCTGAATTCTTTAAAGTTTTCAATCTTGCGTTTGTGGAGGGAAGTCTGCCGGAAATGGATGAAGACTCGAGAAATAGAGTTGCTGTTGTGAATCGTGCTGCATTGAAAGCCTTGGGATATACGCAATGTGAGGGAGCTATGCTAGTTGATGAAAGGATGAAAAGAAATGTTCCGGATTTTCCGGCTCAACCTATTGTTGCTGTAATAGACGATTACTATGACGGACATATTAGTACGGGTATTCATCCGATGGTCTTTATGGTTGGCAGTTATTTAGACGGTGATTTATATCAGATATATTGCCACTCCGGCAAAGAACAGGCAGTTATTGACTATTTGAAAAGTATTCAGAAAAAAGTGTATGGTACAGAGGATTTTAAATATTCTTTGTTGAAGGACGATGTAGCTGAACTTTATAAAAATGATCGCCAGATAGCTTCTGTTTATGCTCTTTTTGCTTGCATAGCTATTGTAATAGTTTGTCTTGGTTTGTTTGGTATTTCATTATTTGACATTAGGCAGCGTTCCCGTGAGGTTGCAATTCGCAAAGTGAATGGAGCATCACTGAAAGATTTATATCTTTTATTAGGACGTAAATATCTCATCATATTAAGCGGGGCTTTTGCAGTAGCTCTTCCATTATCTTGGTATCTGATATATGAATACACAAAGGATTTTGTAGTGAAAGCCCCTATAAGTATAGGAATCTTTTTCATAGCTTTGCTATTGGTTGGTGGTATTTCTTTAGGGACTCTATTCTGGCAAATAAACAAGATCGCATATATTGATCCTGCTAAAATTATGAAAACTGAATGAATTTAAGATATTTATTTTTTAATGATGGAATATTATACTGGGGAAGCATATTTGGAGGAGTAACCTTATTAACAGTAATCACCATTATTTTAAAACTACTGAAGATTGCACGTATCAATCCCGCAGAAGTAATCAAAAACGAATAAAAATATAATTCTAAAACAATACAGTTATGATTAAGACCATTAACTTACAGAAGATTTTCAAAACGGAAGAAGTAGAAACTTGGGCGTTGAATAACGTCAGTATCGAAGTGAAACAAGGCGAATTTGTAGCCATCATGGGGCCCTCCGGCTGTGGTAAGTCAACATTGCTCAACATTTTGGGGCTGCTCGATAACCCGACAGGAGGGGAGTATTACCTGAATGGAACGGAAGTCTCTCGGTATACCGAATCGCAACGTACCAGTCTTCGCAAAGGTGTGATAGGGTTTGTGTTTCAGAGCTTTAATCTGATAGACGAGTTGAATGTATACGAAAACATCGAACTACCTTTACTCTATATGGGTATTTCCGCTTCCGAACGGAAAAGGAGGGTAGAGGCAGCTATGGAGAGAATGGCTATCACCCATCGTAGCAAGCATTTTCCGCAACAACTCTCCGGTGGTCAGCAGCAACGCGTCGCTATTGCCCGTGCCGTCGTGGCAAACCCTAAACTGATTCTGGCTGATGAACCGACCGGTAATCTGGACTCCAAAAACGGAAAAGAAGTGATGGGACTGTTGAGCGAACTGAATAATGAGGGAACCACCATCGTCATGGTGACCCATTCACAACATGATGCCGGTTATGCCGACCGTATCATAAACCTGTTTGACGGACAGGTGGTGACTGAAGTTAGTATGTAAACACAAGCTATCAATAAAGAATATATCATGATAAAACACTATCTGAAAGTAGCCTTTCGCAATTGATGAAATACAAGACACAAAGCCTTGTCAGTATCATTGGACTGGCAGTCGGCTTCACCTGTTTTGCGCTATCGGTATTATGGATTCGTTATGAGATGACTTATGATACTTTCCATAAAGGGGCTGAACGTATTTATATGGTACGTGCACATTATACTGATATTCCGGAACATATATCCAATTCAACTCCTTACCCTTTGGCAGCCTATCTTCAGGAAAAAATGCCGGAAATAGAAGCAAAGGCTACTACTTCTATACATCAGAATGTGAAAATCCGCATGGAAAATGATGAGTATGAAGTAGTAATGGCTGCGGCAGATTCTGCTTTTATGAACTTCTTTCATATACAGTTACTGAAAGGAACTGTCAACTTCTTGAAAGAAAATAATCCTGAAATTGCAGTAACGGAAGAGTTTGCTAAAAAGCTTTTTGGTAGTGAGGATGATGCTTTGGGAAAAGAAATGGAGGTAAACGGACGTTCCCGTCAAATAGGGGCAATTGTGAGTGGATGGTCCCGCCATTCCAATATTCCGTATAGTGTATTAGTCGCAGCCAGGCACAGTCCTCGATGGAAAAGTGGTCCTGAACAATTATTTATTCGTGTTCGTGCAGGGATGGATATGGATACATTCTGGAAAAAAATAAGTACCATGGATCTTTCAGATATTCAAAAAGAGAGTGAACTTTCGGATCTTCTGATAACCCGGATTTCAGCTTTGCGTTATTCTGATTATGTTTCCAAAATCGATGTTGTCATTTCCTTCAGCTATATTTTCTATTTTTCCTTAGCTGGTGGATTAGTTATCATCTGTTCACTATTCAATTACCTGACTCTTTATATCAGCCGGCTTTATATGCGCAGTCATGAAATGGCACTTCGTAAAGTGAATGGTGCCAGTAATAACGCTTTGTCCGTTCAATTTGCCATTGAACTGTTGATGATTTTGTGCATAGCTTTGGCGGGTGGATTATTGATGATAGAGATAAGCATGCCTTATTTCTTGAATTTCACTCAAATAGAAGCTGATTCGTATTATGGGGAAATCATTCTATATCTTCTGATTGTAATCATTCTGTCTTTCCTGTTTGCACAAATACCATTGTCTTACTTTCGTCGCCGGACATTGCAGGAAGCAATAAAAGGAAAGGGGGGATCTGCGAGACCTTACTTGTTTCGTAAGACAGGCATTGTGATACAGTTAATAGTCAGCCTTGTTTTTATCTTTTGCACAGTAATGATTATGAAGCAACTTTACTTCCTGAAGAATACTGATTTAGGTATGGAGCGTCATAATATAGGTAACGTTGCCTTATGGAATGGAGACATCAAACAATGGGAAGAGAAAATAAAAGCTTTACCCATGGTAACAGAAACGTTGCCTCCCTCATATTTCCCGATTATTCCTACAGGTCCGATGATGTATATCGAAATAAATAATTGGGATGATCTTCTCAAAATATCGGAGGAATCTCTCACTATCGGTATGATGCCTGCCAAAGAAGATTTTTTTGAATTTTACGGCTTGAAGTTATTGGAAGGTGAGTTTATATCAGATAAGAATCAAGGGAATGATGTCGTGATAGATGAAAATACATGCCGGAGATTTGGTTGGAAACAGGCCTTGGGAAAAAGTTTCTATTATGAGTGGAACGGTCAGCGTAGTGCCTATAAAGTTGTCGGAGTGGTAAAGAACTTTAGTTATCGCTCTCCTACAAGTAAACCGGGGCTTATTGCATTTCAACATCCCAAGGCACAGGAGTATCTGCTGAATCGAGCCAGTATCCTTTTTAAATTTAGAGAAGGTGCCTGGAATGAATGCCGTGAAGCAATAGAGAAACTGTATAAAGACGAATTTCCAAATGCTTATATGCGATTGTTTAATGAAGAAAAGGAATATGATAAGTATCTCCGCTCCGAAGATGCATTGATGAAATTATTGAGTATCGTATCATTGACATGTGTTATCATCTCCATATTCGGAGTCTTTTCATTGGTTACTTTATCGTGTGAACAACGTCAAAAGGAAATTGCTATACGTAAAGTGAACGGAGCACAGGTCTGTCATATCCTGCGTATGTTTTTCCAAGAGTATTTGTTGTTGATGACCATATCTGCCGTTGTTGCATTTCCGATAGGATATGTGGTGATGAGTCATTGGATCGAGAGTTATGTAAGACGGACAACAATGGATGGTTGGATATATATAAGTATTTTTGTTGTCGTAGCAGTCATCATTTTACTTTGTATCATTGGACGAGTGTGGAAAGCGGCGCGACAGAATCCGGCAGAAGTAATCAAAAACGAATAATAAAATAACAATATCATGATAAAACACTATCTAAAAGTAGCCTTTCGCAATCTGATGAAGTATAAGCCACAAAGTTTTGTTAGTATTATCGGATTAGCAGTTGGCTTTACTTGTTTTGCGCTATCGGTATTATGGATTCATTATGAAATGACTTATGATAATTTTCATGAAGGAGCTGATCGCATTTATTTGGCAGGCAGTAGCTTTCATCTTTATGGAGACGGATTTACCTATAATTCATCTAGTTTTTTAGCTGATTATTTGGCAAAGAATTGTCCGGAGATAGAGAAAGTATGTCGCATTTATTATGATTGGGATGAAAAAAAAATTAAGAATGAGGATGCCGAGTTTGTGGTACGACGTATAGAGGTAGATTCAAACTTTATTTCAATGTTCAATATTAAAGTATTGGATGGAGATAACCATCTACAGCTAAAAAAGGATGAAATTGCTATAACAGAAAATATGGCAAAGCGAATATTTGGGAAAGAATCTCCGATAGGTAAACACTTGATTTTAGAAGAAAGTAACGAAGAGAAAATAATTATCGCAGTTGTAAAGTCATGGGAAGGACACTCTTTGTTTTCATTTGATATATTATTGCCATTTCATGATGCAAACCCTAATTGGGGGAATCAGCGATGCCAAACGCTTTTTCGTATTTATCCCAACTGTGATATAGAAGCATTGAAACAGAGGTTGTCAGAATATGAAGTACAACAAGATGGTCATAAATATCCAAATTCTACGCTTATTGCTCCATTATCCACATTGCGGAGTAGTCATCCGAGGGAAGATGTGAATGTGAAGTTGAATCATATTCGTCTTTTTGCATGTATTAGTGGTTTGGTGATAATTTGTGGAATATGTAATTATTTAACAATGTTGATAACTCGTATCCGGATGCGTAAACGTGAGTTAGCGTTGAGAAAAGTTAATGGTTCATCAAATGGAGGTTTACTCACTTTGCTTCTTACAGAACTTGTCTTATTACTAATTCTATCTTCAGGAATAGGACTGGTATTGATAGAGCTTATCCTGCCCACTTTCAAACGTTTGTCACAAATTGATGAGGGTACTTCATCTTTTTATATCGAAGTATTTGTTTATATACTATCATTGATTGCCGTGACAGTTGGTTTTGCATCTCTGCTTATACGATACATCAGCAGGCGAACTCTACTTAGTAATATAAACAAGAAATCCAATCTTCATCTCTCCGGCTGGTTTTATAAGAGTAGCATTTTATTTCAGTTGTTTATTGGTATAGCCTTTGTTTTTTGTACTTTGGTGATGATGAAGCAACTTAACTTCTTGTTGAATACCAAAGAACTTGGAATAGAACGGCATAATGTGGGAGCTGTTGTTTATTGCTCTGAAAATGTTCCTTTTAAAGAAATATTAGAACAGATGCCCGATGTTACAAAGTATTTGAGTGGCTTTCATACACCTATTCCCAAAATGTATTTTTCAACATTCAGGATAAAGGAGTGGGAAGGAAAGGCTACTGATAGTGAGCAATATATAGATATAGAAGATGAGACGATCAATCAAGAGTATGCCGATTTCTTTGGAGTTGAGGTGCTGGACGGAAGCATGCTGGATGAAAAGGATGGAAAAAATATGGTTGTTATAAATGAAGCTGCTGTGAAAGCTTTCGGATGGACACAACCGATTGGAAAGAAAATTGATAAATTAGGAAGGCATTATATAGTGAAAGGGGTTATTAAAAATATTTCATATAATGCCCCAATACACCCGGTAGCCCCTGCTATGTTTTTTTTGCCGGATAATATAGGCAGAGGAGGCATTATTTTCAAGGTGAAGGAGGGAACTTGGAATATTGTTTCTGAAAAGATAAAAGCGGAAGTGAATAAAGTTAATCCAAATGCAGAATTGATGTTGTCTAATATTGAAGAAGTTTACGACGCTTACATGAAATCAGAGAGAACATTGTGCAAACTGTTGAGTGTGGTTTCTGCTATTTGTATATTAATTGCGGTATTTGGTATATTCTCGTTAGTGACTTTATCCTGTCAGCAACGTCGTAAAGAAATAGCTATACGCAAGGTAAATGGAGCCAATATAGGAATAATCTTGAATCTATTCTTTAAAGAATATTTATTTTTACTTGTACTTTCATCGTTCTTTGCTTTTCCGCTAGGATATGCTATGATGAAGCATTGGCTTGAAAATTATATAAAGCAAACACCGATGGAATGGTGGTTATATGCAGTTATATTTATAGGAATGGGCCTTGTCATTTTCTTAAGCATCATCTGGCGCGTGTGGAAAGCCGCCCGGCAAAATCCAGCAGAAGTACTCAAGAGTGAATAAGATAAAATAAAAGTCCGGCACATTGATTTGTGTCAGACTTTTATTTTATTCACCCAATAATGAGTGACATATTTTTCGTAGATTATAAAAGATCTAATGCTTTAAATGCCTTAACTAGCTTTTCTACAGCACGGTCTATTTGATCTTTTGTATGAGTAGCCATTAATGCTACGCGCACCAAAGTATCTTGCGGTGCACATGCCGGCGGAATAACCGGATTGATGAATACACCTTCATCAAAAGCTAATTTGGTAACCATAAACGTTTTTTCCGTGTCACGTACGTAAAGAGGGATGATAGGTGATTCTGTTGCACCGATTTCAAAGCCAGCTTCACGGAAACGTTTCAATGCATAGTTGGTAGCTTCCCACAATGCTTCAAGTCTTTCCGGTTCATTTTGGATGATGTGGAGAGCTTCGAGAGCAGATGCAGTAGCAGCCGGAGTGTTGGATGCACTGAAAATATAAGTACGTGCGTTGTGACGTAACCAGTTGATGATAGAAGAATCAGCAGCGATAAATCCGCCGATAGAAGCCAGTGACTTGCTGAAAGTACCCATAATCAAATCAACTTCGTGAGTCAGACCGAAATGGTCGCAGACGCC
>ERZ860009.642-NODE-642-length-14555-cov-1.912759_pt1 | contig 14555 bp, 9 predicted proteins | sample MGYA00510114_ERZ860009 | MGnify/ENA primary metagenome ERZ860009 (study PRJEB30046, sample SAMN00715177) | human gut metagenome | study: EMG produced TPA metagenomics assembly of the A metagenome-wide association study of gut microbiota in type 2... | reverse complement strand
TGGGGCCTTCAGTTTCGCGGGCCAGCTCGCCCGCCACAGCGTCACCGCCCTGGCCCTCTACAACCAGCGGGTACAGGACAATCCCTCGTTTCAATACGACCTGCCCAAAGGCCTGCTGGGATTCGTAGGACGCATCACCTACAATTTCGACAACCGCTATCTGGCCGAATTCAACGCCGGCTATAACGGTTCGGAAAACTTCGCCGAAGGCAAACGATTCGGCTTCTTCCCCGCATTCTCCCTGGGCTGGATTCTGACCGAAGAGAAATTCATACCCCGCAACAAATTTCTGACCTACGCCAAAATCCGCGGGTCATACGGAGAAGTCGGAAACGACCAAATCGGCGGCGACCGCTATCTCTACCTGCCTCCGACATTCGTATACGGTTCGAACGGCTACAACTTCGGAACATTCGGGCAGAATTCGCAGTACTATCCCGCCTCCGCCGAGGGAAGCGTCGGCAACTCCGACGTGACCTGGGAAAGGGCCAAGAAAGCCAATATCGGACTCGACCTGAAAATGTTCGACAACCAGTTGAGTTTCACGGGAGACTATTTCTGGGAAAAACGCGACAACATCCTCTGGGATTACGGAACCGTCCCCTCGATCGTGGGTACGACTCTTTCGGCCGCGAACCTGGGCCGGGTGGACAACAAAGGTTTCGAACTCGAACTGGGCTGGAATTCCAAAGTCCGGAACTTCGAGTATTGGATTTCCGGCGTATTCTCCTATGCCAAAAATAAGATCGTCTACATGGACGAAGCCAAGCAAGCCTATCCCTATCTGGCGCAAACGGGTTACTCCGTGGGCCAGTACAAAGGCTACATCAACGAAGGGTTCATCAACACGGATGCCGACCTCGAAAACCAGCCCGCACACGGCTGGGGCGGCGACCGGTGGGCCAAAGGCGAACTGAATTTCATCGACATCAACGGCGACGGCATCGTCGATACGAACGACCGTGTAACAATCGGGTACGGCTCCTATCCCGAAATCACGTTCGGCGTGAACCTCGGATTCCAATGGAAAGGGTTCGAAGTCAGCGCCTTGTTACAAGGAGCCGCAAACGTCTCGCTCTACCTGAAACAGAGCGCCGTCTGCCCGCTGTATTACACCCGGAGCGCCCAGAAATGGCACATGGGCCGCTGGACCGAAGAGCGGTATCTCGCCGGAGAGAAGATCACCTATCCGCGCATTCTGTCCGACAACATCTCGTCTCCCTCGTTCCTCGACCAAAATCCGCTCTCTACGTTCTGGCTTTACGACGCTTCCTACCTGCGCCTGCGCAACCTGGAAATCGCCTACACGCTGAAATCGAAAACGCTCAAAAACTCGGGCATCTCCTCCATCCGGCTCTATGTCAGCGGCACCAACCTGTTCACAATCACAGGCATGGATAATTTCGACCCGGAAGCGCCCTCCGGCATCGGAAGTTTCTACCCGATGCAGAAAGTCTATAATGTAGGTGTCAAACTTGTTTTCTAACTCCGTAACCAGAAACCCATGAAAAGAAAAATCCACCTATTCGTTGTTGCGGCACTGTTTCTATCGAGTTTGTTCACGACGACATCGTGCCTCGACATCCTGGAAAAACCGACCAGTTCCGAAATCACGATTGATACGATCTTTTCCAAAAGACTTTATGCGGAAAGTTACCTGTATCAGGCCTACCATATCCTGATTCCCCGCGGATTCCCGTTTACCAACGGAAATCCCGCCGCCACCCAATTCAGCACGGAGTTCGCCCGTTCGACCCTGGCCAGCATCACCGACGAGGGCTGCAACGTCCGCGGAGCCAGCTGGGGCTGGTATGTCAACACGTCCGGCTTCGACCCGACGAGCAGCGCCAAAAACCAGGAAGACGGGTTCGGATTCCGCTGGAAAGGAATCCGCGCCGCCTATATATTCATTGAAAACCTCGACAAGGTTCCTGAATCCGAAATCGACAATGCCGAAAAAGCGCAGATGAAGGCCGAGGCCAAAACTCTGATCGCACTGGCCTATCAGGAGATGCTCGTGCGTTACGGAGGCGTGCCGATTGTCCGCGAATCGTTCAGCACCGGCGTAGCTCCCAGCGAAATGGCCATTTCCCGGAGCAGCGTGGAAGATGTGATCGACTTTATCCTGTCTCTCTGCGACGAAGCCAAGGAGATCCTTTCCGATGCTTACTCCTCCGACAAACAGGGCCGGATCACCAAGGGAGTCGCCCTGGCTATCAAATCGAGGGTGCTGCTCTTCGCAGCGAGCCCGTTCTTCAACAGCAGCGCGGCGGACATGGTGCTCTCTTACGACCATCCCGAATACGTATGTCTCGGCGAATACCGGAAAGACCGCTGGCTGGAAGCCGCCAAAGCCGCCAACGACGTACTGGTATGGGCGTCCACGAAAGGCGGAGTATCGCTCATCATGCCCGAGGATATCGAAGGCGGGGAGACCGACGCCAAGCACAACGCCTACGGCTACGCCACGTCCGTGAAAGACAACAAAGAGATCATCCTGGCCAACAAAGGTTACAACAGCAGCAACAACGGTTTTGCGGACGGCATCTACTGGAAATTCACCAGCCGCGGCCTTTCCGTCATGCAGAGCATCATCTACAACTTCCGCAAGGCGGACGGCTCCGATCAGACATGGCCCGCCACGCTTGAAGAACGTCATCCGTTCTCCGAATACACGGCGAAAGTCAATGAGATGGAGCCCCGCTTCACGCAGTGCTGCTGGCCGGTCGGACAAGCCGCACCCAACTTCTCGGCAACCGGAAACTACGCCAAATGGCCGTTCAATTCGATCGACGACAACATGGGAACCTCCGATATGTACGGAGCCTGCCCGATGGTCAAATTCCACTACAATTACAGCAGTTCCACAAAGATGCAGGATTGGATCGTGTTCCGCCTGGCCGAATTCTACCTCAACTATGCCGAAGCCGTGAACGAATACTACGGACCGGACGGCAGGGTAGAAGGTGCCCAGTACACAGCGGTCGAGGCCCTGAATGTGATTCGCAACCGCGGCGGTCTGCGCGATTTGAACGAAGAGGAAAGCAAGGACGACCTCTCTTTCCGGGCCCAGGTACGCCGGGAACGGGCCGTGGAGCTCTTCGCCGAAGGGCAGCGTTTCTTCGACTGCCGCCGATGGAAAATCGCGGACGAAAAGTTCGGACAGCAGCTCCACACCCTGCGCTACGTACAAAACGCCTCTAAAACCGGCTACGACTCTTACTACCTGGCACTGCACGACAAACGGGCATGGTCGAAAGCCATGTATCTGCATCCCTTCCCCCAGGAAGAGGTAGACAAGGGGTATCTGCAACAGAATCCCGGTTATTAACGGACCATGTGTAACCAATAGCAACCAATTCGATGAATAAACATAAAAACAACCTCAGAACCACGATATGCGGCGCCTTAACGGGCCTGATGCTGCTGGCAGGCGGCCAGGTCTATGCACAACGCACCGCACAGGGACATGTCGTGGACGAATCGGGTTTCCCGATCGCAGGCGCCATCGTCACAGCCGGCAGCAAAACGGCGACAACGGACAACAAAGGACGGTTCCGCATCGAGGACGCCACCTCCCTGCGGATCGAAATGCCGGGGTACATGCCCCAGATCCTCGATCGCCTTTCGGACAAGATGACCGTCACGCTGAAAGAGGACGATCTTCAACGCAGCCTTTCGACCCCTGCCGGCATCCGCAGCCGGTTCGGGATGGCATCCGCCGTTTCGACCATACAGGGCGACGAGCTGAACGACGAATTCGTATCGAATGCGGGCCGGATACTCTCCGGCAAGCTCCCCGGACTGACCGTAGAACAAACCTCCGGCGAACCGGGCAACGATTCCCCCGTATTCTATATCCGCGGCCTCGGTTCGTGGAACACCAGCAAGCCGCTGATCTACGTCGATGGGTTCGAAGCCCCGATGGACCGTCTTTCCCCCACGGAAATCGAGTCCATATCCGTACTCAAAGACGCCGGAGCGCTGGCCCAGTTCGGAATAAAGGGAGCCAACGGCGGGTCTGGATTACGACCAAACGCGGTTCGATCGGGAAACCCAAGGTGAAAGTAAGCCTCAACCAAGGATGGCAGGAAGCGGTATCGCTGCCCAAGTTCATCGACTCGTACACCTATGCCTCCCTTTACAACGAAGCGGTCAGCAACGATCTCGGCAGATGGAACCCATACTACACCGAGGCGCAGCTCAATGCCTATAAGAACGGGAACGACGGCACGATCGAACATTACGACCAACTCTATCCAAACGTAAACTGGCACGACGAGGTGCTTCGCTCCTTCGCCCCGGCAACCAACGCCGATGTCAGTTTCTCCGGCGGGAGCAAAACGGTGCGTTATTTCCTGGCCCTGGGTTACCAGAACATCGACGGTCTGTACAAAAACACCGACAAGGACCGCGATGTGAACTCCAATCTCAATTTCCAGAAATTCAACTACCGGGCGAACATCGACGCCCGGCTGGGAAAGATTTTCGACGTTGCAGCATCGGTGGGCGGCGACATTTCTGACCGCTACACCCCCAACTATTCGACCGAAACCCTCTGGACCAACATGGTGAAATACCCCGCCAATGCCTTTCCGGCCCGGACTCCCGGCGGATACGGCGGCACGGTCATCTATCCCGACAACCCGATCGGATCGGTGCTGGAAACGGGATTCCGGCATTTCCACTACCGGAATGTGCAGGCTACCGTCACCATCGGGGAAGATCTGAGTTTCATCACCAAAGGCCTGCGGCTGACGGAGACAATCTCGCTCTACAATCACCAAGGCCAGTATTACTACAAGACGAAAGACTATCAGCGTTTTGCACCCTACATCTCCGATGGCGCGCTCCAATATTCCACCATAGGCACGCAGGACACCGATTTCACCATCTCCAACACCGGCAACAACCGCAATGCGGCCCAAAGCCGGCTCAACACGGAAATCGCGCTGACCTATGAACGGGAGTTCGGCAAGCACCGTGTATCGGGCTCATTCGGTTATCACGGCGACAAATACACCATAGAGGGAACCCAGGTGCCGACCTACACCCGCGGATTCTCCGGCCACTTCAATTACAGCTATGATTCGCGGTATTTCGCAGAGATCGGATATGCCGTCAACGGCATGTCGCCCTACTCCCCGAAAGACAACATCGGATGGTTCCCCTCCCTTTCGCTGGCATGGGTGGCCTCCAACGAAAAATTCCTGAAAGAGAACGACTGGATCGACTATCTGAAAGTGAGGGGCTCGGTAGGACTGGTCGGAATGGCCGACCTGGAAACAGCATCCAACTACTTCATGTACCAGCAGTACTACAAGAGCAAGGATATCGGCCCCTGCTTCGGCTGGGAAGGAACCGCCGCGATGAACGCACTCTACGAATACTACATCGCCAATCCCGACGCTTCCTGGGAAAAGCTCCTGCGTACGAACATCGGAATCGACGGACGCTTCTTCTCCGAGCGGCTGAATGTTTCGATCGACGTATTCTACGACCGGCGTTACGACATCCTCACGAAAGCCAATGTCCCGGAGTATTTCGGCATCCTCTCGGATACGAACATCAATCAGGGCAAAACTTCCAACCGCGGTGTCGAAATCAGTCTCGATTGGAGCGACCGGATCGGTGAATTCTCGTATTACGTCAATCCTATCTTCTCGTTCGCCCGCAACAAGATCATCAACATGAACGAAGCCCCGACCGCTTACGCATACCAGCGCCGGACAGGCCATCCTATCGGAACGTTCAACGTGCTGCAAGCCGACGGACTGTTCCAGTCATGGGACGAAATCAACGCTCCCGGAGCGCCCCAATCGCTCTATGCCGACGTACAGCCGGGCGACATCCGTTATATGGACCTGAACAAGGACGGCTATATCGACGACAACGACATCGCCTACCAGGCAGGACATTACACGGCCGTTCCCGAGATCACCTACGGCATCACCCTCGGTGCGGCTTACAAGGGTTTCGACCTCAAAATCTCCGGCTACGGAGCCGCCCATCGCACCATAGGCGTGATGAATACCCGGAACAACGCCTTCCAGAACGGCACCGGCAACGTCACCGAATGGGCGCTCGAACGCTGGGCCTACTATCCCGAACAGGGGATCGACACCCGTAAGAGCGCCACCTATCCGCGTCTTTCCGCCGGTTCCAACACCCACAACTGGCAGAATTCGACTTTCTGGCTGCGCAACGGCAATTTCTTCCGCCTGAGCGACATCACGCTGGGCTACACCCTTCCCAGACATTTGCTCAGCAGGGTCGGGATCGACAAGATACGCCTCTATTTCACGGGCACCAACCTCTGCGCAGCAGACCATCTCAAAACCGGAGACGCCGAAGTCCAAACGGGTTATCCGCTGATGAGAACATTCAAAATCGGGTTGAATCTTAACTTCTGACAGCATGAAACTGACCATATCCATCAAAACGATACGCATGGCTCTTGCCGGACTGGCCGTGCTCTCCATGTCCGCCTGCGAAGGCTTGTTACCCGACAACAAGGTAGATCTCGATCTGACCGACAAAAACGCCTCGCAAGCATACACCAATCTCAAAAGCCAGGGGATGATGCTCTACGATTACCTCCCCACGGGTTACAACCGGATCGACGGAGCCATGCTCGCCGCAGCGACAGACGAGGCGGACCACGCCCCGATCGGGTCCGACATCGAGAAATTCCAGCTCGGCACGTGGAACGCCGTCACCAATCCGGACAATAATTGGAGCGACTGCTACCGGGCCATCCGGCTTTCCGCCCTGTTCCTCCAAAACAGCGAGAACTACGAAACGATCATCCTGCGCGATACCTCCACGGCCTCGAAGCTCAACACCTACAAAACCCAGTGCGCCGACCTGAAAGCGCTGCGGGCAGAGGCGCGCATACTCAACGCCTACATGTATTTCGAATTGCTGAAACGATTCGGCGGTGTGCCGCTCATCGACAAACTTTACAGTCTGGAATCGCATCCGGACATGGAGCGAAGCACCTACGATCAGGTAGTAACGCACATCGTCGGGGAGATCGACGACGTGCTGGACAACGACGAACTGGAAGACGACTGGTATGCCTACGACCAGAAACAGTACGGTCGCTTCACGCAGGGTGCCGCCCTTGCGCTGAAATCACGCATTCTGCTTTACCGGGCCAGCCCGCAGAACAATCCCTCGGGCGACACGGAGCGTTGGAAAGAGGCTGCGCAGGCCGCCCACGACCTGATCGAGCTCTCCAAATACACACTGGAAGGCAATTACGGCAATCTGTTTTCCGGTACGACCTCGCACCAAAGCAAAGAGGTGATCCTCGCCTACATGACCGGTGCGAACAACACGCCCGAAACGGACAATTATCCCATCTCCACGAACGGCGGCAAGACCGGAACCTGTCCTTCGGCCAATCTGGTGGACGCCTATGAAAATGCGGACGGAACCCCCTTCGACTGGAATTCGCTGACGCCGGGAGACGATCCCTACGCCGGACGTGACCCGAGACTGCAATACAGCATCGTCGTGAACGATTCGCAATGGAACGGACGCACCATGCAATGCTACGACGGGGGAGCGGACGGCAGCGGCGTGATGCAGGCGACGACCACCGGATATTATCTGAAAAAATTCCTGACCGACGGACTCGACCTCGAAAAAAACCAGACCTCCGTTCACTCCTGGATTTTGTTCCGCTACGCCGAAATTCTCCTGAACTATGCCGAAGCGATGAATGAAGCCTACGGACCCGACACCGATCCGTTCGGAGACGGCAAAACAGCCCGCTGGGCCGTGAACGAGGTGAGGGGCCGCGTCGGGATGCCGCCCGTAACGGCATCGGACGAGACGGAGATGCGCAACCGGATCAAACACGAACGCCGGATCGAACTGGCCTTCGAAGACCATCGGTTCTGGGACGTGCGGCGCTGGGGCAAGGCAGATGCCGAATCCGCCCTGGGAGTGCCCGTCAAGGGTGTAAGCATCACGAAAACCGAAACAGGGTTCACCTATGCAACCAAAATTGTCGGGACCCGCACATTTCAGGAAAAAATGATGCTCTATCCGATTCCTCAAAGCGAGATTCTCCGGTCTGCCGGAAAAATCGAGCAGAATCCGGGCTGGTAACATCATACAAATAGCTTATTCACAGATACGTTATAAAGATTTACCCATGAAAAGAATTCTGATATTTCTCTGTACCATCGCATCAACCGCCGGCTATATTTCATGTTCCGATTCGGCAATCGGGGACGAATACGGTTCCACGCTGATCTACATGCCCCAGGCCACTCATAATCTCGGAACAGACAACAATCTCACGCTGAAATTGAGCAAGGAAGCGGTTACAGCCACCCCGAGCAAACGCACGCAGACGACGCTCGGCATTTACCGGGCCGGTACGGCGCCCAAGGAATCGGCGACCGTCGATCTGCTGATCGACAAGGACTCCCTCACCTCGGCCCAACAATACGCCCAGAGCGGAAATGCCGGAAGCAAATACGACATTTACAAGACGGGCGTACTGCTCGACAAGAAATACTACGACAAACTGCCGGAAACGCTGACCATTCCGAATGGCAGCCGCGAAGCGACGACACAACTTGTCCTGCACAATGCGGAAATATTCGCGGACTACCCTGTCGGCCAAATCCTGCTGCTGCCCGTTCGGATCGCAAATCCGACACGTTACACCCTGAACTATTCGCTGTCGCTAACCATGGTCGTCATCACACTGGCCGATTAATCGAAAACAAAACGATGAAAATTCCGATCAGATTCCTGCTTACGACGCTCCTCGGCCTGTGGACCGGGGCCTCGTTCAGGCGGCCAACCCCGAAGTGCTGGAATGCCGCCTGCATGTAACCGGCACCGGGGATTTCGCCCTGCACAGCATCTCGGCCCGGATACTCGGGACAGCCTTTCTGGACGATCCGAAACACCCCGATCTGTTCATGCTCGGCGACAAATATTACAAGAACGAATGTTTCCGGTACAGTTGCGTGGACCGGGGAAAAGACGGCGTTCCCGTCTTCGAACGGAAAGAGCGGATAAAGATGCCCGACGGCGCCCTCGCCAAAATATGTATCCGCCAGCGCGGAAAACGAATCTATCTCTTCTGGTGCTCCGACAAAGAGCTGAGATACGCGGAATACGATGCGAAAAAGGCTGCATTCCTTGAAAAAGGCGCTCTTCCCCTGCCGGAAATGAAATGGAACCCGAAAAACATCACGGTCGAATTGCCGGACGACGGTTCGCTGCGGATCAGTGCTTCCTGCACCATCGTATCGTCAACGAAAGCTCCGGGAAACTGGCGCGCGGCCGACTATTTCCCATACGACGGAACAGGCGTATGGCGAGGCCGTTTCGGTGCGGACGGATTCTTTTCATTCAATTACCCGAAATTCCCGAAAGGCACGGCCTCCGAACCGCAGTTCATCGCCGCCTCCGAGAAAGAGATCTTCGGGTCCTCGAACGGCATCGACGTGATCCGCTACCCGGGACAGGACGGGATCATCACCGGCTCGTCCTATGGAGGACTCTATTTTCTGACGCGAAAGGCCGACGGAACCTGTGAACCCAAACGTCATATCGTGGATGAAACGTTCAATGCGCTGCGCCATCCGACCATTTGGCCGACGCCCGTCGTCTACCCGAACGAACAGGGAGAGTACGTGGATTTGCTCGCAACGGGCGAGGGCGGAGCGTTCTATTACCGCTTCACGGGGAAATTCGCCTCCGACGGACGGCCCGTATATGACGATCCCGTCACCCTGAAAGAGAAAAACCCGGCCTTGTATGCCGGTTCGCTCGTCACCCCGACGCTCGTCGATTGGGACGGCGACGGCAAACTGGACATCGTTTGCGGCAATTCGGCAGGACACATTCTCTTTTTCCGCAACGCGGGCACGAACCGGAATCCCTCTTTCCGCTCGGGAACTTATTTGAAAGCCGGCAATGAGATCATCCACATTCAACCGGGTTACGGCGAGGACATCCAGGGGCCCGGCGAATCCCGATGGGGATATGTCGGCGCCAATGTATTCGACTGGAACAACGACGGGAAGCCCGACATCCTGACCAACGACTCGCGCGGCAAACATACTGTATTCATGCAGGGCGCGAACGGCCTGGAAGCGGGGAAATCCATCTATCTGAACGATCTCGAACTCCACGGCATGTGGCGCTGCCGTCCGGGCGTCGGGACAATGGCCGGCAAATACGTCTATTTCACGCTCGACGATCAGGATGAAATCCACCGCTACTTCCGGGAGGACGACTACAATCTCACCGACGGCGGCAAGATGAAACTGACCGACGGTTCGTCCGTCAAGGCCAACTGGCTCGAAGCCGGCGGCAAAGGGCGCCTGCGGTTCGAAATCGTGGATTGGGATGGCGACGGCATCAAGGACCTGTTGCTGGCGACCAATATGCACCACATGATCCCGGACACGATACGCGGCATACCTTGGAGCCGTCCCAAACCGCTCCGGGGAGCCACGCTGCTGTTCCTGCGCAATGCAGGCACAGAAGCGGACCCGGTCTTCGAATTTCCGAAACAGCTGAAATACAAGGGCGAACTCGTCCGTTTCGGACACCACGGCTGCGGAGCGTCCACCGGCATGATCGGTAAAATCACGGACGGGCTGCCCAACGTGGTAGTCGGCGACGAACGCGGAAGCATCTACCTTCTGGAACGTGAGCATTTAAGCTGGTAAAACAGATACAGCCGCAACATGAAGAATACCGATGTAAAACAAATCGCACTTTTCCTCATCGTACTGACGACCCTTCTTCCGGGATTTTCGGCGACAGCTCAGCAAACGCCTGCCGCCGACAGGGTCACGATGTACACGTTCAGCGACGGATTATCCGACCAGCTGCAAGAGCTGGCCGGAAATCCGCTTCTGCACCGCTATGCTCAAACGCGGGAACGACTTTCGTCGGGCAAATACCGCCCGCTCTACCACTTCTCCGCCCCGGAAGGGCGGCTGAACGACCCCAACGGACTCTGCTATTGGAACGGCAACTGGCATCTGTTCTACCAGGCGTATCCCATCGAGAATCCCATTGCCCATTGGGGCCACGCTTACAGTCCCGACCTGATCCATTGGAAAGACCTTCCGATCGCCATCGCCCCTTCCATCGAAGAACGGGTATATTCAGGTTCGACGCTGATTCAGGGCGACAGCGTCATCGCCATGTACCGGGGTGTCGGGCAGGGGGAGATGGTCGCTGTCTCGCGCGACCCCCTGCTGCTGAACTGGCGCAAACCGGCAGCCAATCCCGTCATTCCGGATCCCGATCCCGAAAAGGAAAGCCGGTCTTCGCCCGGGGCGGCGACCCGTTTCTGTGGTACTGCGACAAGCACTATTACGCCATATTGGGCGGTTACGCGGACTCCGGTCCCGACGGCAAGCGCATGTTTGCCGAATACCTCTACCGCTCGCCCGATCTTCTCCGCTGGGAGTATCTCCATCCGTTCATCGACGCCGATCCCTATGCTTTCGTGGGCGACGACGGAGCCTGTCCCTACTTTTATCCCATCGGTAACGGAGACGAGCACATCCTCCTTCATTTCAGCCACAAAAGCGGAGGCAAATACCTGATCGGCAACTACGACACACAGCTTCAGAAGTTCATCGTCACGGACGGAGGAAATTTCAACCACGGACCCGCCAAAGGAGGGGGCATACATGCACCATCGGCCTGCCCGGACGGAAAAGGGGGTATCGTCGTCCTGTTCAACACGAATCCGGGATTCCCCCGCAAAGACGATTTTTCCGAGATGATGACCCTTCCGCGCCTTCTGACATGGGAGGAAGGCGCCCTGCGCGTCCGTCCCTGGGACGCCGTGGAATCGCTGCGCCGCGATCACATTCGGCTGGAACATATCGCCGTGCCCGCCAATCAGGAAACCATACTGGACGGAATAACGGGAGATGCCCTGGAAATTTCGATGGAAATAGACCTCGGGAAAACAAAAATTTTCGAACTGTCCGTCCTTCGCTCCCCGGACGGACAGGAACACACCCGGATTCTTTTCCAACGTGACATGGGAAAACCGACCCGGGAATACGAAAACCACACGCCCACCAGTACCATCACAATAGACAATACCCACGGTTCACGTTCCCCTCTTTTCGCATCCCGGCCTCCGGAAACGGCCGAATTGTCATTCGCCAAGGGAGAAAAACTGAAACTGCGGGTATTCATCGACCGAAGCATCGTCGAAGTTTTCGTCAACGACCGGCAAAGCGTTACGCTGCGAACCTATCCCGAGCGGGACGACAGCAAGGGAATCTCGGTCCGCACCGCAGGCAACGGTGCCGAAATACTTTCGCTCGACGCCTGGCGGATGGAAAGCATCTGGACCGATGCGCCCCGGCAGACACGAAGATCCGCCGATGGAACCCGATCGCAGCAATCTGCCGACGGACTTCCAACTCACGAAATTCATAAAACTTACAAAAACAGATAAAATCTTAAAACGTACAATCATGAAAAATTCACATCCTAAAATCGGTATCCGTCCGATCATCGACGGCCGCCGCGGCGGTATCCGCGAATCCCTCGAAGAGATAAGGATGGGTTGTTGCGAAACGCGGCCGAATTCTTTCCTCGGAGCCTCAGAGATGTATGCGGAAAACTCCTCTTGTTCGGACGGACCGCACCAGACATCATCCCAATGAAGGACAAGTCCCATCTCTCGATCGAATCCGTATCCATACTCCCTCCAAAAGCATATCGGCACGAACAACGCCGATGATGATCCCATTTTCGCTTCCGGAAAGAACTCGGAGTGCAGACCTCCGGACCTGCAATACATTCGGCCCCTATACATGAATAATATTCCCTAACAACCTTAACCCATTAACCTATGAACAAAACACTACTCTGTACATGGAGGAGGAATATCCTGCGACGCATCCTGTCAGGCATATTCCTGATCGGGATGTTCGTTACCGCAGCGGCCCAGCAAAACCGCCAGGACGCGGTCAAAGGCACTGTCCTCGACGACAAACAAGCGCCCGCCGTAGGAGCGACCATCGTGGTAAAAGGTACGAACCGGGGAACGATCGCCGACGGGCAAGGAAAATTCTCGATTGAAGCCTCCTCACGAGATACCCTGCAAATCAGTCTGATCGGATACCTTCCCCAGGAGATACCGGTAGGCAGCCAGGCCGAAGTGACCGTCTGGCTGAAAGAGAACCTGCTTTCAATCGAAGACGTGGTCGTGGTCGGCTTCGGTGTCCAGCGAAAAGAGACCGTAACCGGTGCCATCAACAGCATCGGCTCCAAAGAAATCCTGCGTTCGCCGACAGCCAACGTCACCAACGCGCTGGCAGGCAAGATGGCCGGTCTGACCGCCGTACAGCGCGGAGGAGAGCCGGCAAGGACGGAGCCACATTCAAAATCCGCGGCATCGGAACGCTGAACGAAGGCAGCGAATCCGCCCCGCTTATCCTGATCGACGGCATCGAACGCACCTCCCTGGACGTAATCGACCCGAACGAGATCGAAACTATCAATATCCTGAAAGACGCTTCCGCCACCGCGGTATATGGAGTCCGGGGAGCGAACGGAGTCATTCTCGTCACGACCAAGACAGGCCAGCCCGGACGCGCCCAGGTCACGCTGACATCCAATTTCGGATGGCAGTCCTATACCATGATGCCCGAACTGGTCAACGCTTACGAATGGGCGACCCTTTACAACGAAGGGCTCGCACACGAAAACAGCACCAAGGCGCCGTTCCCGCAGGAAGCGCTCGATGCCTGGAAGAACCACACGAGCCCGGTACTCTATCCGGACGTAGACTGGGTGGACAAACTGCTCCGCAAATCGGCCCCTCAGCAACAGTATAACGTCAACGTAAGCGGCGGAAGCGACCGGACCAAATATTTCGTCTCCTTCGGAATGCTCCATCAAGAGGGCATTTACAAGGAGTACGACATCGACGGCGTGGACTTCTCCGTCAATCCGGATTACCGCAGATTCAACCTACGCGCCAATCTGGACATCGACGTGATGAAGGGCATGACGCTCGGACTCCGGCTCGGTACCATCTTCACGGACGGCAACTACCCGAACGCATCCACTTCCAATATTTTCGACTATCTGTTGCGCACGGTCCCGGGAGGAGGTCCGGGTCTGATCAACGGCAAGCTCGTTACGGGTTATTCGGGCGACGATCCGCTCGAAAACTACGAGCGCAGAGTATCCAATCCGATTTTCGACATCCTCGAACAGGGGTATCAGGAATACAACACCAGTACCTACAACCTGAGCGCAGACCTGAACTACGACCTCGGATTCCTCGTCAAAGGGCTGTCGGTACGGGGCAAAGTCGCCTACGACGACTACGGCACCCACCGGGTAGCATACACGACGGGAAGCATTCCGCAATACACGGTCGTGGTGGACAACGACTACGAAGACGGATACCGCCTCGTCAAGGCTTCCGACGAAACGGCCTTCGGCGCCAAGGAGTCTTACAGCACCCGTTACCGTAATGTATACCTGGAAGGCGGCATCAGTTATGCCGGCCAGTTCGGCCG
>ERZ860009.640-NODE-640-length-14634-cov-1.471363_pt1 | contig 14634 bp, 14 predicted proteins | sample MGYA00510114_ERZ860009 | MGnify/ENA primary metagenome ERZ860009 (study PRJEB30046, sample SAMN00715177) | human gut metagenome | study: EMG produced TPA metagenomics assembly of the A metagenome-wide association study of gut microbiota in type 2... | reverse complement strand
TAGGCTTTATGGGAACGGGGGCAGCCGCAAGTACCTGATTGCCAGCCTTGACCAGAGCTTAAAACGGCTCGGTCTGGACTATGTAGATATTTTCTATCACCACCGCATGGATCCGGATACGCCGCTGGAGGAAACCATGGGTGCACTCGACCAGATCGTGCGAAGCGGAAAAGCACTGTATGTCGGTCTGTCCAACTACGACGGGGAAACGATGAAACGCGCAGCTGCCATCTTAGAAGTCTGCACTGCCCGTTTATTATCAACCAGAATTCCTACAATATCTTTAACCTACCATTGAAAAAAACGGTTTAAAACAGGCCGCAGCAGATGGGAAGAAAGGAATTATTTCTTTCAGCCCGCTCGCACAGGGTATGCTGACCGACCGTTATCTGCACGGCATTCCAAAGGACAGCCGTGTCAATACCGACGGACGTTTTCTGCATGCCGACCAGTTCGATGAAAAGCGGCTGAACAGTATCCGGAGTCTGAATGAGATTGCGGCTGCCCGTGGTGAAAGCCTCGCACAGATGGCACTCAAATGGGTGATCCGGGACGGTGTGGTTACTTCCGTTCTGATCGGAGCTTCCCGCCCGGCACAGATTCTTGAAAATCTGAAAGTGTTAAACTCTGCTCCATTTACGGAGGAGGAACTGGAAAAAATTGATCAGTGTGCACTTTCTCTCTAGGTAAAACAAAAACCCCGGATATTTATTTCCGGGGTTTTGTCTTTTCCTGCATCTGCTACTTGACTTTGACTTTTAATTTTAAAACTTTGGTCTTTCCATTGTTTAAGGTTACTGTCACGCGAATGGACGCAGTTCCTTTTTTGTTCGATTTTATGGTACCCTTCTTGTTTACAGATGCAATTTTTTTGTTATTGCTCTGATAAGAAATGCTTTTTACATTGTCCATATTTAAGGTGGCTGCCAGAGAAACCTTCTTTTGTTTTCCCTTCTTCACCTGAACGGTTTTATTCTTCAATGTAACCGTTTTTAATATTTTCGTTGTGACCTGATCCATATCTTTCTGATCCATAAGGACATAATCCTTATTGGAATCTGCTGAAAAATTCACATTTCCGGCTTTTGTAACCGTATAACTCTTGTCGTTTACAAGGACATAGGCACCTGTCTTTTGATCTTTTGCACACACATACAGCTTGTTTCCGGTCTGTATGTCTGCTGTATTTACGGTCAGTGTATAGCTTACGTCGCCAGCCGGATCGGTAACCTGATCGTCACATCTGTGTGTTTTCCATCGTTTTCTTCCAGTATCTGATTTATCAGATCAGCGGTCACCGTTGTTTTGATGGCTTTATTTTTCCGGGTTCCGGTAACGGTTACGGTTGGTGTTTTTTGTCCGGCCGCGTTTCCATCGGACGGTGTTTGTGTACCAGCTGTATTTCCGTCAGACGGAGTTTCTACATCGGTTTTGTTTCCGTTGGACGGTGTTCCCCCTCCGGCTGTGTTACCACCCGAAGTATTTCCACCACCAGAACTTCCTCCGGAAGATGAACCGCCTCCGGTGTTCCACCGCCTCCGGAAGATGAGCCGCCTCCAGTTGTTCCACCGCCTCCGGTGGAACTGTCCTCTTTGATTGTAACAGTCACGGCTTCACTTGTCACTGTTTCGTAATAAGTCTGTCCATCCTTATCATCCGGCTCATATACTGCCTTAAACTGATAAGAACCGCCACGTTTTAAGCCTGATACAACCGTATCGGCTTCCCCATATACGAGTTTTTCCTGTGCCTTTATTATGGTTCCGTCCTGATAAAAAGAAATCGAACCAAGCGGAATACTGCCATTTCGGACTCCATCTACCTGTGCATACAGATGTACGGAATTACCGTTTTCTGTCTCTGCCGTAAGGCGAATCGATGGTTTCGCCGCTGTAATGGTAAAGGTTCCGACTTTTTCCTCTATCACATCGTACTGTTTCCAGTTACTTTAAACCAACCTCATAGCTGCCCGGCTGCACCGGAACAACATTTTTCCCATCCTGCCGATAGAAAACTTCAGGCTTTACCTGCGAATCTACCGTCTGTCCGTTGTCCGTTCGGACTACATTTACCGTGGAAACAAGGCAGCTCTGTTTCAGCCCTGTGTACGCAGCTGTCTGCTGGATGGTATCATACTGCATCTTTACGGCAATTGGATTTACCGACACGGTTTCGTTTGCCTGGGAAGGAAGTGCCCTGTAGTTTTTATTGGCTGCCCCTGCATAAGAAACTGTAATTGCATTTTCTCCCATATGAAATCCGTTTGTCTCTGAAACCGGAATCTTTATGGCTGCCTCTCCGTTTTGAAGCGTGATGCCGGATACTTCATAAGGGGTCTGGTTAATGTATACCGAAAAACCAGCAGACGGCACGTTCTGTCCCTGTAAGCTGCTATCTGTATAGACCGTCTGCACGGTAAGATTCAGTTCATCCTGCATGGACACGGCCGTTGGTAATCCATTTATCGTAGTGGTTGTTTCCTTTGAAGTAGCCGTCGAACCGGATGTATCCGGATCTTTGTTTACAATCAAAACTACCTTCTGCTCAATTTGTTCATCTGCTGAAAATGGACGGATTGTGATGTAGTAGGTTCCCGGTTCTGGCAGTTTCAGTTCGCCACTAGTAGCATCATCATAAAATTCCGGTGTAATTGTATGTACCCCGTCCTGATTTGTCTCCGGATGAAATGCCAGTCTAAGATCCGAAACATTGGCATTTCCATCATCACCAACCGTTGAATAATATATATGATTATTGAACTCTACTTCGTATGTAAGTGGAACCTGATATAAAGTTTTCCCATTTTCGGGTGTCCCTTCCTGCCATTCCACATCCAGATAATACGATTTATCACTACTCATAATATTTGAAACATTCGCCAAAAGTACAGGATTTTTTACTGTAACATTTTTTACCGCAACCGGTTTATCCCCTGACAACTCACTGGTTTTCCAGATTTCTCCGTTTCCAGACGATGTCCGTTCCAGTGTCATTCCCGCCTGTCCGTCTGTCGGTGTAAAAGAAACCGCCGTATCCGCAGCCCTTCCAAGTTCCAGATAGGTGTGACCATACTCCGCAATTCCGGATTTTCCATTTCTTCCATTCAGGGTTTCAAATGTAAGTGCACCCGTAATGGTATCTGTAACATTCAGCTTCTGTTCTTTTCCTAAGATCAGTCGGTTTCCTACTGAATCCGCACTCACAATCGAATGTACCTGTGGAGTTTCCATCTGGGAAAGATCAATCGCACTTGCCCCTTCCAGCCTGACCGTACAGCTGTCCAACGCTGCCGGTGCAAATGTTCCACCGCCCTTTACTGTGAGGTTTCCTACTTTGCTTATACCTGGAATTCCGGTATAGGACTGGTCGGTATCTATGGTCAGAAATGTCTTCCCTGCGTGATTTTCAGATACTCCGTACACCTGTTTCGTACGGAACAGGTAAGTGAAATTTCCACATCGCCGGAAACCGTATATTGTCCATCCGCTGCCGGTGGATCCGGCTCCTGCGTGGAAAACCAGTCATCCTGATTTACATATGGTTCAATGGCACCGGATGCATAGATTTCCCCATTTTGCGTACCGGAAACGTGCGCAAGCACGATCTGTGTCTTACCGTCATATGTTCCGTTCATGGAACCGGCATAAATATTCCCCAGATTGGTACCACCACCCGTAATCAGAATCTGTGCCTCTGATCCCGGATGATTCCCCATATTCTTTCCATCTCATAAAGGGATCCGCCAAAGATATCTACATAGCGGAATCCGCTGTCGCACGTAACATTCTCAAGAACAAGTTTATGCCCATTTGCAAAAATTGCATCGTGCAGACGATTGGAAAACCGCAGCGTAATGTTTTTAAATGTCACATCGTATTCAGGATAAATCCCCCCTTACGGTTGGAAAAAGTATTTCCATTTCCATTGACGGTCACGCTTTTATCAAAAATAAACGGTTCCGCAGCCTCGGCATTTAAAAAAGCACCACTTCCCAAAATTGAGATTTCATCCCCATTGCCGGCAGCCGCATAGGCATCCTCAAATAAATTGTAGGGATTTCCATAGCTTCCATCTCCGGAATGGGTAGAATTTCCATCTTTAAATTCCGTATAGATCGTTCTTGCCGCTGTCTGCACAGCCTCCTGCGCCTTTACCGGCACGACAGGCTGCACGGTAATACACATGGTGAGCACGATAAAAAATGCCCATAGACGTTTTGCTACATTGTCTGGTTTCATCTGCTTGTTCTTTTTCATCCATTTCTCCTGATAATAAGAACAGGGGGATGAGTCAAAAACTCATTCCCCTGTCACTTCATTGATAGTCTCTACCATCATCCTAACATGGTTTCCAATCATCGTCAACAAATTTATGACCTGTTTTTATACCTATATCATCTGCTGATTTTATATTTTATTATTTCTATCTGTTCTATCTGTGTGATATCAATCTTCTGATTAAAAATATAACGAGCCCCACAATATTTCATTTCACTTGCAGATGCATAGCCATCTCCAAGCTCTTCAAGATCTGTACCATCCATGAAAGGATGTTTCTTTTTTTCAGCTCCTTTTCTATCATCGGTAAGAGGTAACTCTCCTATGGAATATTGCTTTCCGTCTTTTGTTGTTGCAACTACATGATAAAAACACCCTTTTTCTCTCCAGTCATTGACGGGACAAATACTAACCGTATAAGGTGTAATTTCAACAGGGATTGTTTTTTTTGTTTTCTTAACATCCGCTTTTAACATCTTCTCCTTCATTGGAACAACTTTTCCCTTAACCAAAACATTTTTTAATGGCGTATTTGAATTATCCGGTGATTGAAATCCCTTATATACTTTCGGATTTTTCCACGCAGTATCATCGGAATAAAAGCCGCACACATTGATCTGAATACCATCACCTGTATCTATTACATCCACCTTACTGGTAGTATCTAACCCACCTAACCAATAATTTGTTCCTTCCAAAGATTTTGCGTTCGGAAGGAACACCTTTGCACGCATAACCTTCGTATTTGAAGCAACCTGAATTGATGATATGATTATCTTTTGTTCTTTTCTGCCATCATCTTCTCTACTGTTTGATTTTGCATCAGAATTTTTTCCACACGCACACAGACAATATAGCATTGTAAAAATTAATAAGTACAGACTGATTTCTTCATTCATAATCCTCCAAATACATCCTGTATTTTACCATCCTACTTTCGCATATATAACACTGTCCTTATGTGCAGTTAAACCAACAAAAAACTCCAATGTCTTCCCCTGTCATATTGTATCCGAATCTCCAAAAAACGATCTTTTATCTGCTCCATTGCCTCAATTGCATTGTCCAACAGATTTTGCTACTTTTATCATTGTATATCCTGTAATTTATTTTCCTCTCTATTTCAGGATTTCCTGCAGCCGCGCATCTGTATGCAGGAGTTCCTTCGCGCGATCCCTATATTGCTGCTCATGCAGATAAGTATAGCGGAACGGTTTGATCGACGGTGCCAGATCAACTGCTTTCTCAAAATCCTCCCGCCGAAGATCCAGTGTTTTTACATAATCCCAGAACCCCGTCTGCGTAAAAATCGTGTCTACCCTCCGGTAACGATGATCCTGCACAACACTCATCAGATATGTCGCAATGCCGACCTGAATCCCATGAAGCTGCGGATGCTCAAGCATCTTGTCCAGCGCATGGGAAATCAGATGTTCGCTGCCGCTCGTTGGCGCACTGCTGCCCGCAATCTCATTTGCAATTCCGCTCATCGCAAGAGAATCCAGAAGTTCCTTTAAAAACAGATCATCCTGTATCGAAGTAAACGGTGTGCGCACAAAACTGTTGACTGCTTTCTTTGCAATCATGACAGCAAAATCGTTGACTTTTCCGTACCCATGTTCTTCCTCAAAAATCCAGTCATACAGTGCCGTAATTTTTGACACCATATCGCCGATGCCGGAATATAAAAATTTCTCTGGTGCACTGCGGATAATCCTTGTATCCACCACAATCCCATATGCAAGTTTCGCCGGAACGGACTTGCGCCGCCCCTCCACCAGAAGGGAAGCACTGGCACTCGAAAAACCATCGCTCGATGCCGAAGTCGGAATGCTGATAAACGGCAGATTTCGCAGAAATCCACAATATTTCGCACCATCAATCACTTTTCCGCCACCGATGCCGATGACTGCCTGCGTCTTCGCCGGCATGGAAAATGCAAGGCTGGTCAGATCTTCCAACCGCACGGTATCAAGTTCCTGATATTCTAAAATATCAATGTCCTCCTGCTGCAATGCTTCCATAACGGTAGAACCAAACATTTCTACAAGACCGTTTCCAAACAATACAACTACTTTCTGTAACTGTAACTCTTTTAAGTAAATCCCCAGATTGTCCAATGCACCCGCACCGATCTTTAAAAGTGCCGGAATGGAAATGTGTTTTCCTGCCATAATAAATGTTCTCCTTCTCATTCTCTTTTCTATTGATTTTAGTATAAACAAAGGTTCCTGAAATTACAATCAATTCCCCCGAAAAAACGCACACGCTTCTCTTTACAATTATGGGTAAGAAAAAAGACGATTTCCTGCGAAACCGTCTTTTTCTTATTAAAATTCTGACGAAACTCCTGTAAATTTACTTTGTCACTTTGATCGTCATCTTTACAGTCTTTGTCTTTCCGTTCTTTAAAGTGACTTTTACTTTCACCACTGCTTTGCCAGCTTTCTTTGCGACAATTGTACCATTTTTATTCACGGTTACAACCGACTTTTTGGAAGATGTATAAGTGATCTTCTTTACATTTTCCATGTTCAGGTTCTTATCAAAAGTAACTTTTGCCTTCTTTCCGTTTGCAACCGTTTTCTTGGTATCCTTTAATGCAATACTCTTTAAGATTTTACTGCTCAGGGCTTTTGCATCCTTCTCATTCAGCAGTACATAATCACCGGCATCTTTGGTATCCGCTGTCACAGTTCCGTCTTTGGAAACCTTATAAGTCCTGCTGCTGATCAGGACTTTTTCTCCTGTCTTTTTATCAACTTTTACAAGTGTCAGCTTTTTGCCTGCCTGCAGATCCTTCGCATTGACAGATACGCTGTTCATCACTTTGCCGGAAGCGTTCTTTGTTGTCTGGGTAATCGTGATGTCGCTGGTTCCTGCCTCTTGGACTAATTTTGCAACCACATCTGCTGAAATTGTAGTCTTCTTTGTCTCGGAAGCGTTCTTTACTGTTTTTTCCAGCTTTGCCCGGGCACCTGTCACTTCTCCCTTATCGTTCTTTTCAACGGTAAGTGTCGCATTTGTATCTTTTGCAATATTCTCAAATGTTTTGTCCGTTTTCCGGGTTTCCGATGGTTTTGTATCCGGTGTTGTTGTGCTGCCGGAATTTCCACCAGAGGTGCTGCTGCCGGAGGAAGAATTTCCGCCATTATTTCCACTCTGGCTGGTCTGTTTTACCGCAATCAGGCCATCGGCATCTGCTTTTGCAGCTTCTGCATCACTGATCGTTGTTCCTTTGAATGCATCAAAGTAAAGTACCGATTCCACATCTACCGCGGAACCTGCCGGGTTGGAATTACACCAGAGTCCGAATGCCTGCACATCTTTTAAAGCATCCCCACTAAGTTTTCCACCCGTCTTCCCTTTAAAAGCGGAGAATGGAACGGTTACTTCATAGGCATCTTCTGTCTTCGCAAGATTGGTCAGATATACTTCATACTCTTCTCCTCCTGCCTTGATCTGTACAACAACCTTCTGCCCTTTTCCATCAAGTTTTGTCCAGAATTTCAATGCATTATAGGCTGAAAAATCTGTATTGCCCAGAGTTGCATTTACCAGACCCGTCCAGACTTCCGAACCGGTTGTTTTTAATTTGTAATTAAATGCAGCACCATATGTACCATCTGCCTTATGCTCCTGATCCAGCGTAAAGGACGAACTGCATCCAGCGGCAGAATTTCCACCGTAAGCTGCATCCAGAAGTCCATTACTCCCGACATAATAGTCAAAATTTTCCAGCACACCTGCCGGAGCTTTTTCCTTTTCTTTTCCGATACTCAGATTTGTGATCGTGGACAGTTCTTTTCCATCTGCAACGAGCGTAATGGATGCAACATCTGTTTTTCCGATCTGATCCATTTCCTCTTGTGTCAGCTGTGCCGTATAGCATCCATCGGAGCCTTTCGCAGCCGGCAATGTCAACTGTTTGCCTTTTGCCGTATCCTTTACAACAAACGATACCTCACCGGCATTGGAAACGCTTGCTTTTAATGCAGTTGGCTTTAAAATCGTATCCATATCAAACGTGCTACCATGTATCCGCTGACATCTTTGTAATTATCCGTCTTTACTCCTGCGTACTTATCGATATTTCCATAGAAATTCGTACCGTTTCCAAATACTGAATCCTCATTGTTGTAGTAATCAATAAACTCATTGATCATTTCCTGACCCATGGTATCACTGTATTTATACGGCACATAGAAATTGGTATCGCTGAAATTTGCCCATACCATATAATATGGCATGTCGTTTTTCTTTGCGATATCATTCACTTTCTGATACCAGTTCACACCCGACTTTGCCTCACTGACCGGATTATTTTTTACAAGAAGCCCTTCGTTATCACTTCCATCCTTCTTCATCACACGTACACCGGTCTCCGAAATTGCAGCCAGCTTGTTATGCTGTTTTGCAAGTGATGATACAACCTGACAGGTCTGATCCAGATGATCAAAGAACGACGTATCTGCTTCAGCCGGATAGGTATTAAAATCGTTGTAATAGTCAAATGCCAGAATATCTACATAGGCATCTCCCGGATAACGCGACATATACTCTGCCTCGGTCTCCAGCGGTCCGTTTGGTGAATACACATAAAGCATATTATGTACCCCTTTGGATTCCAGATACTCTCTGGTATATGCATACAGACTCTTATAACTTTCCGCCGTGTTTCCAGTTCCCCACCAGAACCATCCGCCGGTATTCTCATGCAGTGGACGGAAGATGACCGGGATATTCTCTTGTTCCAATGCATTGGCATAGAATGCAATCGTATCAAGATATGCCTTAAATACCTCATTCTTCTCTCCACCAGGCAAAATCTTCTTTAACGAATCACCGGATAAATCTTTTGCTTCATTAAAATCACAGTTATAGAAATCGTAGGTTCCATCTGCATTCTTTTTAATCTTTGCGTTGGTGAAATTCGGCATATGGGTGGATAAGGTAACGATTGCACCGTTTTGGGCCGCCTTTTTGCTGTAGTCAATGGAATTCTGCAGTGCAGATGCCGCATCCGTACCACCAGCCTCGCTTCCAAACAGTGCAAGGGAATCGATTCCAAAAATACCGCTGACAGAACCGGTCACATCATGGACATCTCCTAACTCATCCTTTGTTCCAACCGAACGGCTCACATCATTCTGATGTCCAAACAGTACCTGATCACTTTCGGTCAGTCCCTGCAGATATGCATACAATGCCTTTGCGCTATTGCTGGCATCCGGATCTGTCATGGTCAGGGTTTTATCTGTTGCTTCTGTTTTTGCCTGTGTTCCGTCTGTATTCGGTGTTGCGGTAATTGTCACAAAATCACCACTGGCATCCTTCTGGGAAAGTATCAGATTATCCAGATAAACATCCCCTGCAAAGGAACTGTTGGCTCCGATAAGTCCGATTGTCAGATCATCCATTGGTGTGGCAGATGGAGAAAATCCTAAAGTAACTGTAACTTTCTTATATCCGTTTCCTGCATCTGCTGCCTCGGACGAATCTATGCTGGTATCTTTATTGATTCCGCTATTGGAGAAAAATTTTATCTTGGAAATATTACTGTTTTCCGGATAAATCAAATCCACACTCACCTGATTATAATTGCTGATATCAGCCGGTGTCTCCGGTGTGAATTTCACTTTTGCCTCACTCCATGATTCGCCGGAGTTGGCTGTATAATCCAGGCTTACTTTTAATCTTCCGTCTCCGCCATTTGCATCATAGGAACATTTCGGAGCAGCATTTTCTTCTCCACCGTGGAAATACTGATATCCGGTTTCGCCTGCCCACAGATTTACCTGGGATTCATCATTTAAATCAGAAAGAACGGTTGGCTCCTGTTTGGTCAGTTCCTGTTTATCGCTTGATAAATTTGTGAGAACTACATTTGAAAATGTCACAGTTCCCTTAAATCCGGTTCCCACAAGGACGAATTCAACATCCATCAATGTATCCGGTGTTATTCCTGAAAACTTTACTTTCAGATCAGCTGAATACTTCTCCCCATCTTTCGTAAAAGAATCCTGCTGCAGCCACTGGCAATCCGTACTGTTGTTCCATCCCCAATCCGATCCCAGTTTTGTTACACCCTGGATATTCAGATGCGCTTTATCTGCAGCCAGCGACTGATAGGATGCTTCATCCAGTGTTACCTTTGCAGTTAATTCATACTCTTCATTCACATTTCCCGACGAGCCATTGATGGATTCATCATATACAAAAGTAATTTTTCCTTCACCATTCCAGTCATCTTCTTTCAATTCTGAAAAATCAATGGTTTTTGTTGTTTTTGCGCCCTCATTTTTGTACAGTTCTGTACGTGTTACTGTTGGTGCTGACGCTTCATTTGTTTCCGCCGCATACACAATCTCATTCTGTAAAAATGTGCATGCCTCCGGTGTCAGTGACCCCATCATTGCCGCTGCCAGCGTGATGGCAACAATCTGTTTTCCTACCCTTCTCATGTTTTTGCTCTACCTTTCCTTTCTTCTCCATTTTAGTTGTAAAACCTTCCAGCACCCTCCATCTATCCGGTTTCACTTAATAAAAAAGCAATTGCACGCTGCTTCCCATATTTCAGGGAGAGGGTACTGCATACTTGGGGAGTGCAGTAAAAATATGGGAACCAGTGTGCAATTGCTTTATTTATTTGATAAATTCAGTATATCATAAAGTAATTTTAAGTCAATATTTAGTTAATAGAAAATTAAACATTTGTAAAGTATTACTTAATTTAAAGTTTTTTAGTCTTTTTTTAGCCTTTTAATTAGACATTTTCACAAGAGGCGAAAGTACCAGTTCCTTATTAATTGAAAAAAGCACCTGTAAAACAGATTATGTTCTGCTCTACAGGTGCTAATATCGTGCTAGTTCTTTTAAGCTGCCTTCCAAAGAATAACCCCCCTCTTTTTGTACATTCTTATAAAATGGAAGCACTTCCCCCCACTTTTTCATATTTTCTTCTTTAATATCAATGATAGAAAAAATCTTATCATAACGTATATCCATCTCTGCTGACCAGCAAATAAATTTATTTCTTATTTCTTCATTCATATCATTTTTAGTGATGATTGCTATATCTATATCACTTTCTGATGTAGCTTCATTTCTTGCAACAGATCCATACAAAATAATCATTGATAAATTTTCATGAAACAGATTAAGTAACCCTTTTACCAATTCGTCTTTCATCATATCCGTTAACATTTATTACACCCCTACAAAAACTCTTTTTTATAGTCTACCATTTTTTCTGCACCTATTCCATATTTTCTTTTTCATAAGATTCCACCAGTCAAAGAACAATTCAAAAATTAAGGGGACGATCAAAACCATCCCCTTAAAAATTTTAAATATAATTAATCAATTTTTCTTAACATTGCCAAGTCAAGGTTACACCAGTCATTTGCTCCTGCTACAGAATAAACCCCGATCTCCAACGTATGATTTGTAACAACAATCTTGTCTATACTAAAAATATTCCAATTAATGTCACTTGTTTCAATCGTGGTATCAAGCTCACTTCCTCCATAATTTTTTGCATAAAGTTGTAAAACATCCTGTTTCCCATTTGTCTTTGCCCAAATTGAGAATTTATATGTTCCATTCGGAATATTTGTATACGTTTTATATACAGAACACGAATACTCTTTATCATCCCAAAATGTTAATTTGTAATCTCCATCATATGCATCACCATATTCTGTTCTTACAGTATTTTCATCTGACGAATCACTTGTCCATACATTCCATCCACTCGGTGAAGTAGTTATCCCATTCTGTTCAAAACTGATATTTGTCAATAAATTTTCACACGGTTTATTAAGCACCTTAATAGAATCTAATGCATTTCCCTGAAAATTAAACAACGTCATGTTATCCCATGTATTACTTGGCGTTACGGTATCATTTTTATACGCAACCCCTGCAGATGTAGCATATGTTCCGCCTTCTACAGGTATCCATTCTGGTTCCCAATAAAAATATCCAATACCTTTGTCATCTGGTACATTTAAAATGATTGATTCCAGATCATTCATAAATTCAAATTGTCCTTCTACTGTTGCAGGATATCCTCCAACTTCTTCATCTCCACTAATGAATACATTTCCTTCACCATCACCATCTTCCGTTGTCCATGCATACGCAGTTTCTACAACACACACTTCTTTATTATAGGTGGTCGCCAAGTAATTCAAATTATACTGAAGCCCCTCCATGGTTCCATGCCACATTGGATAATAAGATAATCCAAATACATCAAAATCCAAGTTTGGTGACTCTTTCAATAATCCACCAAAATACCAGGTATACAACTGATTTTTTCCACCCTGATCCAGATGAAGCATAATTTTGGTACTTGATGCAGCAGAAGCACGTACTCCAGAAATTGCAGATTCTAAAAGACCCGCTAATCCGGAAAAATCCTCATTCGTCCCTATTTTGCCATCTTCATGAAGAATCCCCGATGATATTTCATTTTATCCTTTTACCCCTCCGGCAACCAATCCATTCTGAATAAATCGCTGTAAGCACATAAAGATGATCATGATCGGCAGGGATGAAATCACTGCTGCTGCAGCAAACAAAGTCCAGTGCGCAGCAAACTGATCGCTGATAAAAGACTGCAGTCCAAGTGCAAGCGTCATTTTTCCCGGTGTCTGCAAAAAGATTGAGGTAATCACATATTCACTGTATGTTGCAATAAACGAAAACAGGAAGATCACGGCAAGCTGTGGCATTGCAAGCGGGATGATGATCTTATAAAAAACCTGGAATTCATTTGCTCCATCCACCATTGCAGCTTCATCCAATTCCACCGGAAGTCCATCGATATAAGATTTAAGTAACCAGATATTGTAAGCACTTCCACCTGCAAGCACAAGAATGAGCGCAAAGCTGTTGTCCACCAACCCGAACTTATAAATTAAAATATAGTATCCGGCAACTGCCATGCTGTTTGGAAACACCTGTAATATCAAAAGTGCCATCAGTCCATATTTTCTTCCCACAAACCGCAGTCTTGCAAACGCATACGCTGCAAGTGAAGTAAGCACAAGTTGTATGATTGCTACAATAAAGCAAAACTTTAGGGAATTAAAAACCCAGATTCCAAAATCCGTTTCCCGAAACAGTTCCACATAATGTTCAATGCTGAATTTTTCAGGGAACAATGAGGACAGGAAAAAGCTGTCACCCGCGGAAAAAGAGGACATAACAATCCATATGACCGGAAACAGCACCACGATCATTGTGATCCATATGACCACTCTGCTTCCCCACAGTGTCCGTTGTTCTGAGGCGGATATTTTCTTTTTATTTTTCATTTAATCAACCTCCTTAAATGAGCCGGACAGCCGCATATTAATCAGCGTAAATGTTCCGACAATGATAAAGATCAGCACACTGAACGTTGCAGACAGTTCATACCGGTTCGACCATGTGGTCATCTTATAGGTGGTACTGGCAAGGATATCCGTATAACCCGCAAACTGGTTATCCACTCTCGCTGGTCCACCTTGTGTAATCATATATATATTTCCAAAATTGTTAAAATTAGCCGCAAACGAGGAAATTACAAGAGGAATGGAAAGTTTTGTCACCATCGGCAATGTAATGCTCTTAAAGCACTGAAATTTTGATGCCCCATCCATTTTAGCCGCCTCATAGTATTCACCAGAAATCGCCTGTAGTCCACCAAGACAGACATTCATCATATAGGGAAATCCCAGCCACACATTCACGATAATCAACCCAACCCTTGCCCAGAATGGATTGGTCAGCCACGGTACATTCCAGGCAATACCGATTGTATGCAGTAAATTATTGATTCCACCATACTGCTCATTTAGCAGTCCCTGCCATGCGAGGATTGCAATCGTAGATGGCAATGCCCACGGAACAATTAGCACTGCACGGTAAATTTTTGATTCTTTCATATGCGGATTGTTTAACAAAATGGCAAGAATCAGTCCCATTGCATAGGAACCTGCCGTACTTAACAGCGCAAAACAAATCGTCCACCCAAGTACCGGGAAAAACACATTTTTAATGCTTCCGGAAAATACGGTCAGATAATTTTCCAGCCCCACAAACGTGTAATCTGTCAGATGATACATGTTGTAATTAGTAAAAGATAAAATCACCGTATAAATAATTGGCAGACATGTCACCAACAGAATCGAGATCAGTGCCGGTGCCAGATAAGTATACCCAAGCGCATTCTTTTTCTTTCTCATGCCATCACTACTTTCCTGAATTCATCAATTCAATCGCTTCTTTCAACTGCGTAACCATATTTTTGGCAGCTTCCTCTGGTGTTTGCTCCCCAGACCACATCGAACGGATATTGTTTGTG
>ERZ860009.639-NODE-639-length-14641-cov-1.416015_pt1 | contig 14641 bp, 21 predicted proteins | sample MGYA00510114_ERZ860009 | MGnify/ENA primary metagenome ERZ860009 (study PRJEB30046, sample SAMN00715177) | human gut metagenome | study: EMG produced TPA metagenomics assembly of the A metagenome-wide association study of gut microbiota in type 2... | reverse complement strand
GCCGCTTTTGTCTGGTGCATAACAAAACAGGTCCCGAAGGACCTGTTGACATCGCACTGCTCAACGCGGATTAAGCGTTGTGAGCAGCCATTTTTTCTTTAACGAGTTCTGCCAAAACCTTGACACCCTGGTCAATCTTTTCCGGAGGAACCGTCACGAAGGACAAGCGCATCTGGTTGAACTTCGGCTCATTGGCGTAAAAAGCGGAGCTCGGAACATAAGCGACTTTTCTGTCGAGCGCTTCTTTCATCATGTCGTCGGTGTTGATGTATTCAGGCAAAGTTACCCAAATGAACATGCCGCCGTCAGGTTTGGTCCAAGTCGTGTCTTCGGGGAAGTAACGTTCTAAAGCATCGAGCATGCAGTGGCACTGAGTTCTGTAAAGAGCGCGGACATCCGGCATATGCGTCTTCATAAGACCTTCATCCAGGCAGCGGGCGGAAATCAACTGTGTGAAAGTAGAAGTGTGGAGGTCGACAGCTTGCTTGATCGTAGTCAGAGGATCAAGCGCAGCCTTCGGTCCGATGATGTAACCGAGGCGGAAACCCGGAGAGAGAACCTTGGAGAATGTTCCCATTGTCAAAGTACGCTCCGGAGCATAGCAGCGGATCGGCTTCGGGGGCTGGCAGTCATACCAAAGTTCTCCGTAGGGGTTGTCTTCCAAAATCCAGAAATCGTATTCACGAGCTTTTTCGGCGAGTTTTTTACGTCTTTCTTCAGTAATCGTGATGCCTGTCGGGTTCTGGAAAGTCGGCATGACATAGGCAAAACGGATGCCGCTGAATTCCGGTCCGATTAAATCCGGGTTCAATCCGTGTTCGTCAGTCGGAAGCGTGACAAATTCAGGACGCTGGAGTTTGAAAGCAGACAATGCACCGAGATAAGTCGGATCTTCTACAGCAACCTTGGAGCCTTCGTCAATGTAGGCAAGGGCCATTAAATCCAGAGCCTGTTGAGAACCGGAGACGATTTGAATGCAGTCCGGGTCCACAGGGGCACCCAATTCCGCTTCATGGGCGGCAATAGCCTTGCGGAGGGCCGGTTCTCCTTCGGTGCTGGAATATTGGAGGGCACGAGTGCCTTCGGTCTCTAAGACCCAGTCAGTGGCTTTCTCAATGGCTTTAACAGGGAAGCTCTTCGGGGAAGGGAGGCCGCCGGCAAAAGAAATAACATCGGGCTGGCTGGCTAATTTAAGAAGTTTACGAATAATGGAACGCTGAGAGGATCTTGCGCGGATCGATTTTGGAGGTGTTAAAGAATTGTCAGACATAGTGCGCATTCCTGCGATAAATAAAAAAACATCGGAGCCAAAGGGCTCCTTAAATATCAGACCTTGTTGTTGAGCTGTTTGTGGCAGCTTTTATTGCGGGTACAGGAAAACCAAATTGGGCAGAAGTGGTGATAGTCACTCCCCTTATTGCCCGCATTAGAAAAATCTTACATCAGCAGAGGTTGAAAATACGAAAAGTGACACCAAATAGTGTCATAAGCCTGAATTATTGAAAAGAGGTATCGCTTAATGTCTGAAAACAAGAAAGAGACGCTCGGTTTTCAAACCGAGGTGAAACAGATGCTCCACTTGATGGTGCATTCTCTTTATTCCAATCGCGAGATTTTCTTGCGTGAATTGGTGTCCAACGCTTCGGACGCCATCGACAAGCTGCGTTTTGCCGCAATCGACAATCCTTCTTTACTCGCTAACGATCCGCATCCTTCGATTCGTGTCGGTGTTGACGAACAGAAGCAGGAAATCACGGTCAGTGACGATGGTATCGGCATGACGCGTGCAGAAGTTATCGAACACTTAGGTACGATCGCCAAGAGCGGTACTAGAGAATTTTTTGCCCGCTTATCCGGTGATCAGAAGAAAGACTCTCAGCTTATCGGACAATTTGGTGTCGGCTTTTACTCTTCATTTATTATTGCCGACAAGGTAACCGTTATCACCCGTAAAGCCGGAGATCCGGCCGATGCCGCCACAAAGTGGGAAAGCAACGGAGAGGGCGAGTTTACGGTTGAAAACACAACCCGCGACCATTTCGGCACCGACGTTATCCTCTCTGTTAAGAGCGAGGACCGCGATCTCGTGAGCAAGTATCGTCTGCGCACGATCCTTCAGCGCTATTCCGACCATATCTCTACGCCGATCTTAATGGGCAAGGATGAATATAAGGACGATAAGGTTATCGATACCGGAGAATGGGAGGCCATTAACACTGGTGCTGCGCTCTGGGCACGTCCGAAGAACGAAATTACGGAAGATCAGTACAAGGAGTTCTATCACCACGTTTCTCACGACTCTACCGATCCGCTGTGCTGGACACACAACAAGGTCGAAGGCAAGAACGAGTACATCCAGCTTCTGTATGTTCCGTCAGCCGCTCCGTTTGACCTTTGGGACAGAGAAAATGTGCACGGCGTGAAGCTCTACGTTAAACGTGTCTTCATTATGGATGACACCAACCAGCTGCTGCCGCACTATCTGCGCTTCATTAAAGGCGTGATCGATTCCGAAGATCTTCCGCTGAACGTAAGCCGTGAAATTCTTCAGCAGACCCGTGATCTTCGCATCATCCGCGACGGTACGACAAAGCGTGTTCTTTCCATGCTGGAAGACCTTGCCGCCAACAGAGCCTCCGATTACGACAAGTTTTGGGCCTTGTTCGGCAACGTGCTGAAAGAAGGTCTCGGTGAAGACCCGACGAATAAAGAACGTATTGCCAAACTCCTGAGATTCGTTTCTACCGGCAGCGAAGGTAAAGCCGACGTTACGCTTGAAGGTTACATCAGCCGTATGAAGACAGGTCAGGATACCGTTTACTACGTAATCGGTGATACGCCTGAAGCAGCAGCTAAGAGCCCGCTGCTAGAGCTCTTCAAGAAAAAAGATATCGAAGTCCTGCTGCTTAACGGTCCGATCGACCGCTGGATGATGCAGTTCCTGACGGAATTCCAGGGCAAGAAGCTCATCAATATCGCTAAAGGCGATCTTGATCTCGGCGACTTGGCAGACAAGGAAGAAAAGGAAGAAAAAGAAAAGGTTCAAGCCGAATACAAACCGCTTGTCGATGAATTTAAAGCCGCTTTGGGCGATAGCGTCGAAGACGTTCGTATGACCTTGCGCCTGACGGATTCTCCTTCCTGCATCGTGACGGATCCGAACGGCTTGGATCCCGCTTTTGTCCGCATGATGAAGGCGGCCGGCCAGGACGTTCCCGAACCGAAACCTATTCTTGAACTGAACCCGAATAATCCTTTGGTTTCCAGATTGAAAGAGCAGGGTGCCTTCTCTCCGGAGTGGGCAAGGCTCTTCCTTGAGCAGGCTCAGCTGATGGAAGGCGAACAGCTCAAAGATCCGGCCGGGTTCATCAATCGTATGAACACGATGCTGATGGATACGATCGGTAAGAAATCCGTGAACTAATATCATCGGTTAAGAACGGAAACAACAAGCGCAGCTTCAATTCGTTTGAGCTGCGCTTAAATTTTTCTTTAGGCGTTAGACTTTCAGAAATTCAGTGGTTATAAGGGCGCGACATGGCAAAAACTAAGAGAACACCGGTAGATTTCTCCGAACTCGGAGGCTTTCGCTATCTTCATTTCGGATCCGAATGGATTCAGGGCGGCATGAGAATTAATCGGCCGTATAGTTTGGCGCTCGAATATCAGCAGTACATGCTGGCGCTTCTTTTCTTCCGCCCGGAACCCAAAGATATTCTCCAGTTAGGGCTCGGCGCCGGCGGATTGGCGAAATACACCTGGAAGTACTTTCCCGATGCTCACACGAAAGTGATTGAGATTTCCGAAGATGTCTATATGGCTCGAGAATGTGGTTCAAGATGCCTGACGATGACGATCATCTGGAAGTCGTTTTTGAAGATGCAAGAAGTACCTTGCAGGAGCGGCAAATACCGCCGATTGGCTTTTAGTTGATATATATGATGCCGAGGCCTGGGGGCCTGTCTATGACGACGTTCCGTTCTATCGACTTTGCAAAAAGGCCCTGCGGGACGGCGGAATCTCTTCATACAACGTATTCGGCGGAGAAGACTTCACCAAGAGCCTCGACAACATCTCGAAAGCATTTGACGGACGAGTTCTGGTCATGCCGGATGTGGCAGAGGGCAACAGAATTATTCTTGCCAAGAAGGGCCCGAAAGAAACTTACTCCGTCGAGCTTCTCGATCAGAGGGCCGCGGAACTGCAGGCTTCAAGACACCTTCCGGCTAAGAAAATTTGGAAAAAGCTAAAACAGGAAAACAACCTTAAAGGTGAGTTTGAGTTTTAGTCTTCAATCGGAAGAAGACGTTTCTTGGGCTTTTTAGGTTCGGGAGGCTCAAGATTCTTCTCTTTGTATTCGCAGTATTGCTCAATCGGGCACTTCCAGCATTCGGGCTTTCTGGCTTTGCAAATATAGCGCCCGAGCAGAATGAACCAGTGATGAGCGTCTGCGCGGTAGGGGAGCGGAGTGTACCGCTCCATTTTTTTCTGAACAATCTCCGGCGTCTTGCCTTTTGCGTAGCCTGTGCGGTTAGCGACACGAAAGACGTGCGTATCCACGGCAATCTTCGGCTTTTCAAAAGCAACGTTCATGACCACGCTGGCCGTTTTTTGTCCTACGCCGGAGAGTTTGATCAGAGAATCAAAGTCGGTGGGCACCTGGCCGTTGTGATGTTCGATCAAATCCTCACAGAGCTTCATCACGTTCTTCGTCTTGCTTCGGTAAAGCCCGATGTGTTTGATGATGTCTGTGAATTTTTCCGGACCTAAGTCCAGAACAGCCTGAGGAGTATTGGCTAGAGGAAAGAGCACCCGAGTAGCCTCATTGACGCTTTTATCCGTTGCCTGAGCCGACAATACAACTGCGATGAGCAGTTCAAAGTTAGAACCGTACTCGAGCTCCGTTTTCGGTGTCGGATTGTCCGCTTGGAGGGCTTTAAGAATTTCGAGGCGCTTTTCCTGATTCATTCAAAATTTTCCTTCGAATAAGATTTGCCACGAAGTCACGCTTGTCACTCGTCAAGCTCTTGGCATTGAGGAGATTTTCTTCCTCCTGGCGAATCTTGGCGCGTCGTTGATTTCGTTTCAGGTAATTTTCTTTCGACTGACGCGCAAGCTCATCCGTCCATTCGCGGTCAATACGTACCATGGAGATGCAGTCGACGGGACAGGCGAGCTGACAGAGACAGCAGCCGTTGCACCGATCGGCGTCCACACAGTGCATATGCTTCGGCGAGCCAATGATAGCGTCCGTGGGACAGGCATCCGAGCAGAGACGGCAGCCGATGCACTTGTTGGGATCGATTTCTGCGATTTCCGGCGGAACGTGAATACCGCATTCCTCATTCAAGGGGAGTTCTTCGCGGCCTAGGAGAACAGACAGGCGGGAAATGACCTGAGTCCTCCGGCAGGACAGCGGTTATGCTTTTCCCCGACGGCGATGGCCTTGGCGTAGTCAGCGCAGTCGTGATATCCGCACTGCCTGCACTGAGTCTGCGGGAGGATTTCTTCAATCTTAGAAATTTCGATCATTGCTGCCAAAGATTTTCTGCGATGAGGTTGCCGGGTTCGCCGCGTCTCGGTGCTTGGAAGCCCATGGGCTTAAGCAGCGCACGAACTTCTTTGATCATGGCTGGATTACCGCAGAGAAGGACGCTGGAAGCGGAACTATCAAACTTAATGCCGACCGTCTCAGCCAAATCTCCGGTGCTGATCAAATCCGGAATTCTTCTAGATAAGAACTGTGTCGCTTCACGTGTAACCACGGGAACGTAGATCAGACTTCTTCCGCTGCCTCCGCCGAACGAAGAGTCATCTTTGATTTTTTGAATCAGCTGTGTGTAGGCAAGATCTTCAGCCAACCGCACAGAATGGACAAGAACGATCGTAGGCCATTTCTTCCAGACGGATTCCTGACGAAGGATGCTGATGAAGGGAGCAAGTCCTGTTCCCGTGCTGAGGCACCAAAGATTTTGAGATGCAGGAAGTCTGTCCGGCAGCAAGGAACCCCAAAGATCCGTTTCCAGCCAAAGCTCCGAGCCGGCCTCTAAGGCGCAGAGGCGAGGGGAGACTAACCCATTTGGGACTTCAACAATAAAGAACTCGAGGAATGGATCGGAAGGGACGGAAGCCAAGGAGTAGCCTCTTGCGGCGTACTCAGTTTTTCCGTTCGCTTCAATATCCAGTCCTAAACGAACAAACTGTCCGGGCGTAAAAGTGAATCCTTCGGGTTTGGTCACTCTTATAGAGACCAAACCTTTTCTCCATACCTGCTTTTGCAGCAGGCGGACCTTGGTGCGATTATCCGACACGCTTAGAGTTCCTTCTTGAGGTACTGGCGCTTATCGAGGACGTCACGCCATTTCTCGGCTTCGTCCGTGTGCGGTTTCATTCTGGTGATGGAAGGCCAAACACGAGCAAGTTCTGCGTTCAGGGCAATGAATTCCTGCTGATCTTCAGGAACGTCTTCTTCGGCCATAATGGCGTTGGTCGGGCATTCGGGAATGCAGACGGCGCAGTCGATGCATTCGTCCGGATCGATCACGAGGAAATTGGGACCTTCACGGAAGCAGTCGACCGGGCAAACGTCAACACAGTCGGTGTATTTGCAGAGGATGCAGGGTTCGGTCACTACATGTGCCATTGGAAAACTCCGTTTTCTTAATTCGTTACTAAAACTCTGTATTTTAGTTGATTCAAACCTATAGAGAGCACTTGCGGGAGCCGAAACAAGCTAAGAATCTGAAACGTTTTGTTGAGAGCGTTGCGAACGAGGAACGTCCGATTGAAAAACTCCTCCTGCCTTTCGGTTCGCGTCAACTCGAGACTATAGAATAGTCATCGTAGTTGCCAAGGAGCCATGCAGTGATTATTGATTCTTTATTAGATACCGACTTATATAAATTTACGATGATGCAGTGTGTCCTGCATCAATTTCCGGCCGCTCAGGCAGAATATAAATTTAAGTGTCGAAACCCCGGAACCGACCTTCAGGCCGTGATCGGGCCGATTAATGAAGAGATTGATCATCTATGCGCCTTGCATTTCCGCAAAGACGAGCTGGATTATCTGCGCAGCCTGCGCTTTATGAAGAGCGACTTCATCGACTTTTTGGAACTCTTTCATCTGAAGCGTTCCTGTATTGAAGAAAGAAGGCAGAGGGCAGCGATACAGATATTGAAATTCGTATTCGCGGGCCGTGGCTCCATACCATCATGTTCGAGATTCCGGTTCTTGCCATTGTCAACGAATGCTATTACCGCAAGTTCTATCCCAACAGGATTTGACGGAAGGGCGCCGGCGGCTGAAAGCAAAAATGGAGTCTATTAAGGATATTCAGGATATCGGCATCTCGGAATACGGCACCCGCAGACGTTTCTCTAAAGCATGGCAGGAAGAGGTTATTAAGACCATGCAGGCGACGATGGGCAAACAATTTACCGGCACGAGCAACGTTTACTACGCAATGCGGCTGGGACTCACGCCGCTTGGGACAATGGCACATGAATATCTACAGGCATGTCAGGCTCTGGGCCCGCGTCTTAGAGATTCTCAAAAATACGCGTTTGAAATGTGGGCAAAAGAGTATCGCGGCGATCTCGGCATTGCTCTGTCCGATGTCTACGGCATGAAACCTTTCCTGCTGGATTTCGACATGTACTTCTGCAAACTCTTTGACGGTGCCCGCCACGACTCCGGAAATCCGTTTGAATGGGGCGAACATCTCATTGAGCATTATCGGAAAAACCGCTGCGATCCTAAGACAAAGACACTGATTTTCTCGGACATGCTCGACTTCCCGAAAGTGATCAGTTTGTACAACGCTTTCCACGGAAGAATCCGACTCGGTTTCGGTATCGGCACCAATCTGGTAAACGATTTGGGAATTCCGGCACTTCAGAATGTCATTAAATTGATTCGCTGCAATGATCAGCCTGTGGCAAAACTCTCTGACGATCCGATAAAGAGTATGTGCGAAGATGAATCGTATTTGCGCTATCTGAAAAGCGTTTTTAACATTTGATAAAAATTACCATTATCTGAAAATTAACAACTTAACCCAGCGGATTTGATAGACTTTTATCTTTTCTCTTAGACAGTTATCAATTTTTGACTGTTTGAAGGAGCAGAATTTATTTCTGATGTCATAACGTCAATCGGACTTAAATTCTGCTTTAGTTTTGTTTAGCGGTCCTCGAGTATTTAATGAATTCGATTCCGGCATTTTTGTTCTGCCGGCCGCGAACGTAGAAAAGGTAAATGATGAACAAGAAAACAACATTCCTCGGAGCAGTGGCGGGGTTATCCGGCTTGCTTCCGATTTCTGCCCATGCGGCGCTTCCCGGTGCCGAACTGAGCTTGTGCTGGGCGATTCCTTTCGCTGGTATTTTGCTCAGTATTGCCCTGGGACCTCTGCTTTTTGCACATTTCTGGCACAAAAACTACGGCAAAGTCGCCTTGATGTGGGCAGTTTTGGCAGCCGTTCCGCTCTTTATGTTCTTTGGAACACAGACTTCTATCGAAGCACTCGCACACGCTCTGATCGGTGATTACGTTCCGTTCATTATTTTCGTCGGTTCTCTTTACATTGTTGCCGGCGTATTCACCTGAGAGGCTCGTTCGTCGGCAAACCCTGGTTGAACACGACATTTCTTTTAAGCGGCGCTATTCTGGCCAATCTGATGGGTACCACGGGCGCCGCGATGCTTTTGATTCGTCCTTTGTTAAGTGCGAACAGAAGACGTCACTATCAGATGCACACCTACATTTTCTTCATTTTCATTGTCGCTAATATCGCGGGTTCATTAACTCCGCTCGGCGATCCTCCCTTGTTCCTGGGTTTCCTGCGCGGCGTGACCTTCTTCTGGACCGCTGCTCATCTTTGGGAAGTGACCGGCCTTGCCGTGGGACTTCTTCTGATCATTTATTTCCTTCTGGATACTTGGCTCTACAAGAAAGAACTTAAAGACAACGAAGAACTCAAGAAGCCTGTTGCCTACGTTCCGTTCGGATTCGAAGGCTCTATCAACTTCGTTCTTCTTGCCTGTATCGTGGGTGCCGTGCTGATGTCCGGATTCTGGAAGACTGGCGTTGAATATCACTTCCTTGGTCTGCACATTGCGCTTGAATCCCTTATTCGCGACGGTATTTTTCGACAGCTGCAATTCTTTCCCTCATTCTTACGAAAAAGAGTACCGCGACGCCAACCAGTTCTCCTGGGAACCGATTCTGGAAGTCGGCAAATTGTTCTTCGGCATTTTCGTAACGATCGTTCCCGTTCTGGAAATGCTTCGAGCCGGCTCTTCCGGCGCCTTCGCTCCGGTTGTTGCTTTAGTGACCGGTTCCGACGGACAGCCTGTCAACGCAGCTTACTTCTGGCTCACGGGTATGCTCTCCAGCTTCCTGGATAACGCTCCGACATATCTGGCCTTCTTTAACTTGGCCGGCGGCGATCCTGCCTACCTCATGACGACAGGCGCACACACCCTGATGGCGATTTCTATGGGCGCCGTTTTCATGGGTGCGATGACCTACATCGGCAATGCCCCGAACTTCATGGTGGTCAGTATCGTTCAAAACCGCGGCGTCAAGATGCCTTCCTTCTTCGGCTTCATGGCCTGGTCGTACGGTATTTTGGTTCCGATCTTCCTCGTTCTTACATGGCTCTTCTTAATGTAAGCCACTTAGGATAGATATCATTCCAACCGCTCCTTTCATTCGTGATCGGAGCGGTTTGTTTTTGCCGAAACAAAACGTTCGGAAAAGAAGAGGCTGACCGCACAACTTAGGATGCAAAGCGTCAGATCGTGCGTTTGGAAAGATACAATGATCGTATTTACGAACAGTAGAAACGAACTACACGCAATATATGTCTCACACTCATTACTATCAGGAAGACACCGATGAGGGGCTGAAGATCGCTGCGCTATTAAATCAGCTGATTGAATCCCCCGGAGCTCTGTCTAAAAAGGAATGGGAGTACCTGAATACGCTGCCCATCGGCACGCTGATGCGCGAAGCCGGCATCAGTCGTAAAGAAGCGGTTCATGTTTTTAATCAAATCGACCGGATTGAGGCAGATGTGAGCAAGATCGGGCGGTTTGAACATCTGACCGATGCTTTCATGATGTGGCTCGTAGGCGGAAGCTTCGTACTGGCCGGTGTGCTTTTGGCCTTAATTTCTATTCCTGAAAGTGTGTGGGGAAGAATCACGATTCCGATAAGTATCGGTATCGGCCTTATCTTTATTTTTGTTCCGTTCATAGCCAGGAAGCGCGCTCTGACTTATGACAAAGACTGCTTCAGACACACCATTGTCGAAATCTTAGGCCAAGGATTGATGAAGCGCTCGGTTTTAACCACAGACGCGCTGATTCGAGAAATTCAGCCGCACGAACCAAAGAAAGCTTTGTTGGAGGTAGTTGAGAAATTTGCCCAGACGCAGAATCGAAAGATCTCAAAATACGAAGAGATTTGTCTGATTAAGCAGCTTTTGGACGGCTACAACCTTAAAATTTCTGACCTGCCATTTGAAGTAATTGAGGAAATTGACGGCGTTTGTCCGGCAAGAAATCCGGCATGAAAAAAGTAATTGAATCGACGAATTTAGAAGAGCAGCTGACGCGCCATCACGAAGGCGACAGCGACTACACCCATCAGGGCACGGGTTCATCCAAAAAAGTACTGATCGCCGCAGTGTGTCTCACCCTGGGTTATGCAGTGATTGAGGTTATCGGCGGTTTCTTGTCGAACTCACTGGCTTTGTTGTCTGATGCGGGGCACATGGTCACCGACTCTGCCTCTCTCTTCTTTGCGCTGCTGGCTAACGTCCTGGCCGGCCGTCCCGCAAGCGGCAAGTATTCTTTTGGGTTTGCAAAACTTGAAGTATTGGCGGCGCTTTTGAATGCGCTGGCTATGTTTGCGGTGGTGCTCTGGATTGTGGTTGAAGCGGTGGAACGCTTCAGTAGTCCTGTGCCTGTCAACGGCTCGAGTGTATTTTTAGTGGCTACGCTGGGTCTGCTGATCAATATTGCCGTTGCCTGGACTCTTTCCAGAGATCAAAAAAGCATCAATACTCGCGCTGCGCTTCTGCATGTGATGGGCGACTTGCTGGGTTCCGTCGCTGCGATCACCGCCGGTATTGTGATTTACTTCGGCGGTCCTGTGATTGTCGACCCGATCCTGTCTATTTTTGTGAGTGCTTTAATCCTGCATTCTTCCTGGGGCGTCGTCAAAACTTCAGTACATCTTCTTTTGGATGGCGTTCCGGAAAATATTCCTTACCAGGAAGTCGGTTCGACCCTGGAAGCAATTCCTGGCGTTTACGCCGTGCATGATCTCCATATTTGGGACATGACGGCAAACGAAGCTGCCCTGTCTTCTCACATCGTTTTGGAACGCATGGACGAGTGGCCTCAGGTTTTAGAGAAAGCTCGTGAGATTCTGGAGAAAAAATATGGAATTTCTCACATCACGCTTCAGCCTGAACCTGTTGAGGAAATGAAAAAGCGTTTCATGTGCATTGGTGAATAACTTTCAGCGGTGAGGCGGACTTGTATCAAACCGTCAGGAGGGGCCTTGGAGAAGTTAAAATAGGCTCCCGACCGCTATAATTGATTGAATTTTGTAAAGCCACGCCTGCTCATTTGAAGCGCGTCTCTTTTTTTTTTCTGTTGAGAATAAGATGACGAAATATGTATTTGTTACCGGCGGTGTAGTTTCTTCCCTGGGGAAAGGTATTGCAGCAGCTTCCCTGGCCGCCATCCTTGAGTCTCGCGGGCTCAAGGTCACAATCATCAAGATGGACCCCTACATCAACGTCGACCCGGGTACGATGAGCCCGTTCCAGCACGGCGAAGTCTTCGTGACCGAGGACGGTGCTGAAACCGACTTGGACTTAGGTCACTATGAGCGCTTCATCACGCCGAAGATGCACAAGGCGAATAACTTTACGACCGGCCAGATCTATCGTAATGTTCTGCGCAAAGAACGCCGCGGTGAATATTTAGGTAAGACCGTTCAGGTCATTCCGCACATCACCAATGAAATTCAGGATTTCATCGCCCGCGGTGCTCATGCTGCCGGCGATCCCGATATCGCATTGGTTGAAATCGGCGGCACGGTCGGTGATATTGAATCGCTGCCGTTCCTTGAAGCCGTTCGTCAGCTGTCTTTGAGAGCAGGCCGCAACAACACCTGCTTTATCCATCTGACACTTGTTCCTTACATCGCCAGCGCCGGCGAATTAAAGACAAAGCCGACACAGCATTCCGTAGGCGAACTTCGTAAGATCGGTATAAGCCCCAACGTTTTGCTTTGCCGAGCCGACCGTAAGATTCCGGACGACGAAAGAGCCAAGATTTCTCTGTTTGCCAATGTTCCGATGGATGCCGTCATCTCCGTTTGGGACGTTGACACAATTTACAAAGTTCCGATGATGCTGCATGAGCAGGGCTTGGATGAAATCGTCTGCCGCTGCTTAGACCTGAATCCGAAACCCGCCGATCTTTCCGCTTGGGAAAAGGTCGTCGATCGTCTTGAACATCCGAAGGACACCGTCAAACTTGCCATGATCGGCAAGTATGACCTGAAGGATTCTTATAAGTCTTTGAATGAAGCTCTCATTCACGCCGGTATCCATACCGGTCATCATGTGGATGTAACCTTCATCGAAGCTGAAATCCTTGAAAAAGAAGGCACCGACTGCCTCAAAGGCATGGATGCTATTTTGGTTCCCGGCGGTTTCGGCAAACGCGGTACCGAAGGCAAGATCAAAGCCATCGAATACGCCCGTAAGAACGACATTCCCTACCTCGGCATTTGCCTCGGCATGCAGCTTGCCGTGATTGAATTTGCACGCCACGTCTGCGGTCTCGGCGGCGCTAACTCTACTGAACTGGATCCGGAAACACCGCATCCGGTTGTCGCCCTGATCACCGAGTGGAAGGACCACACCGGCGTTATCGAAAAACGCGACGAAGACAGCGATCTCGGCGGCACAATGCGTTTAGGCAAACAGGTTGTTCCTATCAAACCCGGAACACTGGCTGCCGGAGTTTACGGCAAGGAAGTCGGCGACGTCATCGTCACCGTTATGAAGTGAACAACTCCTATGCGATCAGTTTGAGAAGGCCGGCATGGTGATTTCTGCCAGAACGCTGGGTGAAAACCTTCCTGAAATCATGGAGCTGCCCGATCATTCCTTCTTCATCGGCGTTCAGTTCCATCGGAATTTACTTCCTCTCCGCGTTTCGGCCATCCGCTTTTCAATAAATTTATTGAAGCGGCTGCCAAGTATCACAAAGAACACGAAAAGGCTGAGTAATCGACATGCAGTTATGCGGTTTTGAAGTCGGTCTGAACCGACCCTTTATTCTTCTTGCCGGTCCGTGCGTCATCGAGAGCGAGCAGCTCACACTTGATATCGCCGGCAAGATGAAAGAGATCACCGATAAACTCGGGATCCCTTATGTGTTTAAAGCAAGCTACGACAAGGCAAATCGTTCCTCGGATACGAGTTTTCGCGGCTTGGGAATGGCTAACGGCCTGCGTATTTTGGAAGAAGTTCGTCGTCAGATCGGCGTTCCGGTCGTCACCGACGTTCATACGGCCGATGAGGTTCCGGAAGTCGCCTCTGTCGTTGATCTTCTTCAGACGCCGGCTTTCCTTTGCCGTCAGACAGACTTCATTGCCGCCTGTGCCAAGAGCGGTAAGCCCGTCAATATCAAGAAGGGCCAGTTCTTGGCTCCTCAGGATATGAAGCAGGTCGTGCTCAAAGCTCGTCACGCAGCTGCCGCGGCCGGTCTTTCCGAAGACCGTTTTATGGTTTGCGAGCGCGGTGCCTGTTTCGGATACAACAACCTTGTATCCGATATGCGCAGTCTTGTGATCATGCGCGACTGCGACGCTCCGGTGATTTTCGATGGGACGCATTCCGTTCAGCTCCCCGGCTCTCGGGCACAAGCTCCGGCGGCCGCAGAGAATTTGTTCCTCCTCTGGCCCGCGCGGCTGTTGCGGTCGGGGTTTCCGGTCTCTTTATGGAAACGCACCCGAATCCCTGCTGCGCCAAGAGCGACGGACCGAACATGGTGCCGCTCGATAAGATGGAAGCGCTGCTGACTAATTTGCAGGGCATTGACCGACTTGTAAAGTCCGGTGAATTTTTAGAAAACCAGTTGCATTAACTTTTTAAGAGATAAACATGAGCGAAATTGTTGAAGTCTTTGGTCGTGAAGTATTGGATTCCCGCGGCAATCCGACCGTTGAAGCCGAGGTCATTCTTGCTTCCGGCGTGATCGGCGCGCAGCAGTCCCGAGCGGTGCTTCCACAGGCAGCCGCGAAGCCATTGAGCTTCGTGACGGCGATGCTTCCCGCTATAACGGCAAAGGTGTTCTTCAGGCCGTTGCCAACGTCAACGACGAAATCCGCGATGAAGTTGTCGGTTACGACGCCAGCCAGCAGACGGAAATTGACCGCGCCATGATTGAGCTCGACGGCACCCCGAATAAGTCCCGCCTCGGCGCCAACGCCATTTTGGCTGTTTCCTTGGCGGTAGCACGCGCAGCTGCTGAAGAATGCGCTCTTCCGCTGTATCGTTATTTCGGCGGCATCAACGGCTTTACGCTGCCCGTTCCGATGATGA
>ERZ860009.638-NODE-638-length-14673-cov-1.622657_pt1 | contig 14673 bp, 15 predicted proteins | sample MGYA00510114_ERZ860009 | MGnify/ENA primary metagenome ERZ860009 (study PRJEB30046, sample SAMN00715177) | human gut metagenome | study: EMG produced TPA metagenomics assembly of the A metagenome-wide association study of gut microbiota in type 2... | reverse complement strand
TCCGTTTCCGGGGGCACACAAACGCCACAGAGGGCATCTGAAAACGCAGAAACAGCAAGAACGAAGATTCAGCCTGCAGCAACTCCGGCCCATGAGCAGAGTTTGCCGGTAAGCCCTACTACAAACACGGATACGCTGCCAGCGGATTCCGCGCCAACGACAGAGCAGCCGGAAAACAGCAAGACAGCGGAGGAATTGCCAATTCATCTCCCTGCGGAAGAACTGCCAGTTCAGCGCCCTGCGGAGGATCTGACAGTCGCCAAGGAGGCACAGGAGGTCCCCGAAGCCAAAGTCGTACAAGAGGCCCCTGCATACACCCCGGATATGCCAGTAGAGGATATTCTGAAGGTGATGACGCTGGAACAGGCACAGGAGGTCGTTGTGGACAGCGGCGTATGCCGGGGGCTGACTATCGCAGAGGTGGCGAAGAAGCGGCCTGTCAATCTGCGTTTCTATTTGACTCCGGGCAACAAAAGCAAGGACAACATCGTTCGGGCTGCTGCCCAACTGGTCCTCAATTCACTTCAAAAGGCTGGTTGATGCGAAGCCCTGGCTCGGGTATGAAGGGAGGAATGACAAATGGGCTCATACCCGGATGAATTTCCTTTCGGCATCATGGAAGTTGTCAATCTATTAAACCTACGCATCAGGCGTCAACAGGCGAACAGCGTCTATGTGGACTGCCCGTTCTGCGGTGACCGCCGGGGACGGATGAATGTCAATTTCGTCAAGAATGTCTGGCGGTGCAACTACTGCGATGCACATGGCGGAATGCTGGCGCTGTATGCTGAACTTAACCATACGACTACATCCGATGCCTACTGGGAGATTGCAGAAGCTCTGTGTGACAATATCCAAGAGGAACACGCACGCTCCGGGAATGAAGCCCAACAGCGGCCGGCCAGCCCAAGCCCTTCAACTTCAGGGGCCTGGGCTGCCCCTGGGGGTTTGGCCGGCTCCTGCCGGCCATTCTTCTTCCGAGCGAAAAACAGTACCACAGTCGAATAAGGCCAGTCCAGCGGAGATCCACCAGACGCTATCCCTGCTGCTTGCTCAACTTACGCTGCGGCCGGCACATCGGGAACATCTGCGCTCCCCTAAACGCGGGCTGTCTGATGAACAGATTGACGCACTGGGATTTAAGAGCACCCCACCGCCTTTTCTATGCCGGTCTATTACAGAACGGCTGATCAAGCAGGGCTGCAAGGTGCAGGGAGTGCCGGGCTTTTACCAGGATAAGGCGGACATTGGACTATGGCTTTTTATCAAAAGACAGCCGGCATCCTGATCCCTGCCATCGGCTTTGACGGCATGTTGCAGGGATTCCAGATCAAACTGGATATACCGCTGAAAAACAAGGATGATCCGCCGGAAAAGCCGGGAGCAAAATATATCTGGTTTTCGTCTTCCTCAAAAAAGGGCGGGACAGGATCGGGCAGCCCGGTACATCTGGCAGGAAATCCATCTGCCCGTGTCGTTTATGTGATTGAAGGTCTTTTGAAAGCAGACATCTCCCATTGCCTGACCGGGCGCACTTTCGCCGCGATTGCCGGCGCCAATAACACCAGTCCGTTGGACGCTATGTTCGCGTTGCTGGCGCAGAGTGGTACAGAGGAGATTATCGAAGCCCATGACATGGACAAGTACAACAACAAAATGACCATGGCCGGGGCATCCAAAATTTACTTAATGGCGCAAAAGCACGGCATGAATTGCCGGCGGTTGACTTGGAATCCCAATTATAAAGGGTTTGATGACTGGCAGCTGGCTTTGCGCCAGGGCAGTCAGCGGCAAAAGGAAATTGAAAAGTTGAGTTTCAAAGAGCAGTATCTGCGCGGGCTGTGCAAGCTGGCCCACATTGAGGACTGCGTGGAACAGTGGCAGCACCGGGCCGAGCAAGACATCGGACTGACAGAGTATCTGGGGCTGACAGGGGAGGAACATAAAACCTTCCTGTGCGGCGGCCGGGACGCTCTTGCCGCCCTGTTGGAGCCACAGCGGCGAAAACAAAGGTTTGTACTTTATCAACTTCAACTGGACGAAGAGAACGCGATCCCATTTGCTTTCAAGGATATTACAGCGTTAAAAGCGGCTGGTTATGAACAGCCGCCTGCGGCGATGTACTATGTGGCAGGAAGTGGAGAAATCTACTGCCCAGCGGAGGAATCGGATGACACACTTTTGAAGCGCCTGTTTGCCGACTGCCGGGAGCGGCTGCCTGAAGGCTGCCGCGGGCGGCCAATGGCGGTTTCCGATGTAGTGGAACTGAATCACGGTGCCAAGCGGGCGTATTATTATGTAAGCGGACAAGACCAGTTTAGACAAGTAAAGTTTTCCCCTATGCTCGCAAAGAAGGAAATTCCAGAAAAGACACAAGAGAGGTTTGATGGTTGTCGTGAGTGAGACAAAGGAGAGCCAGCTTTTGGCACTCCTGGAGCAATGCGTCCATCTGGACGCTGATGTGCGGCCCCGTACAGAAAAAGGCTTTTTCACGGTGACGGTTCCGCCGCCGTGGAACGGTTCAGCGCGCAGGGCGGCTCAAGCAATACAGGATCAAATCAAGGAATGGTCAAAGCAATATCCGAATGTGGTGTGTTACTGCTTTGACGGTTACAGTACATTGGTTTATGTGCTGTAAAACAATGTGGCAAAGGCATGGGATGGGCATTGGCCTGTTCCGTGCCTTTTTATGAAACGACGGAAAGGAGATCACTATGGGATATTTTTCAGAAATGGCGCTGAACAAGCAGGAGGAGCTCGGACTTCCCGCAGAACAGGTATCGGCAGGAAACGCCTTTGAGGATGAGGAAACTTTTGACGAGCTGCCGGTGCCGTCGGCCAGCCATTCAGCGGCTTCCCCTACCGTGGAAACGCCGTCATCGCCCGCATTTGATGCAGACGATGGGGCCGAGGAATTGGCGGAAATGAACGGAGACGATGCTTCCGAGGCAGCGGACACGGATGGGGAGGATGCCGGTAAAGAGCAGGAGGCACCCGCCAAGGCCGATGCAACCACCGATGCGGACGAGGAAAAACGCCGTGCCGAGCATGAGGCGGCTGAAGCCAAGCGTAAAGCAGAATGGGAAGCCCGGCAGGCTGAAAAGAAAAAGGCCGAGCAGGAGCAGCTGGAGCGTCTGGCCGCGATGAGCGACGACGAGGTGGTGAACGCCTCCATGCAGCGGGTCAACGCAGATACAGAAAAACTGACCCGGCGCAACATGAAAGAGTGTGTGGCAGAATTTATCAGACCAAGTGCCTGGAGGATATTGCTTTCGCACGCCTCACCATGCACCCGCGCAAGTCAATGATCCACTGTTTCCAGTACATCAGCCGCAAGGCGTGGGACTACATTCAGGATGAACTCAAAGCAAGCGGCATTCAGCCAGGTCCGGGCAGCCAAGGGTATGGCTGTGATGTTCCGGACGATTTGTGCTACCAGTGGGCAGAGGATTATTTCCGCGACCCAGACGCCAAAGAGGATCATAAGGAAGAAGAAAAGTTTGTACCGAACCCCTACTATGGAAAAGATTTCGCCAGAACCACCAAAAAGAAGCAGAAGGAAAAGAAAAAGGCAGAAGCCAAACCGAAGCCTGTGCAGAAGGAAAAGCCTGCCAACGATGGTCAACTATCGCTGCTGGATCTCGGCATGACAAAGGCAGGTTAAGGGGGGTGCAGCATGATTGCATATAAAGGATTTCTTCCCGGCCTGATTTGCAGAGGTTACCAGTTCAGGATGGGACTCAATGTAACGGAAAAGGCCAACTGCGCTCATAATGGCTTTCACTGTGCTGAGGACCCGCTGGATTGCTTGCGCTATTACGGAGATATAAACCACGCAGAATACTATATTGTCGATGCTGGCGGAGACATTGACGAAGATGGTGTCGATTCCAAAATTTCCTGTACAGAGTTGACAATTTTGAAACGGCTGACAAAAAAAGAACTCTTCCTCCATGGCCTTGCTTTTATGGCAGACCACCCGAAGCGGAAGTGGAACAGCAATATAAAGGTGGACAAAGCTGAAGCGTGGAATGGCTATGCAGCGGTGCGCGGCGCCGACCCTATTGCAAAAGGGACTCGGAACGGCGATGTACTTGCTTTTGCAAAAGAGGACGGCACTACCGGCGGCATCCAGCAGATCGTGGTGGCGGAGATTGACGGGAAAACGCTCCAACCAGGAATTTGGTATGGAGTGGAGCTTGAAAAAAGGATGGTGAACTAAATTGAAGAAATCTGCACTTCTGGCAATGCCGAAATTGACGGCAACGCCGGAGATGAAACAGGCAGCAATAGCGGATGAGCCGAAACAGCATGAAGGCCCCTATGGCTATCGCTATGTTGAACGGACCTACTATCCATATATGAACTGCGTCGTTCAGGATGGCATCCTCAAAGCGGCTTTTTATCTGCCGGAACATCTGCGGCTGGATGGCAACAATCCTGCTTATGAAGTGTTCCTTGACAAGAAAGCGCACCAGTTTCTGACTTACGACCATTTAGAGAAAAAATGGCGGGACGCCAAACTGGACAGGCTGAATTGGCCGGGGAGAAACTATTATGCCACCTGCTGGGCCAGTGAGAAAGATGCTGCCGTAGTACAGGACTATCTTTGTGGGGAACGCGGCGGTGATCTCGGTATCCTTGATTTTCAGAGAAATGTACGGGACGAACAGTTGGAGCAGAGGCATAAACGAATTACCGGCGCGTGGGATCAGGATCTGGCTCAGGTGCCTGAACTGCCCAAGGATTGGATGCGCTGGATTGATAAGGTGGCTGTGCGGGAAAATTTCATCTTCTATCGCTATAAACGCGGCGGAGCCCAAAACGGTTATTGTACCTTTTGTGGGAAAGAGGTCCCTATATCCGGGCATCCATATCACAATAAGAAAGGACGCTGTGCCTGCTGCCGGCATCCCATTGTATTCAAAGCCCTGGGGCGCGCCGGGTATATTCGGACAGAAAAGGACTATGCTTATCTGATTCAGCGGTGCAAGGATGGCTTTGTTCTCCGTGAATTCTGGGCAGAGAGGACTTACTGGAAAGACAGTCTGCCCTCTGGAAAGCCTTACTGGCATGAGTTTCGCCGTTCGATTTATGACCGCAGTGGAGAAATACGCTCTTACTATTGGGGCGTGTATTGCCAGCGGGAAACACGCTGGATTTCCGGTAATCCCTGCTACTATAGTTACTGTGGCAATCAGACAGGCAGGGTCTATGGCAAGAGCCTTCCCTGCATGGAACAGAAGGAGCTGTTCGGCACTGGCCTTGTGCAGTGGATACGCACCCATCCGGTGACTGATCCGGAAAAGTATTTGGCTGTTTGGAAGCGGATGCCGAAGATGGAGCAGATTTGGAAGGCAGACTTGCCGAGGCTGACAAAAGAATGCTTTGAACATTGTGATTCTGTGCGGGAACGGATACTCTATCCAAATGAGACGCGACTGATTCGAGCATTGGGATTAGACGGCCCCAAATTCCGCCGTCTGCGGCAGATAAATGGCGATACGGAAGACCTGGCATGGTTGCAGCTTGAAAAGCGGACCAATCAACGCATACCGGATGAACTGTTTCGCTGGTTTAAAAAAGAACGGATCAGCGCCAAAGATATTCTGTTCATCGCGGACCGCATGAGTCCGATTCAGATCCGAAACTATCTGCAAAAACAGAAGCCGTATTTTGACGGAAGTTGTCGGCAGGCGTTGACCACATGGCAGGACTACCTTGCTATGGGAGAGCGTCTGCATATCGACACCAGCGATGAATTATCTATCGTGCGCGTAAATTGCGTCAGCGGCATGATGAACTGGTTATCCAGTGTGAGGCTGGAAGCCTGGAGCTTCAAGCAGAGAACATGGACAAGAAGTACCCCCATGTTCGCTCCATCTGCGAGGAATTGCAGAAAAAGTATGCCTATGCAGATGAAGATTATCTGGTCATTGCCCCTCAAAATACTTTTGATATTATCAAAGAGGGACGGATGCTTCACCATTGTGTCGGAAATGACGGCGCCGGCGAACGGTACTATGACCGCATCGAGCGCCGGGAGAGCTTCATCATGTTTCTGCGCCGAGCGGAGGAACCAGAAGATCCCTATTACACACTGGAGATCGAGCCGGACGGCACTGTGCGTCAAAAACGCACGCTGTTTGACCGCCAGCACGAGGACATCGAGCAGGCGACGGAATTTCTGCAGAAGTGGCAAAAAGTCATTGCGGCACGGCTTACAGGCCAAGATTTGAAGCTGGCCGCGCAGAGCCGCGTCCTGCGCAACGAGGAGTTTATCCAGATGAAGAAAGATCGGGTGGTCATCCATACCGGGCACCTTGCCGGCCATTTGCTGGCAGATGTGCTTTTGGCTGACTTGATGGAAAACAAAGAAATCGTGCAGCAGCAGGAGCTCCCTGCGGCTGCATGATACAGGTGCAATGGCCGGGCGTCCTTTGAGGGCGTCCGGCCAACTGTTGCAAGGAGGCTTTATGAGAAAAACATCTTTTGAGTACCACATCCACGGTTACCGCTATGCACCGGAGAGCTTCCACATCTATAAAGGACTGCCGGGGCAGGAAAAGACGGAACTCCCCCTGTCGGATGAGCAGCGTTATCAGATGGGGTATCTTTATCTGACACAGGGCATCAAGAGCGCCGTAGACTATGTGAAGCATATCGAGCGGGAGCGGGAACGCAAGTGCCGCCTGTATATGACCTACGGCTTTATGCTCAAAGAAAATCCGCGCAGTTATGTGTACTGTGCGGACCTGCGATGCAGGGAGAACGACCCGCCGGCGGTGCGCCTGCAGACCCTGCGCGCATTCCGGGAGCATCTGGCCCAGAGCGAAGGCCGTATTGAGCAGAGCGTGGAGTGCGAACTGGATGGGCGTTACCGCCCTATCCATATGCGAAAGAATTATGTGACTGCGGACTTTGACCGGCCCATTGTGGCCTGGCTGAATATCAGATAGAAGGAGAAGAAAATGAAACAGATTGGAAATTTAGCAATCGTCTGCGCCCAGCGGCCTGATGTGTTGATGCAGATTTACGGTGGGACCGTGAGCATCCATGCGGGCGAAGGGCCGGAGCGGGCCACCCTCTCCACTGCGTGGGAGGATGACGACGCCATTCAGGACATGATCAGGGAATTAAACTTTGGGCGCTATGCCGCCCATCCACGGAAGAAGGAAGAAGGTGCAGCATGATTAAAAATTTGAATCAGCTCAAACGCAGGCTGCGGCCGGGCACACGCCTGGAGGTCACCGGCCACTGCCGGCCCGGATGCATCGGCCAACTGCGGGAGGTCACATGGGTCAATACCCAGGGTGTTTACACCAAAATCCTCAATCCGCCGATCCGCGCATCAATGCGGCAAACGATGGGCGGGGCTCCATAATGTGGTGGGGTGCAGCCAGCACCTGGTCATTTGAGGACGGTGTGTGCAGTTCATATATGAATCAAACAAAGACGGCGGAAACGCTGATTATGGCGTTCCGCGTTTTGGATGAGGAGGCGGCCTGATGGAACAGAATACTTTGAGAAAGCAGCGGGAGCTGACCGACCGGCTCAACCGCTACCGCAACGAATACTATAACTACAACAATCCCAGCGTCAGCGATGAGGTCTATGACCGGCTCTTTGACGAACTTCACAAACTGGAACAGGAGACGGGCATCCAGATGTCGAACTCTCCCACTGTCACCGTGGGCTATCCCGTGGTAGGCAAGTTAGAGAAAACCGCCCATAAAATCCCGCTTCTTTCTCTGGATAAAGTAAAAAGCAGCGTGGATTTGTGCCGGTTTATGGGCGAGCATCAGGTGATGATCATGCTCAAGTTGGACGGCCTTACCATCAAACTGACCTATGAGAACGGCGAACTGGTGGAAGCGGCCACCGGGGCGATGGTGATGAGGGTGAGATCGTCACTCACAACGCCAGAGCAATCAGTGGGATTCCAGCCCATATTCAGTACCCGGGGCGTCTGGTAGTCACCGGTGAGGCGTTTATCCGTCCCCGTGATTTCGAGCGTCTGAACACTTCGATAGTGGATGAGAATGGTGAAACCTACAAGAATGGCCGTAATCTGGCGGCTGGCTCGGTGCGCCTGCGGGATGCCGGCGAGTGCATGGAACGGTGTGTGACCTTCATGCCCTTCAATGTTCTGGAGGGTTTTGATGACCTGCCCCGCAAGTCGGAACGCCTCAAAGAAATTCGGCCGCTGGGCTTTACTCCGTGCAAGTATCTGGTGACGAAGCGGCCATTGACGCAGGCGGAGACCGAGGACGGCATCAAGCAGCTGCAGCAGTATGCAAAAGACAGCGATATTCCCATCGATGGCATCGTTGTAACCTACAATGATATTGCCTTTTCCAAAAGATGCGGGCGCACAGGACTCACTATAAGGACGGTCTGGCGTTCAAATTTGAGGACGAGCTGTTTAAGACAACACTTCGTTCCATCGAGTGGACGCCGGGACGGACTGGTGAGATTGCGCCTGTAGCCATCTTTGCTCCAGTAGAAATCGAAGGATGCGAAGTGACACGGGCCAGCCTGCACAATCTGTCCTTCATTGAGGATCTGGAGCTGATGCCGGGCAACCGCATACTGGTCAGCAAGCGGAATATGATCATTCCGCATGTGGAGGAAAACATGGACAGGGGCGGTTTCAATCTGGAAGCGGCGTTCCCGCACCAGTGCCCTGCTGCGGTCAGCCTACCCGCGTTCATGAAACCAAAGGGCGGGATGAAAACGGCAAGGAGCGGATCATCAAGACTCTGTTCTGCGACAATGCCACCTGCGAGACACGGAAACTCAAAAAGTTTGTCCATTTTGTCAGCAAGAAGGCGATGAACATTGAGGGGCTGTCCGAGGCGACGCTGGAAAAACTGATTGGCCGTGGATGGATTCACAGCTATCTGGATCTATACCGGCTGGATCAGCACCGGGATGAAATTATCCGCATGGAGGGCTTTGGCGTAAAGTCCTGGCAGCGCCTGTGGGATGCTGTCCAGCAGAGCCGCAACACCACCTTTGAACGGTATGTGATTGCCATGGACATTCCCATGATCGGCAACACAGCCAGCGGTGTTCTCTGCCGGGAGTTCCATGGCAGTCTTGAAGAATTTCGGGACGCGGTTTATACGGGCTATGACTTCCGCCAGCTCCCGGATTTTGGAGAGACGCTGCACAACAATATCCATGAATGGTTCTGCAATGAAGAAAATTTTTGTATTTGGGAGGAATTACAGATGATGATGAACATCCAGAAGCCGGCCGCGGCCAACAATCAGGCAGTCGGCCAGGACACTCCATTTGCCGGGAAGAACATTGTGGTGACAGGCAAAGTAGAGCCCTATACCCGCGATGAGATGAACAGCCTGATCGCCTCTCTGGGCGCTGTGGCCGGCAGTTCGGTGAGCCGCAAGACCGATTATCTGGTCTGCGGTGAGAAGGCCGGCAGCAAACTGTCCAAGGCACAGGAGTTGGGCATTCGGGTGCTGACGCCGAATGAGTTTTTCAATATGGCTGGTGTGGCTTAAAAGAAAACAGGTCAAAAAATAACAAGGGAGAGGGCTGCGGGTGCGGTCCTCCCCTTCTTTATCGGCAAAGGAGATGTTTCAGCATGAAAGGCAGTTACTTTGTTCCGCAGGTGGGGCAGGTTTATCAAAACCGAAATGACAGGAGTTATCTATGCCTGTCTGTGGAAAAAAGGCCCCTATTAAACGATACCACCGCACAGATGCGGCGAACTTCTGATGGATGGACTCTGACGGCTCATGGTCTTATCCGTTATGAAGATGGAACGATTGAGTGGAATTACTCTACTGGAGGCAGATGGAGCGAATCAAAGTGAGGAGGGAGCGAAGATGAATAACGAATTTCTGCCAGCCTACAAGGTATATCAACAGGTCATTGATCTTGAACTGTACTATGCGTTTGTAGATCTTGTCGTACACACCTCTCAAGAAGAAAAAGCCTGGGAGATCTATCGAAATATTGTGGACACGCAAATCTGGCAACAAAAGGCAGAAGGACAGAATTATTTTGAAGCCTATAACCTCCGTTACCCCGGCGAGGTCCTGGAACGGTTTGAAGAGAAGCTGGGAAAAGATGTCCGCATTATTCGTGCGTTGGCGCTGGCACTGGGGAAAACCCGTGCGCTTCAGTTAGACAATATGTTTGTTGGAAATCAGCGCGGCAGTTTTCTCCAGATGATCCGGCGGACTTCCAATGGAGATGTGTACCTGCAAGGGGCTCTTTATCTGTTGGAAACAGATATGCCCCGCCGACACGCCCTGCTGGATGAACTGGCTGCCACAGAATATGCCAAGACCGAGGATGCCTTGTTTGTCCTGTCTCTGTTCGATGACCAGGAGGAAGGGTACCGCACTATGCACAGCCAGCTTCTCCGATTGCTGGGGAAAGAACGCACGCTTTCCCTGCCTGAAAACTGCGGCGTGCTGGAATGGCTGGTCCAGCATTATGCTCCGTATATCAAGTCGTATCGCGGAAAGTCAGATCTTGTTTTGCGAACACTGACGAAGTTTTTCAGAATGAACATGAAACCGGACAGCCGGGAGTTTTCAATCCTGACAGATGCCGGCTACAGCGGTGAGGAAATTATACTGACCAATTCCCTTTGTGTGTGGGCAGACAGAATCCCGGACAGGATCTCCTGGAACGGGACCACCGCAGAAAAAATCGCATCGGCGTGCTGCCAAATGCTCTTAAACCAACCGGATGGACTGTCGGAAGGGCTCTATGCCTATGTTGGATGGTTGTTTGGCCGCTATGAAAGGTTTGCTGTCCAGTACAATGGGTATCCAAATCTCTGGGAGGCGATTAAAAAAGAACTCATACCATCCGCACCACAGACAATGATCTGGATGCTGAAAACCGTCAAAAAGGAATTCCCGTATCGCTTTGACGCCTTTGACCCCCAGTACGATATTCTGGCAAAAGAAGTGCCGCAAGGCGATTACTGGGAACTGTTTACAGATCAGAGCTCTGCTCTTGTGGAAAAACGCCAATTATTCAATGGCTGGCAAGATACCGGGAATTAACGGGCGCTGATTACTGTGATGGCTTCCAGGAATGGCACCGTTCCTCCGATAGAGCTTTTGCTCTGCTGGTAGAGAGAAAAGAAATCCGGCTGTGGCAGTTTTTTGAACAGCATCAGGAAGACGGCCCCTCTGCGCAGTCGATGAAACTGCTCTTGGGATATGCCATGAATATCTCCAGCTGGCAGGGCTTCCGTTTTGTCCGGCGTCTGCTGCAGAAATACACTCCAGTGCAGCTCCAGAAGTTTTTTGGGGAGCGGTTTTTCTTTCATGAACTTTTTGTAAGGGGTAATCGGTACAGCAGCAGAGACTATGAGTTTTTTATCAAACGCTCTTTCCTGACAGAAGAGCAGCATCGGCAGCTCTTTGAATGGATCGAGGCTTCTTTTTTCCAAATGGAGCCGAAATGCTATCAAGAGTTTATCTGGTGCGCTTTACAAGATTCGGATGTGCAGCGGCTATACGACAGGCGGCTGCTTGCGTCCGTTTTGCGAAGCCTTTTATCCAGCGGGAAGTACACAGGTGGCCGTGCGGACCATCTAAAGGAAAAATTCTACAGTAAGGAAGAGCTGGAAGCCGATCAAAAAGCCGACGCTGAAAAAGCGGAACGGGAGGAACGCCTTCGCCGGGAGCAGGAGCACCAGAAGAAATGCGAACGGTTGGAGCAGACCTATGACGGTACGATGTCTTCTCTAAAAGAGTTTACAAAAAGTTTCTATTACGATAGGGATGTGAAAGAAGCCCTGGATATGGTGTACGAAAAGCTGCGGGAACAGCCTGCGGGCTGCGCGGCGGCATTTGCAGCGGACGAATTAGAACAATTTTTCAAGTTGTGCGGTGATTTGGCACGATACAATCCAGGAGACGAACAGAAAATTTTGAATATGGCAAGAACAATGATGGGAGGTCTTGCGGCATGATCTATGCGGAAAAGCATTTATCTTTGTTGTCCCGAATGGGGCGCGATGGGCTGCAGCTGCGTTTCACTGGAGAATTTCCAGAAGAAATACTGGATCAGACCTGTAAAAAAATCGAAGATATGGGTCTGCAAGAGCAGATTCGCAAGGAAGAAGCCACGCAAATCCAGAGGGAATTGATTCAAGTTCCAGAATTTGCGGAATTATATCAGGCTCTGTGCGCACATGGAATAGCGGTATCTGTTATTCAGACGATGCTCCATGCGGCAAGCAGCTATCAGGAGCACTTGTCCCAATATCCGAAGGAGCAGGTGCTGGAGGCGGCGGTGCTGGATCTCAAGCCTTCCCTGAAATTTGAGTACATGAAACACTACCAGCCGCTGGTGCGGTATGAAGAAGAGGAGCAGGCCGTCGCAGACAACCTGGATACCTTCCCTGTTCTGGAGTGGCAGGAAATCTCTCCGCTGACGGAACATCAGCGTTCAATGATGCGTCTGCCGTTTCTTGGCACTTATCTATTCAACTGGCACGACCATGAGCGGAAGGCTGTAGAGCTGTTGGAGCAGAATCTGCCCCTCCAGAAAATCCTGATGATGAACTATGTGTGGGGAGTGGAGTTGTTTCTGGATGCGGACAGTCTGAAAAATCTCAAATGGCTACAAATGCCGGATGTAGAAAAATTCCGCCGGCTGATGGAAGCCTTCGAGTATGATGCGGAAGATTTATCGGAATTCTGGACGCTCTGGCTGGAAAACCGGGCCGGACAATATGATGTCGAATGGTGGCTGAGTCAGCTGTTGCCCATCAGCAAAGAGCGGCGGCAGAAAATCCTGCAAAGCAGGCTGAGTTATCTCAATGCCCTTTACGCTGGCTGCCTTCACATCAATTTTGAACAAGTAGAGTATTTTCAAGTCCAGCTCCTTATCTATGCGGTGGAGCACAAGAAAAAGCATTTTTTGAATCTGGTGAATCAGAACAGCGAACTATTTTTCTCGCTGGGGCGGTATTCGCTTTTATTTGTGAGTGGCTTCTGCGAACGCTGTAATCTCAATTCACTGACGGTTAAGAACTTAAAGGACAGTGATTCTATTGAACGGACAACCAGCTACTTTGAACTTTTGGAAGAGGGCCAGCAATATACCTTTGAGGAGCTGCGCCTGTTGTGGCACCAAGAGGAAGTATATGTAAGACTGTACGCCAAACTCTCCCCGCTCTCCGTGGACCAGAGGATGCTCACGATCCGGCAGCTGATAAAGCGGGATCTTGTCAGCCAGAATATCGGAGACGAGGCGCTGGAACAGGTAACTCAATGCTTGCTGGAAAAGCCGTTTGGAGCTTGGTATGAGAAAGATTTCGGACACATCCGGGGACTGACGCGGCAGACTGCAATGCTTATGCTGCAGCACTATCCGGAGATTCAGGCATTTATCCCGGAATTTCGGGCAGAGGCGGATGCGGTTTTCGCGGTCAGCAACGCTTCCAAGATCACAGGCTTTTCAAACTGGAGTCAGGTGTGCGGCTCAATACTGGTTACCGATCAGAATTGGGCCTATCTGAAAGAAAACATGGGCTTTTCCGAGGAGTTCGTCCGCGAGTATCAGCCGGGGATTGTGAATTTCCTGCTCCGGGGCGGCAGCTCGATGGTCCGCCCGCTGTATAACGAATTGCAGTATAGGAACGAAAGTGAAAAAAACTGCGAGGCGCTCCGGCGTATTGTACAGGCAGAGCTGATGGGCCAGTTCTATAAACTGAAATACTTTGCTGGTGATTTGAAGCAGGAAATCCATTACCCAATTCAAGAGGCGCGGGAAGATGTCTGGAAACAGAATCTCTCTTTGACCAGACTGGGCCTTATGGCGAAAGAGGTGGATGATTTTTACCACACAATCCGCATGGGCGAGCTTCCGCACTTTACCTGCTTATCCTGCTATCAGGGCAGCCAGAGGGACTGCCTTTTGGCCGCATTCGATAGCAACAAAAAAATCATTCTGGTTTACAAAGACGAGAGCGTAGTAGCACGGGCGTGTCTCCGGCTGACGAAAGGCTCTTTCCAGCAGCCATCAACGCTCAATTTTGAATTTGCTGATCTGTCCAAAGAAGATGTTCCCACAGGCAGTCACGCATACAGTGAGAAGCTGGTGCTGTTTCTGGAACACATTTATACCTCTGGATTGAAGAAAAGTGAAGAGACGGCGGCAAAAGAAATGGTAGTGGCACTGGCAACGCAGAAAGCGGAAGAACTCGACGCAGTTGCGGTGCTGTCAAATCAGTATCGCGGATGCTATCCCAGTGGGCGGTATGTCAGCGCCCCAATCTATATCTACATCTCAAAGTCCAAAAATGGGCGCCAGTATCTTGACTCTCTGGGAGGCGCTGCAGTGACTTTGGCAGAGGAACAGTATAAGCAAGAATCGTTTTTTGTAGAACGGGCCGCACTGGACCGAGCCCATGCGGCATGACAGGAGGTTTCTTTATGATGTTTGACAGTATTTTGGTAAAAGTATCCTGCAGTGAAGAACTGCTGTATCTCCACACCATATCCCGGAGGCATAAATCCCCGTACCGCTTTGCAATCCTGCGTGATACGCTGGAGCAGTTGGAGCGGGAGCCGGGGCGTCAGATTATCGTGGCTGACTGCGGCTGCTATGCCGCCCTTCGGCTCACACGGGCACTGGACGGCGAGATGCTGGTGATCCGCTTTTCCTGAT
>ERZ860009.636-NODE-636-length-14708-cov-1.652221_pt1 | contig 14708 bp, 15 predicted proteins | sample MGYA00510114_ERZ860009 | MGnify/ENA primary metagenome ERZ860009 (study PRJEB30046, sample SAMN00715177) | human gut metagenome | study: EMG produced TPA metagenomics assembly of the A metagenome-wide association study of gut microbiota in type 2... | reverse complement strand
TCCCGCCCTTGCCACTGCCATTAAGCGCCTGTGGCCGGACCGTCTGGTATTCACCTATCAGGGCGACGGCGACCTGGCATGTATCGGTACGGCCGAAACCATCCATGCGCTGAACCGCGGTGAGAACATCACCATCATCTTCATCAAAACGCCATCTACGGTATGACCGGCGGACAGATGGCCCCCACTACCCTTGTGGGCATGAAAACCTCTACCAGTCCTTACGGACGTGACGTACACCTGCACGGTTATCCGCTGAAAATGGCCGATATAGCCGCCCAACTGGAAGGTACGGCATACGTAACCCGCCAGAGCGTAGATACGGTTCCCGCTATCCGCAAGGCAAAGAAAGCCATCCGCAAGGCGTTCGAGAACTCCATGGCAGGCAAGGGTTCCAACCTCGTGGAAATCGTTTCCACTTGCAACTCCGGCTGGAAGATGTCTCCGGAGAAATCAAACAAATGGATGCAGGAGCACATGTTCCCCTTCTACCATTGGGTGACTTGAAAGATAAACAATGATGCTAAAAACAGAAGAACAATGAAAGAAGAAATCATTATAGCAGGCTTCGGTGGACAAGGCGTATTGTCCATGGGAAAGATTCTGGCATATCCGGACTGATGGAAGGCAAGGAAGTTACCTGGATGCCGGCCTACGGACCGGAACAGCGTGGCGGTACGGCAAACGTTACCGTAATCGTGAGCGACGAGAAAATCTCCTCGCCCATCCTGAGCAAGTATGATGCGGCTATCATCCTGAACCAACCTTCACTGGAGAAGTTCGAGAACAAAGTAAAGCCGGGCGGCATACTTATCTACGACGGTTACGGCATCATCAACCCGCCTACCCGCAAGGATATACACATTTACCGCATCGACGCCATGGATGCAGCCAATGAAATGAACAACGCAAAGGCTTTCAATATGATTGTGCTTGGCGGACTGCTGAAGATTGCTCCCATCGTAACGCTGGAGAACGTTATCAAGGGATTGAAAAAGACACTCCCCGAACGTCACCACCACTTGATACCCATGAATGAAGAGGCTATCAAACGCGGTATGGAGCTGATTAAAGAGGTCTGAAAAAACAGACCGTCCGTTTGAGGTAAACAGATGGTCTGTCAGCCCCGAACGGACGATGCGTTCAGTATAAACGGATGATGTATTTCAAAGCGATACATCATCCGTTTTTCATTGCCCTCATATCACCAATGGTCAGGCATATCGGAATAGTCTGTCAGTTTTGTGCAATCTCCGAAGCAACGTACATATTCTTGCAGTGCAACGAACTCGGTCGGGTAGTCTCCGCGTTCATACAAGTGTACCTTTTTATTACCTATCACGGTATAAGGCGATTCGCCCTCTACGTTCAATGAACCGCTAAACGCCGACTTCACATTCATAAGTTTCCGGTTATTATCAAAGAGCATTGCGGGAATAGCCGTCAAAGCCGTACAACTCGAGAAAGTGCCTTCCACCTGCTCCAGTCGGGAATTCTGCCTGAACAGATTATCGGGAAGTGACGTCAGCGCTTTGCATCCGGCAAATGCGTAAGACATGTCCTCTGCAAGCGGGCAACCGGCAAACAGAGTTTCCGGAACGGCCTGCAAGGACTCGCACTGCTGAAACACGCCCAGCCCGCCTCTGTGACTGCTATCGCGCAGCCAATTCATACCGAAATAAAGAACTTTGTCGCAGTTGGCAAACAGAGTCGGCGGAATGCTCTTCAACTTGTACACTGGCTGAAAGTACCCTCAAATGATGTCACCTCCGTATTATCGGCAAAGAGGTTTGCGGGGATACTCTCCAAAGAAGTACACAGAGCGAATGTGGTGGAAAAATTCGTCACAGCCTTACATCCGCTGAAAAGGTCTTCGGGTATCTGCCTGAGCAATCCGCACTCTATAAAAGTCCGCTGGAAAGAAACGGCTTTCGTGCAATTCTTGAATAATCCCGCCGGAATACTCTTCAGGTTTTTGCAATCGCCGAACGTATAGTCAAAGCTGGTGGCATTTACCGCATATTTAAAGAAATCATCGGGAATGGACTCGATAGCCGTACCGGTAAAACTACCGCCATAAGGCTCCACGCCGAAGTGCTCCATGCCCCGGAATGCACCTTCCGTATCGGCAGCTATCGACTTCAAACTGCTAAAGCCGGAAAGCATAATCCGTGTCAGTCCGGTATATCCCCACTGCTTGATTGACAGCAATGTGTTTTCTCTTGCTTCGCAGACATCCGCCACCAGGTCAAGCGAAGTGAGTACACCCGAAAAACGCACTTCATACGTGGTGGCAACGTTGGTTTCATATTGATGACTGACCCCGTACATATTCCAGCCTTCCACCTTCTCTACCGTGCCGTCTCCCCAGTCGACCGTACCTTTCAGATAATCATCACAGAAAGGCAGGTAAACCTTAAAGTCGTTCGCCCTATTGGCACTTACCTCCAGCACCAAATCATGCCTGCTTTCCTGCACGGCAGTTGTGGCAGTTTCCATCATGTAAGCGCCCGCAGCGTCTCCGGCACTATGAACCGGAAGCATGTACAGGTAATAGGTCGTAGCAGGAAGCAGACCGTCAAAATTCAGGGCAAACTCCTCCGCCCCGTCGGACAAGGAAAGCTCTTGCGACCGGTTGCGGTCGGCAAGAAACTCTTCCACTTCCTTTTCCGACCGCAGCCGGGTGTCCGAAAGTCCGTAATACACATGGTGCACCTGACCGTTTGTCCCGAACCGAAACACCAATCCGCCTACTTCCGACTGTGTATCGAGCAATTGACACACGGCTCCCCGTTCCTGCCTCAGCACTACAACAGCCAACTGCTCATTGTCGTGCGTCATAAAACGCAGAATGTTCCTCCGTTCCTTATCCAAAATGTTTGGGAACACCTCCAGTTCCAACTGGCTGTTTTCATCCGGAGTGCACATCAATGCCCCTCGAATGGCGGCAACGTATTCCTCACCCTCTTCTTCACCCGGCAACTCCAGCGCTATCGCAGGCTCTTCCATCAGATTCGATTTGAAGTTTACGAAGAAGCGACCGGAAGCCACAGCAGGCAGAACCACCTCTTGCTCTTCTACCGTCACATACGGCGCTTCACCATCATAAGTAGGCTCCTGGTTGACGGGGACATCACCCGATTCAGTAACCGCCTTTTGCTCTATTGTAATGGTAATGCTGCTTCCGCATGTTATCCTGATATAAGCCTTGCGGTCGGCACCCGTATAATTCTTACGGACAAATACGGTTATCGTATATTCGCCTGCCGCATTGCCGCTGTACTTGTCGAGAGTGACCCAACTCACACTGCTTCCTTCCGCTTTGGTAGATGCCTCCGTCACCTCCGCAGTCCAAGCACCGTCTGTCGTGAAATGTATGTCGCCATCGGTAGTCGTTTCGTCAGCAAAGACTGTCTGACCGGAAGCCGTACCTTCTATAAGACGTATGCCGGAGTTTTCTTCCTCTTCCGTACACCCCGCCAGCATGCAGATACAGACCAGAAAAATAAAAAGTTGAAGTTTGTTCATCATTCCATATTTATTACTGTTAATCAATTAATTATAAGGACAAACTCCCGTATCGCGCATCTTGCATCTGGAGTTTGTAATCTTGCATATCCCCCTTCCGTTGATTACATCATCGGTCAGATTTTCACAAGTCACTTTATACTTGCCTTTTCCTCCCGAATTTCCGGTAACGGAAAGGACTATATAAAGAATGAGCAGCGCAATTGCCACGAATATCAGAATCCAGGTGATAGTGAACACCGCATAGGTAGTCAATACCATATATCCACACCGCCATGCAATCTGTTTTCTGCCTTCGGGTGCGGCACTGCGTATCTGATACCAGGCATAACCGATGAGGGCAAGCACGGATATGCCCACCAGCCAGCCGATTACCGCCTCACCGTCCGAACCCCAGAACTGCGACAGTACGGCAACCACACCCAGCACAGCACCTATCCAGTAATAGCTATTCGACTCCGGCACAACGTCCACTCCGGACATCTCACGGAGATGCTTGGGGACGAAACTTTCCCTTTTCAAAAAAAAAAAGATCCCCGCCACAAAAGACAAGATGACAAGCAACAGCAAACCGCCGAACAAACCTGCCAGGTTTACCGCTACGTCGTAGAACAGTCGCCACCTTTCCGCTTTCCTGTTTTCCGCACGACTGCAACGCACGATACGGCGTATCACGCGCCAAACCGGATACACCAGCGTCAACGCTACAAACGTACCTGCAAACCAATACATCTGTGTATCCGTAGGCGTCTTATCTATAAAAAGCCCCACGCTGCAAAGCAGACCCACCATCATCATTACAAACCCCAGCACCCCGGTTACAATCAATGTGCGGAGAGAACGGAAGCTGAATGAGGATACAATCTCCGTACCTGCCTTCTTATTGAACCAACCTTTTACTTTACCGAACCTCAAAAACAAAAGACATGAGAAAACAAAGCCGAACAGACCCAATATTTGAGAAAGCAAAGCCAATAATACGATTATAGTTTCCATAATACCTTGTCTATTATCATTCGTAATAAGTAATGCTACGTTCCGCAATACCATAGGGCTGTCCGTTAAGGGTTATCACCATGCGTGTCCAGTTGCCCCGGTCGTCCGTTTCCGGATAATCGTAAGACACCTTATTATCATCGGAAGATACGCAGGTTTCCAGCCAGCCTTTTTCGTTATAGGTATACTCCTTTACGGTGAGATAATCGTCCATCTCGCTGTAAGCGGACTCTTTCAGCACACGCCCCAAAGCATCTTTCACAACATAATCGCGTTCCGTATCACCATGCTCTATGCAATTGCCATCCACATACTCTGTCTTTGAAGCATCCACCGGATACTCACTGGTAGTCTTGTCTCCGCCGATATACATGTCTTCGATTGTACTTGCCAGCTTGCCGTCCCGATAAACATATCTGCGGTCGGTTAGCAGTTCACCGTTCTGAAAGAGTTTCTCATTGCTGACATTCCCGTCCCGATAGGCATAGACCGTAATGTATTTGACGGCGTCCACCACACTCACCACAGAATCGAGCTGCCCGGCAGCATTATAAATCCGGGTATCTTCTTTCGGAAAGAAATCCGTTTCACGATAAGAATCCGGTTTGCCGTCCTTTACTGTTTCATTGCCCTGAGACTTCGCGTTGTAAATCAAGGTTTGCACCTTATGCACTTTACCGTTCAGTCCTTCTTTGTCCGTACCGTTGCCGTTTTGTGTGGATACGCCACCACAGGCTGCCAGCACAATAAGTGCCGCCGCCATTAAAAGCCTGTTCATAGTTGTTTGCCTTTAAGATTAAAGAAGTTTGTTTCTATCAGAAGCCGTAAGCCTGCTTGCGTATAGCCATATAATCTTTCTCTGCCAGAAATACAATCTTGGCAAATTCCGTAAAGTCGTAGGTGTGGCAGTTGATGTACACCGGAGCTCCTTCGCTATGGCAAGGTACGCCGGCTTGAACCATCTGTCCGGGAGCATATTCGGCTTTCAAAGAGCTGTTATAAGAATTACCGTTGAAAGGGTTCAACTGTCCGAGCTCAATCAAATGGTCGTTGGCCTTCATCAAGGCGAAATACAGACGGGTATCTTTCAGCGGATATTCGCCTTCGGCACATTGACGTTTGGTTTCACGTACTACAATATCCCGTTTGGGAGTAACCGTAACCCTCACAATTATACTGCCCGCCTCTCTGCCGGCATGATATTCCGCCACCTTAGCACCCGTTATCTGAAAATCAGGGTAGACATCTCCCGTACAGACAATTTCACGTCCGACAAGTTTCTCGCCTTCTTCCGCCGCCTTCTGATAACTCTTGGCAGCATATTCATCAAACTCTTTCAGTTTCTTCTGATACCGGTCCAAATCATCCTCCTTACGCAAGCTTTCGTCCAATGCTTTTTTCTTGGCAGCTACCTCTGCAAATATTGCGGGCACACGGCCCAAAGGCGCATCGCTACTTGCAGCCGAACCCGAAGCGGCTCCACTGCCGCATGCCGACAACACAACCAGTCCGCAGAACATTGCGGATAAAGTTATAACCGTAAACTTTTTCATACTATTGAATTATTTAAATGAGTAATGTTGTCAGCATTTACGGATAGGGATTATCCCTTTGGAGATAGCTGTCATAATGAGGTCGGCCACATTACGTGCATCCAGCTTGTCCATCAGATGACGGCGGTGCGTATCAACCGTATTGGTAGAGACACAAAGTTCCTGAGCTATTTCCTGCGTGTTCTTGCCCTCGGATATCCGTTTCAGTACATCAAGTTCGCGCAAGGTCAGTTCCTCACGCCGCCCTTCGTCCGAACGCCGCATCTGTGCACGCACATGCTCGGCATAAGGGCAATAGTAAGTTCCGCCATCCAACACCCGGCGAATGGCTTCGGCTATTTTCGTAGAATCGATGGATTTAAACAAGATACCGTCTACTGCACTCTGAATCAAATCTTTGATAAACCAGATTTCTTCGTGCATGGTGTTGACAATGATGCGTGCCCGCGGGTCTTTCTCCCGTATCCGCACAATGATGTCCATCCCGGATATATCGGGCAGTTCCATATCCAGCACGAAAAGATTGAAACGTTGAGATGCGATAAGATGCAATGCCTCCTGTCCCGACGATGCAGTACATACGTTTTTTATTTCCGGTAGCGAACATTCTACTATCCGCTTCAAACCTTGAAGCACCAAATCATGGTCATCCACCAACAAAATGCGTATATCTCTTTCTTTCATCAACCTATCTTTGTGTTCTGAATTATGTTGCAAAGAAATAGCATTTATCAATATGCGGCATCATCAAAAATAGTGATTTTACTCTCCGGCATACCGGTTTTCCATTAAATGGATAACGATATTTCAAGCTTGAACTTTTGGCTTCCGTCCTGAATATCCGTGGTAAACAAACCACCGACGGCTTTGGCGCGTTCTTGAATGGTAGTAAACCCGATGCCCTTTCCCCGCACCTCGTCACCACAGTATTTTTACCGTTATTTGAAATTTGCAGAGTCAGCAACTTCCGTTTCAATGTAAGAGTCACATCTATCTCCGTCGCTCCGGAATGTTTCAGGATATTGGACAGCAACTCCTGCATGATGCGATAAACTTCATAAGACACCTCTTCGGGCACTTGGCTCCATTGAATCTCTTCATTTTCCTTACTGAACGCAAGTTGCACCGACGCAGGAAGGGCAAGCCCCTCCACATAGGCCTCCACCGTCTCGGCAAGGGTGGTAACCTGGAACTTAGGCGGCATCAGTTCGTGAGAAATACAGCGTACATCGCTGCGCACCTGCTCCAGCAGAGCCAGAATCTCCCGTTTCGATTCGTCCGTAGGCTGCATGTACTGCATATTCATACCGATACCAAGCAGGTCGTTGCACACACCGTCGTGCAAATCCTTGGCAAGACGCGTACGTTCGCGCTCCAAACCGTCTATATAGCTTTGGGCAAGTTTCAATTCCTCCTCTTTCCTGATGCGCTTCCGCCGGAAGACATAATAGGCAGCCAGCAGCAGGAAAGCGGAAAAAGCCGCCACTGCCGCCACACTCCATTGCATCGTCTTAGCTTTCTGTTCCAAATGCTGCTGAGTGAGCCGCGCTATCTCAAGTTCCTTTTCCTGGTTCTCGTATTTAATGGAGAGTTCCGACAATTCCGTCTCCACCTCTGCCTTATGCAGGCTGTCTGCCGTATGATAGGCCTTTGCGTAATACTCCATAGCTTCCGGATAGTTTTTCATTCCGGCATAGTTGCGTGCCATTCTCTCAAAAAGCCGGTCTACGGGAGTCTGCGAACTGCTGTCCCTCGCAGCCAGCATCCGTTTCTGGATATGCAGGCTCTCGCCATAGCGTCCCATTTTAGTCAGTATGTCACACAGACTTTCATGATACCCCTGCACCTCGGCATTGGTAGCGGGCAGTCCTGCCGCCACTTTATCGCCTTCCGCCATGTAATGATTGATGGAGTCGCGATTGTCCAGCCTGTAATAGGCACTCAACAGATACGCTATGATTTTCAGTACGAATCTCGGCTTCTGCTGCTCCCGTGCTTTGGCAAGTACGGGATAAAGCAGTTGGGCTGCTTCCGCATAATTTTCCCTCAGCGTGAAAATACTTCCCGCCGTAGCGGCAGCATACATCACCATGTCCATGTCATCACTCTTCTCCGATGCCTCCAACGCTTTCCGGATGTAATATTCGCCTTCTTTCAGCCGGGCGGTGTTCGTATAGAGAATGGCTATACTCGTCAGCAACTGTGTCCGTTCATCATAAGCCTCGCGATTATCAAGCAACGCCAATGCCCGGTTATAGCACACCAGCGCCGAATCGGGCATCTCCTTTCTACGGTATATCACGCCGACGGAGGAAAGCACGGAAGCTATCTCGACCTCGTCCCAATGCAAACGTCCGGCTTCTTCGAGCACAAAACGGAAACGCTTTAACGATTCGTCCAACTGCCCCGAAGAAAAATAAGCGTCTGCCAGATTATTCAACAGGTAAAGGTAAGGCTCGGCTTTATCCGTTGCGGCATATTTCAATCCCTGTTCGCAATAATACCGGGTACTGTCCGCCTGGCGATAGGCGTAGTATTCTCCCAAATGACAATAAGCCGCTGCAATGCTGTCGCGGTTCTTCTGACTCATGCCGCGTGCCAGCTCTTCCCGGCAAGCCTGCAACTCCGCATCTTGAGCGTATAAACAAGGATAAATTATAAACATCCCCAAAAGGACAAACAATGTTTTCATGTTATAAGATATGGATTTTAAGTATATATAAACAGTCTTTGACACCCACTCACCACAAAGGTAACAATTCATCATAATATCTGCGCAAATATAAATAACCCGGCACATACAATGCTCCATTTACAAGAAAAATCATTCTTTCCATCTCATTTTTATCGTCAAAAAGAAAGAGATTGCCTGTAAACGCCGAATGTAAAAAAGAAGCAAAAAAGGCTGAATTCCGTAAGCGAATAATTTTTTATTGTATCTTTGCGCCTAATTATGAGACGAATCGTACTGACATACATATTTCTATCTATTATAGGCATCTTGGGCGTCGGGGCACAAAACCCTTTCAACCGTATGGATCCTGTAACAGGCCGTGACCAGTTCGGCAACCAGGTAGACCCCAACACATTACCCGATAATCTGGAAGACAGCACCGATACGGAAATCCAAAGCCTTCCGCCCAAACTCTATATGTGGCGTTTGAGTGAAACATTGGGCAACCGCACTATTATCCCCGCTGATACTGCCAACCTGAACTTCCAAATACCAATCTGGTAGAAGGCATGTACGGACACTATAATTATCTGGGTAATCTGGGTTCCCCCCGTATGTCACGTATCTTCTTTGAACGCAGAGACAACGAGCCGACCATCTTCATGGAGCCCTTCTCCAGCTTCTTCGTCCGCCCCGATGAAGTGAAATTTACCAACAGTAATGTGCCTTTCACCAATCTTACCTACTATAAAGCAGGAAATAAGGTCAACGGTGAAGAACGCTTCAAGTCCTATTTCTCGGTAAATGTCAATAAACGGCTGGCGTTCGGCTTCAACATCGACTATCTGTACGGACGGGGATACTACCAGAACCAGTCCACATCGAACTTCAATGCCGGAATATTCGCCAGCTATATAGGTAATAAATACCAGATGCAGGCGGTGTACAACAACTTCACTATGAAGATGAACGAAAACGGCGGTATTCAGGACGACCGTTACATCACGCGCCCGGAAGATATGGCGGAAGGCAAGAAAGAATACGAATCCACCACCATTCCGGTTAAGTTGGAACAGACGTCAAACAAGAACAAAGATTTCTATATATACCTGACGCACCGTTACCGCCTCGGCTTCACACGTGAAACCACAACTGTGGAAGATGCCAAATCCCCCAAAAGAGCAGTTGCCAACGACAGCGTACCTTTAGCCAAAGATACCATTATAACCGAAGAGTTCGTTCCCGTCACCAGCTTCATACATACCATGAAAGTGGAACGGGCGCGTCATAAATTCTCTTCCGCCAAGGAGACGGAAGGGCAATATCCCAACGCTTACTTCAACGAAGTAGCCAGCAGGGACTCTACTACGGCTTTCAGTGTAAAGAACGTATTCGGCATCGCTTTGCTCGAAGGTTTCAACAAGTATGCCAAAGCCGGACTGACAGCCTATATATCGCATAAATTCAGCCGCTATGAGCTGATGGACACATTGTCGCGAACCAATTTCGACGAACAGGAGATATTCGTTGGCGGCGAACTGGCAAAACGGCAGGGCAAAACGCTGCATTACAACGTAAACGGTGAAGTGGGCATCATGGACAAGGCACTCGGACAGTTCCGCGTCAATGCCGACCTCGACTTGAACTTCCGCCTCTGGAAGGATACCGTGAACTTCTATGCACGAGGTTATGTAAGCAACACGCTGCCCTCTTTCTATATGCGTCTTATCACTCCAACCATTACTATTGGGACAATGAAAACATGGACAAGGAGTTCCGCACACGTGTGGAAGGCGAGCTGAACATCAGCCGCTGGAAAACCAATCTGCGTGCCGGCGTGAGAACATAAAGAACTACACCTATTTCAACCAGAATGCCATGCCCGCTCAGGAAAGCGGTAATATACAGGTGCTCTCCGCTACACTGAAACAGGATTTCCGCTTAGGCATCCTGCATCTGGACAACGAAGTAACCTGGCAGAAATCAAGCAATGAAACGGTATTGCCCTTGCCGCAGCTCTCGCTATATCACAATCTGTATCTGCTTGCCAAAATAGCCAAGAAAGTGCTGACTGTACAACTTGGTGCGGATGTGCGGTATTTTACCAAATACAATGCACCTGCCTATACCCCTGCCATTCAGCAGTTCCATCTTCAAGCAGCAGATGACCAGGTGGAGATTGGCGGCTATCCGATTGTAAACGTATACGCCAATCTGCATTTGAAGCGGACACGCATCTTTGCCATGATGTATCACGTTAATGCAGGAATGGGTAAAGGCAATTATTTCCTTGTGCCGCACTACCCTATAAACCCGCGCCTGTTCAAGATTGGCATTTCATGGAATTTCTACGACTAATGCCGTCTTTCAACTATGAAAAAGAGTAAATTATCAAAATATATCATCCTGGGGGCAATAGCCGCACTCGTTGCCACATTTATATTGCCCAAAAAGGAAATCCGTAAAGGACATCCGCGCGATTATGCCGAAATAGCAGCAGACGGTACGCTCCATGCCGCTACGGAATATAACTCCATCAGCTTTTATGTGGACGGAGACACCCTGTCCGGATTTCATTACGAATTGATAGAGGCTTTTGCCCGTGATCACGGTCTGCAGGTAGCCATTACTCCCGAAATGAGTTTTAACGAACGTCTGGAAGGTCTGGCAAACGGCAGGTTTGATGTCATAGCCTATGGAATTTTAGCAACCAGCGAATTAAAGGACTCCTTGCTTCTGACCTCTCCGATTGTTCTGAACAGGCAGGTATTGGTACAACGGAAAACAGACTCTCCCGACGATTCCCTGTTTATCAAAAGCCAATTGGACTTAGCGGGAAAGACGCTGAATGTGGTAGAAGGGTCGCCTTCCATCCTGCGCATCCGTAATTTAGGAAACGAAATCGGTGATACCATATATATTAAGGAAGTAGAAAAGTATGGTTCCGAACAACTTATCGCCCTTGTCGCACATGGCGATATCGATTATGCCGTATGCGAAGAAAGCATCGCTCGCGCAGCAGCCGACAGTCTGCCGCAGATAGACATAAATACAGCTATCAGCTTCACTCAATTCTACTCGTGGGGAGTGAGCAAGCAGTCTCCTGTACTCTTGGACAGCCTGAATGCCTGGCTGGAAAGATTCAAAAAAGGAAAAGAATACCGGAAAATATATAAGAGATACTACTAAAAAGTTAAACGCTGAAAGCTAAAAGGTCGTGTCAAAAAGAACCTGATAATTTCTTTTTGACACGACCTTTTAGCTTTCAATGCTTAATTCTCAAATCTTTTCAACTTCCTTCAGCCACATTTCTGAAGAAGCATCGCTCGGCATCCGCCAGTCACGCGCGGACTGATAGAAATACTTCCTACCTTAGGGCCATCGGGCAAGCAGGAACGCTTGAACTGCTGGTTAAAGAAGCGACGGCAAAAAGTCTGCAACCACTTCTTTATAGTCTCTTCATCATAAACATCTTTAAACGTACGTGCAGCAAGGAAGAAAATCTTGGAAGGACGGAAACCGCAACGAAGAAAATAATATAAGAAAAAATCATGCAGTTCGTACGGCCCTACAAGGTCTTCCGTAATCTGCCTGATATTTCCGTTTTCATCCGCCGGTATGAGTTCCGGACTGATAGGGGTGTCCACAATATCCAATAATGTGGCCCGCGACGTCTCATCGATGTCATTCTCCGCCACCCACTTCACCAAATGTTTCACCAATGTTTTGGGGATACTTCCGTTAACACCGTACATAGACATATGGTCGCCGTTGTATGTAGCCCAGCCTAAGGCAAGTTCCGAAAGGTCGCCGGTGCCAACTACCATCCCCCAGGTCTGGTTGGCAATATCCATCAATATCTGCGTACGCTCACGCGCCTGCGAATTTTCATACACCACATCGTGTACGTTGATATCATGGTCTATATCTTTGAAGTGCTGGATGCAGGCATCCTTTATGCTGACCTCGCGCATGGTTACGCCTAATGATGCCATTAAGTCCACCGCATTGGTATGGGTGCGGTCGGTAGTACCGAATCCCGGCATAGTCACGCCGATAATTCCTTTACGATTCCAACCCAGTTTATCGAATGTTTTCACACAAACCAGCAATGCCAGTGTGGAATCCAGACCACCGGATATGCCTACCACCGCACTCTTGGCATTGGTATGCAGCAAACGTTGCGCCAATCCCGACACCTGTATGGAGAATATCTCCTCACAACGCTCGTCCAACGCTGCTCCTTGAGGAACAAACGGATGCGGATCGAAAACACGGGTCAGATTCAAATCTTTGGAATTGACATATTCCGTAGAGACACGCACCGGCACTTCCGGTGCACAATTGGCGCGACAGGCTGCAAATGTAGTGTTCACCCGGCGTTCCGTACGTATATGCTCCACGTCAATCTCACTGATAACGACCTGTTCCTCGAACGAGAAACGCTCGCTGCCTGCCAGCAACGTACCGTTCTCGTAAATTAATCCGTTACCTGCAAACACCACGTCTGTAGTAGACTCGCCAAAACCGCATGAACTGAATACATACCCTGCGATACAACGTGCCGACTGCTGGCTGATAAGCGAACGCAAGTAAGCATGCTTGCCTATCCCTTCATTGTCTGCCGAAAGGTTGAAAAGAATTTCCGCTCCTTGCAATGCCAAAGAAGAACTCGGCGGAATCGGAGCCCATAAGTCCTCGCAGATTTCAATTCCAAAGGTTGTATCCGCCGTCTCGAAAAGCAGATTCCGCCCCATGGGGACTATTTGCCCGCACAAACGGGCTGTCGTTTCCGAAACTTCACACGCAGAAGTAAACCAGCGCTTTTCGTAAAACTCTTTATAATTCGGAAGATAAGTTTTAGGAACAACTCCCAATATCTTACCTTTCTGTATAACCACCGCAGTATTCAGCAGTACACCGTTCAAAGGCACGGGCATACCGAGAATGGATATAATATCCATCTGACGAGTATTGTTCAAAATCTGCATCAGCCCCATTTCAGCCTCTTCAAGCAGAAGTTGCTGGGCAAAAAGGTCACCACAGGTATATCCGGTAATGCACAACTCCGGAAAGGCAATTATCTGCACTCCTTTCCCATCGGCAATGATTATCTCTTTTTCAATCTGTCCGGCATTGAACTTACAGTCCGCCACTCTAACACGGGGTACAGATGCCGCCACTTTAACATATCCGTAATTCATATATGAATCCTATTAATATTAGGGTGCAAAAATACGGCAATTTATCAATAAACACAAAAGAATCAGCCTTTTCACTTTGCATAGCCGCACTTTCTGATAAAAAATATCTAAAATCTTTTGGATAAACAAAAGAAGTGCCTATCTTTGCAAGAGAATTAAAAATGTAATTATTACAAGTTTGAATTGCAGATGATATGGATGTAGTAAAACGATTGCAAAATCATAACATTAAGCCCTCGGTACAACGCATAGCCATTATGACTTATCTGATGGAGCATCGTACACATCCCACGGTGGATGAAATTTATACGGCACTTGCCCCTTCCATTCCCACATTGTCTAAAACAACTGTTTACAACACTTTAAAATTACTTAGTGAACAAGGTGCTGCACAGACATTGACAATTGACGAACGGAATACCTGCTATGATGCAGATACCACTCCTCATGCCCATTTCTTATGCAAACATTGCGGAAAAATATATGATTTAGAATGCAATGCCAACATTAAACAGGTAGAAGAAATGGATATGAACGGACACGAAGTGCAAGAAGTCCATTATTACTATAAAGGTATCTGCAAAAGTTGTCTGGGAAATGAATATTTAACCAAAATAACGAATAACTAATTCAACTAATTAAAATCTGAAGTAAAATGAAAAAGTTTAGATGTACTGTCTGCGGTTACGTATATGAAGGAGACGCAGCTCCTGAGAAATGTCCTTTGTGTAAAGCTCCTGCAAGCAAATTCCG
>ERZ860009.634-NODE-634-length-14720-cov-1.582543_pt1 | contig 14720 bp, 17 predicted proteins | sample MGYA00510114_ERZ860009 | MGnify/ENA primary metagenome ERZ860009 (study PRJEB30046, sample SAMN00715177) | human gut metagenome | study: EMG produced TPA metagenomics assembly of the A metagenome-wide association study of gut microbiota in type 2... | reverse complement strand
AGGCGCTACGATATCTTTGGCGGACAAAGGGTTTTGTTTGAGACAACTAACCGCATCGGAAGCTGGGCCATGATCCGTTTTTCTAAATCATCATGATCTGAAAGAAGCGTTCCGAATCCGATGTCAAACGGGTGAGAGTATTTGGAGTAGTACATGTCTCGACTGTCATGAATATCAATTGTCACTTTTAGGACTTTTTCATGACGTTTGAGTACCTTGGTGATCGCGGGGAGAGTCACGTCGCTGCAATGCCTGGCCATTACCGCAGTCCGAAGCAAACGTCTTTTTGCTTTCCGGTGCGCGGAATAATCCTCAAGGACTTTCCACGCTTTCATGGCTTCATGGGCTACCGATAAAAATTACTTCCTTCCTCAGACAAAACAAGCTGTTTATTCCCTCGCTCAAATAATTTGACGCCAAGACGGTCTTCCAGTTGAGAAAGCATGCGGCTCGCCGCGGAAGAAGAGAGGTTTAATTTATTTGAAGCTGCGAGCAGGGATCCGCTTTCGGCAATAGCACAAAAGAGTTTGACGGCTCTAGATTCCATTTCCATTTTTGCAACTCGGAGCTTAATAATTGCACTTTACGAAATATACATAAAACTCATAATGTCGCCATAGCAAAACGGATCTTCTCCTGTTTTTGCTTGAAATGGATCATCTTGGCCGCCTTCTTCTTGGAGGGCGGTTTTTTTTCGTGTGAATCGGGCGAAGTGCGTGAAATTTTTGGAGTTTGAAAAAAAGAATCCTTTATCCCGAGTCAGGGCATGACTTAACAATAATTAGAACTTCTTCTTAAGGACAAACTACAATAAAAGGGATGCCCCTTGTGGGAGAAGAAGGCAGAAACAGATAAATAGGTCCTGAATTCAGAATTCTCAGCTCCAAGGCTTAGGCTCCGTGATTCTGTTTCAATAAAGAAAGGTAGAAATAATCGTGCTTGAACTTCAAATTAAAGATCTTTGCGTCGCTTTCAACGGCAAGGAAATCTCCATAACATTACCTTTGACATTGAAAACGGAGCCTTCATCGGGATTGTTGGACCTAGCGGAGCAGGAAAAAGCACGCTTTTAAAACAAATCAACAGATTGGATCCGAGTAAAACAGGCGGCTCAATTCTTTGGCGCGGAAAAGATGTCGATGATTACGACGTCCATGAATTAAGACGTAACCTTGCTTACGTATTTCAAAAAGCCGTTATGTTTGACGGGACGACTGAAGAGAACATCAAGCTTTCATTGAAGTATGGAAATGAATTTAAACCGGAAGAAATTGAAGCGCTTTATCAAACTGTTTTAGAAGAGGCGAGTATTTCGCAAGATATTCTCGATACCCCGGCACAGGATTTGTCCGGCGGCCAGCAGCAGCGTGTCGGTATTGCCCGTGTATTGCTCATGGGATCTCCTGTTTTACTTCTTGATGAGCCGACCGCATCTTTGGACGTCGAGACAAGTAATAAGTTCTGCCAAACCTTAAAACAGCTGAAGGGCGGTCCGGCAGCAAAAGACGGAAAAAAAACGGACTTTCCTGATGATTACCCATCGACTCGAAGAAGCCAAATTCTTAGCAGACAAAATTTTGATGATTGAATCCGGGCATGTAGTGGAATATACAGACTGTGAGACATTTTTTACGCATCCTCAGACGCAGCGCGCCGCAGACTTTTTGAAAGCTCAGAATTTGTAGAATATCCGCAGCGGAAAGGAAACCTGTCACGTTCGGCAGGTTTTTTGTTTCTTACGACCGTTAATTTTGTCGTGAAAAGAAAAACATACACGACACCAAATGTCGTATCGCGAGCCAAAATCTAATCATACGGTCAATTCATCTCAAAGGGAAAACAATGAGACTCCTTCATACCTCTGACTGGCATCTTGGGAAAAGATTATTCGATAAAGAACGTTACGATGTTTTTGAAAATTTTTTGACGTGGCTGTTGAGTACGATTCGTAAAGAACGTGTGGATACGTTAATTGTTGCCGGCGATATTTTTGACACCGCAGTTCCGACGAACAAAAGCCTTAGGCTCTATTACGATTTTTTATCTCATCTTTCCGGCAGCGGCTGCCGACATGTTGTGATTGTTTCCGGGAATCATGATTCACCGACGCTGCTTGAGGCACCGAAAGAAATCTTGGCGAGTCTCGGTGTGCACGTCATAGGCGGAGCAGAAAATCCGGAGAACGAAGTTATCGAGTTAAAAGATTCTTCCGGAAAACTTGAAGGTGTTGTTTGTGCTGTTCCTTTCCTTAGAGAAAGAGATATCTTGCGTTTAAAGGATGACTCTACGCTTTCCCGCAGCGAAGAGATTCAACTGGCGGTTGAGAACCACTACAAGAACGTTGTTAAAAAAGCCATTGACAAGATGGGAGCCAAAAGGGTTCCGCTTATTGCAACGGGTCATCTCTTTACGGTCGGATCTCCTAAAGGAGAAGACGTTAATGAGCTTTATATCGGGGCAACAGGGGCCGTGCCGATAAGCATCTTTCCGTCCGAAATCGATTATCTGGCGCTCGGACACATCCACCGAGCTTACAGCATCGGCGGTGATAAAACCCGCAATTACTCCGGAGCACCGATTTCCTTTACCTTTGAAGAAGCCAATCTTGAAAAACTCGTTCGTTTAGTAGATTTCGAGCCCGATGAAATTAAAGTGACAGATATTCCGGTGCCTAAATTTGACAAGCTTGTGAGTGTTCAAGGAAGTCAAACGGAAATTACCGCGAAGCTAAAAGAGCTCATTGCGCAGGATAAAAAGATTTTGGTCGAGGTAATCCATACAGGGAAAACCGATGCGATTAACTTGACCGGTGAAGTTGCGGATCAGACTTCCGGAACCAAGATTGAAGTCTTAAGAATCTTCGACGAAACCAAGAAAGCCAATTGTTTGGCCAATGATGCAGAAGAGATGGAGATCGGGGAGCTAACTTGGGAGAACGTCTTCGAAAAGAAACTGAAAAATGAGACGTTTGAGGGAGAAGTATCCGAGGAGGAACTTTGGAATGCATATAGAAATGCCTATTTCCAAATTTCTGAGTTCGCTGATGTGAACGCTCAATAACGGATTCAAGGAAGAAAAATGCAAATACTCAAACTCTCATTTGAAAATATCAATTCCTTGAAGGGCGCCTGGACTATTGATTTTCAAGCACCGGATTTTCGCTCCGGCATTTTTGCGATTGTCGGCCCGACCGGCAGCGGTAAGACTACGATTTTGGATGCAATTTGTTTGGCCCTTTACGGACACACGCCCCGTATCGGTCGATTACTCAGAATGCCAACGAAGTCATGAACCGAGACTGCGACAGCTGTCGGAGCAGTTTGGAGTTCCAAACACTTAGCGGACGTTATCGTGCGACCTGGAGTCAAAAGAAACAGAAGAACTTTGATAAGACCGGCAAATACGGACAAGTGGTGTCCACAATGGAAAAGTTTGAGGACGGCTGCTGGATTCCCATTACCGACGGAAGCAAGGTAACGAGTAAAAAGCAGGAAGTCCAAAAAATCATCGGTCTAAGTTTCGATCAATTTAAGCGCTCTGTCATGCTTTCTCAGGGTGACTTTGCGGCTTTCCTTAAATCGAAACCGAATGAAAAAGCACAAACGCTTGAACAGATCACAGGAACTCAGATTTATTCACTCCTCTCCACAAAAGTTTACGATCTCGCCGAAGAACAAAAGAAGCTTTTCGAGGACAAGCAGAGAGAAGTCGAACTCAGTCCGGTCCTTGACGATGCTGTCGTCCTAACGAAGCAGGAGCAGTTGAAAGGTATAACTGAAGAGGCAAAAGTCCTTGAAACTCAAATAAGCAAAATTGAAAAAGAATCTCGCTGGATTAGTGAGACTGCCGAGCTTAGGAATCAGTTTTTAAGGGTAAAGGCCGAGCTTGAACGTTTGAAGGAAAACCGGAATGAATTCTTCCGGAAGGAAAATGTTGTCCGACTTGCAGAACATGCTCAAAATATTCTTCCAATATTTAACACGCTAATCGATAAGCAATCACTCCGTGAAGACTCGATCAAAGAGAAGTCTGCTGCGGAGAACGAATTAGTTAACGCGACAAAGTCTCTTAAAGAGAAGGACTTCAATTTCAAGGCAGCAGAGGAGGCCTTGAACAATGAGAACCTTCAAAAACCGAAGAAATTAGCCCTGTTCTCGCAAATCGAGTCCTTGGACGCCGAAATTTCTCCGCTTATAAAATCCAGCAGACTCGCACAAGAAGAAAAAATTAAATTTGAAAACGAGACTGCCGATTGTAAGGATCATCTCAATAAAGCCAAAGAGGATATACGGAAGTTAGAAGAAGACCGTGAGAAACGAGACCTTGAGAGAAAAGAAGATATTAAAGGCGCATTTCTTTATCAGCGGAAGGACGAATTAAGGGACTGCAAAATCACCGCCGAAACCCTTTCAGCAGCATTAGCAGACGCCGAAGGAAAAGCAGATAAAGCAAGCGAGACCGTCAAATCACAGGAAAAAGAAGCAGAGGCGCTCAGAATCCGGAAGGAAAAAATAGCTTCAGTAATTGAGGCGGACAAAGTATTACTTAAAGAAGCGGAAAAGCGTTTAAGTGAAATTCTTGACGGAAAGACCCTCGATGAACTTACGCAAGAGCAACTGAGCTTTTCAGAGCAAATTCCGTTGCTTGAAGCCGTCAAATCTGCGCTCAAAGCCGTCTGTGACCAAAAAGAGGAAATCGTCCGTCAAGAAGATGTGATGCAAAGGGACTCGGCCGAACTGGACAATTGGAGCAGCAAAAAAGAGGGGTATGAAAAGGAAATCCAGTCGCTAACTTCAAGGCAGGAGGAACTCGAGGCTTTGGTTCAAATTGACGAATTGACTAAGGTCCGAGCTGAGTTGAAGGAAGGGGAACCTTGTCCGGTATGCGGCTCACTGGAGCATCCTTTTGCGGCAAACCTTCCGCCGGAGGTTGCGACGGCAAAAGAGCGTCTGGCCGTTGTGAAGGAAGAATCGACGGATCTACAAAAAAATCAGAAAGAAGCTGATAGGAAAATTGACGTTCTTAAAGATCGGATCCTTGTTTCTGAAAAACGTCTGAAAGAACTTCGGAAGAATTTGGATTTGGCCGAAGAAGAGCTGACGCTGAAATGCGGCAGAGCTGGTCTGACACGTGAAGGCGTAACGGAAGAGGCAGCGGCGGTTTTGATAACTAAGAAGAAAGCCTTCTTATCGATATCAAAAAACGTATTGCCAAAGCAAGAGACGCGGAATCCAAAGCAGCCGCTGCAAAAGAAAAAATTGCCGGTACAACAGAAGAGCTTCATCGGGCTGAGATGGTCTTCAGCAATGCCCAAACGAAGTTTGAGTCAGCAAAAAGCTTACTGGCGCAAGCTCAAACCGGCAGAGAAAAAGCAAGGACAGAGCTTGAGCAGTTTTGGCGAAAAACAGCTAAAGAGTACGGCTCTGTCATCACGGACGGAGAGCTTTTTGCCCATAATCCCGAACTCTTCAAACGTTGGATTGCTAAGGCAGCTAAGTACGAAGAGCTTCTGGAATCGTGCAGAGAAATTGAGAATAGTTTAGCGATCAAAAAAGGCACTTTGCCCGGACTCGTCGAAAGCGTTGAGCGTTTGGAGAAAAGCTCTCGGGAAAAATCAGATCAGGCGGCTGAGTTACAGACTGAACTGAAGACGAAGCAGTTACAACGCGATAAGCTTTTCGGAACCAAGTTGGTAGAAATCGAGCGGAAGGCCTACGAACGTCTGCTCTCGCAGTTGGCAGAGGCAAAAGACCAAGCCTACGAAAATCTTTCGAAAGCCCGAAGCGTTCAGGCCGCTGCGGAACAAAGACTTAAAACTGCTGAACAGCGTTCAGCTGAGGCTGAAAAAAATCTTCTTTCAGCAAAGACGGAGTGGACGGATGCCCTTAAAAAGGAAAAATTTGAATCCGAAGAGGATTGGAGAAGAGCTCGTTTAGATTCTGAAGCGATTAATGCCCTTCACAAAGAAATCACGGATTACAAGGCCCAATCCCGCAGTGCTGCGGACCGCTTTAGTGAAGCTGACAAGAAGTTGGCAGAAAAAGAATCTCAGAAACTAACGGACAAATCGCTTGAGGTTTTGGAAGCAGAAAAACGTGAGGCTTCTGCTGAGAAAGAGAAGCTTCTGGAACAGAAAGGCGAGCTGCAGAAAGAACTGAAAACTGACGAGGAGGCACGCATCAAGCGGGCAGGCATAGAAGACGAATTAAAGAAACTGAAACATCAGGTTGCAGTCTGGGATCGTCTCAACACGCTCGTCGGATCGAGCAGCGGAGACAAGTATCGGAGATATGTGCAAAGTTTGGTGCTTTTGACATTGCTTAAAAATGCCAATGTTGAATTGACCAAGCTCCACAGTCGATACCGCTTGGCTAAAGGCGGAGGAGACATGGAAATCAAAGTCATTGACTCAGACTTGGCTGATCAGGAGCGTCCTACGGACAACCTCTCCGGCGGTGAAACCTTTATCGTCAGTTTGGCGCTTGCTTTAGGTCTGGCCCAAATGGCCAGCAACAATGTCCGAATTGATTCGCTCTTCTTGGATGAAGGTTTCGGAACACTTGACGATGACTCTTTGGAAAAAGCGCTTAATGCTTTGAGCAGCTTGAATGCGCAAGGGAAAACGGTCGGTCTGATTTCTCACGTGGATCAGATCAAAGAGAGAATCCCCAGTAAGATTGTTGTGAAACGATCGGCTCAACCCGGAGTCAGCCGGTTGGAAGGTGCCGGAGTGAAACACAGCTGGAGTTAACGCTAACCGCAAATAGATTTCGCGCCTTTCGGATGCTCAAAACCATTCGAAAGGCGCTTTCTTTGCCTAAAACCCACTAAGATAGACGTCGTATCTGATCGATAGTTTTATGAAGATTTCGACAAACCAAGCCACTTTGATCGGCTGTATTTCTCCGATTTTTTGGGGACTGAGCGTCTCGCTTGTAAGGACGCTTTCTGAGACGCTGGGCGTCGGAAAAGGCTTGGCCATCAATTATCTGATTGCCTTAGTTTTCGTATTTCTGCTATTCGGCGTTCCGAATCTGAAAGCTATGCCGCTGAAGTATTACATCTGCGGCTTGGGCTGCGCTATCGGCACCTCCATGACTTTTGCGTTCTCTCTTGGCTTGGCTAAAGACGGGACACAGACTATGGAGGTCGGCATGATTAATTATTTATGGCCGACATTGACGATTCTGTTTGCCGTTCTTTTTAACGGTCAAAAAGCAAAATGGTGGGTCGGCATTGGAATGCTGCTCGCGATCTACGGCATTTTTGTTGTTCTCTCGGGTAACTTCTGATTGACTTCCGTGCAATGTGGAGCCACATCACCAGCAATCCCATCAGCTATTTTCTAGCACTGTGGGCAGCCATTTTTTGGGCAGCTTATTCGAACTTCACGAGAGCCTGGGCGAAAGGACAAAATCCGACCACGCTGATCTTTGCTTTAGATGCCATATTCTTTAATGCGATTTGGCTTTTGGATCTTGCGCCTTCTTACCCTTGGAATACTAAGGGGGTCTTATTTGCTGTCGGCTCTGCTTTGATCATGGGCGCGGCTTATGGAATGTGGACCTTCGGTGTTCAGAAAGGCCGTATTGAAATCATGTCGATCATGTCTTATTTCACACCGGTTTTGTCCTGTATTTTCGCTTCATTCCTCATCGGCGCCAAGCTGACTCACGAATTTTGGGTCGGCGTCTCCATCGTCGTCCTCGGCTCCTTTATCTGCTGGGCGGCGACACGAGAAAAACATCGTTCTCCGAATTAGGCCTTAAGAAAAGAGATTCGTGCGCGTGTAATTTTTTGCGGCGTAGAATAAAAAAGTAACGGGTACCGTTATTTTTATTGATTGAGGGTTTCATGAGTAAAACTATCCTTGCATTGGCTCTTTTGTCCGTTTGCACTTTGGCAAATGCCCACTTCGGAAGTGTGATCCCGGATAAGCAAATCGTTTCGGATCCCAAAGACTCTACACTGACGATTACGGCAGCATTCAACCATCCGATGGAACAAGCGGGCATGACCATGGAGAAACCTAAAAATTTCTCCGTGATTGTCGACGGAAAGAAAACCGATTTAACGAATACTCTGCAGAAGACTCAGGTCTTGGACAAAGACGCTTGGATGACGCAATACAAAGTTGCACGTCCCGGCTGCTATAAATTCGTACTCGAGCCTCAGCCTTATTGGGAACCGGCTGAAGATAAGTTCATTATTCATTACTCCAAAGTCATGGTTCCGGTCTTCGGTGTGGACGATGACTGGGATGCTCCGACCGGTGCAAAAACCGAAATTCTTCCGCTCACTCGTCCTTTCGGAAACTACGTCGGCAATGTATTCCGCGGTCAGGTGATTTTGAACGGCAAACCCGCTCCGGATACGATGGTGGAAGTTGAGTTCTACAACGTTGATCATCGCATCAAAGCCCCGAGCGACATCTTTATTACACAGCAGGTCAAAACCGATAAAAACGGTGTCTTCTCTTATGCCGTACCTTGGGAAGGCTGGTGGGGATTTGCCGCTTTGAATGATGCGGACTTCAAGATTAAAAAAGACGGCCAGGATAAGGATGTGGAACTCGGTGCCGTGCTTTGGACAGAATTCGTCAATCCGTCATTTAAGTAATGCATATTGCTGAAGGTGTACTCTCCGCACCCGTTTTAATCACCGGTGCGGTTGTGGCTGCCGCAGGCGTTGCCTACGGACTAAAGAAGATTCAGGCGAATCATTTCATGTTGGCCGGGCTTCTCGGGGCAGCGTTTTTTGTTGCGAGCCTCATCCACGTGCCGATCGGTTTTTCCAGTGCCCATTTGATTCTGAACGGGTTTTTGGGCGTTGTCCTCGGCTGGGCGGCTTTTCCCGTGATTTTTGTGGCTTTACTCTTACAAGCTGTCTTGTTCCAGTTCGGAGGATTTACCGTACTCGGCGTCAACACCGCCACTATGGGTCTCGGAGCGCTGGCGGCATACGGGATCTTTTATGCTATAGCCGGTAAGCGGCGAACAAAAGGCTAAAGCTCGCAGGTTTCTGGGCGGCTTCAGCGCTGTTCTGATCTCAGGTATTTTGACGGCCCTGGCGCTTGCGTTCACAAATGAAGGTTTTGTGACCGCGGCATGGCTGATCTTTCTGAGTAATTTGCCCGTGATGGTGGTCGAAGGTGTCATTACTGCCTTTGCAGTTGTATACCTCAAACATTCTGATCCTGGGATATTTGATGAAAAATAGTTCAGCTTTATTTATCGCCTCTGTGTTTCTTCTCTGCGGTTCGACGGCCGCTAACGCCCATCGGCTGAATGTGTTCGCCTATAGTCAGGCGCACGAGATTTGTGTCGAGACAAGTTTCCAAGGCGGCAAACCCGCACGCGGCGCAGATGTCCGCGTCTTAACAGAGGAAGGGACCGTCTTTTTAACCGCAAAAACCGAACAGGACGGCAAAGTCTGCATGGCGCTTCCCGACGGTTTTGAGCCCGCTCCGCTGACAGTGATCGTCAATGCCGGGGAGGGACACCAGAACCAATGGAAGCTGAGTAAAGAAGACTTCACTTTTGGGGCCGACAGCAAAACGGCTGTGAGCACTGTAAAGCTTGAAATCCCTAATAAAGAGGCTGAGACAAACACAACATCTCCAAAAATCTACTCTCAGGAAGAACTCGATGCTGCTCTGAAAGCAGCCAGAGAGCAGGCGGAGATGCAAGTGATTGCTCCGCTGAGGAAACAACTGGCTGAAGCTCAGCAGCCTAAAATCACATGGCGCGATATCGTCGGAGGCCTAGGCTGGTGTTTAGGCCTCGGCGGTCTGTTTGCCTGGATTTCGACCCGCAGACAAAAAAAATAAATGACATTAAAAAAGGATTTTTCAGCGGCTTCGAGGATCGCATCTGCGCTTGTCTTCGGAGTGGTCGTTTCAGTGCTGCCGAATATCACGGCAGCGCTCTGCGCGCTGTTCTTTTCCTTTTTGATCATTTTTCTCTTCCCAACAGACGCTAAACATCTTATTAAGCGTTGGCTTCAAATCAATCTTTTTATTCTTTTCATTTGGCTGCTCACTCCCTGGACGACGCCTGGAACTTCGATCGGATCCGGCGGGATCTTTTCTTATGAGGGCGTTTACCTCTCATCTTTGGTGACGATTAAAGCCAATGCTTTGTTCTTTGTCTTCTATGCATTGGTGAGTTCGCTGTCTTTCTCACGGCTGGCTGCAGGTCTTAAATCTCTCAAGTTTTCGGAGAGCCTCATAGTTATCTTGCTTTTCTGTGCGAGAGGCATCGATATTTTTGAAAGCGAATACCGTCGGATGAAAGAGGCGGCAAAGCTTCGCGGATTTGAGATGAAAGCGAATAAGCGGACCTATCAAACCGTGGCAGCGGTTATTGCGCTTTTGTTCGTTCGAGCTGTCCGGCGAAGCCGAGTCCTGGACGATGCGATGAAATTAAGGGGTTTTGACGGCCGTATACGAACTCTGAACCATGAAGTTTGGAGACATAAAGATACGTTCCTCTTAATGTTCTTTTGCTGTGCTTCGGTAGTGTTTGCCTATCTTGGCTGGAGATAAGAAGTGAGTCTTCTGGAAATTAAAAATTTAAATCTGACCTATCCGAACGGAAAGAAGATTTTTGAGAATGCGGAAATCAGTCTCCAAGCCGGAGAAAGCCAAGCTTTGTGGAGTCCCAACGGAACCGGCAAAACCTCTCTGTTCAGAGTGATTACGGGGCTTTTAAAACCTCAGGCTGCGGATATTTATCTCGAGGACAAAGCCGTATCAGATGAAGCCGGCTTCAAAGCGCTGCGGCTCAAAGTCGGCTTTGTGCTCCAGCATGCTGACGATCAGTTATTTTTTCCACAGGTCATAGATGACGTAGCTTTCGGCCCGCACAACCAAGGTTTAAGCGAAGAGGAAGCGAGAAAAGTCTCCGAAGAGGCTTTGTCAACGTTGGGCATCCTTGAACTTAAAGATGCGTTGAGCTACGAATTATCGGGCGGACAAAAAAAACTTGTCACGCTTGCATGCGTTCTTTCTATGAAACCGCAGGTGCTGCTCTTAGATGAACCCACGAACGGACTCGACATTGACAGTAAGCAAAGACTGATCGAAGAGATTAATAAGATCGATGCCGCCAAAATCATCATTAGCCACGATCCCGAGATGCTGTCCTCAACGTGTACCAAATTCGCGACGATCCGAAACTGCAGAATTGAATCGATTGCCAAGCCCGAAATGCATGAGCACTGGCACACGCACTTTTACGGAGGGGTGCCGCATACTCATCAGGATTCTGCATGACGCAGAATTTGTTCCTCCTCTAGTTGGGCAGACTACAGCCTTTATGACACTTCCGTGACATAAGATTGAGAGCATAGAAAAAATAAGGATGCTAACCAATGGCTGAGCTCAAGATTGAGAAAGTTACTGAAGACAGTCCTCTGAAAGCGAAAGTTCAGCGGATCTATATAAAGTCTTTTCCGCTCTTTGAGCGAGTTTCTCTCGAACCTTTCTTTAACTCCGTTTCCGACGGCGTCGAAATCTTTGCGCTGAGCGATGAAGAAGACGTGGTTGCTTTTTTCTGCACGCTCAGAAAAGACAAGTATTACTACCTCTTTTATCTTGCGGTCGATGAAGATAAACGAGGAAAAGGCATCGGCAGCGACATCTTGTCTGCCGTCATTAAAAATGCCCGTGGTGCGACCGTCTTCTTAGACTGCGAGGGCATTTATCCCGGCTGCAAGGACAGAGCGGCACGTGTTAAACGCTTGTGTTTTTACCATCGCAACGGATTCAAAGAAATCGGCCCGCTGAAGACCTGGCGCGGAGAGAAATTCAGAACGCTGGTTTACGGCGACAAAGAAATCTCGGAGCAGGAAATCGAAGATTTCTGGGAGATTTTTGGTCATTTGTGGGAAGGGCAGGAGATTGCTACTATCCCCGCCGAGCAGGGTTCTCAGGATGGGCAAACTATGGAGAAGGACCTATAGAATGTTCGCTCCAAAGGTCTAGTGAGGAAACCAATTAAGAAACAAATTGAGGGGTGGCCGGTTAAAAGCCGCCGTGGGATGAGTCAGAAGGCCGACTGAGGCCTCTGAAAAAACAGAAAGAGATAAAAATGAAGTTAAAAGCTGTGATCGCCGTATCCGTTCTTGCTATTGCTGCGGCAACAGGCGGCTGGATGACTACCGATATGAGTCCACACCCAAGAATTTAGAGCTTTACGGCAATGTCGATATCCGCCAAGTAAATCTGGCTTTCCTTGGCCGGAACGTATTAAGTCGATTTTGGTCGAAGAAGGCGACGTCGTTAAGGCGGGAGAACCGGTTGCCGAACAGGAAACCGACACGCTTAAGATTGAAATTGAACAGGCTAAAGCAGCCGAACAAGCTGCTTATCAGACCTATTTAGCATTGAAGAACGGTACTCGTCCTGAAGATATTGCCAAGGCTGAAGCCGCTGTGTTAGTAGCGCAGTCTCGTTTGCATCTGGCCCAGAAAGATTTTGAACGCGTGGACGGCATTTATAAATCTACCCGAGGGCAGGGCGTGAGCAAACAGGCCTTGGATACACAGAGCAGCCAGCTGCAAGTTGCTAAGAACGAACTGCTTTCCGCAGAGAAGTCTTTGGAATTAGCCAAGATCGGTCCGCGAGCCGAAGACGTCGCCAGAGGCTATGCGCAATGGCAGCAGACCAAAGCTCAGGTCGATCAGCTGGAGTTGAAATTAAAGCAGAGTACGCTTTATGCCCCGCTCGATACAACGGTTCGTTCCAGACTTCTGCAGCCCGGCGACATGGCAAACGCTCAGGTGCCGGTTTTGGCTTTGGCGATTAACTCGCCTAAATGGGTTAGGGCCTACGTCAACGAAGTCAATCTCGGCAAGATCAAACCGGGTCAGGAAGCCTACGTGACGATTGACGCCTATCCGAATGACAAAATTCCCGGTCATGTCGGCTTCATTTCTTCTGTAGCCGAATTCACGCCTAAGACCGTTCAGACGCCGGATTTGCGCACTAACCTTGTTTACGAAGTCAGAATTTTGGTTGACGACAAAGACAATCGTTTGAGACTGGGTATGCCGGCAACCGTGGGCTTTAAATAAGGACGGCTGATGGCAGAGAACAACAACGTTCCGGCCGTCTTCGCAAAATCGCTTAAAAAAGTTTTTGTTGATAAGAAGAATCCGGCACTTGATTCGATTGCGCTCAACGGTATTGATTTAACGGTACCGAAGGGAGGGCTCGTTGCTTTGGTCGGTCCGGACGGCGCCGGTAAGACGACTTTTATGCGATTGGTCTGCGGGCTTCTGACTCCGACCTCCGGCGAGTTGGAAGTGTTCGGTATGAACACCGTGACGGATTCAGAAGCGATTCAAGAGCGAATCGCTTATATGCCGCAGCGGTTCGGGCTTTATCAGGACTTGAGCATTAAAGAGAATATGGACCTTTTTGCCAACCTTCAGGGGGTTCCTGAGGACGAGCGAAAAGAAAAATATGATCAGCTCTTCGCGATGACCGGGCTTGCACCATTTACCGACCGGTTGGCCGGACGGCTCTCCGGCGGTATGAAACAAAAGCTCGCACTGGCCTGCGCCCTGATTCACGACCCGGATTTATTGATTTTGGATGAACCGACTGCAGGTGTTGACCCGGTTTCTCGTCAGGAACTCTGGAAGATTCTTAAAACTGCGGTCGCTCAGAAAGGTATGAGTGTTCTCGTGAGCACTGCTTATCTGGAAGAAGCGGCCATGTGTCATGACGTCTACATCATCAATAAAGGCGTGATTTTGGCAAAGGGTACGCCCGAGATGCTGACGGAGCCTTATAAAGATCGAGTTTATTTTGCTCAATCCGAGGGCAGAACGGCGCGCCAAATGCTCGACGCCGCTTCCCAAGCTTCTCTTGTTCTTGATTCCACGCCGTCAGGAGACGGGGTCCGAGTGCTGTTGTCGAAAGATGCCGATCTGAAAGAAGCTGCAAAGGAACTCGGTGTTCCGTCTCTAAGCCCGCTGCCTCCGAGACTGGAAGATGCTTTTATGTCTCTTCTGATTGCGGCGGATAAACCACAGAAAGATTTCGGGGAAAACGTCGAAGTCCGGAATACGAAAGGTGATGACAGCAAACCTGTGATTGTGGTTGAGAACCTGGTTAAGAAATTCGGGGACTTTACAGCGGTCGATGACACATCGTTTAGCGTCACACGCGGAGAAATCTTCGGATTGCTGGGGCCGAACGGTGCCGGCAAACCACCACATTCCGCATTCTTTGCGGTCTGATTCCGGCGACTTCCGGAAAGGTTGAAGTGGCAGGGTATGACCTTCGAACGGCTCGAGCTTCGGCGCGACGAACGGTTGGTTATGTGGCTCAGTTTTTCTCCTTGTACAGCATTTTCTCTGTGGGATTTAATTTGAAGTTTTACGGCGGTGCGTACGGATTATTCGGAGACAAGTTAAAGACGGCTATGGATGCGGTTGTCAGGCGTTTCGGTCTGACAGGTTTGCTCGGCAAGAAAGCAGGCGGCTTGAACGACGGCTATAAAAAGCGTCTTTCGATGGCTGCCGCTCTGATGCATGATCCGGGTATTTTGTTCCTTGATGAGCCGACAAGTTCGATTGACCCGCTTGCGCGAAGAGTGTTCTGGCGAAGCATTAACAAACTTGCCGACGAGGGCAAAGCCATTATTGTGACGACCCACTTCATGGAAGAAGCAGAGTACTGCACGCGCATTGCCATTCAGGATCGCGCG
>ERZ860009.627-NODE-627-length-14861-cov-1.511212_pt1 | contig 14861 bp, 20 predicted proteins | sample MGYA00510114_ERZ860009 | MGnify/ENA primary metagenome ERZ860009 (study PRJEB30046, sample SAMN00715177) | human gut metagenome | study: EMG produced TPA metagenomics assembly of the A metagenome-wide association study of gut microbiota in type 2... | reverse complement strand
CGAGCACCTTTTCCCCAGTCAGTTTCCAGTGGATAAATCCTGCAAGCGTGGTGAAAAATGCAATGTCTTTCACATGCTCCTCTTTGTTTAACATTGCCTGATACAGATGGGCAATGCTCCAACGCTGCGGAATGTTATAGGAAAATTCCTTTGTCAGTGCGGCTGCTGCTTCCTCTGTGATGGTATTACGCCATGTACGGAACGGCACGAGAAGCTCCCCAGCCTTATCAAATGCCAGATATCCGTGCATCATGGCAGAAAATCCAATCGCACGGATCTTTGTCAGTGTCACGCCATACTGCTCTTTTACGTCTTTTTTCAGATTCTGGTAACAGTCCTGCAGACCGCCCCAGATGTCATCCATGGTATAGGTCCAGATTCCGTGGTCGAGGCGGTTTTCCCATTCATGACTGCCGGATGCAATCGGTGTATGATTTGCATCGGTCAGTACCGCCTTGATACGTGTGGAGCCAAATTCAATTCCGAGAAATGTTTTCCCGGACACGATCTCGTCTTTTCTTTCCACTGTTTCTACCTCTCTTTCTGCCATAAACACCTGCCTTTGCATTTTACAAAAGCAGGTGTTACCTATCTTTTATCTGTAGAATACCTCTCCAAGCATCAGATCACGCTTGAAATCACGAATCTTGGTATCTTTGTCAATGTATACAGCCTCAATGCCCATGGCTGCTGCCCAGTCACCCATCTGCTCTGCAGTCAGGTCGTAGGTAAATGCGGTGTGGTGTGCGCCGCCAGCAAGAATCCATGCCTCTGCGCCTGTATAAATATCCGGTTCCGGAGTCCAGAAGTTCGTTGCGGTCGGAAGCTTCGGCATTGGTTTTTCTGTCTTCTTGCACTCTACATCGTTGATGATGAGACGGAAACGGTTGCCCAGATCAATCAGAGAAGTTGCAATTCCGTGTCCTTCCTTCGATGTAAATACAAGTCTTGCCGGATCTTCTCTGTCGCCCATGGAAAGAGGCTGGCACTTGATGCTGATCGGACCGTCTGCGATGGACGGACAGATCTCAAGCATATGCGCTTCGAGGATTCCTTCTTTTCCTTTTACTAAATTGTAGGTGTAATCCTCGAGCATGGATGTTCCCTTTGCATCCTTCATACCGGCTGTCATCACTTTCATGAGACGTACCATGGCTGCAACTTTCCAGTCACCTTCTGCGCCAAAGCCATATCCTTTTTCCATCAGTCTTTGGATAGCAAGTCCCGGAAGCTGTTTTAATGCGCCAAGATCGCCGAAGTGGGTAACAATTGCCTGATAATTCTTCTCCTGTAAGAAACGCTCAAATCCAAGTTCGATCTGTGCCTGTACTGCTACATGTTTCTTGAATTCTTCCGGATCTCTGCCCTCAAGTAAAATCTCATACTTGTCATAATATTCATCTACCAGTGCGTTTGTATCGGACTGGGATACTGCTGCAACAGACTCTGCGATCTCATTTACCGGATAAGCATCTACTTCCCAGCCAAACTTGATCTGTGCCTCTACCTTATCACCCTCGGTAACGGCTACATTTCTCATATTGTCAGCGACACGCATCACACGGATATGGCTGCTCTCTACGATACCGACTGCGGTACGCATCCAGCTTGCAATCTTATCAACAACAACCGGGTCCGTCCAGTGTCCGACAACAACCTTGCGCTCCATACGCATACGGCTTACGATATGACCATACTCTCTGTCACCGTGTGCGGACTGGTTCTCATTCATGAATCCATGTCGATACTGTCATATGGAAGTTCCTCATTGAACTGTGTATGTAAATGCATGAGAGGTTTTCTGTACTCCTGCAGTCCAAGAATCCAGGACTTTGCCGGAGAGAAGGTGTGCATCCAGGTGATCACACCAGCACATGTCTCATCATTATTTGCCTCGTTAAAGGTCTTGCGGATCAGCTCGTTCTGATCAGGGTTGGCTTCCATACAATCTCATATGGCAAAACGCCTGTCTTATTTAACTCGTCTACGATCTGCTTGGAATGCTGGGCTACCTTTGCCAGACATTCATCTCCATACAGATCCTGTGATCCTGTGCAAAACCAAAATTTGTAATCCTTATTTAACAGCATACTCGTTCCTCCTTAGAATTGTTCTCCGTATTGCTCATTTTTCATACTCTAGTTTATAACTTGTATGCATGTATTTACAAGTTGTTTTTCTGCAAAAAATCAACAAAATTGTTGTCTTTTTTCGTTTTAATCCGGCATTGTTTTGGTCAGATTGCACAAGCCGTCACCGGTATTCCATGCAGGAATTTCCCTCAATAAGCATTGGCTGGATGAGAACACTATCCCCTTCCTCTTTTTCTCCGTTCTGAATCATGGAAAGGAGCAGTTCTGCTGCCATGGCGCCAAGCTTTTCCTGCGGATGGTCAATGGTTGTCAGCCGAAGCCCCTGCTGGTTCGCCAGCGAAGAATTATCATAACCGGTCACCGAAACATCTTCCGGAATACGCAGTCCTTCCTCCTGTAATGCACGGATGACAAGCTGTGCCGTCTGATCGTTATAACAAACGACCGCATCCATCCGCCCACGAAGCGTTTTTCCTGCCATTTCACGGATTGCTTCATAGGGATGGATTTTGCGGTCCTCCGTATGAAACCACACCACTTTATCCGGATCATACAAAATTTCCGCCTCCTGCAGTGCCCGGACATACCCTTTATGACGGTTCTGTCCCTGCATGTCATCCGCCTTAAATACTCCCACGATATTTTTGTGCCCGTGATCCGTCAGATACTTTGGATCATATATCCCCCCTGAAAATCATCCAGCAGCACATGCGGTTTGTCTTTCATCTGTGGGAAACATCCCTGGATAAACACGTATGGAATATGCGATTTTTCCAGTTGTTCGTACAAATTCATATGCCGGCAGAAAATCTGGCTTTTACTCGGTTCAATGATAACCCCGTCAATATCCTTGCTTAAAATTTCCTGCAGGCATTCCGCTTCCCGTGTCCGGGAATTTTTTGTATTTTTTAGGACAATGCTATACCCTGCACCGGTCAGCACATCATCAATTCCCTGTATCACACGGGGAAAAATATAGTCTGACAGATAGGTTGTTACAACAGCAATATTCTTGGACGGATGTGCGTGCCGCATCATTTCTGAGCAGAATGTACCGCGCCCGTGCTCTGCGTAAATATATCCTTCATTCTGCAAAATCGCCAATGCCTTGCGCACCGTCTGACGGCTGACCTGATACTGTGCGGAAAGCGTATTTTCCGATGGCAGTTTCTGCCCCGGTGCAATCTCCCCGGAGACGATCTGTAAACGCAGCTGTTCCGTCAGTTCCTGATATTTTGGTGTGTTTCCTCCTGTGATACTCTCCATAATGTATATCCCCTCTTAAAAAACAGATACAGCCTGTCCGGGCTTCTCTACTAAAGTTGTACCATGTATGTTTACTTGTACGGTCAGTGTAACACAGGTTTTTTCATATGTCACTAAAAGAATTGCACAAAAATACTGCCCTGCATTTTTATAATAAAATTATTGTGTGCTACAGTCCAGGCACTTTTTTCTTTGCGGCCGCAAACTCTTCATCCGTAAGCGCACCTTCCGCATGAAGCTTTGTCAGCTGCGTCAGTTCTCCGGAAGTGGATTTTGCTTCTTCCGGCTGTTCTAAGTCTTCGGTGTCTTTTACATAGGATGCCTGAAATTCCCCATTGATCTCTGCAATCTCTTTCTCCCCACGGATATAGGCATCATACATATCAAACAGATCCATGCCGCTTCCTCCCACGCAGTCATCCGGCTCCTGCCAGGAACGAATCAGTGCAATCCTTTCTTCCTTTGTCGTGTCTTTGATCAGATATCCACTCATGATAATATTTTCCTCCCTACCGGCGATATAACTTCGGATTCTTCTTTTTCATTTCCAGACCCTTTTTGTCATCTTCTTACCTATCTGTTTTCAGATTACATATCGTATATTCTACCATATTTGTTCTGTTTTTGATATACCCAATGTGCTTTTGCACGATCAGCACTCGCATTTGTTCATTGAAGCACCTGTTGTCAAAAAAAGCCCTGCGGTATACAAAAACCGCAGGACTTTTCTTGCTTAGTTTCTTTTAAAAATCGACATCCGTATCATAGTAGCAGCATTTTAAGAGTTTCTCCATCTCCTCCTGACTTGGCTGTCTTGGATTGGAACCCGTGCATGCGTCAAGAATTGCATTGGCCGCAATCTCCGGAAGTCTCTCTAAGAATACCTCCTCCGGTACAAATCCCTGCTCGGTCGGGAAGCTGTCTGCACCATAGTTTTTAATGCAGTGCGGAATGTTCAGATCATCGTTCATCCTGCGCAGATGTGCGATCAGAAGCTCCACCTTTTCATCCAGTGTGTTTCCGCCAAGTTTCATGAAATCCGCAATCTCACCGTAACGTTTCTTTGCCGTCTCATCCTTTGCATTAAATGCGATAACCTTTGGCAGATACATTGCATTGGCTGCGCCGTGGATGATGTGTGCGCCATAATCCGCAAACGCTGCACCTGTCTTATGTGCCATGGAATGTACAATGCCAAGGAGTGCATTGGAAAATGCCATACCAGCCAGACACTGTGCATTGTGCATGGAATCTCTCTTTTCCATATCCCCGTTGTAAGACGGGATCAGGTCACTCTGGATCATCTTAATCGCATGCAGCGCAAGCGGATCCGTAAAATCGCAGTTTGCGGTGGAAACATATGCCTCGATCGCATGTTCATTGCATCCATTCCAGTGTGTGCCACCAGTTTCTGCGGCATGGTCTCTGCCAGATCCGGATCAACAATCGCAACATCCGGTGTAATCTCAAAATCTGCAATCGGATACTTGATTCCCTTCTCATAATCTGTAATGATGGAAAACGCAGTAACTTCTGTTGCAGTTCCGGAAGTTGAAGAAATCGCACAGAAATGTGCTTTGTTGCGCAGTGCCGGGATGCCGAATACCTTGCACAGAAATGAGCTTTCTTACGAAGCTTAGGAAGCCGAATACCTTGCACATATCCTCAAAAGTAATTCCGGATACTCATACTTGATCCACATTGCTTTTGCCGCATCAATCGGAGAACCACCACCCATGGCTACAATCCAGTCCGGCTCAAACTCCTGCATCACTGCCGCACCTTTCATAACAGTCTCAACAGACGGATCCGGCTCAATGCCCTCGAAAAGTTTTACTTCCATCCCGGCTTCCTTTAAATAATCTTCCGCCTTCTGAAGGAAACCAAACCGTTTCATCGAGCCGCCGCCCACGCAGATGATCGCTTTCTTTCCCTTGAATGTTTTCAGGGCTTCGAGTGCTCCCTTTCCATGGTATAAATCTCTCGGTAATGTAAATCTTGCCATATAAAAAACCTCCATATACTATGTAAATCATTTCGGCTTTCACGGTTGTTTCGGTGCTTTCCACAATGAAAATTTCAACGCCCGTCTTCCACTGTTCTGCCTTTATCACTAGACATATTGCACAAAAAATCGACCGTTGTACGCCTGCAACTATGCATTTATTCTACCATTAAAGGGAGGAAATTTCAATTCATATTTTTTACTCTCTGCTTCCATATAATGGGTCATCCTCTCCCGCCGGTTCCTCGTCTATATATTTTGCAAACACTTTATAAAAAAAGAATGAACATACATATGCAAGTAAAGCAAATCCCATCAGAAGCAGAGCACATCCGTAATGATACTGGTATATGCCATATAGCCTGCCGCCAGTACTATTACATTTAAAAACAGCGTATATGGAAAAAAAGGGGCACCCGCCATGGCGGCTGCATTTTTTATCTGCACACGCAAAGGATTTTCCAGTTTTGCAATCACCGGAAACAGCCATAAGAACACAATAAAAACCAAATAGCCTACGCATACACTCACCACTGTCATAAATACGGACATGAAAGCAGGTCCCACATTGCGCCAGAAAAACAAATCAATAAAAAGCAGGCACACAAAAAGTAAGCCTATCATTCCCGCCACAAAAGACTGTTTAAAATTCTGCTTAAACGATCGGAAAAAAGTCTGTATAACATACCCATCTCCATAGCGTACCGATCGCAATGAAACAGCATACAATGCTGTAATTGCCGGTCCGATCGTCACAACCGGAATACAGCACAGCAGAAAAATCAGATTCAGTAAAATCAAATCTGCCATCTTATTTAAAAAAGCAATCACCGGATTTTCTTTTGGCATACGCTGCCCCCCTTTACCATGTATAAATGTCTGTTCGTTATAATACTACAAAAGCAGTCCGCATCGCGCAAGCGATTTTTATGCGAACTGCTTTCTTATATTTTGTTGAGGATTGAAAAAGATGAATTTTATAATTTGTTACTTATTTGATACCGCTGATTGCAATGGACTCAATGATCATTCTCTGGAAAATAAAGAACAATGCCATTGTCGGAATCATTGCAATTACGGATGCTGCCATGATCAAAGCATAATCACTCTGAATTGCATAATAGGAATTGAAGGAACGTATAACCACCTGCAATGTCCAGTTCTTTTCGCTTCTCAAGAAAATAGTAGGTGCAAGATAATCATTCCAGATTCCCATAAACCACAACATCAGCTGCGTTGCCAGAGCCCCCTTCATCAATGGCATAAAAATCTGAAGAAACGTACGGAAATATCCACATCCATCCAATTTTGCTGCTTCCATCAGATCATCCGGAATTCCGATCAGGTTCTGTCGAAGGAAAAAGATAATACTGACATTTCCAAAGCATCCCGGAATAATAAGTGGAAGCAGAGTATTGGTCCAGCCCAGTTTGGTAAACATGACATACTGTGGAATCATGACAACCGCAAACGGAATCATAATGGTTGCCAGCAATGCCAGAAACAATGCATTTTTGCCACGAAATCTCATTTTTGCAAATCCGAATGCGGCGAGGGAGGAGGTAAATCCGCCAATAATCAATACCGGAATTGCAACCTTCAGAGAATTAAATATACCGTTTATGAACTGTCCCTTTTTTAATACTTCAGAATATTTTCCTATCAGAATCGGATCCGGAAGAATTGTTAATGTACCGGACAAAATCTGATTTTTTGTCATGAATGATGTCGCAATCATGTAAATTAACGGGAAAACCATTACAACTGCACCAAGAAGAAGTAATACAAAGATAATCCAGTTAAAAATTTTCTCTTTTTTTGATACAAGCCGGGAGCTTGCCAAATCTTTTTTTGAACTCATATGACTCCCTCCTAGTCCATGGTCTTCACCCATCTATCCTGACCCGCGAAATTAGAGCCGTGATAATGAAGATGATGATTGCAAGAATAACTGCCAGTGCACATCCGTAGCCTAACTGTCCGTTTGAAAATGCTTTATCATACAAATAATAAACAACGGTTGCTGCACTATAGTTTGTTCCACCTTTATTCGTCATAACCTGTACTTCTACGAACACCTGGAAACCGCCAATCAGGCTGGTAATTAAAATATAGAACGTAACCGGCGAGACCAGTGAACGGTAATATGACGAAATTTCTGCCATCCATTTGCTCCATCAATGGAAGCAGCTTCATAGTAGTTACGCGGAATGTTTTGCAATCCGGCAAGATAAAGAATAATAGAAGTTCCCAATCCTTTCCATACCATGAAGATGATTAAAGCTACTTTTACCCAGAACTCATCTCCCAGCCAGTTTGGACCATGATGTCCGGTCAAAAGTTTGATGATTGAATTAAATAATCCATAATCGTAATTATAAACCCATGCCCACAAAATAGACACGGCAACCAGTGAAGATACTACTGGTACATAATACATTGTCCGAAGCAGCCGGATTCCCGGAATCTTACGGTTCATTCCCATTGCCAGAAGCAGTCCAAGGATCATTCCGATTGGAATACCGATCAAATAAATAATGGTTGTAAGCAGAGATTTCCAGAATTTTTCATCATGAAAAATATTGATGTAATTCTGCAATCCACAGAAATTATCCACCAGAGAATTCATTCCCGTCCACTTGCTCATACTTGCAAACACTGCAAAGCAGATCGGATAAGCCATAAAAAGTAAAAATCCAAGGAAAGGCAGGGCGATGAACAGCCACGCAGTTCTTTCTTCTTTCTTCGCCATTGCCGACATCTTATGTTTCGGTTGTTTTGTTTTTCCGCTCATATGCCCACTCTTTTCCTACGGACTGCCCCATGACAGGGGCAATCCGTTTTAATCTTAATTATTAGTTGCTGCGTTCTGTAATTCGATCGCGTTGTCCAGTGCTTCCTGCATCTTTGGCGCTACCTGTTTACAATAATCATCTACGGAAACTTCTCCGGTCAGAACATTCGGCATTCCTTCCAGGAAAGTATCCCACCATTCACTGTTGTAAGTGTAGGTTGTTTCCGTAAAGATTCCTTTATATTTGTCACTTCCCTCAATATATCCGAAAATAACATCTACATTGCTTGCATATGGAATTGTTCCATCATTTACTTTGTCTTTAAATGTTGTCTGTGCATAATCCATAATGTTTGGAATCTGTAAAGACTTACCGGATGTCTCGCCGCAAAGTTCTTTCTGTCCGTCCAGATCTGTTGATAAGGACTGTATTAACTCTGCACATAAATCCGGGTTCTTTGCCTGTGAAGAAACTGCGAAACCAACGGTTCCGAGCCATGCGTGGACTTTCCGTCTCCGTTTGGTCCTACCGGCCATCCACATAAATCCCAATTGTATGGGAATGTTGCATCATCCATAAATGCTGCGACATCCCATGTACCACATGCATAAAAAGCAACCTGTCCGTCCAGCCATCTCTGGTATCCGCCAAGCGCAGTATCCTGTTCTACCGTTGGCGTTACTTTATACTTTAATGTCAGATCCGTATAATACTGGAAAGCATCCTTAAAATTCTGATTTTCATCAATGACTACCTTTGTCTGATCATCATTTAAGAACTGACCGCCATTGCCGTATACATAAGGAGTAAAACCAAATGCATTTGCATTTGCAACACCCCACTGATCAATTTCGCCATCACCGTCTTTATCCTTTGTCAGTTTCTGGCACACATCTGCAAATTCTTCCCATGTGTATGGATTTTCCGGATCCGGATACTCCAGTCCTGCTTCATCAAAAAGATCTTTGTTGTAGGCAAATGCAAAGCAGGATAAATCTTTTGGCAGGCAGTATAACGATCCTGAACCAATATTAGATCCATCATACATATATGCGCTCTTGATCGCCGGCCACAGATTGTCAACCGCAGTAGCATCTACGAGATCATCCAACGGCTGTACATATCCGTTATCTACATAACTTCTGACTGCTTCCGGTCCCACATAGAAAATGTCCGGAAGTTCTCCCGCTGTCATGGCAGCTGTCATCTTCGTTGCGTATTCATCCTGTGTTGTTACCTCAAAGTTTACTGTAGAAATCTCATCTGCATGCTCTTTTGTAAATTTATCAATTAGTTCCTGATAAACGGCTTTTTCGTGATCCTGTGCATAAATAAGAATATTGATCTCATTATCACCGGTTCCTTTCATCTCTGCAACGGAGCTTGCAGAGCCTTCTGTGTCTGATCCCCCATCACTCTTTTCAACTCCGCATCCTGCTACCATTGTTGCGAGCATTGCTGTACAAAGCAATGTTGATATGATTTTTTTCTTCATAGTTTCCTCTCCTTTTTACCACCTTGATCATAATGAAATAAAATATAAGCTCCCCTGTTCGTTATTCTGACCATCTGATTCCGACGCGCCTTTAAAAATCATTCGGCAGATTAACTAATATTTTAAAATTTGTCAGGTCTTATTGGTTACATTATATAATTGCCCAATAAGTATGTCAACATGTTTTTTAGATTTTCCTAAAATATTTTATTTTATTGTTGTTATTTAGTGTTTTATAAATTATTTTCGTTTTTATTCTTTTTCTTTCACTCATGCGTTGACGCATTCCGGAAATGATACTATAATTTATAAAACAGAAATGAAACAAATCAAAAGGGGGTAATTTATGCTTCACATCACTTCACTGGATGATGGACTGGACATTTTTAAAGCACTTGGCTCCGATGTTCGGATTGAAATTATAAAACTGTTGATTGAAAACAAAGAAATGAACATGAACGAACTGGCAGCAAAACTGAACATTACGAACGGTGCTCTGACGGGACATATAAAAAAACTGGAGGCATGCGGAATTGTCAATACGTCCAATGATTCCAGCGGGCACGGAAACCAGAAAATCTGTACTCTGCATCTGGATAAAATTCTCATTGATCTGGACGCACCGGAAGAAGCGCAAAATGTTTACAATGCAGAACTTCAGGTCGGACATTACTGCAATTATGAAGTCTATCCGACCTGTGGGCTGGCTACCGCTTCCCATCTGATCGGTGAAGTGGATGATACGCGCTACTTTGCACATCCTGATCGCTACAATGCAGATATTCTCTGGTTTTCCAAAGGATTTGTGGAATATGAAATTCCAAACTTTATTCCAGGTTCCCAGAAAATCACGCAGATTTTAATCTCTGCCGAGCTCAGTTCCGAAGCCCCGGGAATCAATAACGTCTGGCCATCCGATATCAGTTTTTATTTAAATGATGTCTGCATCGGCACCTGGACATCCCCGGGAGATTTCGGAGATGTCCGCGGTATTTTCACTCCAGACTGGTGGTTTCCGAACTGGAACCAGTATGGATTGTTAAAAATGCTTGTGATCAATAAAAAGGGAACTTTCATAGACGGATTGCAGATTTCAGATGTCACCATCCGGGACTTTAATCTGGACTATCGCAGCAGCATGAAGCTGCGCATGGCAGTCAATGACAATGCAGAACACGTTGGAGGACTCACGATTTTCGGTAAATCTTTCGGTAATTATGGACAGGATATTAAAGTCAGCATTAATTACGCACCAATTGAAGAATAATTTTATTAAAAAAGGCCTTTGCATGTTATTTCTCCATGCAAAAGCCTTTTTAACCAGCATCCATTATACCAGATCTCCGATTCTTTTCGCCCAGAATGCAACACCATCACTGCGCAGTCCGCACAACAGAATTGTTTCACACTTCCGCTGTGCATCCCAGCCACAATAAACCCGCACCTCCTCCGTATAAGGTCCATATGTAATCATGCCCCTGTGATCTGCAGTATACTCCCATTTTCCCTGAACAGAACAGTTCTCATAATATCCATCCGGTGCAAGTTTCATTGGCACAGAACAGGTAATTCCCTGCGGCAGTGCCGGCGCAAGCGTGATCCGCTCATAAAAACCGCATATCTGTTCTTTTGTTACCGGCTTTATCCCGTCTCTTGTATCTGTCTTCGCAAGGGGCTGTGCTGCCACAAACGGCCACCCATCCTCGCTCCAGAAAATTTCACGTATCTGCATCTCAGACGGTTCTTCCTGTTGTGTAAAGTTTTTCCTGCGGATATGACATACAAGATACCACCGTCCGTTTACATCATGTAACACTGAATTATGTCCGGGACCCATATATGCCTGCCCTTCATTCCATTGATATCCACACATGGCGAGTAATCCTGTGCTGTTATCCTCATCCTCATCCGCAATCAGATCCTTTCCGTGGAAATCAATAAATGGTCCACAGATACTCCGGCTTCTTCCCACCCGGATATTGTAATCGGATTTTAAAGATCCGTAGGAAACAAACAGATAATAATAATTATTCTGCGCATTGTATACCATATACGGGCCTTCCATACTGCCGCTCTGCCACTTCGGGCGTCGTGCAATGCATACCCCGATTCCTTCTTCTTCGGCAAAACCTGTAGTCCTGTTCAGTTTTAATACATGGCAGCCACCCCAGAAAGAGCCATAAAGCATATACTGCTCCCCTGTTTTTGCATCCTCGATAATATTTGCATCAATTGCATTGGTAACACTCTGCGGAAATTTTTCTGTTGTTTTAAGCACACACCCTTTGGGTTCGAACGGACCTTCCGGTCGGTCTGCCACTGCCAGAAAAATACAGGACTGGCGTACACCCCAGCTGGAATTGGAGCAGTACAGACGATATTCTTTTCCCACCTTTACGATATCCGGTGCCCAGATATCTTCACTGCCGGTCCATTCCACCGACTCCTGCGGCGGACGTTCCACAACTTTTCCGATTTCCTGCCAATGCACCAGATCTTTTGATTTCTGGCATATAGCACCTGTACTGTATGTATAATAATTTCCACTAACCTCATCATAAAATATTGCCGGATCGTGTATCATGCGTCTCTCCTTCTTGTTCCCATTTTTCATAGGGACAGTTCTGTCCTTTTACCGCAGCACGAAGCTGCACATAGCATCCGCAGGCACGGCACATATGCTCCCCATACCATGTGCATTTCCCACAACATGCCAGACGCCTTGCATACGTCACATCTTCTGCCTGTTCTTCCGGCGTAAGCTGTGCAAGGTACCGCAAAAGATATTCCTCCAGACCGCCCCCGTATTGTTTTGCCAGTTCGCATTTTCTGCAATACCGTTCTGATTCTTCCATATGATCCTGTCCATTTTGCATTATTGCAGGCGCAGTTCCACCACACTGCATGGCGGAAGCATGATTTTTATCCCATCTGCACACTTTTTATATGCGGTAAACACTTCTTCTTTTACAAGTTCCGGTGCATCAAACGTATTATGTGCGTGCATCTCTGCCGAGACAACCTTTGCTTCCTTCACAGAATATATGTGTTCATCTCCGGCGATCACAATCTCTATTTCTTTTTCCTCATCCGCAGAAAGATTGTTTAATGTAACCGTAATGATATGCTCCGCATCCTCAGATACGGATTCCGTCACCTCCGGAACTTTCCATTCTCCTATACCGGTTTCGCCCACTCCTGTCAGTGTACTGTTCAAAAGCGTTGCACCCTGATGATGCCGGTACATATGGAATACATGATACGTCGGTGTCTTAATCATCTTTGGTCCTTCTGTGAGAATGACAGACTGCAATACATTTACCATCTGTGCAAGATTTGCCATCTTCACGCGATCACAGTGCTTATTAAAGATATTCAGGGTGATCCCTGCAACCAGCGCATCCCTTACCGTGTTCTGCTGATATAAAAAGCCCGGATTGGTTCCCGGTTCAACTGTAAACCAACAGCCCCACTCATCCACGATCATTCCGATTTTTTTATCCGGATCGTACTGATCCATAATCTTTCCGTGGCGTTCCACAAGAGTTTCCATATAAAGTGCTTTTTTTAATGTCTTATACCACACTTCTTCATCAAAATCCGTTGCACTTCCCTTGATTTCCCAGCCTTCCGGATGCACATAATAATGCAGGGAAAGCCCATCCATAAATCCATGAAATTCAGGAACGGTGTGATCATGGGTTGTCTCTAATACCTTCCTTGTCCAGTCATAATCATCCACATTTGCTCCGCCACAGATCTTTTGGATCGGTTTCTGCGGATCATAATTGCGCACATAGGTCTGATATCTGCGGTACTCATCTGCATAATACTGCGGTCTCATATTTCCCCCACATCCCCAGTTTTCATTTCCAACACCAAAATAATCAATGGTCCACGGCTCCTCATGTCCATTTTTTTTGCGCAGATCTGCCATCGGGGACACCCCGTTAAATGTCATATATTCAACCCATTCCGACATCTCCTGCACGGTTCCGCTTCCAAGATTTCCGTTAATGTAGGTTTTACATCCAAGCTGACGGCAAAGTTCAAAGAACTCATGCGTTCCGAAACTGTTGTCCTCTACCACACCACCCCATGGGTATTAATCATTTTCTTCCGGTTCTCTTTCGGTCCGATTCCGTCTTTCCAGTGATACTCGTCCGCAAAACATCCCCCCGGCCAGCGCAATACCGGAATCTTAATCTCTTTGAGTGCTTCCACCACATCTGTACGCATCCCATTAACATTCGGGATTTCAGAGTTTTCACCCACATAGAGTCCTTCATAGATGCATCTGCCCAGATGTTCCGAGAAATGCCCATAGATCTCCGGTGCAATGGTACCTTCTTTTTTATTTTTGTTGATCATTAACTTTGCCATATTTCTTTACTCCTTTTTGATATATTGTACGCCCCAGAGAGTTTCCTCGTTGTCTCCTGCAGCCGAAAAACAAAACACCGGATTTTCCGCTTCATCGGTCATTTCCATTAATACCCCTTTATAAACGACACCGTCCAGTGTAATGGTAATTAATCTGTGCCTTCCTTTACCTCATATGTACCGCTTTTTTCTCCACCGGTTACTTTTCCATCCGCAAACGTATATGCCTCCGCTTCGCGAATCTTACTGCTGATACTGTTCCATGGTTTACTACATAAAATGTACCGGATACATCCGATTTTTTGTACCCCTTTTCCGAGAGAGTTTCTCCCATTGTGGCAAATGGTGCTGCAACAAACCACCCATCCTCATTTGTGTACATCTGATGTACACGCGGTTCATGATACTCTGTGCCATCGTCAAACCGCTGATGATATGTAATGTAATATTTCCCGTCATCATCCTGAAATGTGGACTGACCGCCCGGTGCCATATAGGTATAATTTAAACTCGGGAATGTATAATTCCCCATCATTTTTAAACCATAATTGAAATGATCGTCCTGATCTTCCAGTGTATTTCCTGCTACACCACATATGGTCCCGTTGGCTTTTCACTGCGAAACTGCCGAATCTGATACCCACCATCACTCTGCAGATCTCCATAAGAAACAAACAGATAATAATAGCCGTTTTCTGCGTCATACTGGATATATGGACCCTCAGCAGAGTGATGTCCACCACCAATCAGCCGATATCCATAATACGGATCGGCATCCTTGTCATCCACCGGATAAATCGGGTATCCAGTGGCGGGATCAATCT
>ERZ860009.618-NODE-618-length-14989-cov-1.567296_pt1 | contig 14989 bp, 18 predicted proteins | sample MGYA00510114_ERZ860009 | MGnify/ENA primary metagenome ERZ860009 (study PRJEB30046, sample SAMN00715177) | human gut metagenome | study: EMG produced TPA metagenomics assembly of the A metagenome-wide association study of gut microbiota in type 2... | reverse complement strand
ATCACGAGCCTCAATATCAGACTGCAGCTGCTTCAGATCAACCTGCATTCCTTTGGCAAGCATTTCTTTGTATCGCCGCGATGCCCGCTCCTCAGCAGAAGCCGTCAAAAAAATCTTTAAATCAGCATGCGGAAATACCACTGTTCCGATGTCACGCCCGTCCATCACTACTCCACCGGCTTCTCCCATGCGGCGCTGCTGAGCTACCATAGCTTCGCGTACAGCTCCTACAGCAGATACTTTAGAAACAATTTCTGTTACTTCCGGAGTTCTGATTTCATCTGTTACTTCCAGTCCATCCACAAAAACACGGTTCAATTTTGCTTCCTGTTTAAAAGTAATAGTCATTTCAGCAGCAAGTTTACTTACTAATTCAGGTGAAAAATCCTGCTTACTTTGTAAAAACTTCCAAGCTACAGAACGATACATTGCACCTGTATCAATATAAATATAGTCCAATTCTTCAGCCGCCAGTTTAGCAATGGTACTTTTTCCTGCTCCTGCCGGACCGTCGATGGCAACTACTAATTTCTTCTCCATCATTTACCACCCTGCCTATTTATTGATATGCAGCCGCTGTCCCTGCAGCATATCCTGTTGAAAATGCCGCCTGTAAATTATAGCCGCCAGTATAACCGTCTATATCAATGACTTCTCCTGCAAAATACAATCCTTGCCACAACTTGGAACGCAATGTTTTAGGCTCTATTTCTTTTATGGATACGCCCCCAGCTGTTACAATAGCCTCTGATAAAGGCCTCGTTCCCGTAATCGAAACTGATAACCCTTTTAACACTTCTACTAAACGCTTACGTTCTTCTTTTGATATCTGATTGACAGGCTTTTCTTCATCAAGATAAGCCTGATCTAAAACTACGGGGATCAGACGCTGCGGTAGAAGGTCTTTCATCCCATTCAGCAGCTGCTTCCGGCTGTATTGCTCAAAATCACGCTGAACTCTTGCTTCAAGCTTTTCAAAAGTCAAAGCAGGTTTTAAATCTATCAGCAAATCGATATTAGTTTTATTAGCTTTTAAAAGTGCTGCAACTGTTTTACTGAGTGATAAAATAATTGGACCTGATACACCAAAATGCGTAAATAACATTTCTCCAAATTCCGAAGCAGCCTTACTTCCTGAAGAATAAACAGTAGCCTGTACATTACGCAGGGACAACCCCTGCAAATCAGGAATATAAGGTGAATCACTAGTTAGTGGTACCAGCGAAGGTTTAAGTGGTATTATCGCATGTCCCAATTTTTCGGCAAGTTTAAATCCACTCCCGTCAGATCCGGTTCCTGGATAAGACGCCCCGCCTGCTGCAACAATAACTGCATCTGCTTTAAATACTTTACCGCTTTTAGTTTTGACGCCGATAACTTTTTCAGTATCAGTTAAAACTTCAGTCACACAAATATCAGTAACCAATTCTACACCTAAATCATGCAGAATTTTTAACAATGTATCTACTACATCTTTGGCCTGATCACTTACGGGGAAAACCCGACCACCACGTTCAACCTTAGTTTCCAAACCATTATCATTTAAAAGTTTTACAACATCTTCATTAGTAAACTGACGTAGAGCACTGTTTAAAAAGCGTCCGTTTCCAGGAATATTTTTGATTATTTCCTGCAAGTCACAATCGTTGGTGATATTACAACGACCTTTACCTGTAATTAAAAGTTTCTTTCCAGGTTTAAACATCTTTTCCAAAACTGTTACTTGTGCCCCATGTTCAGCAGCAGCAACTGCTGCCAATAAACCCGCTGCACCTCCGCCTACGACGATAACTTTATTCATTGATCGCAGCCGCCTTGATTAAAGCATTAATTTCGTCTTCATTCAAAATTCTATAACCGCCGCGTTTTAATCCCTGCAGTGTCAGATTACCTAACTTTATACGTTTTAATTGTCTTACAGGAAACCCAATAAAATCACACATTCTGCGCACTTGACGGTTACGGCCTTCATGATAACGATATCAAAAGTTGTATTACTTTTTTCGTTATCATACCCAATCAGAGTAACAATAGCAGGCGCTGTCATTCCATCCTCTAATTTTACACCGATCCTCAGCAGATCAAGCTTGTCCTGCGGAACCAGTCCCGGAACAGTCACTCTATATGTTTTATTTACTTCATGTTTTGGATGAGTGAGTTTTTGGGCCAGATCGCCATCATTAGTCAGAAGCAGCAGACCTTCTGTATTATAGTCCAACCGGCCTACCGGAAAAACCCGTTCCGGCAAATCTTTGGCAAAATCAGCAACAGTTCTGCGCCCCTGCGGATCCGTCATAGTAGTAACAACTCCGCGAGGTTTATAAAATAAATAATAGGCTTTCTTCTCACGTTTAATCGGTTTACCATCAACTAAAATAAAAGCTTTTTCTCCTACTTTAGTTCCTAATTCTTTAACAATCTTACCATTTACCTTTACACGCCCGGCTAAAATATATTTTTCAGCTTCGCGTCTGGAGGCTACCCCAGCAGAAGCTAAAACTTTCTGCAAACGTTCTTCCATAGATTATAAATCCCCTGTTTCTTCTGTTTTATTAAGCTCTTCATTAAATTCAGCCATTAGTGACATTTGTTCTGGTTCGTTTTCATGTTCTGACAAAATATCAGGAAAATCCGGTAAGTCTTTTAAAGAATTCAGACCAAAAGTAATCAAAAATTTATCTGTAGTTCCATATAAAATAGGATGACCAATAGAATCCTTACGTCCGGCCTCACTAATCAATCCATATTCTAAAAGCGTATTAACGACACCGTCGACCTTAACACCGCGAATAGCTTCCATTTCACTTCTGGTAACAGGCTGTTTAAAAGCAATAATAGCCAATGTTTCCATAGCGGCATTAGATAATTTCATTTCCTGAGAACGCGCCAGCTGTTTTATCAATTCATAATGCTGTTCTTTTGTACATAATTGATAACCTTCTGCCACTTTTCTTAAATACAGACCGCGCTTTTCATCTTCATAATCCCGCTCTAAAAGCGATAAGAGTTCCCATACCTGAGGTTTATCAAGCTGCATTATTTCAGCTAGCTTGGCAACAGATAACGGTTCACCGGCAGCAAACAACAAAGCTTCTAAAGAACCCCTTAAGTAATCGTGAAACATTTATCGTTCCCCCTGTCGCAGGAATATATAGATTGGAGCAAAAGCCACTGTCTGGTTGATAGTTACAACACCAAGCTTTAAAAGTTCCAAAACAGCTAAAAAAGACGCGACTTTCTCACTGCGGGAACCAGTACGTGAAAATACTTTGGCAAATTCTACACCGTTGAGATGTTGAGAAAGCATATGAACAATCTCATTCATTTTATCCTGTACATTAAATTCCTGGCGCTCAATATAAGCCTATTCTCAGTTTTCACTGAAAGCAGGGTCAGCATAGCACTAATCAACTCTGCTGCCTCATATTGTTTCAAGCTGCGTTCAACAAAACCAGACAAAAGCGGCAGTCGGTAACGGCAGCGTTCTGCCTGAAGCTTTAGTTCAGCTAGATTTGAGGCACAGACCTTAATACGTCTGTATTCTACCAGCATTTCCACCAGCAGTTGACGAGGGTCAGTTTCATCTTCCTCGCCTTCAGCAGTTTGTTTTGGCAAAAGCATACGCGATTTGATTTGCAGCAGCGTGGCAGCCATCAGCAGAAATTCACTGGCAATCTCAATATCAAACTCCGTCATTGCCTGTAAATATTCAATATATTGCTCAGTCACTGCCACAATAGGAATATCATAAATATCAATTTTTTCTTTTTCTATTAAATGTATCAACAGATCCAGTGGACCTTCAAAATCCTGAACCTTGATTGACAGGTTAGCCATATATTACAGCACATTCATGGCGGTCTTAACTTCAGCCATAGTTTTTTCAGCTTCCTTGCGGGCACGCTGTGCTCCATAATCAAGTACTTCTTTAATATATTCAGGTTTCTTTGATAATTCTTCCCGTTTAGTGTGGATATCTGCCAGCAACGCATTCATCTTTTCTGCCAAACGTTTTTTACATTCTACACAGCCAATCTCGCCGGCACGGCATCTTGCCCCAATCTCTTCATATTCCTCAGGATTGAATACCTTATGAAAAGCGTAGACAATACAAACTTCCGGATGTCCCGGGTCAGTCTTTTTTATACGCTGCGGGTCAGTAGTCATCATACGTATACGTTCCCACATTTCTTCCGGTCCAGCGCCGAAAGGAATGGTATTGCCATAGGATTTTGACATTTTACGCCCGTCAATACCCGGTAAAACCTTAGCTTTGGAAAATACTGCCTGTGGCTCGGGGAACACTTCTCTATTATAAAGATAGTTAAAACGGCGTACTATTTCCCGGGTCAGCTCCAAATGAGCAGACTGGTCTTCACCTACAGGAACACAGGTTGCTTTATAAAGCATGATATCCGCTGCCATAAGCACAGGATATCCCAAAAAACCATAGGTATTATTATCCTTGCCCTGAGCAGACCAATTCTGCAGTTTATCCTTATAGGTTGGCACGCGTTCCAGCCACGACAACGGAGTGCTCATACCTAAAAGCAGCGCTAATTCAGCGTGCTCTTTAACATGAGATTGTACAAAAATGACATTTTTTTCAGGGTCAAGACCAGCACTAAGCCAGTCAATCGCCATTTCCATAACATTTTCCTGTAATTTTGAAGTATCGCTATAAGACGAAGTCAGCGCATGCAGATCAACAATGGAGAAAAAACATTCATATTCGTGCTGCAAACGAACCCAATTCTCCAGTGCTCCCATATAATTACCCAAGTGAAAACGGCCAGATGGCTGCATTCCACTGAAAATTCTACCTTTAGTCATCAACATCAAGTCCCTTCATTAATCATAATTCAACAAGCCGTTTTAATTAAAATACTATCCCCAAAATACTGTTTACCAAAGACATATACGTGCTTGCCAAAGGCCTTATGATCATACCAACGATACCGGTAAAGACCAAAGCCAGCAAGATATAAAAGCCATATTGGCCAACCATATTTTCATACTGATAAGCAGTCCGCGGCGGCAGCAATTCTCCTAAAATCTTTGAACCGTCCAGAGGCGGGATTGGGATAAGATTAAAAAAAGCAAACCAAACATTATAAAGCTGTGTCCAAAGTAAAAACGAATAAACGCCTTTGGTCATAACACCAAATTTGGTCATTAAAGCAACAATCAATGCTGCAAGAAAGCATAAAAACAAATTTGCCGCAGGGCCTGCAAAAGAAACTTTTAAAATACCTTCGCGGCGATTTCTGAAATTATTGGGATTGATACCTACAGGCTTAGCCCAGCCGAAACCGGCCACAATAAGCATCAAGGCACCAATAGGGTCAAGATGTGCTAAAGGATTAAAAGTTAAACGTCCCATGAACGCGGTGTAGGATCGCCCATGGCTTCCGCAGTCTGCGCGTGTGCATACTCGTGGATAGTGATAGCTATCAAAAGCGCCGGAATCCTATATAACATTGATGAAAAATCAAAATCTAACATACAAACCTCCATAATCGTCAATAGTAATATTATACAGTATTTTACGTGAAAAGAAAACGGAACCGCTGACAGCGATTCCGTCTTTTTTGTGAATTCTTATTTACCTGTAAATTTAGGAGTACGTTTTTCTTTAAAGGCAGTTATTCCTTCTGCACTATCGTCCGTGCCCATACATAAAGGCTGGGCAACTGCTTCCATTTCCAGCACTTCGTCTAAAGTCATCGCAGTATTATTCAGATATTTTTTGATGAGCCCTATCGCTAAAGGTGCTGAAGCTGCAAGTCGTTCAGCCATTTGCATAACCGCGTCCTCAAGCTCTGCTGCAGGGAAGATATGATTTACCAACGCCATTTTTTCAGCAGTTGCTGCATCAATCAAATCAGCTGTAAACATCAGCTCTTTAGCTTTATGAACGCCGACAGCTTTCGGCAGGAAATATAAACCACCACAATCAGGTATCAACCCTACTTTCGCAAAGCTTTGAGCAAATTTAGCTGTATCTACTGCATAAATAAGGTCACAGGCCAGCATCAGATTAACACCGGCACCAGCGGTAACACCATTGACCATGGCAATAATTGGCTTCTCGATTGTAGTAATACGTTTTGCAACTTGCCCTACTTTGGTAATGAAAGCCTTTTTTACAGCAGTATCTGCAAGAGTCTCCAAAAACGGCAGATCTCCGCCGGCACAAAAAGCTTTTCCATTACCTGTCAGCACAGCACATTTTATTGCCGGGTCTTTTTCTACCTTTGTCAGAGCTTCATGCAACCCGTCAATCAATGCTTCATTCATTGAATTCAAGCTATGCGGTCTGTTCATAGTAATTATAGCAACCTGACCTTTAAGTGAAAATAAAACTGCATCTTCCATACTCGAAAAACCTCCTCTAAATTTTATTACAAGCTGTAGTTAGGAGCTTCTTTCGTAATGATGACATCATGCGGATGGCTTTCTTTCAAACCGGCGCCAGTCATACGAATAAATTGAGTTTTTGTAATCATTTCTTCGATATCCTTAGCACCGCAGTAGCCCATACCTGCACGCAAACCACCAACCAACTGGAAGATTGTTTCTGCAGCCAGGCCTTTGAAAGGTACGCGTCCTTCAATTCCTCTGGTACCAATTTATCGGCGTTCTCCTGGAAATAACGGTCTTTAGAACCGCGTTCCATAGCACCTAAAGAGCCCATCCCACGATATACTTTATAAGAACGGCCTTGATAAATAATAGTTTCGCCAGGGGACTCTTCAGTTCCTGCTAACAAACCGCCAATCATAACAACATTGGCACCTGCGGCGATAGCTTTAGCAATATCACCGGAATATTTGATACCGCCATCGGCAATAATAGGAATACCATATTGACGTGCAACTAATGCGCAATCATTGATAGCAGTAATCTGCGGGACGCCGATACCGGCTACAACACGGGTCGTACAAATAGATCCTGGCCCGATGCCAACTTTAACGGCATCAACGCCACATTTGATTAATGCTTCAGTTGCAGCGCCTGTTGCTACATTTCCGGCAATAATATTCAATTCCGGGAAAGCTTCGCGCAATTGACGCACTGAATTCAGGACTCCGTGCGAATGTCCATGAGCAGTATCAATAATTATAACATCTACCTTAGCATTAACTAAAGCGGAAGCTCGTTCCATCATATCAGCACCAACGCCTACAGCAGCGGCTACACGCAGACGCCCATCACTGTCTTTGCAGGCATTAGGATACATTTTAGCTTTTTCAATATCACTGATTGTGATCAGCCCTTTAAGATAACCTTCGCTATCGACCAACGGCAATTTCTCAATACGGTGTTCGCGCAGTAATTTTTTAGCTTCTTCAAGACTCGTACCAACAGGAGCAGTTACCAAACCTTCACCAATCATACATTCTTTAATCTGTTTATTAAGATTAGTTTCAAAACGCAGGTCACGATTAGTAATAATTCCCTGCAGCTTACCATCAGGATCACAAATAGGAACACCGGAAATATGATAATGCTCCATCATTTTTACGGCATCTGCAAGAATATTATCAGGAGCCAGAAATAAAGGATCAACGATAATACCATGCTCGCTGCGCTTTACTTTGGCAACCTCTCCTGCCTGTTCTTCAATCGTTAAATTTTTGTGGATAACACCTAAACCGCCTTCACGGGCAATGGCAATCGCCATTTTTGATTCTGTAACAGTATCCATACCAGAACTGATCAGAGGAATATTCAATTTAATGTTTTTAGTCAAATAAGTGGAAACATCTACATCACGCGGCAAAACATCAGATTCTGCCGGAACCAAAAGCACATCATCAAAAGTTAAACCTTCTTTTGCAAATTTGTCTGTACGCATTATAAAACTCCCTTCTTCTTTGAAATATTTTTACTATACTAGCACAGTGATTACACAAAATCAAGTAGTTTCTGTAATTTTTTTTACAATATCTTGTTTAGGAACCTTAAAAGATACTAAAAATGACCGATTTACTGCAACATTACAGTAATCCGGTCATTTTTTATTTAAGAATTATTTTTACGCAGTTCTTCCAGCAGGAACTCATTTTTAATCCGTATATATGTTCCCTTCATCCCAAGCGATTTCGTTTCGATTAAACCGGCACTTTCGAATTTACGCAGAGCATTAACGATTACAGAACGTGTAATCCCGACACGATCAGCAATTTTAGAAGCTACAAGCAAGCCTTCCATGCCTTTCAGTTCGCCGAGAATATTGACAATAGCTTCCAGTTCGGAATAAGAAAGCGTTGAAAAAGCAATCTGAACCATTGCTTTCTTACGCACTTCTTCTTCTACTTTAGCTGCACGCTCGTGCAGAATCTCAACGCCGATAACAGTCGCAGCATATTCTGCCAGCAGCAGGTCTTCATCGTCGAAGGGTTTATCATATTTAGCTACGATCAAAGTACCAATACGTTCGCCGTTACCGTAAATAGGCACGATAGTAGTTTTTTTCTGATCAAAAAAGCATTTTGTACCTTTAACAAAGGAACATTCCTGATTTTTATGTTCAATATTTGAAACTGTTTCTTTCGCGTCCATAATAAAATCCAGATATTTTTGCGGGAAGTTTTTGACATCCAAAACCTGTTCGCGCATGATATCACATTCGAAATCATCCTGAAGAGCGCTGCCTTTAACGCCGCCCTTACGCCCAACGATATAAATGTTAGCGCCAATAACATCACGCAGCAGACGTGCGATAGCGTTATATTCTACTTTTTCCCCTCTTTGCAGCAATTTGTTGATTTTTCTTGTTTTCTCCAAAAGTTCCATGATGATTCCTCCCTCAAATTTTAAGCACGCGGATGATTTTTCTGATATACAGAAGTAATACGTTCAGTCGTAATGTGAGTATAAATCTGCGTTGTGGACAGATTAGCATGTCCAAGCAATTCCTGAACAGCCCTTAAATCAGCACCATGATCTAAAAGATGTGTGGCAAAAGTATGCCTGATCGTGTGAGGACTGACTTTTTTCTGCATAGCCAGTTGGGTTATATATTTATCTAAGATCCTACGGACACTGCGATCCGTCAGCGGACCTCCCCTGCTATTAACAAAAACCTTGTCATGCGCCTCTGTTTTATTCTTTTCCATCAAAGCTCCGCGTGTAACTTGCAAATACTGCCGTACAGCCTGGCAGCAGGTATGCCCTATCGGTACGATACGTTCTTTATTGCCTTTGCCCAGCAGCAAAACATATTGGCTGCCAAGATCTATATTAGTCACCGTAAGTCCCACCAATTCGGAAACACGGCAACCTGTGGCATAGAGTAATTCTAATATCGCCTGATCTCTTAATCCCAGCGTATCTTTATCCGGTAAGGTTAATATCTCATTGATTTCCAGTTCTTCCAAAAATACAGGTAATCTTTTTTCCAGCTTTGGCGTTCTTACCTTAACAAAAGGATTTTGCTCCACATAATTTTCTCGCATTAAAAACTTATAAAAAGAACGCAGCGAAGAAATCCGCCTGGCAATCGTCGTACGCGCATACTTTTCTTTATTGAGCAGCGCTAAATAGGCACGAATATCCAAAACTCCGATCTTCTGCCATTGAAAATCTTTCCCCAGCCGTTCTGCTAAAAAATTACTGAATAAACTTATATCAGCGGCATAATTTTTAACAGTCAGCGGCGACGTGTTTTTTTCAACCTGCAGATACCTGAGAAACTTATCAACCATAGGATATTGCGATATTGACTCTGCCATAATAAATCCCTTCTTCTTATGTAGACTTATAGTATCACAAACCAGGAAGCTATTTCAATAACCAAGTACTAAATTTTTTGAATTTTTTATTGAATACACAAAAATGTGTAAAAATCTGAATATAAACAAAAATAGCGGCCAATTTAATTGCCGCTACTCTTAATATTTTAATTTTTTATGCCTAAAGTCTGCCAGATGCCTTCGTGCTGAACTGATTTTGCATCAAAGTGCAGCCAATTAAAAGTCAACTGCAAAATAGTACTGATGCCAAACGCAGCTATTATAGTACCTAAACCAACCTTCGCTCCCAGCAGCCAGCCAGCCAGCAAAACACTGCCTTCTATAAGGCCTCTGATCATACCAATCGGAACTTTCGGCAGCCGACGTTTTAACCCGATCATCAAAGAATCGCGCGGACCAGAGCCAAGTCCGGCACTGATCTAAAAATAAGTGCCCAGACTGATGGAAAACTGCCCTAAAAACATTACGATGATTCCCAGCCAATAATTTTCTATTAAAGGTACAGCATGATAGTACTGAAGAACATCAACACCAAAACCGATCAATACAGCATTAAGAATCGTACCTAATCCAAACCGCTCACCCATAGCAACTGTCACTACTAAAATCAAAAGCCCACTCAAAACATTGATCGTCCCATAGGTCAATCCTGTAACATAGGAAACACCGATACCAAAGGCTTCCCATGGCGCCAAGCCGATATTAGCCTGGATGCCAAGGGTCAAACCAATGGAATACAGTGCCAGACCAAAGTGCAGCCGCAGCAGTTTAAAAAACAAGTTATGTTTGTCTTTCCAGTTCATCACAGCTTACTTGATTATTTGCAGTACATCCTGCAAAGCATTCAATGAGCGCTCTGCAATCAGAGCGTTTTTCTCTTTTTTATTACGTATCTTTTTACCTAAAGACGGCAGCAGTCCAAAATTAACATTCATCGGCTGAAAATCCCTGATTTCAGGATTGCTTATATAATGTGCCAATGCACCGTGAGCTGTTTCTTTAGGGAAGGTAATATCGGGAAGCTCTAAATAAGCCCGAGCGGTATGAATGCCAGCCATCAAACCAGAAGCAGCCGATTCCACATAACCTTCTACACCTGTCATTTGCCCGGCAAAGTAAAATCTCGGCATCGCTTTAAAATTAAACTTATCATTCAATAATTTAGGCGAATTGATATAAGAGTTTTTGTGCATTACACCATACCGGACAAATTCTGCATTTTCCAGCCCCGGAATCATACCAAAAACACGTTTTTGCTCAGGCCATTTTAAATGAGTCTGAAATCCGACCAGATTATACAGCGAAGCAGCAGCATTATCCTGACGCAGCTGGACCACGGCGTAGGCCTGTTTACCAGTTCTCTGATCTACCAGTCCAACAGGCTTTAGTGGACCGAAGCGCATGGTATCTTCACCGCGGCGAGCCATTTCTTCAATAGGCATACAGGCTTCAAAAAAAACTTCTTTTTCAAATTCTTTGACCGGAGCCAGCTCTGCTGTTCGTAAAGCTTCCCAAAACGCCAGATATTCTTCTTTGGTTTCAAACGGGCAATTCAAATAATCTGCATCACCTTTATCATAACGTGAGGCACGATATACTTTTTCATAATTCAAGGACTCTGCGGTCACAATAGGCGCAGCGGCATCAAAAAAATGAAAATAATCTGCTTCTACCAGCTTTTTGATATTTTCAGCCAATACTGCTGACGTCAAAGGCCCGCTGGCAACTACAACATAACCTTCCAACTGCTGCAAATCTGTTACTTCTTCATAAACCACAGTAATTAAAGGGTGATTTTTAATAATTTCCTAATGCCCTGAGCAAAACCTTCCCTGTCGACAGCTAAGGCTCCGCCGGCTGGAATCTGATGTTTATCAGCCTGCTGCATGATCAGAGAATCAAGGCGGCGCATCTCTTCTTTAAGAAGACCGACAGCATTTTCCAAATTATTGGCACGCAGAGAATTGCTGCAAACAAGTTCCGCAAAGTCTGCAGTTTTATGCGCTTCGTCAGACTTTACCGGACGCATTTCATGCAAAATTACAGGAATGCCATATCTAATTATTTGATATGCTGCTTCACAGCCGGCTAAACCTGCGCCGATAACATGAATCGGTTTATTTGCTTTTAGCACTTTTGCGTCCTGCCTTTCCTTTTTTTATATGCAAGCCATTTTCACAGGTTTCATTAGAACAGTACAGTTTCTTATTGCCGTTCTTTTCAATTCGTTCCAGCATCACTTTACCGCATTTCGGACATTTTTCTTCTGTTGGCCTGTCCCATGATGTAAATTTACATTCCGGATAATTGGCACAACCATAAAAAATACGGCGCGTTTTTGTCTTGCGCTCGATAACTTCACCGCCGCATTCAGGGCACTTAACACCGATCTTATGCAGAATCGGCTTCGTGTTGCGGCATTCCGGAAAACCGGGACATGCCAGGAACTTACCAAAACGCCCCTGCTTTATTACCATCATACGTCCGCATTTTTCGCATTTCACATCACTGACTTCTACAGGAGCTTCTACTGCCTCAATTTCTTTGTCGGCTTTTTCCATCAATTTTGAAAACGGCACATAGAATTTTTCCAGTATTTTAGTCTTATCAGCTTTATGCTCAGCAATCTCATCAAGCTCTGTTTCTAATTCAGCAGAAAAAGGAATATCAATAATATCTTTGAAATAATTAGTCAGCATATCGACGATCATGAGCCCCAGCTCGGTAATCATCAGTTTTTTGCCTTCCTTAGCAATATAACCGCGGTCCAGAATAGTCTGGATAGTAGGCGAATAAGTACTCGGCCGTCCAATACCTTTGTCTTCCAGCTCTTTTACCAGAGTCGCCTCAGTAAAGTGCGCCGGTGGTTCGGTGAAGTGCTGTTCAGCCGGTAAAAGTTTATATAATTCTACAGGCGTTTTAGCCTCCAGATAAGGAACGGTTTTATCCTTATCATCGAGCAGGTCTTTTTTATCACTTAGCTTTAAAAAGCCTTCAAACTTCAAAACAGAGCCCGTTGCACGCAATTGGTAATCGCCGGCGCCGATCAGCAAAGTAGTAACATCAAAAACAGCCGATGCCATCTGACTTGCAACAGCACGGTTCCAAATCAAAGAATAGAGCTTAAGCTGATCTTTATTCAGATGTTTTGCCATTTCCAACGGTGTACGATGTACACTTGTGGGGCGGATCGCCTCATGTGCGTCCTGGGCATTTTTTTTACTTGAATAGCTGTTTGCATGTGAAGGCCTGAATTCTTTGCCAAACTCACTTTCAATATAACTGCGGATATCATCAGCAGCAACATCAGCAATACGTACTGAGTCGGTTCTCATATAAGTAATCAAACCGACAGAACCTTCTTTGCCCACAGCAACACCTTCGTACAGCTGTTGAGCTACCATCATCGTCTTTTTGGTAGTAAAATTCAGACGTTTAACAGCCTCCTGCTGCAGGCTGCTGGTAGTAAACGGAGGCAGCGGATTACGTTTACGCTCTTTTTTTGTTGCTTCTTCAATGATATAAGCAGCTTTAGCCAAAGCTTTTTCTACAATAGCCGCTTCCTCAGCAGTATGTATTTCCAGTTTTTTTCCCAGATGTTTGATAACCTCTGCTTCAAAAATAGGAGCTTCGCTTTTTCACGCAGTTTAGCATTCAAAGTCCAATATTCTTTAGGAATGAAATCAGCGATTTCTTTTTCACGGTCAGCAATGATTTTTACTGCTACCGATTGTACACGTCCGGCACTCAAGCCTTTTCTTATTTTACGCCATAACAAAGGACTAAGCTGATAGCCTACGATACGATCAATAATACGACGTGCCTGTTGGCATCAACTTTATCCAAATCAATCGGGCGCGGATTCTTCAAAGCATCTTTTATGGCACCAGAAGTGATTTCATGAAACTCAATCCGACAGTTTGCTTCCGGGTCAACACCAAGGATATGCGCTAAATGCCAGCCAATAGCTTCGCCTTCACGATCAGGGTCAGTTGCCAGATAAATTTTATCAGCTTTTTTAGCCAAAGTTTTCAATTCTTTAATCAATTCGCCTTTACCGCGAATATTAATATATTTAGGCTCAAAATCATGTTCGATATCAACGCCAAACAAACTTTTTGGCAAATCGCGCAAATGTCCCATTGAAGCGCGGACAGTATAATTGCGCCCTAAAAATTTTTCAATAGTTTTTGACTTAGTAGGTGATTCCACGATTACTAAATTTTTCGTCATAATAATAAGTCCTCCTAAATTCGGTAATACCTGCGCCCATCTGCCAGGCCAAGTTTACCTTGCATTTGCAGATCCAGCAGTTCCCCGCTGATCTCTGCCAGAGAGCGACCGCTTAATTCTACCAGTTCCTCTAACGTAACCGGTTCCTGTGTCATTATATCCATCAATTGTTTAGCCAGTTCTGAAACGGCCTCTGCTCCTTCACTGGCAAACAACGATAAATTCTCTATTTTCTGCTTACTGCCGAAGTTCAATTCCAGATCATTCAAAATATCTTCCGGCCTATCTACAAGCTGTGCTCCAGATTTTATCAGACTATGGCAGCCAATACTGTTAGGCAGATAAATACTTCCTGGAATACAATATACCTCATGCCCTTCATCTGCGGCAAATTCAGCCGTTATCATAGCACCGCTCTTTTTAGCCGCCTCAACTACCAGTATACCTTTCGTCATTCCGTTGATGATTCTGTTGCGCGACGGGAAGTTAGCAGCAAGAGGTTCTGTTCCAGGTGCAAATTCTGTTACCAGCGCCCCATTTGAACATATCTGCTCGAAAAGCGCCGTATTTTCACGCGGATAAACAACATCTATACCGCAGCCAAGTACGGCAATCGTACTTCCCCCAGCCTGTAAAGCACCTTTGTGAGCAGCACTATCAATACCCTTAGCTCCACCGCTTACAATAACCAGCCCCGCTGAAGCAAGATCAGCAGCAAAGTCACCCGCCGCCTTTAACCCATAAGTAGAAGCTCGACGTGAACCAACGATACCGATACTGCAATCAAGCCTGGGCAAATTACCCTTGATATATAAAACCTTCGGCGGTAATGCGATATGCCTTAATGAGACCGGATAGTCCGCATCACTGCTTATCATCAGCCGCACCTGCTGCCGCTCGCAAAAATTCTGCAGCTGTTCAGGTAACGCAAGATTTCTAAATTTTAGGAACTTATCAATGGCCGCCTCTTTATAAACGCGGGCAGCCAAAAGCTT
>ERZ860009.614-NODE-614-length-15041-cov-1.533765_pt1 | contig 15041 bp, 20 predicted proteins | sample MGYA00510114_ERZ860009 | MGnify/ENA primary metagenome ERZ860009 (study PRJEB30046, sample SAMN00715177) | human gut metagenome | study: EMG produced TPA metagenomics assembly of the A metagenome-wide association study of gut microbiota in type 2... | reverse complement strand
GAAGCCGGAGCAGATGCTTCAGCGCTCTGGGAGGCTTCTGCCTGAGGAGCTTCGGCAGCTTTTTCGGTTTTTTGACTCATGTAGTAGTTGTAGCCGATCCAGCCCAATGCGATCACAACCGCTAAGAAAAGCAGGCCGGCAATAAATTTACCGACGAAGTTTTTCGGCTGAGCGTCTGATAAGGAGCGAGCTCCTGAGTCGTGCGGCGGATAAAGGTACGAGGATCTTTATCGTCCGGAGCTAATGCCGCGTTAAAGAGCGAAATAATCTTGGCTTCATCGATGCCTAACAAACGGGCGTAGCTGCGCAGGTGAGCGCGGGCGTAAACCGGTGTTGGGAAAACTTTGTAGTTATCCGACTCCAATCCTTCTATCTGATCCGGTGAAATTCTCAGCTGAGAAGACACCTGATCAATACTCAATTCTTTATTTTCACGGGCAATGCGCAGCAGACCGCCGTAAGTCGTCGCTTCGAACGGCTGGTCTTTGGCTTCCTGGTTGACATTATTCTCAGACATTTTCCTCGCCTCCTGTTGCTTTTGCCGGGCTCTTTGAAATCTCTTTAATGATTATCTCGCGATTTGCTCTCTTTTCTGCGAGCTTAGTACGGTCTTTAATTTCCCCGGCCAACTGACCGCAGGCCGCATCGATATCGTCGCCGCGGACCTTTCTAACGGTAGTGACAATACCTGCCCCGTTCAGTCGGTCGGCAAAAGCTTTGACCGCTTCGGGCTTACTGCGTTCAAGACCGGATCCCGGGAAGGGATTAAAAGGGATCAAGTTGAACTTGCAGGGAATGTCCTGAACCAAAGTAATCAGTTCCTTGGCCTGTGCGAGTGAATCATTCACGCCGCCGATAAGAATATATTCAAAAGTGATGAAATCTCTCGGGGCATGTTCCAAATAACGCTTGCAGGCAGCAAGCAGCTGCTCGAGCGGATGCTTGCGGTTGATCGGCATGATCTTGTCTCTAAGCTCATTGTTTGGAGCATGGAGACTTACTGCCAATGCGATCGGACACTGTTCGGCAAGCTTATCCATCTGCCTGACCAGGCCGGAAGTGGAGACGGTAACGCGGCGACGGGATAAGCCGTAGGCGTTATCGTCGAGCATCAGTTTCAGGGACGGGATGACAGCATCCAAATTCTGGAGCGGTTCACCCATACCCATCATGACAACATTGGAAATTACTCTTTCGTTTTCATCGGTGATGCCGAGATCTTTTCTTAAGGTGTGTTCGGCATGCCAAAGCTGACCAATAATTTCCGATGCTTTCAAATTACGGTTAAAGCCCTGCTTGCCCGTCGAACAAAACAGACAGTTCATTGCACAGCCAGCCTGAGAAGAGACACAAAGCGTGCCGCGGCCGTCCTGAGGAATGTAAACCATCTCAACGGCGTTGCCGTTGCCGACATCAAGCAGCCACTTACGAGTTCCGTCAGCGGCGGTTTTATCTCGAATAATTTCGGGCCCCCGAATCTCAGCAACCTTCTCAAGTTTGGCTCGAAAGGACTTGGCGAGATCCGTCATTTCAGAAAAATCGCGTGCTCCGCGGCGATGAATCCAACGCTCAAGCTGTTTCGCACGGAAAGGTTTCTCTCCGAGATCTTCACAAAACTTCTTCAGCCCCTCGGCGTCAAATCCAAGGAGGTTCACTTTTTGAGGCAACTTTTCTTCTGTCATGATCGGGTTTTATCCCCGCTTGCGCGGGGATATTCTTTACGTCGCTAACTAAACTACAGGCGCGGTCGATTAACGGCCGGCGTAGATGTCCATCTGCGGGAAGAAGAAAGCGATTTCAACAGCAGCTGTTTCGGGGCTGTCGGAGCCGTGAACAGCGTTAGCGTCGATAGACTGAGCGAAATCGGCTCTGATGGTGCCCTTGGCAGCCTTCTTCGGGTCAGTAGCGCCCATGAGTTCACGATTCTTCATGATGGCATTTTCACCTTCGAGAACCTGAATCTGAACGGGACCGGAAACCATGAAGTCAACCAGATCTTTGAAGAAGGGGCGTTCACGGTGAACAGCGTAGAAAGCTTCGGCTTCCTGACGGGAAAGCCACTTCATTTTGGAAGCAACAATCTTGAGGTTGTTGGATTCAAAGCGGGAGTAGATCTGACCGATAACGTTTTTGGCAACTGCATCGGGTTTAATAATCGAAAGTGTGCGTTCAATAGCCATTTCAATCTCTTAAAAACGAATAAAAGTAAAAAATAGAAATGCGGAGGATTCCGCACTTCTTTTGTCTACAAGACAATCGGTTGATTTTATCATGCAGGGAGATTGGACTAAGGCTTTACGAGAGGCTGAAACGCCTGATTACTTAGTTTTCTGTCGAGCATTTTCTCCTGCAGCCGGTCACGGCGCAGGTGTATTCGAGGGTTTGAAACGATAGGTCAAGCTGAGCAGGATCAGGTTAATCACGGCAACCACGATGAATGTTTCCCAGCCGGAAGAGACGAGCTCTGAAGCGCGATCCTGCCAGATCATTTTCGGGACTTCAATAAAGATGACGGCGGAAATGCGGCCGGAAGGATAATCGCGAAACGCAGTGCTTTGAGGGTTAGAAGTTTACTTTCGATATAGAAGCTTCTGGCAAACCAAATCGAAGGAAAAATGAAAAGCAAATAAATCGCGGCCGCCGCCTTAACAAAGGTATAGGCATGAATCATCAACCCCCCGTTAACGGATGCTATATCGTGCACTACCCAAACCAAGAAGGCCAGCATGCCGGGTTCAAACAGCATAATCAAAGACAAAATCAAAACGGCAGAAACCGGAAGTCTCGGACGATGGATCTTTAACTGCCGCGCCAGCCATAATGAGCAAAACAGCATCACGGTTGTTGCAATCAGTGTGCGGACAGTTATAAGAAATTCCATGCGTTCACTCCTATTTCTTCTCTCGATCTTTTTTCGGCTGGTGGCTAATCGGGTAATTATCCGCTACCTTCGGACTCATTCTCAGGTAGGCAGTGATCACCATGAGCACTGCGATGTAGGCAGCCATCGTATAGCCGGCCGGCACGGCGACGGTAAACCCATGCGCGCCCAAAATAATGAGCGGAAGAATGCCTGCTGCCAGCACGATGAAGAAGGCAGAGGTCCACATAATTCGCAGAGCGCGAATCAGACTCTCGCGGTTGTGACGGATATACAGCAGCCATGAAGCAAAAATACTCTGACCGATAGCAACCAAAATACAAATTATTGCAAGCGCCACATAAAGCTGATCAAGTGTTGCCATCTTATTGATCGTCCCAAAGAGCATCGAAATGCTCGGAGACTCATAATTCGCGCTTGTAAAGCTCAGCCACAAAGAAGGGATGATATCTCGGATCAAACTGATCGAAAGCAGCGGCAGTCCGATAAACAAAACGACAATGCAAAGGGCCAGTCCCCAAGTCGAGATGCCTTGGCCCTTGGTTTTAACGACATAGGTCGGAAACCAGACGCAAAAGCCCAATGCAAACAAAAAAGCAAACCAGTACTCAAATACTCCGCTTTCTTCCACTCTCTTTCTCCTTAGTTTTATTTGTTTATTAGTTGCTGAATGTTTTTCCAGCGGCCTCAGAATACTTTACGTAAATACCCACGCTTAAGGCAAGTACCAGCGACAAGCATAAAAACGGTAGGTCTTCTTTGGCAAGATTTGCTCCGAAAGATCCGAAAAGCAGGTACGGCGCGGCCGCCTGAGAAAGCAAATTTAAGAGGTAGCCGAGGCCCGTGAAAAGCAGAACCAAATTTATCGTTCCGCGGGAGCGGCTTTCAACGATGAGGTAAGCCGCATACAAAAAAGAGATGATGGCTCCGGTCGACAGCCCCCAGGTCATCCAGGATAAGGTCAGCACGGAAGCCACACCCCATGCCGCAAAAGGCAGTATGGTGTTGTTTAACTCGGCGTTGTTTACGTAAGTGAGGACGGGCAGCAGGATCATCAAAATAGAAGCCGAAAACGCCAGTCCGAAACTTAAATCTTTTTTGAAAAATTTTAAGGCGAAGGCCGGCACCAGAATGATGAGCAGCAGCTCCGCCAAAATTTTGACAAACAGAATTACGATCTGAATAACCAAAGGCGTCATTTCCGTCAAATCATCGGCTCTTCGGATCGAGCTTCTTGCTCAGCCTCTTCAGTCATTCCGCCGATTTCGATTTCATCGATTTCGTCGACTTTTACCGGTTTAGGACCCGGTTCAAAAACGGCAATGCTCTCGACGTGTGCAGTGTGAGGGAACATATTCATCACACCGGCAGACAGCAGTTTCCAGCCCCCTTCCCTAACGAGCAGCGCAGCATCGCGGGCCAGCGTGGCCGGATTGCAGGAAACATAGACCAGACGTGCAGGACGTTTGTCCGTTTCGGCGAGTGAGCGGCAAAGTGCCATTGCGCCTTCGCGGGGCGGGTCGATAAGAACTCGATCTACACCGCCGAGCTTATTCCAAACGGCATCCCAATCGTCCAGTGTCCAGTCAAACAGATTACGAGCCTCAAATTCGGTCTTATCCGCGAGGTTATTGTCTTTAGCGCCCGCGCGTGCACGTTCGACCAGCTCGGAGCTGCCTTCAATACCAAGAACTTTCGCTGTTCTGGTTGCCAGCGGCAGCGTAAAGTTGCCGAGCCCGCAGAAGAAATCGATGACCTTAGACGAGGGTTCAAGATGCAGCAATCGAAGCGCTCTAGTCACCATCACTTCGTTCAAGCGATGGTTTACTTGTGTAAAGTCTGTAGGTCTAAAGACGACTTCCACACCGGTTTCCCGATGTGCAGTTTCAAGCGAGCAGCGTTTTCGGCATCCATCGGATAAATGGAGTCCGGGCCTTTTGGCTGATACCAAAAATCGACGCCATAGTCCTTCTGGAACTGTCTGAGCTTTGCTTCATCGTCGGCAGTCGGTTTTTCTAAAACACGCAACACTAACGCCAGTGCTTCATCGGTCACGGCCAATTCAATCTGAGGAAGCTTCTTGCGCAGCGATAAAGAATTAATGAGTTCACGGAGCGGCACCAGCAGATCGCTGACACACTTGGGCAGGATTTCGCAGCTCTTCATGTCTGCGATAAAGCTCGAACGCTTTTCATGGAAGCCGACCAGCACGGTTCCTTTTTTTGCGACTTCACGCACGGACAAACGAGCGCGGTGGCGGTATCTCCATGCAGAGCCATAGATCGGTGCCAGCCCCTGCTCGGGGCGAACCCTGCCGATATGCCACAAGGCGTCCATCAAAACCTTTTGTTTCATCGCAACCTGAGCATGCGCTTCGAGGTGCTGCATGGCACAGCCGCCGCAGCTGCCGTCCTTGACGCCGAAATAAGGACACTTCGGCAAAACGCGAAGCGGAGACTCCTTATAGATTTCGGTGGTCAGTCCTAATTCAAAGGAAGGTTTGCTGCGGTAGACCTCGTATTCAATTTTTTCTCCGGGGAGCGCCCCTTCGATGAAAACGACCTTACCGTCGCGGCGTGCGACACCACGGCCTTCCTGATCCAAGGACTCAATAACGGCGACATACTTTGCCCGTTCTTTTTTAGCTCGTGCCATGAATTTTCCTAACTTCTAACTTAGCGCTTTTGGAGCATTGTAAGAGGATCAATCGGTTTGCCGTTTTTGCGTATTTCAAAATGGACACGGGGAGAAACATCCGTCGTTCCCATCACGGCAATCGCCTGTCCTTTGCGAACCTGATCGCCCTGTTTTACCGTGATCGATTTCACGCGGCCATAGACAGAAACGCAGCCGTCCTTATCGCGAATCATTACGACCTTGCCGTAGCCCTGTACCTGGCCGTCAAAAAGTACCGTACCGTTCACAGCGGCGTGGACCTTTTCTCCTTCGGAGCCGGCGATATCGATACCTTTATTCATACCGCCGAAATTTTGAATAATCTTTCCGGAAGCCGGCCAGCCGTAGGTGCCGTTGGCACTGCCGACAGAAGTGCTTGAAGAAGCCGCCTGCGTATTACTTGCAGAAGCGGCAGGAGCAGCACTTGAAGAAGTCGAGGACTTCGCAGAGCTGCTCGAGCTTGTCTGCGTCTTAGTATTGGCTTCTACTCTGCGAATATTGGCATCTGTTGAAGAAGACACGGACAAGCGGAGTTTCTGACCGACCAATAGGTGGGACGGATTCGTCAAGTGGTTTTCGCGTGCGACCACGGCAGGATCGAGGCCATAACGGGAGGAAATCGCATACAGCGTGTCTCCGGGCTTAACGGTATAGACGGAAGCCGTCGCTGAACCGTCGGATATCGGGGCATTGCCTCCGGTAAACGAACAGCCGGCCATCAGCGAAGCAAACACCATCGGCCAAAGATACTTACTGCAATTCATAACTCCTCCATGAGCCTCTTTTATTTCTTTACCGAACAGATTTTAAGTAAAAAGACTTCAATCGTCAGAACAAATCAAATTATTCTCAGGACTGAAAGCTGTTACACCAAGCGCGAACGGTATCCAACATCCCGTAATTGGTCATATCCACTTGGAGCGGCGTCATGCTGACGTAGTTGTGCGATGTGGCCCAAAAATCGGTGCCCTGAGTGCTGTCGCGGGCATCACCGGCGGCACCGAGCCAATAAATTGTCTCGCCTCGCGGGTTAACCTGCTCGATCACGGACTGAGCTGCGTGACGACGGCCAAGGCGTGTCACGACTAATCCGGAGAGCAGGTCAATCGTTGTATTGGGAATATTGACATTCAGCAGGAACGGTGCGGGAAGCGGATTTTTAATAAAGTTGTCCACAATATACTCAGCGACCTCCGCGGCGGAATCCAAACAGGACCAACCCGAATGCACTTGAGAAAAAGCAAAGGACGGGCAGCCAAATAAAAAGCCTTCCATCGCGGCTGCAACAGTACCGGAATAAAGCACATCGTCGCCCATATTTTGTCCGCAGTTGATGCCGCTTAAAACGATATCGGTTTTTTGGGGGAGTAAACCGGTTAAAGCAATGTGAACACAATCTGAGGGTGTGCCGTTCACAAAGAAAACATTTTCCTGAACCTGACGGGCGGAAAGCGGACGGTTAAGCGTTAAAGAATTGCTGGCGCCGCTGTGATTTTGCTCGGGCGCTACTACTGTGACATTGCCGAATCGGCGAAACGACGAGCGAGTTCCTGAATGCCGGGGGCTAAGTAACCGTCGTCGTTTGAAATCAAAATGTTCATCGCTTCCTCAAAGATAGCCGAAGTGTTCAGCCCTCAATTATCGCGATTTTCCGAGATCTTATCCAATGCCACGCGCGCAGAGCGAGGACCGAATACGGGAAAGTATTTTTGAGGAGCTCCGAAAAGGCAAAAGCCGTAGGTTTACTGAATCACTACGGCTGCACATCAATGTCGGCAATCGGCCGACGAAATTTTTAGTCCTGTCGAAAAGTTAGGCAGTCGCCTTAGACAAGGTCATTCCTGCAGATACAGTAACGACTTTTTGCTTCTTCTCTTTTTTCTCAGACTTTTTAGCAAGGGAGATCAATTGGAGAGAAGCCCCGGCTAATAAAAGACGAGTTTTCATCGGAAGAGATTCAGGCATTTAGTCCTCAAAGGTTGTTATGAAATCACCTTCCAATTTAGTAACTTAATATGACAGCTTTATGACAAAAATGACATAAATTTCAAAATTAAGTGTTTATCCTTAAACACTTACCATGACGCGGAAACCTCTTTTTTCAAGTTTATCTCGAATTTTACAAAGAGACTCCTTGTCCGCCTTTTTTAACCCTGCAGCCGGAGTGTCGCGATCAAGGGTATAAATCATTACCTCCCGAGGCTTGATTTCTTCGAGCACGTCAATCCAGGGATTTACAAACTCGTCTATCGTATTATCCACAGACTGCCCTTCAAACTCGCCTTTCATGAACATCGTCTGGATAATCGGACGAACCGGCATATTTTTAAGCTTTTCGATGACTTCTTTTACGTCGTACTTGGCGTTCGGACGATCAATCCGCCTGATGTAGTCCGCGTTCACGGTATCGAGTTTCATAATCGGGTTGTCCACTTTTGCTAAAGCTTTAACTACTCTGTCGAGAGCCAGAAATGTGGAATTGCTTAAAACGCTGATTTTAGCGTTGGGAAAATAACGATCTCGAAGTTCAATCGTATCGTCAATGATGAGGTAAAAATCAGGGTGAGAAGTCGGTTCTCCGTTTCCGGCGAACGTAAAGACATCGGGTACGACTCCTGTTTTCTGCAGATAGATGAGTTTCTTTTCTAACGCAGTACGGACTTCTTCGCGCGTAGGCAATTTGCGCTTAGCATCGTGATCTTTATTAAAGCCGCATTCACAGTACACGCAGTCAAAAGAACAGACTTTAGCTTCAGCCGGCAAGAGATTGATACCTAAAGAAGTGCCTAAGCGTCTGGAATGAACCGGCCCGAAGATTGGTGAAGGAAAAAGAATACAAGCCATGCTGAATTCCTCCGTAACAGCCGCAGAAAACAAAAAGGTTGTCGCTTGGACAACCTTTCGAGAATTTGTGGTCGGGGCGGCGGGATTCGAACTCGCGACCCCTTGCACCCCATGCAAGTGCGCTACCAGGCTGCGCTACGCCCCGACTCAAGAACCGTGATATTACACGATTTTTTTTAATTGTGCAAAAACTCTTCGATTTTTTCTAAGTTATAGACGACAGAATCAAATTCGTCCCAATCGATTTCCGGCTGAGCAAACGCTCCGGCCCCATCAAAACCGGGTAGATAAGCTTCCGGAAGCTGCGGCGCCGAAGCGCCGGCTTTTGCTTCCCTGTCTTCTTTATTCAAAATTTCTCTTGCCGCATCAATACGATAGCCTTCTCCGTAGAGCAACTCCCGTATTCTGCGGGCAATCAAAATATCTTTTGCGCGGTAAGCACGCTGGCTGCCGCGCTTCATCGGTCTGAGCTGAGAAAATTCTTTTTCCCAAAACCTCAGGACATAATCTTTTACACCACAAAGTGAGCTCGCTTCCCGAATCGGAAAATACCTTTTCGAAGGTATCGGCGGCAATTCAGGAAGCTTTTTCTTTCTGGGCATCCGCTATCAAGCCTTTTGGCGGAGGTTGTAATCGATAAAGTCCGTCAGTTTCTTGGAAGGATGAAAGTAGACATCCAAACGGGTCGGAGCGTCAAACCATTCCTTGGCCTCCGGGTCAAAGAACATTTTGTATGCTCTGCCGCAGATTTCAAACCTGCCGAGTGTCGTGAGTTTTACCTCTTCTCCGGTTGCTAAAACATCCGAAATGGTCTGGAAAAACTGAGTCACAAAAACTCGAGACATCTCGCGGCTGAAACCGAGCTCCTCGAAAAGAACTTCTTCGAGCGTGCTGCGGTTCATTGTGTTCTTATCCCCAAGCAACTCTTTGACGAGTTCAAAATTGTCAGGACCAATGTTTGCCATGACTTCCCCTTAATCTCTCAAGACTGCGCCCTCTTTAGCGAGGGCTTCTACCACAGCGGCGACGGCCTCGTCAGCCTCTTCTTCAGAAAGCTGAGCATCCGGACGCTGGAGCAACATGTTAAACGCAAGGCTCTTCTTCCCTACATTAGCACCATCCTGAGGTTTGTAAAGATCAAAGAGTTTGAAAGATGACAAACTCAGCAGGCGCGGATCTTTCTTCGCGGCCTTGCGAACGGCGTCCATCAGTTTCTGAACCGGAACTGCATCGTCAATAAACACGGCGACGTCGCGGGACATCGGCTGGAACTTAGACAGGCTGCGGTTGACCGGAACTCCGACATCAAGAAGCGCTTCTTCCTTGAGCTCGAAGGCGACCGGAGAATGCGGCAGCTCATACTTATGAGCGAGCTCGGGATGAAGCTCTCCAATAAATCCGATTTCTTCGCCGTCGAGATAAACAGTAGCGGCGCGTCCCGGATGAGTGCAGGATGGTTAGATTTTTCAAAGCGGAGGTTGCGGCCCGGAAGCAGCATCTCAACCGCACCCTTCAAGTCGAAGAAGTCAAAGTTTCTAGCCTTCTCTCCCCACTGAGCCGGGCGAGCTGAGCCGTATACCAGAGCGGCAAGATGCAGCGGCTGATACACGCCTTCAACGGCAGCGTCGGAGCCGTCTGAAGATACGGCCTAATTCAAACAAGGCTGCTCTGTCGGCTTTACGATTGAGGTTGTACTTAAGACGATCCACCAAGCCGGAGATCAGCTGTGTTCTCATGACAGCCATCTGGGAAGCGATCGGATTCAAAACTTTAATCGGATCCTTAACTTCGGCAAAGTCTGCTTCCGCTTCTTCACTGATGAAGGAGTAGTTAATCAGCTCCTGGAATCCTAAGCCGGCCATCTTCTTGCGAAGTTCATGACGGTCGAGTTTGGCTTCAGGACGTTCGAGCATGGCTACGCGAGCCAGCGGAGGAATTTCCGTCAGGTTCTGATAACCGTAAAGGCGAGCAACTTCTTCGATCAGGTCTTCTTCAATCTCGATGTCAAAGCGATAGCTCGGAGCATCCACAACGAATGTGTCTCCTTCTTTCTTGAAAGAGAAGCCTAAGCGAGTAAAGCACTCGGCCATTTTGTCGTCGGAGATATCTGCACCGATAACTTTTCTGCAGCGGTCAGCTCTCATGCGAACGGGCTCGCGAACCGGAAGCTCTTCAATTTCGTCGACAACCGGACCAACCTTCGTTTCAGAGGTACCGCAGATCTCGAGAATCAGTCGAGTGATATATTCCATATGGTCCACGTTGGACTGGAAATCCACCCCGCGCTCGAAGCGATAAGCAGCGTCCGTGGAGAAATTTAATTTTCTGCAGCGGCCTTGAATGGCTTTGGGCCACCAGAAAGCAGCCTCAATAAAGACATTTTTCGTGTCTAATGAAACAGCAGCATGATCGCCGCCCATGATGCCGCCGATGGCTTCAATACCGTTGTTATCGCTAATCACACCAAAGTACGGATCGATATCAACAGTCTGACCGTTAAGGAGTTCGGCTTTCTCACCTTCTTTACCCCAGCGAACGGTCAGAGGACCGTCAAGCTTATCGAGGTCAAAAATATGAGTCGGACGGCCGAGCTCGAGCATGACGTAATTGGAAATGTCCACCAATGCAGAAATCGAACGCTGCCCGGAACGCTCCAGACGGTCCTTCATCCACTGAGGAGTCGGAGCCTTAGCATTGACGCCGCAGACCACACGGCCGGCGAAGCGTCCGCAAAGATCCGGAGCTTCATTGCGTACTTCGTGAACGCAGTCACAGGTAGCCGGAACCGGAGAGAAATCCGGGAGGGAAAGCTCGGCACCGGTCAGCGCTCTCAAATCACGGCCGACACCGATCACGCTTAAAGCGTCACCGCGGTTCGGAGTTGCTTTGACTTCAATCTTCTTGTCGTCAAGACGTTCGTAGACGCGAATGTCTTCACCGACAGGGGCGTCTTCCGGAAGAATCCACAGACCGGAATGATCTTCGCTGATGCCTAATTCTCTGCTGGAGCAAAGCATACCGTTGCTCTCGACACCGCGGAGTTTGGCCTTTTTAATCTTAAAGTCGCCCGGAAGCACGGCGCCGATGGTAGCGCACGGAACCTTGACTCCGGCTCTAACGTTCGGAGCACCGCAGACGATTTGCACAGGTTCCTCTTTACCGATATCCACCGTGCAGACATGCAGTTTGTCTGCATTCGGATGCTGTTCGCAGGTCAATACCTGAGCAACGACCACACCGGTGAAGGCCGGCGCAATCTGTTCTGCGCCTTCGATTTCCAGGCCGCCCATCGTCAGGGTTTCGCACAGCTCATCGCTGCTGAGGGCAGGATTGATGTAATGGCGCAGCCACTCTTCTGAAAATAACATTTTTATCCTTTCGCCGATTAGTTGAACTGTTTGAGGAAGCGGAGGTCGCCTTCGAAGAAAAGACGAAGGTCATCGATTCCGTAGCGGAGCATGGTCAGTCTTTCGAGGCCGGAACCGAAAGCAAAACCGAGTAGCGTTCCGGGTCTAATCCGAAGTTTCTGACCACATTCGGATGGACTTCACCGGAGCCGCTGATTTCCAGCCATTTTCCCTTTCTCGGGCCGCTGGTGAACATCATGTCCACTTCAGCGCTCGGTTCAGTGAACGGGAAGTAGCTCGGACGGAAACGAACGATTAAGTCGTCCGTTTCAAAGAAACGCTTCAGGAAGTCAACGTATACGCCCTTCAAGTCGGCAAAACTGATGTTTTCGTCGATCCAAAGACCTTCGACCTGATGGAACATTGGAGAGTGCGTTGCGTCAGAGTCCACACGATAGGTTCTCCCGGGAGCGATAACTTTAATAGGCGGCTTATGCTGACGGGCATAGCGAACTTGCATCGGAGAGGTATGCGGTCTCAACGGAAGCTGCTTGCCGGTTTCATCCTTCATGTCAACGTAGAACGTATCCTGCATACTGCGGGCCGGATGATTAGGAGGATTATTCAGGGCTGTAAAGGTGTACCAGTCGTTTTCAACTTCAGGGCCGTCGGCAACATCAAAGCCGATGGTTTTAAAGATTTCTTCAACGCGCATCCAGGTTCTCATGACCGGATGAATACCGCCGTTGCCGAATGTGCGGCCCGGCAATGTGATATCGACCGATTCAGAGGTCAATTTACGGTTAAGTTCTTCGCGGGCCAAAGCTTCGCGTCGATTATTGAGCAGCGTTTCGACTTCACGTTTGGCTTTATTGATTTCGGCTCCGCGAGCGCGTTTTTCTTCGATGGACAGTTTTGCCATCCCCTTCAGCAATGCTGTCAAAGAACCGTTTTTGCCGAGATAGACAGCTTTCGCGTCTTCCAGGGCTGCCGGCGTTGCGGCCTGATCAAAAGCCTCTTTGGCAGATTGAATGATTAGACTGAGATCTTCCATATTGGGTCAGTTGGATTTTTAGTAACCTGAAAAAACAAAAGCCTGGCATATCAAACCAGGCTTTTGTAGGTATTTTAGCAGTTTCAAAGCACTGAAATCGGCTTGAAACCTGCGTGTCTGAAGCTAATTAAGCAAGGCTAGCCTTAGCTTTGGCAACAACAGCGGCGAAACCTTCTTTATCGAAGATAGCCATGTTGGACAGAACTTTACGGTCGAGTTCAATACCGGCTTTCTTGAGGCCGTTCATGAACTGGCTGTAGTTCATGCCGTTGGCACGAGCACCGGCGTTGATACGAGCAATCCACAGACGGCGGAATACACGTTTCTTGTTGCGGCGATCGCGGTATGCGTACTGACCGGCACGCATAACTGCCTGCTTAGCGACACGATAAACATTATTGCGGCGAAGGGTAAAGCCCTTGGACAGCGCAAATACTTTCTTATGACGGGCACGAGCCGTTACACCACGTTTTACTCGGGGCATCTTATTCTCTCCTCTAAATTAAGCGTAAGGCATCATCGCGCGGATTTCTTTTTTATCCGACTCGCTGATGGTTAACATGCCGCGCAGGTGACGTTTGTTCTTCGTCGTGCGCTTGGTGAGAATATGACGCTTGGTAGCGTGTGCACGCTTGATGGAGCCGCCGGAGCGAACTTTAAAACGCTTGCTCGCAGCTTTTTTAGTTTTCATCTTGGGCATTTTGCCTAAGTTCCTTTTATTAGATGATTGCAGGCGCCCTCAGACACTGAGGATCTTGTTCAGCCTGGTTTCACTTATTTTCTGCCCGAAAGCAGGGTCGTAATAATACTCCAAAACAAATCATTAATTTGTAAGAATATTATTTCTTTTTCTTAGGAGCCAGAACCATAATCATCTGGCGGCCTTCAAGTTTAGGAAAGGATTCGACCTGAGCGATATCGGCCAAATCTTCCTTCACTTTATTCAGGAGATCTGTACCAAATTCCTGGTGAGCCATTTCACGGCCTCTGTAGCGCAGTGTGACCTTTGCTTTATTGCCGTCGGCTAAGAAACGAGTCAAAGCACGAAGTTTCGTGTCGTAGTCGTTCTTATCCGTCTGCGGACGGAACTTCACTTCCTTGACCTGAATGACCTTCTGCTTGGCCTTCTGTTCCTGTGCCTTCTTCTGCTCCTGATAGCGGAATTTACCGTAATCCATCAAACGGCAGACCGGAGGACGAGCGTTCGGCGCGACCTCCACTAAGTCAACATCTGCCTCTTCGGCCATGGCTAAAGCCTGAGAGGTCCTGACGATACCGATCATCTCGCCGTCAAGACCTGTCAAGCGAACTTCAGGGACGCGGATCTCGCCATTGATCCGGTGTGTACGTTCTTGAGCTATTTTCGTCTCCAATTAGTTATTCAATTTCGTTCACGTTGCGGCGTGTGGCCACATCTTCCTGAACGAGCTTAATAAAGTCTTCCACGCTCATGGCGCCAAGATCCTTGCCGCCGCGAACTCGAACCGCGACTTTACCTTCTGCCTTTTCCTTAGCTCCGACAACGAGGATGTAAGGAAGCTTCTGCAGGCTAAGTTCGCGAATCTTATATGTAATTTTGCCGTTTCGCAAATCTGCTTCGGCGCGAAGACCCGCCTTTTTGAGCATAGAAACAACTTCCTGAGCGTAATCGGCCTGATCGTCGGTAATGTTGGCAACGGCGACCTGTACCGGAGCGAGCCACGGAGGAAGCTGACCGGCATAGTGTTCGAGCAGCATGCCGATGAAGCGTTCCAAGCTGCCGACAATCGCGCGGTGAAGCATGACAGGAGTGGCTCTGCCGTTGCTTTCGGTCACATATTCGGCACCGAGACGAGACGGCATCTGGAAGTCAACCTGGATCGTACCGCACTGCCAGCCGCGGCCTAAGGAGTCACGCAGATGGTATTCGATCTTCGGACCGTAGAATGCGCCTTCACCCGGAAGGATGTCATATTTGATGCCGGAAGCATCCAAAGCATCCATCAGAGCTTTTTCTGCTTTGTCCCAAGTTGCATCATCGCCGATACGTTTTTCCGGACGTGTTGCAATCTTGTAAGAGATGTCCGTAAAGCCGTAGTCGGCATAGACCTTCTGAACGAGCTTGGTGTAAGCAGTGCATTCGGAAAGAATCTGATCTTCGGTACAGAAGATATGTCCGTCGTCCTGAGTGAAGCCGCGGACGCGCATCAATCCGTGCAGAGAGCCGGACGGTTCATTTCTGTGGCAAGCGCCGAACTCA
>ERZ860009.613-NODE-613-length-15049-cov-1.543617_pt1 | contig 15049 bp, 13 predicted proteins | sample MGYA00510114_ERZ860009 | MGnify/ENA primary metagenome ERZ860009 (study PRJEB30046, sample SAMN00715177) | human gut metagenome | study: EMG produced TPA metagenomics assembly of the A metagenome-wide association study of gut microbiota in type 2... | reverse complement strand
CCCGCCCCCGCGGCCCGCCCCGAGGCCCCCCCCCGCCAACCCAGCCGCTCCGGCAGCATCACTTGACGGAAGACCCGAACAGAGAGTGCCGATGTCTCGCCTCCGCGCCAGAGTTGCCGAACGCCTCGTTGAGTCTCAGTCCAACTGTGCCATCCTGACCACTTTCAATGAGGTGAACTTAGCGCCGGTAATGGCTTTGAGAGCGAAGTACAAAGAGAGCTTCGAGAAGAAGTACGGCGTAAAACTCGGTTTTATGAGCTTCTTCGTGAAAGCTGCTGTTCACGCTTTGAAGCAGTATCCGATCATCAACGCCTCTGTCGACAGCCATGACATCATTTATCACGGCTATATGGACATCGGTATTGCAGTCGGCTCTCCCCGCGGTTTGGTCGTGCCGGTCTTAAGAGATGCGGACCAAATGACCTTTGCAGAGATCGAACTCAAGATTGCTGACTTTGCGAAGCGCGCCAAAGACGGCAAGTTGACGCTTGAAGAGCTGACCGGCGGCACATTCACGATTTCCAACGGCGGTGTGTTCGGATCCTTGTTCTCTACGCCGATCATCAACCCGCCTCAGTCTGCAATTCTCGGCATCCATGCTACGAAACCTCGTCCCGTGGCAGAAAACGGAGAAGTCGTTATTCGTCCGATGAACTACTTTGCGATGAGCTACGACCATCGAATTATTGACGGACGTGAAGCCGTTTTGGCACTCGTGGCGATGAAAGAAGCCCTCGAAGATCCGGCTCGTTTACTCTTAGATCTTTAAGGAGCGGTCATGAAAGATGATATTCAGACTTTTGACGTCGTCGCCATCGGCGCCGGTCCCGGAGGATATGTTTCTGCGATCAGAGCAGCACAGCTCGGCCTGTCGGTATGCTGCATTGATGATTGGGTCAGCGACGGCAAACCTGCACCCGGAGGTACCTGCACTAATGTCGGCTGCATTCCCTCTAAGGCTCTTCTTGCGAGCAGCTGCCTGTTCGAAGAGATCAGAGACAAAGCTTCCGAGCATGGCATTCACGTCGAAGAACCTTCAATTGATGTCCCGAAGATGATTGCCCGCAAGGCTAAGATCGTTCGACAGACCAATGACGGAATTCTTTATCTTTTCCGCAAGAACAAAATCACATTCTTAAGCGGTCGCGGATTCTTTGTGACTTCCGACGAAGACGGCTATTTGATCGGTGTGGAAGGCAAAGACGAAACACGCGTGTTTGCTAAGAATGTGGTGCTTGCCACGGGCAGCAGACCCAGACAGTTCCCGGGCGTTCCCTTTGACGAAGAACGTATTCTCTCCAACGAAGGCGCACTGAATTTAAAGAGCGTTCCTTCCACCTTAGGCATTATCGGCGCCGGCGTGATCGGCCTCGAACTCGGCAGTGTCTGGAAACGCCTCGGTGCCGATGTCCGAATTCTTGAAGCCATGCCTACGTTTCTGCCTTTTGCAGATTCTTCAGTGAGCAGAGAAGCCCTGAAGGCCTTTAAGCAGCAGGGCGTCGATATGGAATTCGGCGTTCACATCGACAGCATCAAAAATGACGGTGACCGTGTCATTGTCCAATATAAAGATAAGGACGGAAAAAACAGTGAAATGTGGGTTGACCGCCTGATCATTTCTATCGGCCGCGTTCCGTTCACAGCAGCCTTGGATGCGCCAGTCGTCGGTCTTAAGCTCGACGAAAGAGGTTTTGTTGAGGTTGATGCAGAAAACCGCACGAACCTTCCTCGGGTGTGGGCGATCGGTGACCTCGTCAAAGGGCCGATGCTTGCGCATAAGGCTGAAGAAGAAGGTGTGGCGGTTGCAGAAAGAATTGCAGGACGCAAAGCGATAACGCACATTGAACGTGTGCCTTCCGTGATTTACACCGAACCGGAAATTGCCTGGGTCGGCAAGACCGAAGAGGAATTGAAGAACGCCGGAAGGGCCTATAAGGTCGGCGTCTTCCCGTTCATGGCAAACGGTCGGGCGCGAGCCGTCGGTGAAACGCAGGGCTTTGTGAAGATGCTGGCAGATGCGGAGACCGATATGGTTTTAGGTATGCACATCATCGGTCCGCAGGCCGGCGAGCTGATCGCGCAGGGCTGTGACGCTTTGTCTTTCGGCGCAACGGCAGAGGACATGGCACTGATCTGCGATCCTCATCCCACTTTTAGCGAGGCTATCAAAGAGGCAGCCTTGGCGGTAAATAAAGAAGGGATTAACTTTTAGTTAGAATAATAAGACCTGGGAATAACAAATCTCAGGTCTTATTTTTTCGCTTTGGCCGCACACCATTCAGGAGCTTATCGGATGCGAATCCCGCTTATTCTTCTCACTCTAGGCTTGCTCAGCTTTAACGCATGTGCCGTGGAGCCGCCGTCGACCGAACCTTTTGCCAAGAGGTACGATCCGCACTCCATTACGACCGCGGCTCGCGCCAGAGAAGTGATTGCGGCTTACGACAATGAAAAGAGAGCCTGGGAGAACTGGTACAAAGAAGAAACAGCTCAATGCTACCGCAACTTTTTTGTGACCTATTGCTTGGACAAAGCCAAGTCAGAACGCACCGAGCACATCAATGAAGCTCGCCGCGTTTGGCTCGTAGCCAGAGACTTCCTGAGGAAGGAACGCTCCGAGCAGGCGGTGAAAGACCGCAAAGCTGCAGAGGCCAAGCAAGCCGCCAAAAACGCCAAGATGGATGCTCAGCCCGCTCGCGTTGCTAAAGTTCCTCCCAAGACACGAGATGTCACGCCTCGTAAACCGGGCGAAGGCCATGCCGCTGACCGTGTTCTGACACCGGAAGAAGAAAAGGCGAATGCCGAAGCTTATGCGAAAAAACAGCAAGAACGTGAAGAACGCGTAGCCGAGCAGGAGCGTAAGGTTCCGAAGCTCCTTCCATGACGCCGGAAGAGCGTATCAAGCCCGTGCCGAACGCAGAGCTGCTGCAGAGAAGAAACGCGCTGAAAACATCAAGAAGCGCGCAGAAAAAGCGGCTGAGTACGAGCGTCAGGTCAAGCTTCGCGAAGAACAGAAAAAGAACAGCGTCACGGGTGATTTAGTACCGCGCCTGTAACAATCCAAAAAGGATCGGAACTCATTGATCTGATAGGATTGTGTTCCTAAATAAGGAACCGAAATGCCATCAGAATTCGTAAAAGAAGTTGCCGACGTTTTTGCCAAGGACGGACCTCTCTCCAAAGTTACCGCGAACTATACGCCGAGACCCTCGCAGATTGAATTTGCGACCTCGGTAGCGGAAGCATTGGAGCAGGGCAAATCACTGGTTGCCGAGGCTGGAACCGGCACCGGAAAGACGTTTGCTTATCTTGTTCCTGCGCTTCTGAAAGATCAGAAAGTACTGATTTCAACCGCTGGCAAGACGCTTCAAGATCAGCTATTTACGAAAGACATTCCGGCGCTTTTAAAAGCGCTGGGAATGGGCTGTCGCGTGGCGCTCCTTAAAGGCCGCTCCAACTATATCTGCAAGCAGCGCCTCGAGCATGCCTTGCAAGAGGATTCCTACGTCGCTAAATCTCGTGAAGAAGTGGTTCATCTTCATCGCATCAAAAAGTTTGCGGGACAGTCTGTGACCGGCGAGCGCGGTGATATTACTGATGTTCCTGAGAATTCCGGCATTTGGCCTGAAGTGACGAGCACGGGAGAAAACTGTCTCGGTGCCAACTGCGATCATTACAACGACTGCTTTGTGATGCAGGCTCGCGAAAAGGCAAAAGAAGCTCAGCTTTTGGTGATCAACCATCATCTGTTTTTGGCGGATATTTCGCTCAAAGACAATCAAATCACGGACTTTTTGCCGGAATTTGACTTGGTGGTGCTAGACGAGGCACACCAGCTGACCAATATCGCGACGAACTTCTTTTCTCAGACGCTGAATCTTTACGATGTCAGAAATTTGGCTGCGGATGCAGTCTCTCAGGGATACGGTGTCAATAAACAGATTGATTGGAACGGCATCTACAAAACCATTTCAAACGCCTGTGACGATTTAATCAGCACAACACACAATATCCTGAACAGCAAAGACAAACAGCTTGCGGTCGCCAAGTTCAAGATAAACATCTGTTGGTTGAGCCGTTCAAGAAGCTGTTAAATGCGGTTGAGAAACTCAGCAACGCGGTTCATGTGCACAAAGAGGCATCTCCGGAGATGACGAAGCTCGATGAGCGGTGCACCGAGGCGCTTGATTTGATCGAGTACTGGCGTGATGTATTCAACGGGAAAGCCGTTTCGCGTTCCATGAAAGGACCGCTCCTAGATTGGTTTACGGTCAAACCTAAGAACATCTTCTTTAATACCACGCCGCTCTCATACGCAGAGATGCTCAAAAGCGCTCGCGAGGTTCAGGGTAAGCCGTGGGTTTTGACCTCTGCGACATTGGCTGCCAACGGCGACTTCAAGCATTTTGTCGACCAAGTCGGCTTGGAGGATGCTGAAACCAAGTCATGGGAGAGTCCCTTTGACTTTAAGGCCCAAGGCATGCTTTACATTACCGAGGACTTACCGATTCCGAGTGCGCCGAATTTTTCTGACGAAGTCGCCAAACGGATTTGGCCCTTCATCAAGAAGAATAAAGGCCGAGCTTTTGTGCTGTGTACTACGCTTCGCGCAATGGAAGTGATTTCCGAGGCGCTGCGTTACTTTGCCGAGACGGAAGGCGTTTCAATGAACATCCTTGTTCAGAACGAACAGTCCAAACAAGAGCTGTTGCGCCGTTTCAGAAGCGAAGAAAACTCCGTTCTGGTCGGTTCTATGAGTTTCTGGGAAGGCGTGGATATCAAAGGCGATGCTTTGTCTCTCGTCGTGATCGATAAGATTCCTTTCCCGCCGCCCGATGATCCGGTATTTGAAGGACGTTCAAAAGAACTTGAGGCCGAAGGCAAGAGTTCGTTTAACGAGATTTCGATTCCCGAAGCGATCATGCTGCTCAAGCAGGGCGCCGGCCGACTGATTCGTGATGAGAAAGATGAAGGGCTATTGATTCTCTGCGATAACCGTTTGTTATCCAAGGGATACGGGACGAAGATTTGGAAGAGTCTGCCGGACTTCGCCCGTACCAAGGTTTTTGATACGGCAATGAATTTCCTGGAAAGATGCCAGGAGCCGAGAGGCTAAGTACGGTCCTGAAAAAGTTAGTTTGGAAACGGAGGCGTCAAGAGAGACAGCCTCTGTTTTCTTAACTGTGGTTACCAGAAGGTAATGGGGCTGTAGAGGTTCTTTAGGCAAGCTGCTGCGCTGAGCGCCGCTGTCGTACTGGACTTCGGATTTGCCGGATCGGGCTTGCCAGAAAACTCCATCACGGCATCCGCCAGCGCTGAGCGATAAGTAATCTGGTGCGTATTGCTATTGGCAGCGGGATCTGCAACGATTCGGACTTTTGTCTGAGGTTTTTGGGAAGCCAGTGAAGCAATAACGCCGACATTGATGTTCTTGGAAATCCTTTGATTGCTTCCTGAACTCCGCCTTCAAAAACCACAGTCCTCTTGGTTAAGTCCAAAGTTCTACCGTCTAAGCCAGGGGCGCCGAGCAAAGATTTTGGCGATTTGGTTGTCTCAATAATGACTTCGGCTGATCCGCGTTGCAGTGCGCAGGTTTGCAGGAAATCCAGACCGCCGATGGCCCCGTTAACGATACAGATCCTGCCGTTGTTTTCAGATGCGGTGAGAATCGCTTGCTGTTTGAAATCCTCGTCGGCAAATGCGCCGCTGGAGAGGCAAATCAAAGTTCTTCCGGACTTGAGAATCGGTAGAGCGTAGTCCTTGAGCGCTGCTCCGCCGGCAAGTTCAACGACAACCGGCGCGGCTTCTTTCAGAAAATCGTCAATGTTAAATACTGCCTGACAACTGTACTTAGAAGCGAAGACTTCGGCTTTCTCTTGGCTTCTTCCTAAAACGGAATGGAGTTTGAACTCAGGCAAAAATTCATGAAGAACGTTCGCAAAAACGTTGGCCAGAGAGCCGGCGCCGATAACGGATACAAGAGACATGATCTGCTGAAGCTGATGGACTGAAAAGACAGATACTACATCGCTTGCGGCAGAGGCGGAATAGGCAAATATTCCGACAGATGCAAATCACCGGCTTAAAGGTTAGCTCGCTGAGTCAGGCGTGCAGTTCTTCCACTTCTGCGCCATGACTTGCGTTTTGTCTAAAGCCGGGATCGGCTGGAAACCGCAGATGAGGCGAGCAAGATAGTCCACGGATTCTTTGCCTTTGAAGTCCACTGCCTCTGTGCGGGAGATTTTCTCGGGAGAATCAATGATCAGATTTTTGTACTCAAGCGTCGCCATGCGTTCTTTGTTGGCGTTCTTGCACTGCGCGACAGGAATTCGGACACGATAGGGCGTCTGCTCCATGATCGTGCCGCCGATCTCCAGCATTTCCATCTGAAGGTAATCGCGTTTATTGTCACGGACGCGGGCACGGCTGCCTTCTTTAATCCATTGATTACGGGCAAAAAGGCGCCAGTCGCCGGGATATTTAACCTGAGTAGCAAAAAAGGGTAGACCGAGTTTATCGATAGATTCCTCGGCCAGGTACTGCAGATCGCCGCAGGTCATCTCCTCAGGGTTCTGAGGAATAGTGCGGCAGCCGGCCAGAAGCAGCAGCGCTGCTCCTGTCACGGCAAAAAACTTCTTATTTCGCATTAAAACAGCTTATTTGGAAGCTGCGCCTGCTTGCGGAGCGGCGGCAGCTTGTGCGGCTTCAAGTTCTTGGGCACGCAGGTAGGTATCGTAAGAACCGCGGTTCTTATTGGCATCTAGAATTCGCTGAATATCAGCGGCCTTGTCATCCATGCCAAGCTTGTTGTAGCTGTCACGCATGATGATCAAGGCTTCTTCTGCCTGTGGAGAAGTCTGGAAGTTCAGAAGAACGTTTTCTGCGCGGTTAATCGCGGCGATGTAGGCGTCGCGAACGTAGTAATACTTGGCAGTATTAATTTCGTACTTAGCCTGAGCTTCGACGAGTTCATGCATACGTTCGCGGGCATCGCGGGCGTAGCGGCGTTCGGGAAGCGAAGCACTAATTCTTTGAAAATATCGAAAGCATCGCGAGCAGCCTGGGCGTCACGCTTGGAAAGGTCCTGGCGTGTCAGGTAGCTCATCCAGCCTTCGTCTTCGTCTAGAGTGGCGATGCCCTTAATGTAGAGTGCATACGGAGAAAGCGGATGCTCAGGATACTGTCTTAAGAAACGGTCACAGACTGCGATGGCCTGCTGAGGTTCGCCTTCCTTGAAGTAGGAGTAAGCAGTCTCAACTTGGGCCTGCTGGGAGTAACGGCCGTAAGGATAACGAGCTTCTAACTTCTGATAGTAGTCACGGGCCGTTTCGTAGTTGCCTTCATTCAGATTGTCTCGGGCCTCGACATACAGTTTGTCAGCCGTCCAGCCTTCCGTCGGGTCTTCAACCCCTTTAAACATACTGCACGATGTAGTCGCTAAAATAACGGAACCCAGACAGGCGGCCGTTAATGTCCGCTTGATTATTGTTTTCAGGGCAAAAGACATAGAACTTAAGGTCAAAATGAATATTGAATTAGATGATTATAGTCAGACTGAGGCTTTTGAAGAAACCGAATTGCAGGAATCTTCAAAAATTGAAACTTTTGAAGTTACCCTCGATCTTGACGGAGAGCGCCTCGATAAGGTCTTGGCTTCTTCCTTAAAAGACATTTCCCGCTCTCGTCTGAAGACCCTGATTGAAGACGGATTGGTCAAAGTCAACGGAGTGACCGTTGATAAACCTAAAGAAAAGATGAGTTTCGGCGACGAAGTTTCCGTCGAAATCAAACCTCGTTTGGAGGATATGGATTTCATCGCCACACCGATGGACATCGATGTGGTTTACGAAGATGACGACATCTTGGTCATCAATAAACCGGCAGGATTGGTTGTACATCCGGCTGCCGGCCATTGGGACGACACGCTCTTAAACGGTCTGCTGGCTTACAACCCGATTTTCAGAACACTGCCTCGCGCCGGTATTGTTCACCGTTTGGACCGCGACACCACCGGTTTGATGGTTGTGGCCAAAAACGAAAAAGCCATGCTCGATTTGGTCCAGCAGCTTCAGGCCCGCACAGTAAAACGCGAATACTGGGCGTTGACACGCGGTAAGGCACCTGCGGATAAAGTCATTGAAGCGGCTATTGAACGTGATCCTCGAAATCCGCTGCGTTTTACGATCGGAAAAGGCGGCCGAGCTAAACCTGCGACAACACATATTCGCTGCATTGATCAGAAAGAAGTCAAAGGTAAGCCTTTCTCTTGGGTTGCCTGCCGATTAAAAACCGGCCGCACTCATCAAATTAGAGTGCACATGGAATCCATCGGCCTGCCGCTGATCGGGGATCCCCTCTACCGCAATAAACTTCCCAAACCTAAAGAAGATGGTTCCGTGCTGAATTCTTTCGATCGACAGGCGCTGCATGCCAGTCGTTTGGGGCTGATCCATCCGGCCACCAAAGAAACGATGGAATGGTTTGCCGAACCGCCCCAGGATTTTAGGGATTTGATGGATGAATTGGGCTTCGATCCGTGGGATCGTCCTTCCGAAGTCTTCGGAGATCCGGTTGTCATGATCGACAACGATGAGTTGTCAGAGAATCAGAAAGCCGTCGGTAAGATCAGCTCTTGGGATGACTTCGATTTCGGAGACGACGATGATGACGCCGATTCCAACTGGAAAATCGAACGCACGAAAGAATAAGGATGCAGTCCATGCAAAGTAAACCGGAATTGGAAGTGATCGTTCCCGAATGGAACGCTCCGGAAAACATCAAAGCTTTCTTTACGCTTCGTTCAGGCGGCATGTCTGCCGGCGCCTATGGCGACAAAGACGGCTTTTGCGGCCTTAATCTCGGAAATCATGTCGGAGACAATAAGTACTCGGTTCGCGGAAATCACAGGATTGTGACCGATATGTTAGGCGCTGAGCCCAAGTGGCTCAGCCAGGTTCATTCTTCTCGAGTCGTCCGAGCAGAGGATAACAACGCTGAAGAACAAGCCGACGCCGAATTTACGACTGCCGCCGGCATTCCCTGCGTTGTCATGACCGCCGACTGTGTGCCGGTGTTGCTTTGCGACAAAAAAGGAATCGTTATTGCAGCCGCTCACGCTGGATGGAAGGGCTTAGCTGACGGAGTCCTGCAAAACACCGTCGCAGCCATGAGAAAAGAAATCGGTGATGAAGCCGAAATCATCGCTTGGATTGGACCGCATATCCGCAAAGATCATTTCGAAGTGCGGGACGACGTCGCAGACTACTACCGAGCATCTGCTGTTAAAGCCGCAGCCGACGATGCATTGGAATCGATCGGAGAGGGCGTCTGGCACTTGGATTTAGCCCGCTTTGCCAAGGAAGCTTTAAAGCAGGCCGGTGTGACTGAAGTACCGATTGCGGACGTGACACATACTCCGATCCCGAGCATTTTTACAGCTATAGAAGAGATAAGGTAACAGGACGCCATGGCGCATTCATCTGCAAGCGATAGTTCGAGAAGAAGATCCGGCGAGATCAGCTGGTATTACATTCAGCCTGGCTTCAAATTAATTGACGCTAAGAAATGTGCTTGGGCTTTCGCTTCTTCGTTTTTATTTTGTTCGTGATCAGCCGCTTTTCCCGCAGTCTTATCTTTGACTCCCCGTGGGCGCTCTTGATCGTGCCCGGCGTGGCGGCGTTTGTGATTTGGCTCATGCTTGTCATGCAGCCGCATCGCCAGGTTTATTACCGGCTGGATCAGGACGGAGTTTTCTGTGAGTATCGTTCTTCGGCTTCAGCCCTCACAAGTTTCTTAGATTTGATTCTTAGCCTGCTGGGTTCAATCATCAGGCTCAAGAACACGTTCTACATCAACAAACACTCTTCCCGTTCCCGTATGTTTGAGTGGGGAGAAGTTGTTGCCGTGCACGAAGCGCCTTATTGGAAAAAGATTACGCTGCAGGCCGGTTTGCACGGCGAGTTAAATCTTTGGACCAACGCGGAAAACTACGGCAATGTACTCACGCTGGTACGCGAATACGTTGCAAAAGAAAGGAAAAACTATGATTAAGAAGATTTTAGGGATAGCTGTTCTTTTTGGACTGATGATGACTGCTGCTCAAGCTAAAACTTTCTTGGTTGACGTTCGAACCCCGTCGGAAATTGCGACGACGGGCAAGGTTGAAGGCGCCTTGGTTGCCAATTACTCCGCTCCGGACTTTGTGGATCAATTTAAGGCTTTAGGCGCAAAGCCTGACGACGATATTGAGCTTTACTGCCGCTCCGGCCGCAGGGCTGAAATGGCAAGCCAAATCCTTGGCAAGCTCGGATATAAACATATTCGCAACCTCGGCGGCTACGAAGCCGCTGCCGAAACCCTTAAACGACCTCTTTTGAAGTAAATAAATGACTAAACGTCCTCCCCGTGTTGGATTCGTCTCTCTCGGCTGCCCGAAAGCTCTTGTCGACAGCGAGCGTATTGTTACCGAACTCAGGGCCGAAGGCTACCTCATTAGTTCGACCTATAAAGACTCTGATCTTGTGATTGTGAACACTTGCGGCTTTATTGATGCCGCAGTTCAGGAGTCCCTGGAAGCCATTTCAGAGGCCTTGAATGAGAACGGTAAAGTCATCGTGACCGGCTGCTTAGGCGGTAAAAATACCGATGAGGGCAACTTCGTTGCACTGCGTTTCCCTAAGCTTCTCGGTGTCACAGGCCCTGAGCAAACCGAAGAGGTCCTCCGTCTGGTGCATGAAAATCTTCCCAGGCCGCATGAGCCTTTCGGTGATTTAGTGCCTGCAGGCGGTGTACTGCTGACGCCAAAGCATTACGCCTACCTCAAGATCGCAGAGGGCTGTAACCATCACTGCACGTTCTGTATTATTCCTTCGCTGAGGGGCCCGTTGGTTTCGCGTCCGATTGGCTCTGTAATCCGTGAGGCTTCTAATCTCGTCAAGAGCGGCGTCAAAGAACTGCTTGTGATTGCACAGGATACGGCAGCCTACGGTCAGGATGTGAAATACAAGCTGGATTTCATCGGCGGCCGAGCCGTTAAGACCAACATTAAGGTCTTGTTTGAGGAACTCGGCAAACTCGGCGTTTGGGTACGCCCTCACTACATGTACCCGTATGCGTTGTCGATGAAATCGTTCCCTTGATGGCTGAAGGCAAGATCCTTCCGTACCTCGACGTTCCTTTCCAGCACGCCCATCCGAGAATCCTGAAAGCCATGAAGCGTCCGGGCAGTGAATACAACATGGAACGCATTAACGCCTGGCGCGCGATTTGTCCGGATATCACAATCGTTCGACCTTTATCACCGGATTCCCGGGAGAAACCGAGAAGAATTCCAGTATCTTTTGGACTTCCTCAAAGAAGCTCGTCTCAACCGAGTTGGCTGTTTTGCTTACTCTCCGGTTGAAGGGGCGGCTGCCAACGATCTGCCCGGAGCTCTTCCGGAAAGCGTTCGCGTAGAAAGAAGAGAACGTTTCATGGAAGTTCAGAGCGAAATCTCTAAGGAACTTTTGCGAGAAAAAGTCGGTAAGACGATCAAAGTCTTAGTCGACGAAGCGCCCGATGAAGACGGCATTGCAACAGCTCGATCTTCAGCCGATGCGCCTGACATCGACGGTTTGGTGTTCATCGAAGGCAATCCGGACGTGAAGCCCGGAGACTTTGTCGACGTTAAGGTCACGGATTCTTCCGACTATGACCTCTTTGCGGAAGTTGTGAAAGAACCTTAATCTTCAGCTCTCTGAGGGACCGCCTCGGTGCGGCGGTCTAAAAATAAAAAGCGGCTCATGCTTGGAATCCCAAACATGAGCCGTGTTGCTAACTACTAAATGAAAAAGTTTCGATGCTGCAGGCGTAGGTTAGAAGCTGTGGCTCAAACCTGCACTGATCGTCCAGCTGTTGAGTTCCTCGATAGAGGAAGCAGCTTTCTTGCCCTGGCCGTAACCGGTGAAGGAGTAGAACAATGTTCTCTTGCTGATCGGATATTCATAGGCCGTAGCAATCGAGTACATGCTGTAGTCACGAGAACCTTCTTTGATCTTGCCGAAGCCGTAGTTGCCCTGAAGTTTGGCCGTGCCGCCGGCAACCGGAACACCGATAGAAGCAGAGAAGCCGTGCTGGTTGGCGCCTTTAGCTCCTAACTGGTTGGCAAATGCGTAAGTCGGCAAGCGGTTGGCGCGGTAAGCAAACTGGTAAGCACCGTAGAGACTGAAGGAACCGAAGTCATAAGATCCACCGAGTGTAAAGACTTGGGAGCTCTTCAGGTTCTGTTCTTTGTGGTCATACATTTCCCACATGGCGCTGAAGAGGGCAGGTCCTTTGGCATATTCATAGCCGACACCGTAGTAGTGATTGTCTTTAGACCATTTCTGTTCGTCGCCGTTGTCACCCATGCCGTTGGAGTACATGAAGTGAATGGTGGAGCCGTTCATGTCCGGTGTGTTGTACAGCAGGACATTGTCCATACGGTCGGACAGAATGAACGTGCCGTAGATATTGCCGGTGCTGTAGTAGGAAGTCCAAAGAGAGGAACCGTGCAGAATATTGTAGGTTCCGCAGTCGGAAGACAAACCGCCTGTACGGCCGGCTGCAAAGGTACCGAAAGGAGTGGATACGGACAGCGCGCTCTGACGGGCGAAGGCCTTGGAAGAATTCATGGCGTCGCCGGAGAATGTCTTAAAGCCTTGTTCCAGGATAAAGCCGAGGTTGTATCCGCTGCCTAAATCTTCGTTGCCTTTGATGCCGAAGCGGGAACCGGCCCAGATGCTGTTGTCAAAGCCCACTCGAGCTGCTTTGCCTTTGGCCTTGGAAACCGACACGGCCCCGTCAACTACTCCGTAAAGCGTCACGTCGGAAGCGGCGTAGACGCCGGAGGAGACGGCACAAAGAAGTGCTGCAATGAGAGCTGATTTCTTCATTTCTATCTCCTCCTCAGATTACTTGGAAGCAATGCCGTTCATGATCATCTGCTTGCCGTCTTCGATGTTGTCCGTGTAGATGCGGTCACGGCTGACATACGGAACTTTGGCGCGATAGTCCTGATATAGCTTGCGGGTAGCTTCAGACATCTTGAAGTCGCCTTTGAGTTTCTTTCTCAGGTCAATACCCTGTGTGGAGTGCAGCATTTCCAGGCTGTAGACGTAGCCGGTGTTGTCGGCGATTCGTTTCAGTCTTTCAGCAACCAGCGGGAGGTTGGTGTAGGTGTCTTCAATGTCAACGGCAACCGGAGTTCCGAGGGCGGAAACAGGATTGCTCTGAGCAAGGCTGTCAGCGTGCATAGCGACGAAGGGTTTCTGGATGGCGCCGAAGGCGTGACCCTTGTTTTCAGGATCGGACAGGAAGCGTGTCAGACCGGTGAAATGGTCGTCAGAAAGCTGGATCGTGCGCTGGACGCTGTTATGAGACAGATGAGTCATGGCGATGCCGAGGCGCTGAGCAGCCATGGCAACCGGCAGCGGTTCGAAGTTGGATGTCGGGATGATGGCGCCTTTCAGTCCGTTGCCTTCGACGAAGTACATGGCAACCTGGCTATGGTCGGCGTAATCCTTGCCGGCGTTCAGAATGGTGGCGGGATTGTCGTCGGAAGAGTTAATCTGAACCTTGATTTCTTTGTCTAAGTCCTTGAGCGCTTCGCGAGCTTCACGCATGGTGTAGACCGTAGTGCGGAAGGACAGAGGATCCTGAAGTGCGCGATCCTTGTTCTTTTCCCAGAGGTAAGAACCTTTCAGATTGTCGCGAATCTTAGAGGCTTCTTCCAGTCCGGAGAAAGGATGGACTTTGGTGACTTGAGGAAGAACCGGAGCAATATTGCCGTTCAGAGCCTCCAAGCTCAACGCAAAGACGCGGGGTGTGGCATCGATGATGGTGCGGGCGTGGCGTGCGGCATCCATCGTCTCAGCTACAGCTGCGGCATTGGTAGACAAAATGGCAAGAGCGTCTTTACCTTCCGGAACCAGAGGTTTGAGACCGGCCTTCTGGAGCGCTTCTTTACCGCTCATTTCTTTGCCGTCTACCTTAGCGCGCCATTCACCCATCATGACGGCGCCGACGTGAGAAGACATCGTGATGTCAGCTTCACCGACAGAACCGCGGGACGGAATTTCCGGTGTAATGCCTTTGTTCAGGAATTCTTTATAGAGCTCGGCAACGTAGGGCTGAGCACCTGTCTGGCCGGCAAGAAGAGTATTCGAGCGAATGACCATCTGCAGACGAGTCAGCTCTTTGGACATCATCGGGCCGATAGCAGCGGAGTGGCTTCTCAAAGCGTTGTGGTTGAAGGCTTTGGAAGCTTCGATAACTTCTTCGGAGAGTTCACCGTTTGCTTTGAACAGCGGTTTGTCTTTGTTCAGACCGACGCCGACGGTCAGACCGTAAACCGGTGTGCCGCCTTTGGCAGCCAAAAGAACCAGTTCATGAGCCTTTTTGAGGCGGTCCATGGCTTCAGGAGCGATGGCGACGGTGTCTTTGCCTTCGGCGATGGCCCAGGCTTCGTCCTGAGTGAGGTTGGAGCCGTTAAGGGTAACAACTCCGGCATTGGCGATTCCGGCAGACATAAGGAGTAAAGCAATGATGGAAAGTCTCATTTTATTTTCCTCTTGGATTCGAAGGGTTAAATACTGGAGAAATTACTTAATTTGATATTTGAATTCGTGGCAGTTGTTGCAGTAAACCTGAGAGGTCTTGTGCTCGGAGTGGCAGGGCGGGCCGGCGGCACCTTCACCGTAGTGATGGCTGGCGTGCGGATTGGGCTCGCCGTTCTTCAGATTTTTGGTTTTTTCAGCAACGGCTGCATAGCTCTGATGGCAGGTTAAGCAGGCTTTGTTGTCAGGTGTGACGAACTGCTTTCTGCCGACTGCATTTTCTTTAGTGTGGCAGGCTGCGCAGTCCTTGATGTTCTGGTGGTAGGGCTTTACTTGCTGAGCAGAGGCCGGAAGAGCGATAAATAAAGCGGCTGCGAGAACGAGAAGATTGAACGATTTCATGTTGTTATCCTTTCCGTGGTGAGGCTATTCGAGGTTGACGGGTGTGTTGGCGACGACGGCGTCTCCGGCGACTC
>ERZ860009.612-NODE-612-length-15058-cov-1.641738_pt1 | contig 15058 bp, 19 predicted proteins | sample MGYA00510114_ERZ860009 | MGnify/ENA primary metagenome ERZ860009 (study PRJEB30046, sample SAMN00715177) | human gut metagenome | study: EMG produced TPA metagenomics assembly of the A metagenome-wide association study of gut microbiota in type 2... | reverse complement strand
GTGGTGATGATTTGCACCAGGCCCGCGACAAGGCTTACAAAGCTCTGGACAAAATTCACTTCGACGGTATGCAGTACCGTAAAGATATCGGTCACAGAGCCCTTTAAAAATTACTATATGCGCCACCCTAAACTTTTTTCGTTTATCGCAGCGCTCGGACTCGGGGCTTGTGTCAGTGCTTTCGCACAAACGACCTCGCCCCTGCCCGGTCCGTTTCCGGCCGATCCGACCCCGAAACCTTTTGACTACCCCCAAGGCTTATCTACTCCTCAGTTCACCTTGGAGCAGATCCCGCCTCTGTTATCCAATTCGGCGACTTTCCGATTGTGCTCGGCGTCACGCCACTTTCCGTTGTGACTAGAGCGTTCGGAGGCAGTCTGCATCACCTACCCGATCGTACGGACTACCTTTGCTATTCCGCTCCGATCCAAGAAACACCGAAGCCTAAGAAAAAGGCCAAGAAAAAGCCCGCCGAGGACGAAGTGCCTCCTCCCGAAGTCATCGGACAGAACATTTGGTTCATTATCGGTGAGCGCGGAGAAGTCACTGAAGCTAAGGCAGAGGCCGTCACCACCGAGGGCGAACTCTGTCCCGCACTGCCGGAAGCTTTTTCGAATGTTTCCTTCGGACCATTCCGCATCGGCGTTAATTTGAAGCCCAGAGAAATCAAAAAGCTTGAAATCCCTGAGCCCAGTGTGGCCGAGGAAGACTCTCCCTGGCGTTATTGGTTTGCGACCAACAAAGAATCCCATCCTATCCATTACGGTTTCTTTGCCGTTGAAACCGATCCTGAGTTCGGACCGAAGAAAATGATTTCGACCGAGCTTGAATTCAAAGGAGCCTCTCATTGAGAATCGGCGTTTTCGGCGGAACCTTTGATCCGGTGCACGAGTCCCATATTCAAATGGGGCTTGACGCCCTGGAGCAATGCCATCTGGACAAAGTATTCTTTGTTCCGACCCGCCCTTGGCAGAAAACCGCCCGTGCCTCTGAAGAGGATCGAGCCGCCATGCTGAGCATGGCGCTTTCTCCACACCAAAACAAACTTATTGTCGATCGACGAGAGCTGGAGCGCACCGGCGCCTCTTATTCCATCGATACGCTCTATTCCTTCAGACAAGAGTTCGGCCCGGAGACCCCGATTTATTTCATCATGGGCTCAGACCAATGGAAAAACCTGAAAACTTGGGTCTTATGGGAAAAATTTCCGCTTCTTTGCAACCTCTTAATTTATACGCGTGACGGTGAATTCAGCGACGATCCTTATGAAGGAAAGTTCCCGATAATTCCGGTCCAGGATCTCGGTTCGAATCCGGCGCCTAACGGTCTTATCGTACTTGCAAGAAGCGAACCGGCGCCGTACTCTTCAACTGCTATTCGCACAGCTTTATTTGAAGAGCCCTCTCGCTCACAAACGATTCCGGGGCTCACTGCCGACGTGCACCAATACATTCTTTTCCACGGCCTGTATTTGCCGAGAGAAGGCGGCAAAGGAATTTAATTCCGCTTCGCTTCGCCGCCGATTTGACAGGCCTACTTACTCAAGCGTGATTAAGGTGATTTCGGACGGAACACCTACGCGCATCGTGAAGCCGTTCCACAGTCCGGATCCGTTTGTCACATAGACCTTCTTTTCGCCTCGATCGTAGAAGCCGCTTACTAATCCGTCATTGAAATAGGCCAGGAGCGGATACATGAAGAAAATATGGCCTCCGTGCGTGTGGCCGGAAAGCTGGAGGTCAAATTTCTCTTTTGTCAGAGAACCTGTCTTTGGCTGATGCGCCAAAAGGATCCTGAAATCCTCAGGACTTGTTCCGGAAAACGTCTTTTCAACATTCGGCGCCTCTTCTCCGAAACGTGACGCACCGAGATCAGTCGTTCCGCCGACCACCAAAGATGCACCGTCTTTTGTGAGCACGTCACTGCCGTTGCGCAGTATTTTGATGCCAAGTGTCGGCAAAGCTGCCATCCACTCTTGATAGACAGAGTAGTACTCATGATTTCCGGATACGGCATAAACACCGTGCTTAGACTTTAAATGTTTCAAAGGTTCAAGTTCAGGAAGGAGTTTTTGTACCCGACCATCGATAAAGTCACCCGTGACCATCACGATGTCGGGATTTAAATCATTGGTCCTTTTCACGATCTCGGACAGCCATTCTTTGCGCTGAACAGGCCCGACGTGCAGGTCGCTCAGCAAGGCGATCGTTGTTCCTTTCCATTGAGCAGGAAGGTTTTTAAAGACAATCGTTTCAGTCTTTACCTCAGGGACTTTGATGCCTTCATACATTCCCCAAAAGCCGCCTGCGACAGAAACAATAAAAAACGGAACAATAAAGACAAGGCGATTGAAGCTAAAACCGGTCTTTACGCCGAAAGTGCCGAGCAGCCAAAGTCCGAGAGAACAAATGTCTTTCAGCAAAAGCAAAAACGCCGCAAGAATAAGTGCTCCGTACAAGGCCTCCCAAGTAAGCATCCATGCGCCCTTGACTGCGGGCTCAAAGAACGTACCTCCGTTCATGGTGTAGGCCATGTACTTCATGGAAATCAGAAAGATTACCGCCGCGGATAAAAGTTTCCAAAACCAATGAATCTTAAGCGGCAGGACACCGCTGCAAACCACATAAACTGCCAGGATGAGGCTCGGCCAAAACAGGAACATTTTTTCGTAGAGTTGTTAGTTCAAATCTTTTAGATTTTAGAAAACGATCCTTCGGAAAAAGAAAACTCAATTCACGGATATTTGCATGATTTTGTGATTTCCGGCTCGAAAAGAAGACTTTCTGCTGTTGAAAAGAAACCTGACTGAGTACAATTAACCGCTAACTAAACAAGAGAAAGTTTTATGGATATTCGTAAGTTACAGAGAGTGATCGTTAACGCACTTGAAGACGTCAAGGCACAAGATATCAAGATTTTCAACACCTCTAAGCAGACCGCTTTATTCGAGCGCGTCATCGTTGCAACCGCCAATTCCAACCGCCAGACTCGCGCTTTAGGCCACCATGTTTTCATGGAAGTTAAGGAAAACGGCGGAGACGCCGTCGGCATCGAAGGTCTGGAGACCGGCGAATGGGTTCTCGTCGACTGCGGAAGCGCCATCGTTCATATCATGCAGCCGGCTCTTCGTGCTTATTACAACCTTGAGGAACTCTGGGGCGCCCATCCCGTCCGTATGAAACTCCTTGAGAATGAAGACAAAGAAGAAGATTCTGAATAATTTTTACTATGAAAATTTCCGTCGTTGCCGTCGGTCTCAAAATACCCAAATGGGCTGATGAAGCATGCGAAGACTATCTGCATCGCTTTCCGTCGGATTGGAAGGTCGAATTAAAGACCGTCAAAGCCGAAGACAGGAACACGCGCACCATCCCGAAAGTGATGCAGGCCGAAGCGGAAAGGATTCGGGCCGCCCTGCCGAAGGATGCCATCAAGGTCATCATGGATGAACGCGGCGCAGACCCGACCAGCACTAAGCTCGCCCAGCAAATCAACCGCTGGAGCGACCAAGGACGCCCGATCGTTTCATCATCGGGGGCGCCGACGGTATCGATCCGGGACTCAAAGCCGAGGCTGACTTTACGCTTCGTCTCTCTTCCCTGACCTTGCCGCACGCCATGGCTCGCGTTTTGCTCGTAGAGCAGATCTACCGCAGTTGGTCCCTTCTCCACAACCACCCCTATCATCGGGCTTAAGTTATGGATTTCTATCTTGCCTCCAAGTCGCCGCGCAGACGGGAGCTTTTGAAAGATGCGGGCTTTGACTTTGACATTCTTTTAAGCAAAACACCCGACTCCGTCAACGAAGATGTCCTGCCCGGCGAATCTCCCGAGAACTACGTGGCGCGCGTCACACGCGAAAAGGCTAAGTGGGGCCGTAAAGTAGCGGAAACCGAACGCGATTTGCTGCTTCCCGTCCTTGCCGCTGATACCACGGTTGCGTTAAACGGCAAAATTACGGCAAGCCGGCAGACGAAAAGGAAGCTTTTGAATTCCTCAAAGATTTCTCGGGACAAACACACGAAGTTCTGACTGCAGTATGTTTGGTCGATAAGGAAGGAAAGCCAAGAGAAACTCTGACTAAGACGTTTGTCACCTTCCGCCCGCTCACCGACGAAGAAATCAACTCCTACATTGCCTCCGGAGAAGCTTTTGATAAGGCCGGCGGTTACGGGATTCAGGGATTAGCCGGTCAATTCGTCGAAAAAGTCGAAGGTTCTTACAGCGGCGTGATCGGTCTGCCCGTTGACGAAACCAAAGCCCTGCTCGCTGAAATCGGCATCCGGCCGCATTAAGTTCCTACGAAAGAGGTTACGGCCTTTTTGACACTTAGAATGGCTGAAAAAAGGCTGAATTCTTATGACCTCTACCGCGAAATACAAAACTTCCGCACCGAATAAACCAAAAAGCTGCTGGGACCTGTTTTGCTCTTTTACGCTGATGGCTATGCAGGCCTTCGGCGGCTCTACCGCAATTGCTCAGCAATTTCTCGTTGACCAAAAGAAATGGCTAACGCAGTCCGAGTTTCTTGACCTCCTGACCGTTTCTCAAGTCCTTCCGGGACCAAACATCATGATTTTGACCATCGTGGTGGGCGACCGACATTTCGGATGGAGAGGCGCACTTGCCTCTTTCCTCGGCATGATTACGCTTCCGGCAACGCTCATGCTCTCCGTCTTTGTCTTCTATCAACAGTACGCAGAGAACAAATGGGTATCCGATGCTCTGGTCGGTATGGCCGCATCTGCCTCAGGGATGGTGGCCGGCGCCGCTATGAAGCTTCTTTACAACTGCAAAGAAAATATCATCACGCCGCCGGTCTGGATTTTTGGCTTGGTCATCACATTCATCACCGTCGGCATGCTGAAGATTTCCATGGTCTACATTCTGCCGATTGTCGGTATTCCTCTCTCCTTCTGGGCGTGGTACCGATTCATTAAGGAAAGGAGCGCTCGGTCATGACACCTGCCTTATTTGCCGGACTATTCTTCCACTTCATGCTGCTTTCGCTGATCGCGATCGGCGGCTTCATGGTACGCTCCCCGGCATGTACTCCTACCTTGTGGATACGGCAGGACTGCTGACGCCGGAGACCTTTGCCAAGACGGTTGCGTTCGGCCAGTCCCTGCCAGGCCCGAATGTACTGGTTGCGGCAGTGCTTGGCTGGGCAGCCGCCGGTCCTTTGGGTGCGCTCGCTACTTTCGGCGGAACTTCCATTCCTTTCTCGCTGATTGCCGTTCTTGCGGGAAGGTATATTCGCGAGCACGCTTCCTCGGTTTTCGTTAAGTCCTATAAAGCCGGCATGGCGCCGGTTGCCGTCGGGCTTTTATTTGCCACTGCTTATCTTCTTTTGGGAAACCAGCTTGATAACTGGCATGTGTGGGCCTGGGCCGGCGCCGTCACAATTATTGTTTGGAAAACCCATATTCCCCTCATTCTTTTAATTATGATTGGGGGAGTTATGGGACTATTAGGCTGTTTTTAGGAGGATTCAATGTCTCGTTATGTGTTAACGATCCAATCTCACGTTTCATACGGTTTTGTCGGTAATTCTGCCGCCGTTTTCCCGCTGCAGCTTTTGGGTTTTAGTCCGATCGTTGTCAACACGGTTGAATTTTCCAATCATACGGGCCACCCGACGTTCCGAGGTCAGGTTTTTACTGCCGAGCTCATCCGCGACATTATTCTCGGCATTCGGGAACGCGGTCTCATACCCAAGATCGAAGGGCTGCTTTCAGGATATTTGGGTGACGCAAGCATCGGCAAAATTGTCTTAGAGTTAGCAACTGAAATCAAAGCGGCCAATCCCAACGCTGTTTGGCTGTGCGACCCGGTGATGGGCGACACGGATACCGGTGTTTTTGTCCGTCCCGATATCCCGCAGTTCATGAAGGAACATTTCCTCAACGGGTTGGCTGATATGACAAAACCAAATCAGTTTGAACTGGAACTGCTGAGCGGACGAAAGATGAGAAGCCGCCAGGAGGCAGTCGACACAGCGCGGGAGTTGTTCACGGACAAGGGTTGCCGTGTTACGTTTGTGACAAGTCTGCTGACACCAGACGTTCTTGCAGGCACAGTCGAGACCTTAGCCGTTACCAAGGATGATGCCTGGGTCGTCAGAACACCTCTTGTGGAACGAAAACCGACGCCTAACGGACAAGGCGATACCTTCTCATCCGTCGCTTTAGGCACTTACCTCAAAACAAAGTCAGCCAAAGACGCTTTAGAAGCTGCCGTCAACACACTTTACGGATTAGTTTCTCATATGGACAGCGGTGCTCTTGATCTTCCTCTCATTGATGAGCAGCGTCAGATCCTCAGTCCTGAACATCGTTTCGAAGCTGTTCGCTGCTAGCTCAAAATTTTCATCGCTCTAAAAGCTTCCATCTCGGAGGCTTTTTCTTTGCGTCCGTTGTGAGGCTCTCACGCGCTAGTGAACATCGCCTCCTTCCTATAATCAAAACACTTTGTTTTGTGAGGCGTATTATGTCTGTTGCTGTTTTTCCTCTCGGCCCCTTAGAAACCAATTGCTATATCGTTAGCTACGAAGGCCAAGCTGTTGCAATTGATGTCGGCGGAGACCCCGCTCCCGTGAGCAAATATCTCAAAGAACACGGGTTAGAGCTGAAAGCAATCTGCATCACGCATATGCACTTTGACCATCTTTATGGCGTTGCCGCTTTAGCTGCCGAAACGCACGCTACGGTCTATACGCCGGAAAAAGATAAAGTCATCGCTTCCACAGTTCTTGGGCAGGGCGGATCTTCTGGTTTTCCTGCTGTCCCTAAATTTGAATCCGTCAGCATTGAGCCGGGAAATAAGACAGAGTTTGCCGGACTTGAATGCAAAGTTTTGAGTGTTCCCGGACACACACCGGGCTCTGTGGCTTATTACTTCAAGAAAGAAAAGTGCGTCTTTGTCGGCGACACGCTTTTCTTAGAATCCATCGGCAGAACGGACTTCCCGTTCTCCAGTCATGAACAGCTTGTGACATCGATCCGCTCCGAGCTCTTCTCTTTGCCGGATGACACAATTGTCTATCCGGGCCACGGACCTGAGACCTCCATCGGCTACGAGAAAGAGCACAACGCCTTCCTGTAATCGAAAAATTCTCGCCTGTCAGCAGACAGCTACTCTGCCGGCAGGCGTTTGTTTTTCCTAAGAGCCCACTTTTTCAAAATATATTCCAGAAGAATAGGTTATCGCGTGCAACGTAACTTTTGGATTTTTGCTTGCTGAGACTCAGAAATACGCAGGCACAAAAAACCGCTCAGACTTTCTCATCCAAGCGGCTTGTTGCAACCTTATCTAGCTTGCTACTTCACATCAGGTGCAGACACCGGAGTGATGACATCTTCTTCAAGCTGCCATTTGCCGTTGTCTTTAACTCCGAGCAGCTGGATTTCAAAAATCAATGTTGCATTCGGAGGAATAACAGAACCGGCGCCTCCGTCGCCATAGGCTAACTGAGACGGAATGAACAGACGGCGAACACCCCCGACCTTCATGCCGGCAACGCCGCGGTCCCAGCCCTGGATAACATAGCCTGCTCCGAGCGGGAATTCAAAAGGTTCTTTGCGGTCAACGCTGGAATCAAACTTTGTGCCGTCTTCGAGCCAGCCTGTGTAATGAACACGAACGAGCTCACCAGGCTTGGCCTCTGCACCTGTACCGACTTTGACGTCCACTATCTTTAAATCTTGTAAATCTTGAGTGTCAATACCAAACATCGTTATCGCCTCCTATTGGCGCTTCACTAGTGATTCTTGGATTTTATGCTCACTTGGTTCCCCCTATTGGTCTAATCCCTCAGATTGAGAACTGATTCCGCACTACACTCCCACAGATTCAAAGAGGACTAATTGAATGTCGAATTCTTTTAAGACACTTGGGTTTGCACCCCAATTAGAAAAGTTAATCGAAGCCAACGGCTTTACGTCGCCGACTCCGATTCAAATGAAAGCCATCCCGCTCGTTCGACAGGGATACGATCTTTTGGCTGCAGCTCAGACCGGCACCGGTAAAACGGCTGCTTTTGTTCTGCCCATGCTGCAGAAGATGATAGAAGAACCGACGCTTTATCAAAAGCGCGTTCCTCGTGTTTTAGTACTGACTCCTACCCGAGAGCTTGCCGCGCAAGTCGGAGAAACTATTCTTTCTCTGGGCAAAGACCTCGGCGTACGCTCTGCCGTCGTTTTCGGCGGTGTGGGCATCAACCCGCAGAAGGCCGCCATTGCCAAAGGGCTGGATTTCTTAGTTGCGACACCGGGTCGTCTGCTCGATCTCATGAACCAGGGTTTTGCAGGTCTCTCTAAGACGCACATTCTGATTCTGGACGAAGCCGACCGTATGCTGGATATGGGCTTTCTCCCTGACTTAAAGCGCATTCTGAAGGCGCTCCCGCCGGATCGCCAAACACTGCTCTTTTCCGCAACGTTCTCACCGGAAATTAAAAAGCTCGCTTCCGAATTCCTCAATAAGCCTGAGTCCGTCGAAATCGAACGAAATAAGGACTCCTCTCTTGTTCGCCAAACGCTTTACAGAGTTCCGAAAGCTAATAAACACACTGTCCTTCGCGACCTTATCGTCGACAACCAATGGGATCAGGTTTTGGTCTTTACCAGAACCAAATACGGCGCAGATAAGCTGGTTCGCCATCTGCTCAAAGACGGTCTGGTTGCCAAAGCCATTCACGGCGATAAATCTCAGAGCGCCAGAACGACAGCACTCAGAGAGTTCAAAGAGCACAAGCTTCCTATTCTCGTTGCCACTGACATCGCTGCCCGCGGCTTAGATATTGAAAAGCTTCCTCAGGTCGTCAACTACGAACTGCCGCAGCAAGCAGAAGACTACGTTCACCGTATCGGCAGAACGGGACGCGCAGGAGAAGCGGGAGAAGCTTATTCTCTGGTTTCTCCGGAAGAGTTGCCGCAGCTGGCTGCGATCGAAAAGTTCATCAAGAAGCCCCTGCCATTGTCCGATTTCCCCGGGCTGGATTACTCTGACTGGAAAGTTTCTGCTCCGACAAAGCCTCAGAACAAAAATCGCCGCCCCGGGCCAAGAAGAAACGCTCCTGCCGGATTCAAGCGCTCCGACGGGAAGCCCTCTGTTCGGCGTAAGGCCGCTCGCGGACAATAGCCTGTGTTCCACGGCTTTTTCCGTTCACTGGATAGATAACTTTTAGGCGGCCTCGGGAGTTTTCCTGCGGTCGCCTTCTTATAATCGGACAAGGATAGTTGTTTTTTATGACCGAAGCCTGACACTTGAGCCGCTTCGGCCGATTTTTAATGTGGTTGTTTATGCAAACTCCGAAATTAAACGAAGTGAAGCAGCAAGCCGGCTTTTCGTTGGAAGACATCAATATTGAAGGTTTCGCACCGATGCCTTCTCCGGCTGAAATCAAAAAAATGGCGCCTCTCACCGAGGCCGCTGCCGAGAACGTCAACAAAAGCAGAAACCAAATCAAACAGATTTTGACGGGAGAAGATGACCGTTTAATGGTCATCACAGGCCCGTGCTCCATTCATGATCCGAAAGCGGCTCTGGATTACGCTCAGCGTTTAGCTGAACTCTCAGAACACATCTCCGAGACCATCTTCCCGGTCATGCGCGTTTATTTTGAGAAACCAAGAACCGTCGTGGGCTGGAAAGGCTATATCAACGATCCGGACATGAACAACTCCTTCAACATGGCCAAGGGAATGCTCAAAGCCCGCGAGCTCATGATCAAAATCAATGAGATGGGCCTGGCCGTTGCCACCGAAGCCTTGGATCCCTTCGGTCCTCAGTATTTGGGCGAACTCGTCAGCTGGTACGCCATCGGTGCCCGCACAACCGAAAGCCAAACCCACAGAGAAATGGCAAGCGGTCTGTCTGCTCCGGTCGGTTTCAAGAACGGCACCGACGGCCTGTTAGACAGCTCGATTAATGCAGTTAAAGCCAGCCGCCAGAGCCACTACTTCCTCGGTATCTATGAAAACGGCCAAAGCTCCATTATCAAGACCAAGGGCAACCGTTACAGCCACTTGGTTCTTCGCGGAGGCGGCGGACGTCCGAACTTTGATACCGTGAGCGTCATGCTGGCTGAAAAAGCCCTCAAAAATGCCGGTGTCGAGTCCCGCATCGTTGTCGACTGCTCGCATGCCAACAGCATGAAAAATCCCGACCTGCAGCCGTTTGTTTTAAATGACTGCATCACTCAGATCGTCAACGGAAATAAATCGATTTGCGGCGTCATGCTGGAGAGCAACATCAATACCGGTAATCAAAAGATCCCTGCCGATCTTTCCCAGCTTAAGTACGGTGTCTCTGTCACCGATGCCTGCATAGACTGGGAAACTACCGAACATGCTTTGCGCATGACAAATCGTCGTCTTTTGGATAAGAAATTAAATGGTGAGTAAACGCTTACTTTTAGCTGCCGCAGCGCTTGCTGCTCTGGCTTTAGCGGGGTGTTCTTCTACCGGACCGCATTCCGCTTTTATCCCGCACGCCGATCGTGCCGGTCTTGATCCGCTTCTGGATGCACCTTTGCGTACGGAAACCGTTTGCAAAGGTGCAGGACTTTTTACCGCCGGTACCAAACTTGCCGGTTTTTCCTTCGAATGTCCCGACCTGGACGTCGTTGCGACGTTGAACGAACTGCGGGATGCCGGCTGGCGTGTTGAGAAAATGCACATCGGCCGCCAGACGATCGAAAACGACGAAAGCGGTACTCCGCTCTCGGCAACGATTCGCAAAGTTTATTAATTTTCCATTGCGGAGGCTTCAGTGAACTCCTCTATCAGCAGCAGACTGTCTGCATTACGTTTTTTTTTGAAAGATCACGGTCTTAACGGCTGGATCGTCCCGATGGCAGACCCTCATCTTTCCGAATACGTAGATGAACACTATGCCTTCCGCAAGTGGCTTTCGGGCTTCACGGGCTCTGCAGGATCTCTCTTAGTGACCCAGGACGCCGCAGCGCTTGTCACCGACTCCCGCTATGGGTTCAGGCCGAGCAGCAGCTCGAGGGCTCCGGCATTGAACTCGTTAAACTCAACCAAGGCTACGCCGCGGAGTCTGCCGACTGGTTTGCCGCGCACTTGATGGCCAACGACTGCGTCGGCATCAACTCCGAATTGATTTCCAGCAAAGACGCCAAGAATTACGCCCGAGTTTTTGCCGAGAAACATCTTCATCTCTCGCTGGTTCGTCAGACGCCCGAAGAAACCATCTGGGAAGAAAGACCGGAACGCACTGAAAAGCCGATCTTTGACCATACAGTTTCCCCGCGAAACCGAGAACAGAAACTTACCGCTCTGCGTGAGGTTCTCAAAAAAGAGGGCGCCGACTACCTGCTCACATCTAAGCTCGACGATATCGCCTGGATCTTTAATCTGCGCGGTTCCGATGTGCCGGACAACCCGGTCTTCTACGCCTACTCGCTGATTCCGGCTAAAGGGAATGCCACCCTTTTTATCAACGAAGAAAAAGTTCCTGCCGATCTGAAAGAACAATTGGCTGAGGAAGGAGTTGTCTTAGCACCTTACCATTCCGTCGGTGCAGCACTCGCATCTCTTTCCTCAGGAACCGTACTGGCCGACCCGGAAGAAATCAATGCCTCTCTTCTGTCACGCTTACCGGAACAAATCACTCAGCTGGAATTGCCTAATCCTATCGAGCTCATGAAAGCGCTTAAAACGCCGGAAGAGATCGAATTAATCTCGGAGGCGATGCTCAAAGACGGTGTTGCTTTAGTGCGGTTCTTCGCGTGGCTCGACCGCAATTTAGGCAAAGAGGAAATGACGGAGCAGTCGCTCGCCGACAAGCTTCTTTATTTCAGAAAATCTCTTCCGGGATACATTTCTCTTAGCTTCGAAACGATTTCTGCGTTCGGACCAAACGCCGCACTCCCCCACTACCAACCGGAGAAAACCGGAGGCGCCCAAATCAGGGGGAACGGATTCCTTCTCATTGATTCCGGAGCTCAATTTCCAGAAGGTACGACGGACATCACCCGTACAAAGTTGATCGGCGAAGCAACCGACTTAATGAAGGAAGATTACACCGCTGTATTACGGGCAAATATTAGGCTCGCGATGGCAGTATTTCCCGACGGTATTTCCTCGCAGATATTAGACCCGATTGCGCGGGCACCCATCTGGCAACATTTTGCTAATTTTGGGCATGGAACGGGCCATGGCGTCGGATTTTTCCTTAATGTTCACGAAGGGCCGCAGAGGATTAGTTACCCGCGGATAAGCCCTCGTTTCGATGCGTTTATCTCGAAAGAGACAGCAATGTCCGAAGGCATGGTGACCAGTGATGAACCCGGTATTTATCGTCCCGGCCGCTGGGGTATCCGCATTGAAAATTTGGTGGCGACCGAATTCGCAGAAGAAAATGAATTCGGACGTTTCTTGAAATTCAGAACACTAACTCTTTGTCCGATAGACCTTTCTGCCGTCATTCCGGAAAGGCTGCAGCCCGACGAAAAGAAATGGCTGAACGAGTACCACACTCTTGTCCGTCAGAAGGTGCTCCCGCACATTCATGACGAGCGCACCATTGTGTGGCTCGTATGGAACACAAGAGAAATTTAAAACATGACCACAGAAAAAGTTAGTTTGAAACACTGGCTGGAAACGCGCTGGCGCGGAACGCTTATGGCCGTCATTATCGGCGCTGCCTCACTATTCGTCTCTGAACACTACGGCGGTCCTGCTGTTTTGTTCGCCTTGTTAATCGGTATGGCTTTCCACTTCCTCTTAGAGGACCGGAGAACGCTTGCCGGTATTCATTTTTGCTCCACAACCGTTCTCCGATGGGGCGTAGGCCTGTTAGGTGCCAAAATCACCGCGAGCCAGCTGGGACTCCTGTCTCCGGCCCTGCTTGCCATGATTATCGGCGGTGTGTTTGCCACACTGCTCTTCGGCGCTTTCATTACCCGTTTTTCTAAGTGGCCGCTTACCGAAGGCACACTGGCTGCCGCCTCTACCGCTATTTGCGGTGCGTCTGCCGCTATTGCCTTAGCTGCCACATTCAACCATAAGCAGTTAAGAGAACAGGCTCTGCTTGCTATCGTGGTCACGGTTACCGCCCTGTCCACCCTCGCTATGGTTCTTTATCCGTTCATCTCCGGATGGTGCGGCTTTGACCACATCGATGCCGGCATCTTCTTAGGCGGTACCATTCACGACGTTGCACAGGTCGTGGGCGCCGGCGCCATGATCGGGCCGGACGCACTGGAAATCGCGAGCTTGACGAAGATGATTCGTGTCGCTCTTCTGATCCCGATCCTCATCATCTTCATGTTTGTCTTTTCCTCTAAGGCACATCGCACTGAAGAAGAGAAAGCCAAGCCCTGGTACAAGAACATTCCGATGTTCCTGCTCGGCTTCATCGCTCTGGCCGCTTTGAACTGCACTGGAATTATTCCGACGAATGTCTCCAACACACTCGGCGAAATCTCCAGACTGTTCATTTTGATTTCCATTTCTGCCCTTGGTTTAAAGACCTCTCTGGGCAAACTGAAGGAAGTCGGCTGGACACCGATCGTGCTGATGAGCATCGATACAGTCTTCCTCCTGCTGTGGGTTATCATCGGTATCTTCCTGATCCGCGGTTAATTTGATGCTTTAGTTTCATCTTTCTTCTTAGGACTCGGTTCGCTAGAATCGAGTCCTTATTTTTTACCGATCCCTCTGCCGGCGCTTCCTTCTCCGAACTTTCCGCTCATGACCGTACTGAAAATCCTCTATCAAGACGAAGACCTTGTCGTTGTCTCCAAGCCGGAAAAGATGCTGACGCACCGAACGGAAATTGCCAACGGCGACACCGAGTTTGCACTGCAGTTGCTGCGAGATCAGATCGGCCAACGCGTGAGTCCGGTTTATCGTCTGGATCGAGGCACTTCCGGAATCCTGATGTTCGGGCTCAACAGGGAGATAGTTTCGGCACTGAGTCAGCAAACTCATGAAACTTTCCATAAACGCTACTACGCAGTCGCACGCGGCTGGACACCGGAAGATATTGAAATCCGCCATGCACTAAAGCCCCCGGTTGATCCCTACCTGAGAGTTCAGAAGACAGTAGCTCAAGACGCACTCTCTTATCTTCATAAATTGGCAGAAGCCGAGGTACCCGTTCCTTCGGGAAAATTTGATACCACCCGCCTCTCCTTAGTTCTTCTTGAACTCGCTACCGGCAGGCGTCATCAACTGAGACGACATCTCAAACATCTCGCACATCCGATCATCGGAGATGCGACTTACGGCAAAGGGCCTCTGAACCGCGCTCTTGCGGAGTATTTCGGCGGAGATCGCCTCCTTCTCCACTGCGGCCGAATCAGCTTCATCCATCCTCGGACTCAAAAACGACTCACCATTGAAGACCAGCCGAGCGGCCTTATGCTGCAGATCATCGAGCGTCTCAGATGGGGTAATTCTTTGCATGCTTCTTATTTTAAAGAATGGCATTTATTTGATTATTCAGATATTTTGCTAAAATAATGTCTGAAGAAGACCTTAATACTTTTAAGCCTTGAAATTAAAAGGCTTTGCGTTCCCACTCGCCGCAAATAAAACGGGAAATATTTGCGAAATCTTTTAAAAGAATGGGATTTATTTTTGTTTTAGATGGTTTTGAGTCGTATACTGAGTCGATCAAACCTCGTTTAGGAGAACTTATAAAAATGAAGCACGGAAAACTTGTCACTTCCATTTTGGTTTTATCCTTAGCTGCTGTGACTGCTGCATTTGCCAGCATGGCAGAAGCCCGCTCCTTAGAACAAATTAAGGCCTCCGGCGAACTCTTAGTCGGTTCTACCGGCGATTACAAGCCGATGAGCTACCTCAACAAAGAAACCGGGAAATACGAAGGCTTTGACGCAGAAATGGCTCAGTCCCTGGCCAAATACCTCGGTGTTAAGCTCAAATATGTTCCGACCTCTTGGAAGACATTACAGGCCGACACAATGGCCGATAAGTTTGACGTTGCCATGAGCGGTATTACCGTTACGGATGCCCGTAAAAAGGTCATGACCATGTCCGACGGTTATCTCACTTTCGGTAAAA
>ERZ860009.611-NODE-611-length-15082-cov-1.662674_pt1 | contig 15082 bp, 12 predicted proteins | sample MGYA00510114_ERZ860009 | MGnify/ENA primary metagenome ERZ860009 (study PRJEB30046, sample SAMN00715177) | human gut metagenome | study: EMG produced TPA metagenomics assembly of the A metagenome-wide association study of gut microbiota in type 2... | reverse complement strand
GTTGCAAACAAGATACTGAACCGATTCCTGTCCCGAATGGCTAACCGGCAGGACCTGTATCTCTGCGAAATCAACGGAGGTAACCTGCGCAATGCCATCCCCCGCGAAGCATACGCCATCTGTGCAGTTCCCGAAGATGCCAAACATGACGTCCGCACGGAACTGAATATCTTCACCAGTGAAGTAGAAAACGAACTGGCCGTCACCGAACCGGACCTGAAACTGGTTCTTGAATCGGAAACTCCCCGTAAAATGGCTATCGACCAGGATACTACTACCCGCTTGCTGAAAGCATTGTATGCTGCTCCTCACGGTGTATATGCCATGAGTCAGGATATCCCCGGACTGGTAGAGACTTCAACCAACCTTGCTTCTGTCAAAATGAAACCGAATCATATTATCCGCATCGAAACCAGCCAACGCAGCTCTATCTTATCTGCACGCAATGACATGGCGAATACGGTGCGTGCCGTCTTCCAGCTGGCAGGCGCTGATGTGACCTTCGGTGAAGGTTATCCGGGATGGAAGCCGAATCCTCATTCAGCTATCCTCGAAGTGGCAGCAGAATCTTACAAACGACTTTTCGGTGTAGAGGCGAAAGTGAAAGCAATTCACGCAGGACTGGAATGCGGTTTGTTCCTCGACAAGTATCCGACTTTAGATATGATCTCTTTCGACCTACTCTCACCGGAGTACACTCTCCCGACGAACGGATGCACATTCCTTCCGTTGAGAAGTTCTGGAAGCACCTGTTGGATATTCTGGCACATGTTCCTGCCAAGAAATAACAGTCAGGTAAGATATCATAGAAAAGATGATGGTGATAGCAGAAAAAGATTTGCTATGACCGTCATCTTTATTATAATGCTCTTTTTCGTGCCCTCTTATATCATAGGGCAAACTTCCCTTACCGAAAAAGAATCGTTCAGCAATAAACAATCTGTTTCCCAGAAGAAGTCTTCCGCCGAAGAACGAATTCCCTTTCGTGTCATGAGCTGGAATGTAGAAAACCTCTTTGACACTCACCACGATACACTAAAGAACGATAATGAATTTCTCCCTGACGCTATCCGTCACTGGAACTACACCAAGTACAAGAAGAAACTGGCTGATATGGCCCGTGTCATCACTGCCGTCGGTGAATGGAATCCACCCGCCCTTGTAGGTCTTTGTGAAGTAGAAAACGACAGTGTACTACGTGATCTCACACGACGTTCTCCTTTAAAGGAACTGAGTTACCGGTATGTTATGACAAGTTCTCCCGATCTGAGAGGGATTGATGTTGCTTTATTATATCAACGTGACCTATTCAAATTATTATCTTTCCGGTCTATCCCCATCCCCTCATTCAAGCATCATCGCCCCACAAGAGATTTACTGCACGTCAGCGGACTATTATTAACCGGAGATACACTTGATGTAATCGTCTGCCATCTGCCTTCCCGGTCCGGTGGAGCCAAGGAATCCGAACCTTACCGGCTACACGCTGCCCGAATACTACGCACAGAAGCCGACAGTCTGCTGAATATCCGCCTTCATCCACAACTGGTCATCATGGGAGATTTTAATGACTACCCAACCAATAAATCCATCAAAGAAATATTAGAAGCTACTGATCCCCAACAGTCAGTCACCTTCCCCAATCCCCGGAAACTCTACCATCTGCTTGCCCGAAAAGCAACATCCCGCCATTTTGGCTCCTATAAATACCACGGAAAATGGGGATTGCTCGACCATTTGATCGTATCCGGCAATTTACTCGATACTTCCTCTAAATTCTTCACCGGTGAAGACAAAGCAACTGTTGCCCGCCTCCCCTTTCTATTGACAGAAGACAAGAAATACGTGATGATGAACCTTTCCGTACCTATAAAGGAATGAAATATCAGGGAGGAATCAGTGACCATCTTCCTGTTTACGCAGATTTTGAACTCATTTTATACTAGCCGAAATACAAGGAGGTTATAAATCCACTGTCAACCACTCCGCCGGACATAGCCGGAAAGAAAAAAAAGAGTTTTTTATGTTAATAAACGGGGTTCGATACAAAATTTACTTATTTTTGCAGGGTTTACAGCATTTACAAAAAATACCCCCAATGGAAACCTTTGACGAAAAACAACTTCTGAAGGCTATTAGCGAAGGAGATGAGAAAGCCTTTAAAACTTTCTTCCTATACTACTATCCCCGCATCAAAGGGTTTATCAACGGACTACTGCAATCGCAAGAAGAGGCCGAAGATTTATCGCAGGACATCTTTCTTACGTTATGGAACAACCGCTCATCCCTCCATACCATCAATAACCTTAAACCTTATCTTTTCCGCATTTCCAAAAATGCGGTGTATCGGCACATCGAACGCACACTACTGTTCAGGAACTATCAGCAGAAAGAAACCGAAAAGTATATCCCGCCACTGGAAAGCAACGAAACCGATGACAACATCCACCTCAAAGAACTCGAACTATTGGTGACAATGGTTGTAGAAAAAATGCCTCCGCAACGACAGAAAATATATAAGATGAGCCGGGAATCAGGAATGAACAACGAAGAAATAGCCCGCGAACTAAGCATCAACAAACGAACAGTAGAGAACCACCTTTCACAAGCACTTACCGACATCCGAAAAGCATTATTCATAACCTTTATTCTATTTTTCTAAAAAAAAGTAGAATAGAGGCTGTGCGTTATTAATCTGTTACGTATCTTATATATGTAACCACACCTAAAATGCGCTAATATGTCGAACGCTCATAAAATAATTAAAAACTTACTTCCGATAAGTTCAGTCCGGAACTTAAAGAGAAGTTATGGAAATGGCTTGTCGACTCCAGTGAACAGGCGGAGAAAGATGAAGCATTGATGGAATTATGGGAAGATCAGAATTTCAAAGCCAATGCAAGTACTGAACGTTCCTATCAGAACTTCCGCAGGAAAATTGCGCCCCAACAGCGGAAGGCAACTGCAAGGTATACCTTGCGCAAATGGCTGCAGGTGGCGGCTGTATTACTGGTTCCCCTGCTCTCTATGGTGGCATCCTACCTATATATACAATCGAATGAAGAGCATACAGAACTTGTCGAGTACTATGTGCCCAGAGGCGAACAAAAACAGGTTACCTTGCCCGACGGCACCACAGCATACCTCAACTCAGGAACTTTACTGGTATATCCGCAAAAGTTCACCGGGGATATCCGTTCGGTATATCTGATAGGAGAAGCTAATTTTGACGTAAAGAAAGATAAGCAACATCCATTTATCGTCAAGACCAACCATCTGAAAGTAAAAGTATTGGGAACTAAATTCAACGTACACGCTTATGCAGAAGACAAGAAGACAACCACTACTTTGGAATCGGGTTCCGTAGTCGTTCAGAAAGCAAACAATGAGGATATCATCACCCTCACACCGAACGAGCAACTGGAATATGACAACCCGTCCGGAGAATTTACTAAAAAGATTATCGACGCCTCTGTCTACTCCGGCTGGACCAGAGGCGAGCTGAACTTTGCGGCAATGACTCTCAGCGATATTTTCATTACGATAGAGAGAATATACGACATACACATCATCGTCCCTCCGCATCTGGCTACCACCGATGTATATACCATCAAGTTCAAACAAAAAGCTCCTATCAAGGAGATCATGAATATCGTGACCAAAACCATAGGAAACATAGACTATAAAGTCGAAGACGAAAACATTCTCTTAATTTATTCACCCCTAAATAAGAAAGGAGGCCGATAGACAGAAAAAAGGGAGTCGATATTTCGCGGATACCAACTCCCCCAAATCAAAATTACTTCATTTAAATTAGTTGTGTACACTTAAATTAGTATTAATGATTAACTCACAAAAGTATGAAATTTTATAAATTGTCGGGCATAGGTTATCCCGTAAAAATTCATAAATTTTATATATTGTTATTCGCTTTATGTTTTTATAACATAGCCTATGGGCAAAATCAGCCAATAACGGTATCTATGAAAAACCAACCTCTATTAAAAGTATTCGAAATCATTGAAGATCAGACCGATTTTAGTATCGCTTATAATCAGACGAAACTGGACGTGAAACAAAAGGTCAGCGCCAATTTTGTCAGAGAAGCAGTCTCTTCCGTTCTGAACTCCGTACTCAAAGGAACAGGATTCACTTACAGACAGGAAGGTAAGCATATTATTATCATTCCTGTCCCGGCAAAGGCAGAAGCAGCCCCCAACAACACTACTTCTACCCAGCAGTCCATAAAAATACGGGGAACCGTAACAGATGCGCAGGGCGAACCTCTGATTGGAGCAAATGTTCTGGTTGACGGCAGCAAACAAGCGACCATTACCGACATGAATGGGGAATTCTCACTGGAAGTACCTGCCAACAGTAAGTTACGGGTTACTTATATCGGTTACGTCACACAAGAAGTAACAGTCAAAAACAAGACACTTTTCAACATACAGCTACAGGAAGATACCCAGACTATGGATGAAGTGGTAGTCATCGGATTCGGAACACAAAAAAAAGTGAATATGACCGGCGCTGTAGCCTCTGTAAATATCAAAGAGTCGTTGGGCGACCGCCCGATTACCAACGTTTCGGCTGCCCTGCAAGGAGTCGTGCCGGGACTAAAAATTGAATCGACAACGGGAACTCCGGGAGACGACATGACGTACAATATCCGTGGAACAACCTCCATCAACGGTGGTGAGCCTCTCGTATTGGTAAACAACGTACCGATGGATATCAACATGATTGACCCGCAGGATATTGAATCTGTCTCTATTTTGAAAGATGCCGCTTCCGCAGCTATCTACGGTGCCCGCGCAGCTTTTGGTGTGATTCTGATTACAACGAAGCAAGGTAAAAAGGACATGGCTCCCAGATTCAATTACAACAACAACTTCTCTTTCTCGAAAGCATCAGAGCTTCCGCAGAAAGCAAGTCCGCTGGAATCGGTACTGGCGTACAAGGAAATGGGATGGGCAAACGATACCTATGTAGACGGAAAAAACATCACCCAATGGGAAGGCTACATACGAGACTATCAGGCGAATCCTTCCAACTATCCGAACGGATATATTTTCGACGATCAGGGCAACCTGTTCCTTATGCGGGAGAATGATATGTTTGCCGATATGATGGATAACTTCGGATTCATGCAGAACCACAGTTTCTCCGTATCGGGAGGCAGCCAGCGTACCAGCTACCGACTAAGCCTGGGATATACCGGTGAGGACGGCATTCTGGTAACGGACAAAGACAAATTTGACCGTATCAATATGTCCAGCTTCCTGAGTGTCGACGTAAACAAGTGGCTAACTACCCAACTGGATATCAGATATGCAAACTCTACCCAGAACAAGGTGGAGCAAGGCGGACGAAACGGTGTCTGGGGAAGTGCCATGCACCTGCCGTCCTACCACAACATCCTGCCGTACGAACAAGACGGCATCGAATATCCTGCCGAAACGTCCGCTACTTTCGTACGCTACGGAGAACCGAGGGTGATCAAGAAGACCAACCTGCGTACTTTGGGACGTGTCATCATCTCTCCGCTGAAAGGACTGAAAATAACAGGTGAATATACCTACAACCGGATCACCGAGTACAACCGGATGTACGTCAACAAATACAAGTATATAGGATTCAACTTTACAGGGCTGCTGAACAATGTAGAGAACTCACGTTATGCCCTGACGCAAGGTTTCACCAATTACAACGCTATTAACGCATTCGCCAATTACGACTTTTCAATAGGTAAACATGATATCTCTATTATGGGTGGTTACAATCAGGAAGAGAGTCATAAGGAATCGCAATGGTCGCAGCGCACGGACGTATTACTGGAAAATCTGCCGTCGCTCTCCGGTTCTACCGGAACGGCATCCGTCACCGACAGTTTCGATGAATATGCTATCAGAGGTTTGTTCTACCGTGTCAATTACACTTACGACGGTAAATACATGTTCGAAGCCAACGGACGTTACGACGGTACATCCCGTTTCCCGAAAGACAGCCGTTTCGGTTTCTTCCCTTCTTTCTCCGCCGGATGGCGCATTTCGGAAGAAGCATTCATGAAGAATACCAAAAGCTTCCTGTCAAACTTGAAACTACGTGCCTCATGGGGCTCTATCGGCAACCAGATCATACTGAAGCCGGACAACACTCCGGAAAACTATCCCTACATCCCTTCTATGTCACCTTACCTGACGGAATGGCTGGTGGACGGACAAAAGACGACTACACTGAATGCACCGGCAATGGTCAGCAGCAGTTTCTCGTGGGAAAAGGTATATACACTGGACTTCGGAGTCGATTTCGGATTCTTCGACAACCGCTTTAACGGTACTTTCGACTGGTATCGCCGCGACACCAAAGGGATGCTGGCACCCGGTATGGACCTACCGTGGGTAGTGGGAGCCACCGCCGCCAAACAGAACGCCGCTGACCTGAAGACGTACGGCTGGGAACTGGAACTGAACTGGAGAGACCGCATCAACAAGGACTGGAGCTACCGGATCGGATTCAACCTGTACGACTCACAAAGTGAAATCACGAAATACAATAATGAGACCAACCTGCTAGGCGACAAGATTTACCGCAAAGGCATGAAAATGGGAGAAATCTGGGGATATGTCACCGACCGCTTCTACACGGAAGACGACTTCAACGCAGACGGTACACTAAAACCGGGAATCCCCATTCCGAAAGGAGCAGGAAAAGTTTTTCCGGGAGACGTGCTGTATAAGAACTTCGATGACGATACCGAAACCATCTGGAGCGGCGAAGGAACCGCCGACAATCCCGGCGACCAGCGTATCATCGGTAACTCGACTCCGCGTTTCCACTACGGCATCACCGCAGGAATCAGCTGGAAAGGACTCGACCTCTCTATCTTCCTCCGAGGCGTAGGCAAACGGGATTATTGGCGCACCGACCAGATCGCATGGCCTACCGGAGGCTGGGGAAGCCTGTTCAAAGAAACTCTCAACTTCTGGACTCCGACTAACACCAATGCCTATTATCCGCGTGTGTATTCCAACGACGGGGTAAACACAAGCTACAACCACTGGAAACAGTCGAAGTATCTCGCCAACGCCTCTTACCTGAAACTGCAAAACATCACGCTTTCCTATACCTTGCCCAAAGTATGGTCCCAGCGTCTCTACTTCGACGATGTGAAAGTATTCTTCAGCGGAGAGAACCTCTACACGTGGGATCACCTGCCGGAAGGACTGGAAACCGATATGCTGTCAAAAGGTGCCTGGGAATATCCGTTCATGAGAAAATTCTCTTTCGGTATCAATGTTACATTCTAATAACCAATGTATTATGAGAAAATATTTAATCTTTATATGTACAGTTTTGTTAGCAAGCTGTCTCAATAACGATTTCCTGGAAAGGTATCCTTTGGGAGACCCGACTGCCGAAACGGCTTTTGAAACATACGACAATTTCAAGGCATACGCCTGGGGATTGTATGAAACCCTGCCTTCATTGGGCTATGGCTCGGAAAATTCTACGGACGACATCTCGTACAACCAGACAAGAGGAACCAGCGAAAGCAACTGGATCAGAAAACTGGTGACCATCCCCGACAAGAAAGACAATACTTCCTGGAACTATTACAGCTATATCCGGAGGGTCAACCTGATGCTCGACCGCATTGACGGTTCGAAAATGACGGATGTAGAAAAGGCGAACTGGCGTTCCGTCGGTTACTTTTTCCGTAGTTACCGCTACCTGTCTCTCCTGTCGGCTTACGGTGGCGTACCCTGGATTGATCATGTGCTGAGCGACGACGAAACAGAACTGATCAAAGGCCCTCGTGCCTCCAGAGATGAAATAGCCGGTCACATTCGGAAGACCTGCAATTTGCCGAAAAGAATATCAACGTGAACGGAGAAGGCAGAAACACCATCAACAAGGCTTGTGTACAGGCTTTACTCTCCCGTTTCTGCCTTTTCGAAGGTACCTGGCGTAAATATCACGGACTCAACAACGCCGAAACTTATCTGCGGGAATGCAAACGGGTATCCGCCGAACTGATGCAGACTTATCCGAACGTGGCGGACTGCTACGACGATCTGTTCTGTTCACTGGAACTGAAAGATGTTACCGGCGTCATTCTGTACAGAGAATATTCGGATGCTGTCGGTGTAGTGCACGCTGTCAGCATCGGGGGAACGACCGCTACCTCCTTTTACAATCCGACCCGCGACTTAGTGGACAGTTACCTGTGCACGGACGGAAAGCCACGCTGGACGAGTGACGCCTATCTGGGTGACAAGGATATATACGACGAGTTCAGCAACCGTGACCATCGTTTGTGGCTGCACGTCACTCCTCCTTACCGGGTAGACCGTTCGGCTTCCAGCACAGCCTGGGACAATAAATGGAAATTTACGGATAACTCCAAAGACCGCAGTTTTATCGACAGCCTCACCGTCCGCATGGGAATCGGTACGGCACCAGCAAGGAACGACAGAAGTTATTGCCATTCCGTCAAGGATATGACGGTGGTATTCTGGGTGCATCGCCTCACTTTGACTTCTATCTGGAGAACCAGCCGTGGTACAAGTCTGCCTTCGGATATAACAACTGGAAATACTATTGCTGCTACCTGAGCATGGGCAGCCAACGAAATGAAGAGACGGATATGCCTATTTTCCGCATCGAAGAAGTCATGCTGAACTACGCGGAAGCCATGTGCGAACTCGGCGAGTTTGACCAGACAGTTGCCGACGTCACAATCAACAAACTGCGCCCGCGTGCCAATGTAAAACTCATGAAAGTCTCGGAAATAAACTCAGCCTTCGACCCGAAACGTGATCTCGGAAATCCGGATTATCCCAACGACTACGAAGTGAGTCCGCTATTATGGGAAATACGACGGGAACGACGCATCGAACTGTTCTCCGAAGGATTCCGTTTCGACGACCTGAGAAGATGGAAGAAATGCCATTATGCACTGAAGAAGAAACTCGGACAATACGTACGTGCATCCGACTTCACGGCAGGAACCAATGTGACTATCGACGGTGGCGGCTCCGAAGGATATCTCGAATTCCATCCGAAACAGAATCATCTATGGCCGGATTACTATTACCTCAATCCTATTCCACGCAACGAACGGGTACTGAATCCCCAACTCGAACAGAATCCGGGATGGGAGGAAGGAAATTAACCGGTAATCCATCACCAACCGGATAATCCGGAACTAACCGGAAGAGGCTGTGGCAAATATTGGCTCTTCTTGACAGTCATCCCAATGACAGGACAAGCATTTCGTCATTAGCGTGGCTGAAAGACCTTGATATTTGACACTGCCTCTTCCCTTTTTAACTGTATTGATTTCGTAAGTTTACTCAAAAGAATAATTGAGTACTTGAAATTTATTCGTATTTTTGAGACATCAGACTAATACGGGTAATCCTTTTGCCGACTCTTACAAAATCTAAATAAACACACTGTACCCCATGAAGCACCTAATTTTTACAGCTCTCTTTCTTCTATCGTACACAGTCGCCGTCCGCGCCCAAATCGTATTTCCTACCCCCAATCAAGTAGAAATGCAGACAGGCAACCTGATTTTAGGGAAAAAGGTTTCTATGTACGCCGAAGACACTACCGCTTTTTATCTAAACCTTTTTCGAGAAGAAGTACTCTCCCACACTCCCATCAAATGGCAAAAAAAAGAATCCAAAGCCGATATCTGCTGGATAACCGACTCATCCCTGCCCCCCGAAGGTTACCGGATCAAGATTCATCCGCAACAGATGGTAATCAGCGCCTCCGACAAAGGAGGATTCACCTATGCCGTACAAACGCTACGCCAATGGGTAGCCGGTTCAGCAGGATCTATCACCTTTGCCTGCGCAAGCGTGACGGACTATCCCCGCACACAGTGGCGCTGCTTCTACTGGACTCCGGACGTCAGTTCCAGAAGATTACCACCATCAGAAAGTATATCGACATGGCTTCACTGCTCAAAATGAACTACTTCCACTGGCATCTGACCGAAGGACTGGGATGGCGCATCGAAATCAAGCAATATCCGCACCTCACCCGGACTGGCGGTTCGGTAGGCAAAGGAGAAGAACAGCAGGGATTCTATACACAGGAAGAAATACGGGATATCATCGAATATGCCCGTCAACGGAATATCACCATCGTCCCCGAAATAGATATGCCGGGCCATGCCGAAGCTGCTCTCTCTGCCTATCCGGAGCTCGGTTGTTTCGGATTGCCGGTAGAGATACCGCAAAGCGGATTTACCCAGAACATATTTTGTGCAGGAAAAGACGGAACTCTCCGTTTCCTGAAAAACGTACTGGATGAAGTATGCGCCCTCTTTCCTTCTCCCTACATACATCTGGGCGGAGACGAAGCCCCGAAAGGCAACTGGGATCAATGCCCGGATTGCCGGAAAAGGATTACCACAGAAGGACTCAAAGACAGTCACGACCTCCAGCTATGGTTCTCTGCGCAAATGGCAAACTATCTGAAGTCGAAGGACGGAAAGCCATCTTCTGGGGCGACGTAGTCTATCATGACGGCTACCCGTTGCCGGACAATACCGTTATCCAGTGGTGGAACTATCGGGGACACAAAGACCTCGCACTCAGAAACGCCGTCAAACACCATTATCCGGTCATTTGCAGTTCCAACTACTATACGTATCTGAACTTCCCCGTCACCCCGTGGAAAGGATATACGGAAGCACGTACGTTCGACTTGAAAGATGTCTATCTGAACAACCCTTCCGACAAAGCCATCAGCGAGAAAAATCCGCTGATACTTGGCATGAGCTGCGCATTATGGACCGACGACGGAGTCACGGAACGAATGATAGACCGACGACTTTTCCCCCGCATCCTCGCTCTGTCCGAACAGATGTGGCACGAGGGGGAAGCGCTTGACTTCGACCGGTTCTACCGGAACATCCTTCACCGCAAAGCATGGTTCGAAGAAGCTGGATTCGAATTCGGACCGGCTCTGAAAGAAGATGTAACGAAAGATTATAAATGGGATTAAAAAAAAGAACATCATGAACAAAAGAAATTTATTGATCGCAATACCCGCCCTGTGCAGCGGTTACCTGCACGGACAAACCCAACCCGCATCTCCCAACGTTATCTATATTTTAATGGACGATCTGGGATATGGAGATATCGGTTGCTTCGGACAAGACAAAATAGAAACACCCCATATCGACCGTTTATGCAGCGAAGGCATCAAACTGACACAACATTATTCCGGTTCCCCCGTATCAGCTCCGGCACGCTGCGTACTGATGACAGGTATGCACTCCGGTCATGCGCAAATCCGCTTCAACAATGAGTTAGCCGAACGCGGAGCAGTAAACAACTACGACTCGGTGTACGTTCATAAAGAGCTGGAAGGGCAATTCCCCCTACAGGCGAACACGATGACTATCGGGCGAATGATGCAACAAGCGGGATATACCACCGGATGTTTCGGCAAGTGGGGACTGGGGTATCCGGGTTCCGAAGGAACTCCCAACAAACAGGGGTTCGACCGATTCTACGGATACAATTGCCAGCGCCAGTCGCACACATACTATCCTCCTTTTCTGTATAATGACGAAGAACGTGTCTACCTGTCCAACAAAGTGACAGACCCTCACCGAAGCCCTCTGGATAAAGGTGCCGATCCGAACGATCCAGCCAGCTACGCTAAATATACGCAAAAGGAATATGCCAACGATCTGATCTTTGATGAACTGATGGGATTTGTCGATGCCAATAAACGCAAACCGTTTTTCCTGATGTGGACCACTCCCCTGCCGCACGTCTCGCTTCAGGCACCCGAACGCTGGGTACAGCATTATGTAAAGAAATTCGGGGACGAAAAGCCTTACACCGGACAAGCGGGATATCTGCCCTGCCGGTATCCGCATGCTACCTATGCGGCTATGATCAGTTATTTCGACGAGCAGATCGGCCAACTGATCGAAAAACTGAAAGCGGAACATCTGTACGAAAATACCTTGATTGTGTTTACTTCAGATAATGGTCCTACGTTCAACGGAGGCAGCGATTCTCCCTGGTTCAACAGCGGGGGACCTTTCAATTCAGCATACGGATGGGGCAAATGTTTCTTGCATGAAGGAGGTATCCGTGTCCCCGCCATTATCACATGGCCCGGCAAAATAAAACCCGGTACGCAAAGTGACCACATCTGCGCTTTTCAGGACGTTATGCCTACGCTGGCAGAACTGGCAGGCATCACTTGTCCGCCAACGGACGGAATCAGCTTTCTGCCCACATTGCTCGGCAAAAAAGGGAAACAAAAAGAACACACTTATTTATATTGGGAATATCCTGACCCAAGGATTGGCAACAAAGCAATCCGCATGGGAAAATGGAAAGGAATCATCACGGACATCCGGAAAGGCAATACGCAAATGCAGCTTTATAATCTGGAAACGGACATCAGAGAAGAACACGATGTGGCTGCGCAACATCCCGATATCGTAAAACGCTTCGAACGACTGATGAAAGAAGCTAGAAACGGTCCGGACTTTTAACGACCTTCCTTGCTAACTGACGGGACATACCGGAGTATCATCCGTAACATCCCTGCGAAAGACTTGTGCCAACGCTTTGGCACAACTATGCCAACAGCTTGGCACGGCCGTGCCACAGGCGTGGCACAGTTGTGCCAAGCCGTTGGCAAAGATGTCCCCTAGGGAGTTAGTCAGAATACTGATATACCTTCAAGTCGAACTTCGGCACCATCGCCAGCAAATGGTCGAAGATATCCGACTGAATCCGCTCGTACTCTTTCCACACCTTATTGCGGGAAAAGAAATAAACCTGAATAGGAACTCCGTACATGGTAGCCTCTTTCTGACTGATAATCAAATCCAAATCCTGATTCACCACCGGCAGACTGCAAAGATACCGCTCGATATACACCCGGTAAACCTGTGAATTGGTGGGCACCACTCCCTCCTCCGGCTGATAATCCGCCATGAGTGGAATCTCTTTCCGATAACGGTCGAGCATCTCCGGCGTACAAACTGAAGTGTCGTCAGGTCCAGTGTAATATTCTTCATCACCCGCCGCCCACCGGAATCCTTCATGCCACGCCAGTTCTGAAAAGGACTGCTAACCAGCGTATAAGGCGGAACCGTAGAAATCGTATTATCAAAGTTCTGAATCTTGACCGTGTTAAGCGTAATCTCCTGCACCGTACCATTTGCGGCACCGGAAGGAAGCGTGATCCAGTCTCCCGGACGCACCATATCATTGGCAGAAAGCTGAATACCTGCCACAAATCCCAAAATGGAATCCTTGAATACCAGCATCAGGATGGCTGCCGAAGCACCCAGTCCCGCAAACAGACTAGCAGGCGATTTATTTACAAGGATAGAGATAATCACAATCCCCCCGATAAAAAACAAAAGTACTTGAAGCACTTGAATGAATCCTTTCATCGGCCGGTTCTTCATTGTCTCCTTTCCATCGTAAATATCCATGATCATCAGCAGAATCCCATTGATAGCCAGCAGCAAAGAAAAGATGATATAAATGGCACAAGCCTTCTGCGAAATAACCAGCAGTTCCTTGCCACGCATGAAAGCCATCGGCAACAGGGCATAGACAAGGATGGCGGGAATCGTATGAATCAGATTATGAAACACTTTACGTTTCATCAGCAATGTATTCCAAAGATGCGGTTTCCTGCGGGTATACTGCCTCATTCCTCCCACTAGAATTGCCTGACAAAGATAGTCCACCCCTACAGCAATGGCTATCATCAGTATAGCAATAATTGTTTCATCAAAACGATCGGCAACCTTCGCATCTATCCCCCAATCTATCAGGATTTTGTTCATCCATTTTCCTAAATCGACTACTAACATAAGTTCTTTCTTTATATATCATTTATATAGAAAGATAACAGTGAAAACCTACGTTTGGTTTAAAAAAAAGACTGGCGTCCGATTTACTAGAAATCAAGACCGCCAGTCCCACTGCTACTCTCTAAGCATTTCTTTTATAGTGGCAGACCGTAGCGTCCATCTACAATTTTCTCCAACTGTGCTGCCATCTTCTTTACCAGTTCCGGATTCTGACCCGCCACATTATTCTTTTCTTTCGGATCTTTCTTCAGATCGTAAAGCTGCGGTTCCTTACTGTTTCCCAACTCGATATTCACTGCTTTCAGATATGCCGGTCCATTTCCCGGACGGAGATATTTCCATCTTCCGTCTGTCACCGACAGGTTATTCTGTGCATTCTGAAGTACCAGCCATTCGCGTCCCTTCTTTTGCTTGCCTGTCCACGCTTTCAGCATCGGTTCACTATCCGGTGCCGCACCTTCCGGCAAGCGGACATTCAGCATTTCAGCAAAAGTAGCAAACCAGTCTATCTGACAGAGCAATGCATCCGAAACTGTTCCCGGACGGATCACACCCTGCCAGCTCCAGATACAAGGAATACGTGTACCCGCTTCGAACGAACTGTACTTTCCTCCGCGAAAATGCCGCCCGGAGTATGATCGCCTAGCAATTCCACTGCCTGATCCTTATATCCGTCGTCCACTACCGGACCGTTATCACTGGAAAGAATCACCAGTGTATTCTTATCCAATCCCAGTCGTTCGAGTGCATTCAGAATCTCGCCTACCGACCAGTCAAATTCGAGCAGACAATCGCCGCGAGGTCCCATGCCGCTCTTTCCTGCGAACTGTGGAGACGGAACACGGGGAACATGCGCATCCTGCGTGGCAAAATACAGGAAGAAAGGAGCAGACTTGTGTCCTTCAATAAAGGAAACAGCTTTTCCTGTCAGCGTCTCCGCAATCTTCTCATCCTGCCAGAGAGCCGACTTTCCGCCCTTCATATATCCGATACGGGAAATACCGTTCACGATACTCTGGTCGTGTCCGTGAGAAGGATGCATTTTCAGCAACTCCGGATTGTCCTTCCCGGTAGGTTCTCCCGGAAAGTTCGCTTTGTAACTTACCTGAATCGGATCATTCGGATCAAGGTTGATCACCTGATCATTCTCTACAAATACACAAGGAACACGGTCGCCCGTAGCTGCCATGATAC
>ERZ860009.610-NODE-610-length-15087-cov-1.799827_pt1 | contig 15087 bp, 14 predicted proteins | sample MGYA00510114_ERZ860009 | MGnify/ENA primary metagenome ERZ860009 (study PRJEB30046, sample SAMN00715177) | human gut metagenome | study: EMG produced TPA metagenomics assembly of the A metagenome-wide association study of gut microbiota in type 2... | reverse complement strand
CGTGTGCTTCCCGGATTGGAGAGTATCGGTCTCTGTGAAAAGGCGGGTATCCGCGGAAAGCAGATTCTTGCGATGCAGGGCCCGTTTTCGGAGGAAATGAATCTGGCAATGATTCATCAGTTTTCGTCCGCTATCTGGTTACAAAAGCCAGCGGTGCGCACAGCGGATTTCAGGAAAAACTTGCGGCAGCGCAGAAAGCAGGGATTACGGCATGCGTGATCGGGAAACAGGAACAGGAGCAGGGAATGTCTTATGCACAGGTAACCGAAACACTTTCCCGTCTGCTTGGACATACGATTTCCGGTCGTCCGGAGGTGGAAATTTCCCTGATTGGCATCGGTATGAGTGCAGCAACACTGACACAGGAAGCAAAAAGAGCGCTGGAAGAGTCTGATGTGGTTTTTGGGGCAGAACGGATGCTCGAAATGGTGGAAAACAGTAAGGAAACCTATCCTTTTTATCTCGCAAAAGATATTTTGCCGGTTTTGAGACAAAAGGAATCCCAAATGGATGGCCAGAAACTGAAAGTCTCCATATTATTTTCCGGAGATACTGGATTTTACAGTGGAACAGAAAAAATAAAAACAGAATTAAATAAAAATAATTACAAAAAAATTCGTATTTTTCCAGGAATTTCATCCGTTTCCTACCTCTCTGCGGCAACGGGAATTGCCTGGCAGGATGCAAAAATTATAAGTATCCACGGGAAAAAAGATACCGCAGAGACCAGAGCACTCGTTCTCGATGCAATCCGGCATTTTCCCAAGACGTTTCTGCTGGTTTCCGGGGTGGAGGATGTCCGACGGATCGGATGCTGGATAGAAGAAGAAAAATTGACGCAAACCCGCATTATTGCTGGATTTCAGCTCTCTTATGACAGAGAAAAAATCCGCGAGCTATCGTATGGAGAGGCAAAAATGTAAAAGAAGAAGGTCTGTATACCCTGTTATTATGCAATGAAAATGTGCAAAAAAGACGTCTTGTTCCAGGGATGTCTGATGAATCATTTTTGCGTGTCGTGGAAGGGGAAAAAACGGTTCCAATGACCAAGGAAGAAGTGCGTGCACTTTCATTATGCAAACTTGGCCTGACAGAAGATGCTGTGGTATACGATGTGGGGAGTGGTACCGGATCGATTGCAGTGGAATGTGCAACGTGCAGTCCGGGGATTCGTGTGTACGCCATTGAGCAAAAAGCCACAGCACAGCAGCTTCTGCGCCGGAATCTGGAAAAATTTCATCTGGCAAATGTGATTCCGGTGGATGGGAAAGCACCGGAAATATTGGAATCCCTGGAACCTCCGACACATGTATTTATTGGGGGAAGCAGTGGACGCCTTGCGGATATTCTGCATGTCATCTGGGAGAAGAATCCACGGACACGTGTGGTTGTCAATGCCATAAGTCTTGAAACCGTGGCTCAGATTACAGAACTTGCTGCAGGGAAAATGCAGACAGAAATCATACAGGTGCAGGTCAGCAGGGCAAAAACCGTGGGAACCTATCATCTGATGCAGGCTGAGAACCCCGTATATATCTGTGTGCTGACGATGGCATAATGAGGAGAGAACTATGTTACACAGTGGAATGGTACTGGCAGCGCCGCAAAGCGGCAGTGGAAAAACGACAATCACCTGTGCGTTGCTGGCAGCAATGAAAAACAGAAAACTTGCAGTTCGTGCGTTCAAAAGCGGACCAGACTATATTGATCCCATGTTTCACCGTCAGGTGATTGGTGTACCGTCGCGCAATCTGGATACGTTTTTTTCAGGGGCAGATCAGATCCGGGAACTGTATGGATATGACCGGGAGAGCTTCTCTTATTCGGTGATCGAGGGAGCCATGGGATTATACGATGGCCTAGGAGGCACACAAAAAGAGGGCTCCGCCTATCATCTGGCACAGACCCTGGATCTGCCGGTTGTGCTTGTGCTGGATGCCCGTGGGATGGGGCGCACGATGGTTGCACTTCTGGCAGGGATATTACAGTATGACAGGGATCACCGGATCATTGGTGTGATATTAAACCGGACATCGGAGGGATTCTGCAGGACAATGACACCAGTGATTGAGGAAGAACTGGGGCTTCCGGTGCTGGGATGCTTTCCGGTACAGAAAAGTCTGCATCTGGAGAGCCGGCATCTGGGTTTGAAAATGCCACAGGAAATGGAAGGTCTGCGCAAGCAGGTCAATCAGGCTGCGGAAAAACTGGAAGAGACCGCAGATCTGGATCGGATGCTGCAGCTGTTGCAAAGCTGGGCACTTTTACATGCGTTTCGGGACGGAAAAACGAAACTGCCTAAATTACAGGAACCGGGAAAAGATAAAGGGGTTTTACAGAAAAAGAAAAAACAGCAGGAGGAATGTCCGGTTATTGCAGTTGCAAAAGATGAGGCATTTTTTTTTATTATGAGGATAACCTGCGTCTTCTGGAAGCGTATGGTGGAAAACTCGTCTGGTTTTCACCGCTTGCACAGGAAAAAATTCCAGAGGAAGCGGATGCGCTTCTTCTGGGAGGAGGCTATCCGGAGTTGTGTGCCCGGCAGCTTTCAGAAAATGTCTCCATGCGCAATTCCATCCGGGAGGCAATTGAAAATGGTATGCCGTCCGTGGCAGAGTGCGGCGGGTTTATGTATCTGCATGAATCCATGACAGATGAAGAAGAGAAAACTGGCCGATGGCAGGTATCATAACGGGCAGCTGTCATAACCGGGGAAAACTTGTACGTTTTGGCTATGTGAATGTGACGGAACAGACGTCCCATTTCCTGGCGGGAAAACCTGTCCGTGCACATGAATTTCATTACTATGACAGTGACAACAATGGAGAAAGCTGCGTGGCCGTGAAACCGGTAAGCGGAACATCCTGGACATGTATCCACGAGGACGACAGAAACTGGTGGGGTTATCCACATTTGTATTATCCGTCCAATCCGGCATTTGTGGAACACTTTGTACAGGCAGCACGCTTATATCACAGAGAGAGGAATGCAAAATAACATGAAAAAAGCAATTTTAATTGTGAGTTTTGGAACAACCTATCCGGATACCCGGCAGAAAAATATTGCAGCCATCACGCGGCAGGTCCGGGCATTGTATCCGGATGCCGTGGTAGAGGAAGCTGTCTCGAGTACGATTGTGCGTAACGCAATGAAAAAGCGCGAGCATATAGAAGCAAAGAGTCCGACGGAAGCTCTCGAAAGCATGAAAAAACAGGGAGTGACGCATGTAGCTGTATTTCCTACCCATGTGATTGACGGAATTGAAAATCACAGACTCAAGGAAGCGGCGAAAAAATATGCCGGTGCTTTCGAACAGATTGCAGTTGCCGATGCGCTTTTGGCAAAACCGCAGGATTATGAGGATGTGGCAGAAGCACTGTGGGAGTCGCTGAAGGAAGAGGTGGGAGATTTCCCATTGATTTTGATGGGGCATGGAACCGAACATGCGGCAGATGCCAGTTATGCGATGATGGAACAGTCGCTGCGTGCTTATGCAAAGCATGAAATCTATATCGCAACAGTGGAGGGAAGTATTACCATTAAAGATGTGATTGCACGGATGAAGTCCGGACCGCAGAGCAGACAGAACGGGAAAGTGCTTCTTACACCGTTTAGCTGGTGGCGGGAGACCATGCAAACAATGATATGGCAGGCGGCATGCAGGACGGGGAGCAGCCGGATGCGGATTCCTTTGCCGGAAAATTGCAGGCGGCCGGATACCAGCCGGAATGTGTGATTCGTGGAATTGGGGAGTATTCGGCTGTCCGGGAAGTGTATCTGACACATTTGCGGCAAATAACGCAAAATTATTTTGTGATTTAAGAACAGAAAACCGTCCGGGTATCCTTTATGGAATCGGTGTGGGACCGGGAAATCCGAAACTTATGACCTTACAGGCACTGGAAACGATTCGCAGCTGTGATCTTATTGTGCTTCCGGCGGTGTCAAAAGAGGAATGTTATGCGTATCGGATCGTGGAGCAGGTTTGTCCGGAAATTGCAGATATGCCGCTTCTTTGCATGCCATTTCCGATGATCAAAGATGCGCAGAAACTGGAACTGGCACACAAACGGATTTATGATGCCATGGAAGATTATCTCCGACAGGGACTGCGGGTAGAATGCTCACAATTGGAGATCCGGGGATATATTCTACCTATATGTATATGCACAGATGTGCAGCAGATGCCGGCTGGGAGGCGCGGATCGTAAGTGGTGTGCCGTCGTTTTTGCAGTAGCGGCAAGACTGGGGATTTCTCTGGGAGAAAAAGATGAGGAAATCCATATTATTCCGGCGGCGTATGACGTGCGTGAGTCACTCGGTTTTCATGGTACACGTATTTATATGAAATCCGGGAAAAAACTCGAAGAGTTATTACGGGTGCTCCGGGAATCGATGCAGGATAAAGAGAGCAGAGCGCACCAGGACATTTATGGAATATCCAATTGCGGCATGGAGAATGAACAGGTGTATTGTGGCCTGGATGAACTGGAACAGGCAAAAGGATATCTGACAACTGTGATTGTGAAGGAACATGTGGTACAATAGAAAGCGTTCGATTTTAGAAAAATCTTTTAATGTCTGGAAAAAGGAGTGTCATATGTGGAAGATCAAGCACATTTTTGACGGAGAGTATGGGTGTGAGGAACTGGCAGAAGGGCAGCGGCCGAAGGTGTCAGTGACTCTGATTAATGAAAAAGAAGAAGAAACCTGTTTTTCTGTGGAGGACGGCTGGCTGATCGAACATGGATTAAATGAGGGAGATCTCTGGCCAAAAGAAGATGAGTTCCTATAAAAACAGTGAAATAAAAAGAGCAGGTGATACGAACCGTATCACCTGCTTTTGCTTGGCATTTTATAAGGAGATGTCAATATGCATATTCTGCGTGCTGATCAAGGACATAATGTTCTCCTGTACAGCGGAATTCATCTTACGGGAAAGCTTGACGAGCTTCTGCGGATATTCCTGATCCGAAGAGAGCAGCTTTCGTGCCTTGGAATTATTGGCAGTTTTCAGCAGATCCTTGTTGAGGTCTAAAGTTCCGTCGCTGTTAACCGTGATACCAAGGTCTGACAGTTCATCTGCATGTTTTTTACTCAGCGTGTTGAGCTGCTTGACATAACGTTTGGTTTCGTAGTCGGAACTGGATTTTCCGGAAGTGATCGTATAATTGTAAGTATCCACAAAGGCTTCAATGGCGGCCTGTGATGTCTTATTGAGATCATCGTCTTTCTCATCGGTGTCAGAACCAAAATCACTTTTGGAAAGTCGCTTGGCAGCCCTGTTTAAAGCACGGCTGTCTTCGTAGGAAAGCTCCACATTACTGTAACCGGACCGACCGGAGGTTTTGGCTGCTTTCTGATTGTTGGTATAGAAATTTCTTAAAAAATAATTCGTGGATAATGATATTCCGGAAGAAACTTTTATGGACATAATAAACATCCTTTCTTTACTAAAAGGTTATAATTTCTATATTTCTACAATTTACATCGGCACTTGTTCTTTACTTCTTAACCCAAACAGGGTAAAATATTTTATTATAGATGTGATACAGAGCAGTAAAATTTTAGGAGGCAATTACAGTTATGGAACAAAAATCGTTTGGAAAGCTTGCCGATGGAGAAGGGGCAACGCTTTATACTATTTCTAACACAAAGGGGATGTGTGCACAGATTACAGATTTCGGAGCGGCGATCGTATCGCTTGTGGTAAAAGATAAGAATGGAAAAGACACCGATGTGGTTCTTGGCTATGAAGATGCACAGACATATCAGCAGCAGACAGCAAGTTTTGGAGCAATCGTCGGAAGAAACTGCAATCGTATTGCAGATGCTCAGATTGTAATCAATGATGTGACATATCAGCTTGAGAGAAATGATAACGAGAATAATCTGCACAGTGGATCACAGGCTACATCCAGACGTCTGTGGGATGTGGAAGAACATACTGCAAACAAAGTTACATTTGTGATCGAAGATGCAGATGGACAGCAGGGATATCCGGGAAATGCAGTTATGAAAGTGACTTATGAGGTGACCGAAGCAGATGAACTTTCCATTACATATCATGCAACTGCGGACAAAACAACTGTTTTTAATATGACAAATCATGCATATTTTAATTTGAATGGGGCAGGCAGCGGTACTGCCATGGACCAGATTTTGCAGATTCGTGCTTCCCATTATACTCCGGTAATCGATGCGAAGTCGATTCCGACCGGAGAGATTGCGTCAGTGGAGGGAACACCGTTTGATTTCCGTGAAGCCAAACCGATGGGCAGAGATATTGAGCAGGCAAATGATCAGCTTTCTTACGGCCATGGATACGATCATAACTTCGTTTTGGATAAGGAGCGGGCAGGGCTTGAAAAGATTGCCACCGCATACAGTACAAAGAGTGGCATAAAGATGGATGTGATTACGGATTGTATCGGTATGCAGCTTTACACTGCGAATTTCATTCAGGGACAGAAAGTGCAGGGCGGAGCAGTATGCAAAGATCGGGATGCTTTTTGTCTTGAAACACAGTATTTTCCAAATTCCATCAATGAGCCAAATTTTACAACACCATTGACAGAAGCCGGAAAATCATATGATACAAAAACGGTCTATGCATTTTCGATTGCATAGATATAAATACAGGATGTAAAGGGGAAGAGGATGTTAGAAAAGGCAGCCTCTTTTTCTTTTGGAATCAGAATAGGGTAGGAGGATCAAATGAAAATCGTATTTTTGGATGCAAAAACAATTGGAGATGATATTGATCTGTCTGCATTTGAAAAACTGGGAGAGGTGGTAACATATAATTTTTCCACTACAGAAGAAGCTTTGGAACGGACCGTGGATGCAGACGTGATCGTGTTAAACAAAGTGGAGATTAATGAGCATTCGATTGGAAAAGCAAAAAAACTGAAACTTGTCTGTGTGACGGCAACGGGAACAAACAATCTGGATAAGGAATATTTAAAAAGCCGTGGCATAGAATGGCGTAATGTCGCAGGATACTCCACGGAAAGCGTAGCCCAGCATACGTTTGCCATGCTGTTTTATCTTTGGGAAAAGCTTGCGTATTATGATCAGTATGTCAAATCGGAGAAATATGTGGGAGATGTTATGTTTACCCATTTTGAGAAAAGGTTTCATGAGCTGAGCGGAAAAACCTGGGGAATCATTGGTCTGGGAAATATCGGGAGACGTGTGGCGGATATTGCAAAGGCATTCGGATGCCGGGTGATCTATTATTCCACTTCCGGTAAGAATTTTCAGCAGGGATATGAACGTGTGGAATTTGATGCGTTGTTGGAACAATCAGATATTGTTTCTGTTCATGCACCTCTTGATAAAAATACGCGGGGACTCATGAACCGGGAAGCATTTCGGGAAATGAAATCGTCTGCAGTTTTTTTGAATCTTGGACGAGGACCGATTGTTGTGGAACAGGATCTGGCGGATGCGCTTGAGACCGGAGAAATCGCGGGTGCGGGGCTGGATGTCCTTTCCGCAGAACCAATGCGGAAGGATAATCCGCTTCGCAAAATCAAAGACAGCGAAAGGCTGATTATCACTCCTCATATTGGCTGGGCAAGCGTGGAAGCACGCACGCGTTTGATGGAAATTATCTGTCAGCAGATTGCGGATTTCCAAAATCAGATTATATTATAATCATATGTCTCTTATATAATAGGAAGAAACTCTTTTATTCATCACAAGGCAGACCACTCAGAAACGAAAGATTACCGTACGCGGATAGAAAGCGTGCGGTTTCTTTTTGCGGGAAACCAGAGTGCTGCAGATGTGCGTAATCAACCAGACGTTTATGATAAATTTTCTCAGCCTGTTCATAGAGCTCCGGAAAAGAGGCATTGGAAGACTCCTTTGTCCATGGATGAATCCAGGTGTGATGTTTGAGGTTCATCGGGTCCTGTATAAAACGATAACAATCGCTGGCAACCATCGGAGATAAAAAAGCACGTCCAAGGAAAATCTTTTCGATCAGACGGGATAATACTTTCTTCTGGCCACTTGGATCATTCAGCAGGTGTGTTCCGAGTTTCATCCAGAACGGTGCGCCGCTCAGGGAAAACTCACTTACGGAAATTTCCGGATAGGTGTTCCGGTAAGCATAGCACAGCATCCGTACAATTACTTTTCGTTGAAGTGTCGTTAGACGGATGGTTGCATTCTGATGAAACTGGGAAGGATACAGATGCTTTTTCTCATATAAAAGTTCGGAATCGAGTTCCGTTTCGAAATAAGCATGCTGACCAAAATATTCCGTATTGGAAGGTGGGGTCTGGGCATTATAGCCTGTAAATGCATATACATAGGGATGAATCGTACAATCCAGTGTGTAATGGCCCATAAATCCACAGATGTAAGCGTCTGCAATAGAGAGGGAATGTTTTTTCCCTGCAAAAAGTTTGCGGCTTTGCAGCAGATTGCCAAAGAACTGGCCAGTATCCTTGCGATGTGCCAGATCTCCAATATTTTTTCGATGCATCAGGTAAGAGGGAAGATAGTAAAAAAACAGATCAGGTCCCTGCAGACCAAGTGCATATGCGCTGTGATCGCGTCGGATCATATTGTGCATGGATGTGGAGGTCAGACGTCTGCATGCGTCTACGCCAAACAGATAGTGGGTGGTAAAACCCGGCATACAATCACTCCAATCTTCAGTAAATAATCAATTTTTTAAAGAAACAACAGCATTATAGTATATTTTATTGCTTCGGTCAATTTGCGGCAGAAGTAAATATTTTAGGTTGACTTTACATAAGATAGTGGTATAATGTCACGTAGTATTCAAAACTACGTTTTGAGTCTGCAACAAAAATTATATCCAAAAATCGTTGGAAAAATGCACAAATCATGTTTTTTTAGACATTTTCAGAAGATTGTATATTGCAAACATACATGGTTTTGTGATTGAATATGTTCATTCGGTGGAAAAACAACTATACTTCCAATGGATGAAATATCTTATGATTTATTTACACAGGAAAGAAAACGGAGGAGTAAGAAAATGGCAAGTTTAAAAGATGCGGCAGAAAGACAGGCGTTTTCGCTCGCTATCGATGCTACGTTAAAGAGTCTGAATAAGGACAGAGAGAAAGGTTTGCTCAATATTGTAAACCTCGCACAGAAGTTTATGGGAAGCAATTTCCGTTCTGAGGCATACGAAGGCGCAAAGAAAATGATTCAGAATCCGGACAGCAAGTGGATGCGTTATGTGAATCGTCTTTTGGATGAGACAGATCCGCATGTTGCCAAGATGACAGCACTGAATCTTGGATATCAGGCAGCGTTTGCAGGAACCAAGAAGATTCGTAAAATGAGAGAAATTGAGAACTGCAATATTCCGTGGCTCATTCTTATGGACCCGACCAGTGCATGCAACCTCCATTGTACAGGATGCTGGGCAGCAGAGTATGGTCATAAATTAAATCTGACATTTGATGAGTTAGACAACATTGTTACACAGGGTAAGGAACTGGGCGTATATTTTTATATGATGACCGGTGGAGAACCACTGGTGCGTAAGGCTGATATCATCCGTCTGTGTGAGAAACACAATGACTGCGCATTCCATTGCTACACAAACGGAACACTTGTAGATGAGAAGCTTTGCGAGGATATGAAGCGTGTAGGAAATCTTTCCCTTTCCATTTCCCTTGAGGGATTTGAAGATGCCAACGATTTCCGACGTGGAGAAGGTGTATACAATAAAGTCCTTCACGCAATGGATCTGTTACATGAGAACGGACTGATCTTTGGAAACAGTGTATGTTATACAAGCAAGAATATGGATGCGGTTACCAGTGATGAGTTCTTTGATCTTCTGATCGAGCATGGAAGCCGTTTCGCATGGTATTTTCATCTGATGCCGGTAGGAATGAAGGCTTCACCGGAACTGATGCCGACCAAGGAGCAGAGAGAATATATTTACCACAGACTGCGTGAAGTTCGTGGATTTGAAGGTGGAAAAGAAATCTTCGTTATGGATTTCCAGAACGACGGTGAATACGTTGGAGGATGTATCGCCGGAGGACGTAACTACTGTCATATTAACCCGAAGGGTGATGTAGAGCCATGTGTATTTATTCACTACTCTGGAGCAAACATCCGCGAGAAATCCCTGCTTGAGTGTCTGAAGCAGCCGTTGTTTATGGCTTACCGTGATAACCAGCCATTCAACGAAAACATGCTTCGTCCATGTCCGATCTTGAGAATCCGGAGATTTTACAGAAGATGGTTCATGAGACTGGAGCTCATTCTACAGATGTAGAACAGGAGGAGCCGGTTGAGCACCTGTGTGGAAAGTGCGTAGATTACGCAAAGGATTGGCAAGAAACAGCAGATAAACTCTGGGCTGCACATCCATATAAGCAGAAGGGATACACAAACTTCAAAAAGAAATAATTCGATTACTGTTCGCAGGGTAACCTGTGAACAGTAACATAATTCACACAAAATTAAGATTTCAGACAGGATTCCCGGTTTACTGCCGGGAATTTTGTTGTATTGTAATGGCATGAAACCAAAATTTAAAATCAAACTTCAATACGATAAAAAAAATAACATCTGGGCGGCGATTGCAATTATATTGGCAGTCGTAATGTATGTGACCATTGATTTTTCCATTGTTGCATTGATCGCATATGGATTTCTGTACTATCTGGTAAAAAGTCTGCATCTGGAACTGGATGACCGGTGTCCGTGGCTCTGGACACTGATTCTGTTTATCGGAGGTTCCTGTCTCACCACTTTTTCGATACAGTATATGCTGCTTGATCCTGAAAACTTTACGAGGACAACGTACGAGAAGCTCTTTTTAAATGTGCTTTGCTGTCTGATTGTCTATTTTGTTGTGCAGATTTTTACGAACAACAGTGGGCTGACCTGCATCATTGCCCATGTGTCGCTGCTTTCGTTTGGATTTGTAGACTATTTTGTATATCTGTTCCGCGGAAATGAATTTACGTTTTCCGATATCAGATCCATTGGAACCGGTCTGAGTGTGGCGGGAAATTATAAATTGCAATTGAACGATCGTGGAGTATATGTGATCTTTCTGGCAGCATTGTTTATTGCTTTTGTCCGCAAATGGCATGTCCGGTTTACCGGAAAAATTCAGATGCGGGTAATTTCTGTGATGGCGATTGCCTTAAGTTGTGTGATCATTGCAGCAAATGCTTATGATGTAAACACAGAGACGTGGGAACAGAAGGGAACTTATCGCAATGGATATCTGTTGAATTACGTACTGGGGATTCGTGACAGTTTTATTTCTGCTCCGGAAGGATATTCCAAAGATAAGATCAAAGAACTGGAGAAAACCTATCAATCCGATAAAAAGGATTACAGCACAACAAATGAAAAAGCAAAAAATCCGACGATCATTGCCATTATGAATGAATCGTTTTCCGATCTGAGTGTGTTGGGGGATCTGCAGACCAACATGCCGCTCACACCGTTTATCGATTCTTTGAAAGAGAATACAACGAAGGGATATGCACTTTCGTCGGTATTTGGCGCGAAGACTCCTAATTCGGAGTGGGAATTTATGTCCGGAAATTCCATGGCATTTCTTCCGATGGGATCTGTTGTTTATCAGCAGTATATCAGTGATACTCCGACAACGATTGTGTCAAATCTGAAAGATGACGGGTATACGTGCATTGCCATGCATCCATATTATGAAACCGGATGGAGCCGGAATCTGGTGTATCCGCATATCGGGTTTGACGAAATGCACTTTATTGATTATTTTGACCAGACAAAGATCCTGCGGGAATATATTACCGACCAGGAACTGTATGATAAGATTATCAAGCGTTATGAAAACCGTAAAAATAATGAAAAACTGTTCTTTATGGGAATTACCATGCAGAACCACGGTGGTTATACGGAAACCTATGACAATTTTCCGGAGAATTATTATAAAGTTGGACGTTCTTATACGGATGCCAACCAGTATCTGTCCCTGGTACACGAGAGTGATGAGGCAGTAAAAAACCTGATCAGTTATTTTTCAAAGATAGATGATCCGGTAGAAATCATTTTCTTTGGAGATCATCAGCCAAGCTTAAACAGTAATTTTTATCCGATTCTGAATGGAAAAGGACTCACAGGGCTGACGGAAGATGAGCTGGAAAAACTGTACACAGTTCCGTTTTTTATCTGGACCAATTATGATACACCGGAAGAAACGGTAGACATTACCAGTCTTGATTATCTGTCTACCATGGCACTGGAACGGGCTGGAATTGAGCTTCCGGCATACAATAAGTTTCTGGCAGATATGCAGGAGGTTGTTCCAGCCATCAATTCCAGAGGTTATTATTCCAAAAGTAAAGGTTGCTATCTGATATCGATGAGGCCGAGGGAGAAGAAAAAGAATGGATTGAAAAGTATCATATGCTGCAATATAATTCGATGTTTGACAAAAAGAACCGCAGCAGCTTTTTCTTCCCATATAATCTAAAAAGCAAGTAGAACAATCAGGCAAGGGGAATCAAGATGAAACTGAGTGAGTTATTAGCGTATGACAATATTGTAATACAGTGCCATGACAATCCGGATGCAGATACCATTGCATGTGGATTTGGGGTCTATCTGTATTTGAAATTCAAAGGAAAAGAACCACGTCTGATTTACGGAGGGCAGAATGTGATCCGGAAAACGAATCTGGTGATGCTGATCCGGGATCTGAAAATACCAATCGAGCATGTGGATTATCTGCACAAACCAGAGTTATTGGTGATGGTGGACTGCCAGTACCATTCCGGAAATTCTGCAGTGTTTGAAGCAGAACATATTGCTGTAATTGACCATCACCGGATCTGCACGGAATTACCAGAGCTTTCCGAGGTGCGTTCTAATCTGGGCGCGTGCTCGACACTGGTCTGGAATATGCTCAAAACAGAAGGATTTGATGTACGGGGTAATCGTGAGTTGTCAACAGCACTGTATTATGGATTATATACGGATACCGGAAGTTTGACGGAAATTGTACATCCGCTAGACCGGGATCTGCGTGACGAGGCAAACTTTGACCCGGCAATCATGAGGAAACTCCGCAATGCCAATCTTTCGCTGGAAGAACTGGAAGTTGCTGGAGCAGCACTTCTTCATACGGATTATGTAGAAGAATTTCGTGCCGCGATTGTAAAAGTGGGGCAGTGTGATCCGAATATTCTCGGACTGATTTCCGATCTGGTACTGGAAGTGGATGCGATTGATATCTGTGTGGCATTTAATCTGCAACCAGAAGGTGTGAAGTTTTCAGTGAGAAGCTGTGTGAAAGAAGTCAAGGCGAGTGAACTTGCGGCAGAGTTGTGCAAAGGAATTGGTTCCGGTGGAGGACATCTGGAAAAAGCGGGTGGCCTGATTCCGATGGAATTGATGACACAGGAATATTTAAAGTTTTGCAAAGAACATCATTTTGCACCGCGCATGGAGTATGATGCACAGGGAAGACATGAACAGCCGGCAGCTTCGGGTATTAAATCTGTTATCGAGCAGCGTATGCGGGACTATATGGGAAATACCGATATTGTGTATGCACAGGATTGCAGAATAGAGGCAGAGGATGCAAAGACGTACTGCAGACGCTCCGTTCCGTGGGGATATGTCCGGGCAACGGATCTCTTTGCGGAGGGAACGCAGGTGACTGTGCGGACTCTGCAGGGAGATATGAAAGCTACAGTGGAAGCAGGAATTGTTTTTATCATTGGACCGAAAGGAGAATGTTTCTTTCGTAATGAAGAGGCTTTTATGGAAGAATTCCGGATTTACACGGATTGGAAGTTTGATCTGAGAAATGCAGAGTATGAACCTACCATCAAAGATGTAGAGAAAGGAATCATCGTAGAACCGATGAAATGTGCAAAGGTCTGCGTGCCAAAGGGAACTACAATTGTTCGTGCACGCAGGCTGGAGCGCAAGGTAAAACTGTTCCGGGATAAAGATGAAAACGAACAGTATACACTTGGCCGGGTTGGAGATTACATGGTTGACAGCAGTGATATGATCAACAATATCCGGATTATGCGTAAAGATCTGTTTGAAGAAATCTATCGGGATTCCGGTGAGCAGGAAGAGCAAAAAAGTGTGATCTTTGATCTGGACGGAACCTTGTTATATTCGTTGGAAGATTTAAAAAACGCTACCAACGCGGCATTGGAGTCACAGAATATGCCGACTTGTACGCTGGATCAGGTGCGCAGATATGTAGGAAACGGGGTGCGCATGCTGATGGTGCGTGCCGTGCCGGATGGGGAGAAAAACCCGAAGTTTGAAGAGACATTTGCGGAATTTAAAAAATATTACGGGGAGCATTGTCTGGATCATACAAAGCCATATCCAGATATCATGCATCTTTTGACTGAATTAAAGGCGCGCGGAGTGAAGACAGCAATTGTATCCAATAAGCTGGACTCGGCAGTAAAAGAATTGGATGAACGTTTTTTCCGGGGTTATATGACTACGGCAATCGGTGAGATGGAAGGTGTGGCAAAAAAACCGGCACCCGATATGGTACAAAAAGCCATGAAAATTTTAAAAACGGACACGAAGAAGGCCATTTATGTAGGAGATTCCGAGGTGGATATTCAGACGGCGGAAAACACGGGACTTCCGTGTGTTTCGGTCATGTGGGGATTCCGCGATGCGGAGTTCCTTCGTAAAAACAGAGCACAGGTACTTATTCAAAGACCACTGGAATTGTTGTACTTAATTTAAAAGTTATGGTATCATATAACCAACATACAAGGACAGGAGAAAAAGATGGAAGAAAGAATTTCAGGACATACAGGGTTACTTGCACTGATCGGTTCGCCGGTAGGACATTCCGGTTCCCCGGCAATGTACAATTACAGCTTTGCAAAGCTGGGGCTGGATTATGCATATGTTGCATTTGATGTAAAAGAAGATCAGGTAAAAGAAGCACTTGACGCGGTGAAACTGTTTCATATGCGTGGAATCAATGTGACGATGCCGGATAAGACCGAGGCGGCAAGTATGTGGATGAGCTGTCTCCGGCAGCACAGATTATCGGAGCTGTAAACACAATTGTCAACGATGACG
>ERZ860009.609-NODE-609-length-15131-cov-1.291390_pt1 | contig 15131 bp, 22 predicted proteins | sample MGYA00510114_ERZ860009 | MGnify/ENA primary metagenome ERZ860009 (study PRJEB30046, sample SAMN00715177) | human gut metagenome | study: EMG produced TPA metagenomics assembly of the A metagenome-wide association study of gut microbiota in type 2... | reverse complement strand
AGTGGCGAGACCCTAACTTCTATTTGCCGGGATATGCAAATCCCGCCTTCTACTGTTTATCAGTGGACCGTCGACCGGAATAACTTTGCCGTAGACTTCGCGCGCGCGAGAGATTTCGGAGATCAGGTCCTGGAGGACGAGGCAGTAGACATTTCCGACACGATGGAAGAAGCATCTGAGACGATTGATTCGTTCAGCGAGAAACACGGGGCGTCGAGCACAGTCAAGAAAGGCGACGCAGTGGCACATCGCAGGCTCCGGGCAGAAGTCCGGCTGAAAGTTGTCGCCAGGCGCAAAGGCGCAAAGATCCAACTGGATACGAACGGCGCCGGAGGCGAGGGCCTGGCGAGCGTCTACGAGAAAATCAGAGAAGTGGCTAAAGGTAAAAAATGAATGATCCTTTTTCCGAGCTGTGGAGCCCGCACAGATTTAAAGTTTTCTATGGCGGCCGCGGTTCGGGAAAGTCGTGGGCAATCGCTGAGGCCCTGATCGTCATGTCGAATCTTTCCCGGCTGCGCGTACTGTGCTCCCGCGAGTTTCAAAATTCGATTGCCGATTCGTCTTATCAACTTTTGAAGGACACGGCCGAGCGCCTAGGGCTGAGCCACCGCTTCGAGTTCCTAGAGGCCGAGATTCGCCATATAAACGGCTCTCGGTTCTTTTTCAAAGGCTTGCAGCAGAGACAAGCGCAGTCTGTAAAGTCGATCGAGGGCGTGGATATATGCTGGATCGAGGAGGCGCAGTCAGTCTCGCAGGTCTCCTGGGAGACACTGATACCGACCATCCGAAAAGCGGGCTCCGAAATATGGGTTTCGTTTAACCCGCTCCTGGCCGACGATCCGACGACCAAATTATTCCTGACTGATGCGCCGCCTCCCGGCGCCTATGTCCGGAAAGTCAATTTTGATGAGAACCCGTATTTTCCAGAGGAGCTCCGGCGCCAGATGGAATGGGATCGCAAAAATGACTACGAGAACTATTTGCATGTGTGGGAAGGATTTCCCCGGACAATTAGCGATGCGCAGATTTTTCGCGGCAGGTTCACGGTCGAGAGTTTTCCGGATGATCTTTGGCAGAAGGCCGATCGCTTGTTTTTCGGCGCCGACTTCGGCTTTGCGAACGACCCGAGCACGCTGGTGCGATCGTTCATGTACGACAATCGGCTGTATATCGAGTATGAGGCCTTCGGCCACGGCGTGGAGCTAGACGAGCTCCCGGCGCTGTACGATTCAATCCGCTCGCCAGGAGCTGGCCGATTAAGGCCGACTGCTCGCGACCCGAGACAATCAGCTATTTGGCCAAGCGAAAGGGTTTCAATATCTCGGCCGCAGAGAAGTGGCAGGGCTCGATTGAGGATGGTATCGCCTATCTGAAATCGTTCGACAAAATCGTCATCCATCCGCGCTGTCGGCATACAGCAGAGGAATTCAAGCTCTACAGCTACAAGGTGGACCCGAAAACGAACGAGGTCCTCCCGATCATTGTCGACAAATACAACCACGGCATCGATGCCACCCGATACAGCCTCGACGGCTATATCACACAGGCGGGGCTCGATGAGTTCATTCGCCTGGGCAGAGGTTAAGCATGAAGGTAAACAAGAAACTTTCCCGGACAAAGCGCGGCGGCAGCAAGCAGTTTGCCGACGGGTTTCAGAATCCGCTTTTACGCATGGGCCTGGGGACAAGTACAACGATCAACGCGAATCGCTATATCCCTGAGTTCAAGTCTTTCCAGCGCAATGAGTTGGAATGGGCTTACCAGGGCTCATGGATGTGCGGGCTCGCAGTTGACGTGGTAGCAGACGACATGACGCGCGAGGGCGTGGAGCTCCAGTGCGATGATCCGGAGGTCGCTTCTGCGATCGATATTGCGCTCGACGAATTTCGTGTTTGGGATAGCCTGTGCGACGCGCTCAAATGGGCGCGGCTCTATGGCGGTTCGCTGGCCGTCCTGCTCATTGACGGTGACGACATGGGCACGCCGCTCGGGCCGATCAAACAAGGCGCCTTCAAGGGTCTGCTCGTTCTCGACTGCTGGCAGGTCAATCCGTCGACAGAGGTCGTCCAGGAGCTGGGCCCGAATTTCGGTAAGCCGCTTTATTACCAGGTTTTCGCAGAGCAGAGTGCTATCGATATTCCCGGAGGAAAAATCCATTATTCGCGCTGTATCCGGTTTGAAGGGCGCCGGCTGCCGTACTACCTGCGCCAGGCTTATCGCGGCTGGGGCGCGAGCGTACTGGAGCCGTTATTCAACCGGATCGAGATGTTTGATATGGCAACGGAAGGTGCGGCTCAGCTCGTCAATAAATGCTACCTGCGCTATTACAAGGTCAAGGGCCTGCGCTCCATTCTGACAAACGACGTCGCCAAGAAGGGATTCATGACGCAGATGGAGCATACCCGGCTATTCCAGAGCATCGAGGGCATGACGCTCGGCGACATTGAGGATGACTTCCAGACGATGACCTATACGTTCACGGGCCTGCCGGAAGTTCTCCTGCAATTTGCGCAGCAGATTTCCGGCGCCACGGGCATCCCACTTGTTCGTCTTTTCGGTCAGTCTCCGGTCGGATTCAATTCCACTGGCGAGAGCGACATTCGGCTCTATTACGACAACACGAAACAGCAGCAGGAAAAGATGCTGCGCCCGGGTCTAAAGAAAATCCTAAACGTCATTTACATGAGCGTGACCGGACATGCTCCGGACAAAGATTTCAATTTTGATTTCCGCCCGTTGTGGCAGATGACCAACGAGCAGAAAGGCGCGTATGCAACGGCCATGGTCGGTGCGATTGTGCAGGCGTTACAGAGCGAATCAATCCCGCTGCCGAACGCAATGAAGGAGCTCAAAAAACTCAGCCCGACCATCGGCCTTTTCTCCTCCATTACCGAGGAGGACATCGACGAGGCCGAGAAACAGGAAAACGAGCTCATGCCGCCAGGGGTAGGAGGATTAAATGCAGCAGCAGAACAAGTTCCGGGAGCAAACGAAAACGGCGGCTTTGGACCGCTGGTATCGCAAGCGGCTCAAGGCGGTGGCCAAACAGATCGCGCAGATCGCCCTGGAGTGGGAGGGAAGCGACCCGAGCCAGCTCCAGCTCAGTCTGTTTGATTATTCGGTGCGGCTCGACGAGTGGGCTCGCTCCGTGGCAGACATCATGCTGCGCCGCGCGGCCTCGGCTGATTACGACACCTGGCTCAGGATTGGCCAAAAGATCAGCCGGGAAACTCGTCGCAAATTGAAGGACGCAGCCGCGGGGCCGATTTTCAATCGCCTGCGCGAGGAGCAGGTCGCACTGATCCGCTCTTTGCCCATGGAGGCCGCCAAGAAGGCGCAAGAATGGGCCGCTAGCGGGTTATCGGATGGCCAGCGCTATGCCGATATCGCCCAGCGCATCAAAAACGAGCTGGGCGGCGTTACGGAATCCCGAGCGATTTGCATTGCCCGGACGGAGACTGCCCGAGCGAGATCCAACTTCACGCAGGCCAGGGCCCAGGCCGTTGGCTCAACGCATTACGTGTGGCACACGGTCGGCGATAACGCAGTGCGCCCGAGGCATCGCGAGCTGGATAAAACAGTGCATTCATGGAGTGATCCTCCGATCTGCGATGTTGGCGCAGGCGGCACACCCATTCGCAGCCATCCCGGATGCGTTTTTAACTGCCGCTGCTGGCCCGAACCGCTTTTCTACGAGAAGGACAAATGAGAAGGAAATTTCGAGACGGTCGCTTCTTGACCACAGAAAAAATCAGCCCTCTGAAGGAAAAAACTCCGGAGGGCTATTTGTTATGCCGGGACGTTCCGATTAGCCGCGTCGGATCGTTTGAATATTCAGCGGCTGAAGTCGGTCTGCCAAACATCGGCCGTGCGGTTCAGGTGTGGCGGCCGGAAGAACAAATTTTTAATCCCGAAACGATTGCCTCGTTTGAGGCCAACCGGTAGTCATCGGTCATGCGAGATTCGCAGATCCGGACAACTGGCGGGAGATTGCTGTCGGTACGACGCAGAACGTTCGGCGAGGAGAAGGTGACAAATCGGACTTTCTTCTCGCCGATTTGCTTTTGACGGATCGAAAAGCGATCGAGGCAGTCGAGAGCGGGGATTTGAAAGAGGTCTCATGCGGGTATGACGCGGATACGCAGGAAACGCCCCAGGGGATTGAGCAAATTGGCATCGTGGGCAACCACGTTGCTCTAGTGGTATCAGCCCGATGCTCGGGCTGCAAAATTGGAGACGGAAGCATGACAACTAGCTTAAAGACCCGCCTGCGGAAATTGTTCCGCGACGGAAACGAGGATGCATTAACGAGGAAGTGGACAAGCTCCAGGTTCAGGACGGCGACGCACCTGACGCGGCGCCCGCTCCTGCTCCGACACCGGCGCCCACACCGACACTTGAGGAGCGCCTGGCCAAACTCGAGGCCACCGTGGCAGCACTTGCTAAGGGCCTGGCTCAGAAGCCCGTGGGCGACGCAGATACGCCGCCTGTGCCGGATGACACCGTTGATCCGGATGATGACGATGAGTTGATCGATGATCCGGACGCTCAGGCCATCATCGGCGACGCTGAGGCCCTTTGCCCGGGAATGAAAAAGCCTGTGGGCGACGCCAAGGGCGGCAAATTCACACGTAATCAGATCGAGCGCGTTATGCGCACGGCGCTGAAAGGCGCCGGCGTGAAGCAGTTCGGTGATTCCTCCGAGCTCGACGGCAAGGCGCTGGATATCGCCTTCAAGGCGGCAGTCGCTATGTCCAGTCCGGAAAGAATCCGAGGGCCAGCGGCACACGCTACGGCGACAGCGCTGAGGATTCAGTCAACTCGATCGCATACGTCCAGAAAAAACTTAATGATTTTTGGGGAGCTAAATAATGTCTCAGTTCATTGGCACATCTATGCCTCGCGGTTCTGCCGGCGATATCACTCGCGGCAGTTTGACTACACAACAGAAGTCAAACAGAACGACACAACAACTCCGGTCGCCGATGACGGCGTTCTGGTTTCTCTGACCACAACCGGCAAGGCCACTCCTGCCTCCGACGCCTCCAAGGTCTACGGCATCGCAGTTCGCGATTATCGCCAGGTGGGCCCTGATGGAAAGGCCTGGCCGAAAGACGCCTTTGTCTGCATCCTGCGTCGCGGCTACGTTGCCGTGCGTGCGGCAGGTACTCCGGCGCCGGGAGGAGCTGTCTACTTGGACGCCACAAACAAAGGCGTTACAGCCACTAAGGCGGAAGGCGCCACGGCTATTCCTAACTGCGTCTTTATGGGCGTAAAGGATGACGCGGGCCTGGCCGAAATCGCATTCAACATCTAATAGGAGCAAATAATGCCAAGACGTTTTGCTGACGCTGAAACAATTTCCGCTACCGGCGCATTCCTGGTCGGTGAGCTCGAGCGTCTCGATTCCAGAATCTATGAACCGATCGCAGATTTTACGTATGGCCGCGATATCGACCTGCGCAACGATGTGACGATCGCCGATGAGGTTTCTTCTTTCATTCAGTCCGAATACATGGGCGGATTCGGCGGCACAGGCGCGGGTAAAAAGTCCTTCATTAAGGGCCCGGATTCCACGCCCGCCCGCGTTTCTGTTTCTCTGAAGAAGGTTGCCACGCCGCTGACACTCTGGGGCATGGAAGTCGCTTACACGATTTTCGAGCTGCAGAAAGCCATGCAGGCAGGTCGCCCGATCGATGCGCAGAAACATTCTGTATGCGCATGAAGCACCAGCTCGATATCGACACTCAGGTCTATGTCGGCGATGACGAAGTGGGCGTCAAGGGCCTGCTCAACTCTGACCAGGTAACGCATGAAAACGTCGGCACCTGGACCGATTCCACCGACGTGAAGACCGTTATCGGTTACTTCAATAACATCCTGGAAAAGGCCTGGAAGGCAACGCAGTACAACCGCATTCCGAAGAACCTTTTGGTTCCTCCGGCAATTTTCGGCAAACTGGTGAGCACCCAGCTGACAAATACCGAAATGAACCTGCTGCGCTACGTTGAGGCTAATAACCTCTCTGTGGCCAACGGCGGTACGCTGACCATTCGCCCTGTGCGCTGGCTGGCCGACTCGACCTTGTTCTCTACGCCGCGAATTGTGGCCTACACAAAAGCAGAGGATGTGGTCCGCTTCCCGCTGGTTCCGATTGCCTCTCTGCCGGTCCAGTACCGCAATTTCGAGCAGGCAGTTCCGTACTTCGCGGCCCTAGGCGGCGTTGAGTTCGTACGTCCGGAAATGGTTTACTACGCCGACCTGGCAGCAGTATCCGGAAGCTAAGGAGGTTTTATGAAACGAATTACAGTTCGTTGCCCGCTGGTTCTGAATATGGGCTCTCAGCAGTTCGAATTTAAGCCGGCGCAGTCCTATGAGGTTGAAGATGCAGTTGCGGCTCACCCGTATCTGCAAGCACACCTCGCCACGTTTATCGACATCACGCCGCCGGCAAAAGAAAAGCCGGTTGAGGCTGAGGAAAAGGTCGAGGAATCGGCCGAGGAAAAGGCTGAGCCGGTAGTGAAGGAAAAACCGGCGCCAAAGAAAAATGCGAAAAAGACTACATCTGTGAAGGAGGCTGAAAATGTTGACCCAGCCTCTGACGCTTGAGGAATTTCGCAAACTTTTTCCGGAGATCGATTCGGACAGTTATCCGGACGTGGCGGTTAAGGCTCGATTAGCTTTAGCCGCTAAATTTTTTTCAGAGGACAGCTGGCCAGATCCGGAGATCCGGACGCACGTCATGGGCCTGTACACAGCCCATTATCTGAAGCTCCAAGGGTCTGCTGCAGACGGCGGCAACGGCGGAGACACCTCCGCACTGGCTCAGGTCACTTCGATGTCTGTAGACGGTGCGTCCGTGAGCTACGACACCTCATCCTCGTCCGAGGAGGGCGCCGGTTCATGGAATCTCACCGCCTACGGCCGCGAGCTGTGGCAGCTGATTCAGTTATTCGGAGCAGGAGCCAGGCAGATATGAAAAAGACGATCTCTGTTTCCATTGTGCGGCATGACGGCGAGTTGAACCAGGCACTGCAGCGCCTGGCGAAAACTGCTGTCTATGTCGGTATCGCCGCCGGCTCTAAGGGCGATACGCGAAACGATGGCGGCCCGAGCAACCACCTTTTGGGCTTTGTGCATGAGAACGGTTCGCCTGTGAACAATATTCCGCCGCGGCCGTTCTTAGTTCCGGGCCTGGAGGCGAATCGGGAAATCATCGTCGACGGTCTTAAGGGCGCCATGGACTGCGCGCTCAAAGGTGACGGGAAAAAGTGTGGTCAGACGCTCGAGCGCCTGGCGATCCGCTCGGCCTCAGCGGTCAAAAGCTACATGCAAACGGCCGACTTCGAGCCGCTCAAGCCTAGGACGATCGCCAGCCGTAACCGCTCGCGCCTTACCAAGGGCACCCGCGAGAACGAGACGGAAGGCGTGGGTATCCGCCCCTTAATCAATACCGGACAGTTACGCGACGCCATTGACGGCGTTGTGGTGGAGGAATGATGGCGACTTTAGACGTTGAACGGGTAATCCGATCTCCTTTGTTCACTTCGCCCTGCAAGCTGATCCATTTTGTCGAGGGCCTGGACAAGTTCGGTAATCCCACATGGACCGAAGGCGAGACTGCGGATGTTATGGCCGTCATCACGGCCGACACAAAGACTATCTCGAGATTGCCGGAGGCGCTCCGGCGTGAGGGCACGATCCTGGTGCGCTTCATGATCGCCGACATGCCGAAAGGTTTCGGCGGCTCAGGAAACGATGAGGTCGAGTGGCGCGGCAAGCGCTTTGTCGTCAAAGACTGCGCGGATTACTCGCAGTTTGGGAAGGGCTTTTTGAGGCTGACTTGTTGGCCTGCGGAGGTGAGCGATGGCAGTTACTGATAGCCGGACGTCCGGGGCCTTACGTCCGACGAGTTCGGACAATGAGACAGAGCTGATGGACCCGCTTCGCCAGTGGATCTCTGAACTTATTGGCTTGCGGCTCGATCTAGTCCGTGCCTCCTGGCGTCCTAAGCCTGGTACTCAGCCAGCGTTTAAAACCGACTGGTGCGCCCTGGCGCTCAAAAGTCTCGATACCACGCCTGTCTATCTCGACGGGCGAAAAGGCGATCCATCGCTTCCGCTTACCGGGGATCAGACTTCCGTGGTGCATGAGGATTATGAGTTTGTGCTGAGTTTCTACGGTCCCCGAGCTCTATTCCTAGCCCAGAGATTCAGAGATGCGGCGCAAATCGGCCAGAACCGCTCACTGCTGCGGCAGACGGGGCTCACGTTAAAAGCGATTGATTCGCAGGCCATGCGCCTGCCGGATCTCGTTTGCGAGACGTGGGTCGATCGATATGACATGACCTTCCACGTTGCTCGGAAGGTTTCCAGAACTTACGGCGTTCGCACCATCGTCGGTGCAGATGTCGACTTTTATACAGAACGAGGTAAATTATGAGCGTTGCTCCTACATTACCGGTTTCCGAGGTTGTCAATGTTACGATCGAGATGTCTCCGGTCGCGGCTGCGTTGAGAAACTTCGGGGCCATGTTAGTGCTCGGCACCAGCGATGTGATTGACACCGACGAGCGCCTGCGCACTTATTCGGGCGTCGAGGGAATTGCCGCCGATTTCGGAACCGATGCGCCTGAGTATCAGGCCGCGGTCACCTTCTTCGGCCAGTCTCCCCAGCCTTCTCAGTTGGTTGTCGGCCGCTGGGCTAAAACAGCAACTGCCGGGCTCCTGCGCGGCCGTATGCTTGCGATCTCTCAGCAGCAGATCGCCGACTTCGAGAAAATCACTTCCGGATCTTTCACCGTTGAAATCGACGGTTCTTCTGTCTCTGTTGCCAGCGTCGATCTTAGCTCCCAGAGCAACCTGAACGGCGTGGCAACTCAGATCACGACTGCGCTGGCCTCGAAGGGCACATGCGTATTCGACGGTACGAGATTCATTATCAAATCTGCCACTACGGGCGTGAATTCTTCTGTCGCGAATGTTTCTTCTACCGAGTTGTCTAAGGTTATGGGCCTGGATGCCGGAACGACCAAAGTCAACGGCGCGGAAGCCGAGAACCTTGTCGACGCAGTAACGGCCTGCCTGGATTACACCAATTGGTACGGCCTGTATGTGTGCGGAACCGACTGGACGGACGCCGATGCGCTGGAAGTTTCGGCGCTCATCAATGCCGCGCGGCCCTCTCGCATCGTGTCCTGGACGTCTCAGAATACGGGTGAAATGGATTCTACAAATAGCACCTCGCTGGGCTCCAAGCTCAAAGCGCTGGGCTATAACCGCACGATCTGCACGTTCTCCAGCACCAGTGACACCGCCGGTGTCTCGGTCCTTGGGCGCATGAGCACGATCAACTTCGAGGGATCGAATACCACGATCACTCTGAAATTCAAACAGCTCCCGGGTGTTGTTGCCGAGAACTTGAGAACGTCCCAGTCGCTGGCCTAAGAAACAAAAACGTCAACGTATTCGCGGCATTCCAGAACGACACTTCGATTTATAAAGAAGGCGTCACGTCCGGAGGCTGGTTCATTGACGAAACTCATGGCCTTGACTGGCAGCAGAACCGAGTGGAAACCGATCTTTGGAATCTGCTCTATACGACTACGACCAAGATCGGCCAGGACGAAGCGGGCATGACCGCAATTTTGGCGACGATCAACAAGTCGCTTGACGCGGGCGTCCGAAATGGTCTCATCGCCCCGGGCGTCTGGAACGGCGATTCTTTTGGTTCTCTCCAGAAGGGCGACACGCTCACCTAGGATATTACGTCTACATTCAGCCGCTGGAAGAACAGGCGCAGAGCGATCGCGAGGCCCGTAAGGCACCTCCGATCAAAGTGGCTATCAAATTGCGCGGCGCAGTTCACTTTATTGACGCCACGCTCACGATCAATCGATAAGGAGAAACAGGATGGCAACTTATTCCTTTATGGATGTCACTGCACATTCGCAGGGCCGACCGGCGTGATCGATCTCGGATACGGTTCCGCGGCCTCCAAAGAAGGCATTTCCGTAGAGTTCAATCAGCCCCGGAATAATATGACGCCGGGCGCAGATGGCGAGGTTATGCATTCTTTGAGGGCAGACAAAAGTGGAAAACTTACGATTCGGCTTCTTTATACATCCCCCGTGAACGCAAAGCTCAAGGCTATGTTTAACGCCCAAAGTTTGAGTTCGAGCGCCTGGGGCAACAATGTCATTACCGTCCTTAACAAAGGTAATACGGACACGATTGTGGCCCGATCGGTCGCTTTCCAGGGGCTTCCCAGTCAGACCTTCGCCGAGGATGGTCAGCCCGTTCTTGAATGGGGCTTTGACTGCGGCAAAATCGACACACTGAGCGGGACTTACTAATGAATAAACTCGTACCTCAAAAATTCACATTGCAGGGGCATGAGTATCTCGTTGGGCGGCTCGATCTTTTTGAAGCTATGAAGCTCCAAAAGCGGCTCGGGCCGCTGATGCCCACGGCATTCAATAATGTCCTCTATGGCATGTGGACGGCTTACGGGAAATCCATGCCGGAATCCAAAGCGACATTGAGCGACAAACTGACTGAGTTCGGTACTTTGCTCGCGGTCTGTCAGCCACTCCTAGATCGCATTGCGGCCATGCCTGACGCGGATTTTGATTTTTGCGTGCGCACTGCGCTGAGCGTGGTGGAGCGTCGCTCTGAGGACGGAAAAACCTGGACCCGAGTGTATTCAGGTGGCACGCTGGCGTTCGATGACATCGATTTCACAACCACATGCATATTAGTGAGCGCTGTCGTACAGCGTGAGCTTCGCCCTTTTATCGACGCTTTGAATCTTTAACGTTCGCTCATAGCGTCGAAAACAGTCAGCAGGAACCGAGCCCGTTCAGAAGTCTTCCTGATGGCCTGGATTTCCTGATGCGTCCTGTTTATCACGGGATGATCAGCTATCTGGACCTGAAGGGTGACGATCTGACACTTGAGGACATCCTGCTAATGAACGTTTATATCGACAACCAAAAATACAACGAATTTGTTTTAGAGAAGGAGCGCAGCCATGAGTAGCGTTCTCGCCGGTTTCCTCGTCCGCTTAGGCTTTGTAGTCGATAAAGACGAGCAAGCCAAGTTTCAAGCCTCTATCGACTACGCCGGAAAGCGCATGAAGGAAATCGCCATGCGAGGCGCTGCCTTAGGCACTGCATTCACTGCTGCATTCGCTAAAAGCACTCAGGAAGTCAACCGCTTTTACAACCTCACGAACCAGGTGGGCGGTTCTGTCCGGGGCTTGAATAATGTCGCTTCGGCCGTGGCCAAGGTAGGCGGAAATTATGACCAGGCGGTTTCTAGCATCCAGGCCTTTGCCAATAAGCTGACATTTACGCCGGGGATGGATCAGTATATTAAGAACCTGACCGGCGTCGATATTCGAGACAAAAACGGTCAGCTGAGAGAATACAGCGATATTCTTCTGGACCTCAGAAAACGCTGGAAAACGCTCGGAGATGCGGCCGGTCGAAATGAAGCGGCCATGATGGGGCTGGACGGCATTTATGCCGACATTATGAAAAAGGATTTTGCGTCCGAGCTCCAAAAAACAAACAAGCAGCAAGGCGAGCTGGCGGATATGGTCGACAAGTCAGCCGATTCCGTGCATCGCCTCTCAAACGAATTTTCACGCACCTGGGAAACATCTCCATGGGTAGTAAGGCCGCCTTTGGTACGTTGTCCGACAGCCTCGGCCTGGATAAGGTAGCCGCGAAGGTCAACAACAAACTATCGAAAGAGCTCCCGGCATGGGTCCGGACAGAAAAAAATATCTGGGATCAGTCTCACGGCTTCGGCGACTATCTCAAAAACTTCTTTTTTAAAGCCGACGAATTTCAGGATGCCGAGCGCTACAAGCGCCATCTCATGGACGATGAGCAGGTGCAGGCGTTCCTGCGCAAAAAATACACCAAGCAAAAAACTGTGCTCGACGACGAGGCCGAGGAGGGCGTGAGCATCGTGGACGATTTTGATAAAAAGGGTTTCGAGGAGGAACTGGCCAGGTATCGAGCTGCAGGCTCGAAGGCACCGCCGAAACCCGCACAGACCGAAGCACCTCCGGCGCCGGGAAAAATGTCCCGGGGCTTACGGAACAACAACCCGGGAAATATTCGCCCGGTATCTCGTAATCAGGCGAATGACGGTGCTTTTACTATTTACCGCACGCCGGAAGAAGGATGGGGCGCGCTGGGCAAGAGCTCAAGGCCTATGCGAATGCCGGACTGGATAACGTCGCGTCGATTATCTCCAAATACGCGCCGTCCAGTGAGAACAATACAGGCGCCTATATCCAGTCGGTGACCGCCAACATGAGCAAACGCCTGGGCTCGGATGTCGGTGCGCTGACACGCCTCGATCTAAGCGACCCACGAGTGCTTAAGGCGCTTATGCAGTCGATCACGGAGCACGAGAACTTTCGCGGTGCCTCTCAGTATTTTGAGGGCGCCTCTTTTGACAAAGAGGTGCTCGCCGCCGCACAGTCGCAGTGGAGATCTAAGGTCGTTAATGAGCGGGACAAAATCCCGTCCCAGGGCAACGTTGTCGTGAACCAAAACATCACGATCAACGGCGCAGATAATCCGCGCGCAGTCGGCCAGGCTGTGGCGCATGAGACCCTGCTAGCCCAGAACCGGTACGGCCAGCGCAATCTTAGCTAAGGAGGAAATATGCCTTCTTTACCGTACAGCCTGGAGGCCCTGCTTCTAGGCCGAAAACGAGAATTTGCCGGAATTATTCCGGACGTCGTGGTTAGCGAGGAGCACGAAAACGAGGTCGTGGTTACGCGCCATCCGGTCGATACTGGCGCGAATGTTTCGGATCATGCGTATCAGATGCCGACGGTGATTAATTGCCAGTTCGGCTGGTCCGATTCCTCAAGGCTCTTAAATTCGATTCTCGATTTTTCGATATTTAAGGGTCTGACAACGACGAAAGACGTCTATGAAAAACTGCTGGAGCTCCAGGCCAAACGGGAGCCGTTTTCGCTCTCTACCGGCAAGAAGCAGTATCCGGCGGTGATCATCACGAAGTTAAAAACAACTTCTACCGTCGACACGGAAAGCGCCCTTGTAGTGGACATTACTTTCGAGGAAATCCGATTTGCCCGGACAAAAGAGGTCACGCTGCAGGAAGCTCAGCAAAAGAATCCTCAGCAGACGGCCTCTGTTAATCAGCGCGGCACCTCGCAACCAGTATTAACTACAGCGGGGAATCGGCCATGAGTATTTATCAAATTCCTTTGAGTACCGGCGCCCAGAGCTTTTCAATTCGGCTCGGTGGATATAACTACCGCATGACGCTGATATACAGGGATGCGGATTGTGGAGGCTGGTTTTTGGATATGGTCCGGACGGACGGCTCGGACGCGCTCCGGGGCCTCCCACTGGTGACAGGTGTCAACCTGCTGGCCCAGTTTGGCTACAAGCGTATGGGCGGGGCGCTCTGGTGCGAGCTACCGAAGCAAGTCAAAACCTACGAGCCGACCTACTCAGACATGGGCCAAACGCTGAGCTTATTTTGGAGTGACGAATGAGCGAAAAAGACAATAACCGTCAGTGGCTGAGATATTTTCGCCTCGTTGTGGCAGTCGATAAGGACAATCAGCAGGCGATCGACCTGAGCGAATTTCGATGCAAATTCCGAATCTCTCAGGCGGTCATCGGCAAGCCCTGCACTGCTGAGATAACGGTTTACAACGTCTCCCAGGAAACAGTAAACCGCCTCGGCATCGGCACGAACGTCATCGAGAATCAGGGCATGCGCGTCATTATTGAGGCGGGCTATCAGAACCATCACGGCATCATTTTCCAAGGTGATTTATGGTGGAAATCTGTCGGCCGTGAGAGCGAAACGGAAACATTCATGCGCCTGGTAGCAGCCACTGGCGACAGGGCGAGGCAATATGCAGTGGTGAATGTCTCGGTTGCTAAAGGTGCCTCTCAGCGCGAGATCTTTGACAAGGTCGTCGCGGCCATGAAAGAAAAGGGCGTCGATAGTAAGCAGATCCCAAAAATTCAATTCATGGATTCTAGGCTTCCGCGCGGAAAAGTCATGTTTCGGATGGCTACCGACGCCATGAACGGTATCGCCGATACAAATAATTTTGATTGGGGCTATGGCGTTGACGGCCTTGTCGCCATTCCTAAAACGCCGACGTATGATCCGAACGAGAAGGTAATCGTCCTTAACGCTGATACCGGTTTGATCGGCCGCCCCACGCTTGACGAGGACGGCCTGGACGTCCAGGCGCTACTTAATCCGAACCTGGAGATCGGCGCCAAGATTCAAATCGATAACGCCTCGGTACAGCGAAACAACTACGACACAACGGTGTCCGAGGACGCGGTTACGAAAAATCAGGCGGTAACGGACGCATTCTTATCGGCGGATGGCGTGTATCAGGTGATTTCCCGCGAGCACGTGGGCGACACGCGCGGGGAGGATTGGTACACAAATTTGATCGTCGTGGGCGTTAATTCAGCCAGCAGACCGATTGCTCCATCTGTTTTTACATACACATCGAACTGAGGGCGCTATGGATTCAACCGCAACAATTTTTGACCCGAATCGATTCTCCGAGAAGGCTACAAATAGCCGCTTGACCCAAGTATGGACCGCACTCCCGGGGATCATCCAGAAGTTCGATGCGGGCGCACTGACCTGCGAAGTTCAGCCGGCGATAAAAGGGCGTGTCACGCAGGAGGATGGCTCTATCCAGCTTGTAAATATGCCGCTTCTCTTAGACTGCCCTGTGGTGTTTCCGCACGGTGGCGGCTGCAGTCTCACGTTCCCGATTAAGGCCGGGGACGAGTGCTTGGTCGTTTTCGCTTCTCGGGGAATCGATTACTGGTGGCAGCTAGGAGGAATTCAACCTCCTCCGGAAGCAAGAATGCACGATCTATCGGACGGTTTCGTTATTCCCGGCCCGTGGTCCCAGGCTCAAAAGATCAGCGGCGTGAGCACAGTGCTGTGCAGTTGCGTAGTGACGACGGTGCGGCCTTCATTGAGCTCAATCCCGGCAGTCATAACGTGAAATGCGAGACACCCGGGGACTTTTCCGTGAAGTGTAAAAATTTTACGGTAGAGGCTTCAGCCAGTGCCAGCATTAAAATG